>FSXL01000148.1_pt1 | contig 11862 bp, 10 predicted proteins | sample 1638241 | NCBI WGS metagenome assembly FSXL01 (sample SAMEA3914788, study PRJEB12502) | metagenome | biome: forest; material: soil | place: Canada | collected 2011-07-03 | depth 0.1 m | reverse complement strand
CACTTTCGCCGCGCGGGCGGAGGGAGCATCGTTAACTTCTCCTCGAGCGGTGGCAAGCTGTCGAATCCCTACACGGCTCCCTATGCGGCCAGCAAGGCTGCCATCATCAGTCTCACGCGAAGTGCCGCGGGCGAGCTCGCGCCCGACATCCGCGTCAACTCCGTGGTGCCCGGCATCATCGACACTCCCATGTGGGAGGTTCTCGACCAAAACTTCAGGGACATGGATGTCCCCATCTCGATGCAGGTTCGCGCTGCCGCTGCACCGATCGGCCGACCCGGCCGTCCGGACGACGTGGCCGCGGCTGTCCTGTTTCTCCTTAGTAATGATGCTCGATTCATCACCGGCGAAGACCTCAACGTCTCCGGCGGACAAGTGATGTTCTAACCCTCGAAAGGCAATAAACGATGACCGAATTACTCCCCACCGCAGCTCTGGGCTCAACGGGCATGGACATCACCCGCGTCGGCTTCGGGTCGTGGGCGATCGGCGGAGGCGACTGGGTGTCCTCATGGGGCCCGCAGGATGACGGCGACTCCATTGCGGCGATTCGTCACGCCGTTGACCGCGGAGTCAACTGGATCGATACGGCCGCGGTCTACGGGCTTGGGCACTCCGAAGAGGTGGTCGGTAAGGCTCTCGAAGGTTACTCGGATGCCGATCGCCCGTTCGTCTTCACCAAGGGGGGACTGGTCTGGAACCTCGAAAACCGTCGTGCACCATCCGCCCGCATCGGCGAAGCCTCGTCGGTGCGCAAGGGCGTTGAGGATTCCCTCAAGCGGCTGGGCGTCGAGCAGATCGACCTGTACTTCATGCACTGGCCGACGACGGATGGAACCCCCATCGAGGACTACTGGCAGACCTTCGTCGACCTGAAGGCCGAAGGCAAGCTCCGGGCGATCGGCCTGTCGAATCACGACGTCGAGCTCCTTAACCGCGCGGAGAAGCTGGGACACGTGGATGCCGTGCAGCCCCAGTTTTCCGCGATCAGCACGGCGGCCGCCGCCGGGGTGCTCCCCTGGTGCGTCGAGCACAACTCCGGAGCTGTCGTGTACAGCCCGATGGGTTCGGGGCTGCTCACGGGACAGTTCTCCGCGGAGCGCGTTGCCGCCCTGGCCGAGGATGACTGGCGCGGCAAGTCCCCGGCGTTCACCACCGATCTCGCGGCGAACCTCGCGATCGCGGATGCCATGGGCCGGGTGGCGGAGAAGTATGGAGTCACCACAGCGACCGTCGCGGTCTCGTGGGTTCTCGGGTTCGGCGGGGTCAGCGGCGCAATCGTTGGCGCCCGGACTCCGGCCCAGGTCGATGGTTGGACCGGCGCGGCGGCGCTCGCGTTGACCGCATCGGACTACGCCGAGATTTCTTCGGTCGTCCCGTCTGCCCTGGTGTAGCGCCTCGCCGGATCATGGACACCGCTGAGTTCGACGTCGTCTGTGTCGGGGCCGCCAACCTCGACACGATCGTCGCGGTCGAGCGGGTTCCGCTGGACGACGAGCGGATGACTTCGGAGCGGTTCGTGACGGCGGGCGGCGGGCCGGCCGCGACGGCTGCCGTTGCTCTGGCGCGACTGGGCGCGCGAGTCGCGATGTGTGCCGTCGTGGGAAGTGACCTCGAAGGCGAGATCGTGCGCGAGCTTCTCGAGAACGAGGGCGTCGATACTCGCTGGATCCGTGTGGATCCGACCGCGCGGACGCCGCGCGCGATCATCCTCACGTCTGCTTCCACGGGTGGCCGGTCGATCATCACTACGGTTGCGGCCCAACCGAGCGCGGACGATGTCCCCGTGGATGCCGCGCCATGGATTCACGTCGACCAGACGGGGTACACCGGAGCGCGAATCGCCATCGGGCGCGCTCCGGATGTTCGCCTGAGCATCGACGCCGGCAATCCCATCCCGGATCTTTCTCTCGATCGAGCCACCCTGTTCGCTCCGACCCTGTCCCAACTTCTCGCCAGATACGGCACGACGAGCGTCGAGGACGCGTTCCTTGCCGCACGCGATGAGGGTGCGGAAACAGTCGTCGCGACCGCGGGGGGTGACGGGACGTACGTGCTCACGGAGGATGGCGTTCGGAAGGTCCCGCCCTATTCGGTCGACGTCGTCTCGACGCTCGGCGCCGGCGACGTTTTTCACGGCGCTTTGCTCGCGTCGATCATCCGCGGCGCCGACATCCTTGTCGCAACCGCTGAAGCCAATGCCGTCGCGGCCATGTCATGCGGCAGTCTCGACGGCCGCACCGGCATCCCCTCGCGCGCGCAGCTCGACTCATTCCTGGGCGAACATCACTAACTGCATATCCAATGGAGGATCAGCAATGAAGCAAGAGCACGTCTGGTACGGCGGAGATTACAACCCGGAGCAGTGGCCGCGGGACGTGTGGGACGAAGACGTCCGGCTCATGGGCGAGGCCGGCGTGAACCTCGTGAGCCTCGGAATCTTCGCGTGGGCGCGGCTCGAACCGCGCGAGGGCGAATTCGATTTTGAGTGGCTCGACACGATCGTTGCGAAGCTTCACGATGCGGGGATATCCGTGGATCTTGCAACCGCGACCGCATCGCCTCCGCCATGGCTCACCAACACTTACCCGGACGTGTTGCCCGTTACCGAGGATGGAGTTCGCCTGCAGGTGGGCTCCCGGCAGCACTACTGCCCAAGCTCGCCCACCTACCGGCGCCTGGCGTCTCGGCTCGTGACGATGCTGGCCAATCGCTACGGCTCGCATCCCGCCGTTGTCCTGTGGCACGTTAATAATGAGTACGGCTGTCACGTCAGTCATTGCTACTGCGACGTTTCCGCGACCGCATTCCGCGCCTGGCTGCAGGCCAAATACGGAACGATCGAGTCGCTGAATGACACGTGGGGAACGGCCTTTTGGTCGCAGCACTACTCGAGCTTCGATGAGGTCCGGACCCCGAGCGCGGCGCCGACGTTCCGAAACCCGGCAGAACTGGTCGACTTCGATCGGTTCTCATCGGATGAGCTTCTGGCCTGCTATCGCGCAGAAGTAGCCATCCTCCGGGAGCTCACTCCGGATGTGCCGGTCACGACAAACTTCATGGGCTTCTTTCGGGATGCGGACTACTGGGCCTGGGCTCGCGAAGTAGACATGGTTAGTGACGATTGCTATCCGGATCCGGCCGATCCCGAATCACCCGCATATGCCGCGATGACCCGCGACCTCATGCGTTCCCTGCGCGGAGGCGACTCATGGCTGCTCATGGAGCAGGCCCCCGGCGCCGTCAATTGGCGACCGTCAAACTCGCCGAAGCGACCGGGTGAAATGCGAGGATACTCGATGCAAGCCGTCGCCCGGGGCGCGGATGGCGTGATGTTCTTCCAGTGGCGGCAGTCGGCGGCAGGCGCAGAGCGCTTTCACTCGGGGATGATTCCCCACTCGGGAACCGAGTCTCGCATCTGGGAGTCCGTCGCGGCGCTGGGGGCAGAGCTTCCGCACCTGCACCCTCTCATTGGCGAAGGTGTGGCCTCGAAGGTCGCGATCGTGTTCGAATGGGACAGCTGGTGGGCAATCGAACAGCCTGCTCTTCCGACGGCGTTGTCCTACGTTCAGGGGGTCTTTGCCTGGTATCGCCGACTGTGGGCACGCAATATCGTCGTCGATTTCGTTCAAGCCAGAGATGACCTCTCGGCGTACTCGGTTGTTATCGTGCCGTCTCTCTTTTCGGCAAGGCCGTCGTCGCTCGCCAACCTTGCAGAAGTTTCCCGGGCGGGACACCAGCTCGTTGTCACGTTCCAGTCCGGAATCGTCGATGAAAACTCGCGAATAACGGACGGTGGCTACCTCGGTGCCCTGAAGGACGTCCTCGGCATCAGCGTCGAAGAATTCGCGCCGTTTGCCGGAGCGGATCTGCGTCGACAGGGGGCACCGCGGCCGATCGGTTCGATAGCCGGAGAGCTCACTGGCGTATCAGACGTGAACACCTGGGCCGAGTATGTCCGGGTTCGCGACGCGGTCACTCTTGCGACATTCACGGGCGGGTTGGTCGATGGGTATCCGGCCATCACCCGTCGTGAGTCCGAATCCGGGTCGGGAGCGGGTTGGTATGTTGCCACAATGCTCGGAGACGCAGCGCTGGATCGGCTGATCCAGCGGCTCATCGACGATGCGGGAATCGCCGACTTCGCGATCGACAGCCCCGATGGCGTTGAGGTCGTACACAGGGGCGACCGCTATTTCGCCATCAACCACACGGATCAGCAGGTCTCGGCGCTGGGGCAGGCGATACCACCGCGCGGTGTGCTGATAACGGAGAAGTGAGTTCTTACCGGCGCGCGCGCTCGTCTCACTACCGGGCCGCTCTACCAAATCGTGTAGCCCCCATCGACGACAAGCACGCTTCCGGTGATAAACGACGCGGCGTTGCTGGCGAGAAAGACGACGACCGGCGCAATTTCATCGGGTTCGGCGACTCGTCCGAGCGGAGCATCCTCGATCCAAAATCGATGAAACTCTGGTCGGTCGACAGGAGCCATCTCGGTGCGAACATAACCGGGAGCCACGGCGTTGACCCGGATGCCCGCTGACGCCCATTCCTGTGCGAGCGACTTGGTCAGGTGATGCACCGCAGCCTTCGAGGCGTTGTAGGCGGGTTGGTTCTGAGGCCGATTGACGATGAGGCCCGACATGGATCCGATATTGATAATGGAGCCGCCGCCGTTCATATACGGTCGGGCCGCAACGCTCGACTTGAAGACGGCGGTCACGTTGAGGTCGAACACCGCTTGCCACTCGGAGTCTGGGACATCCACGGCATCCCCATGAAAGCAGGAGCCGGCGTTGTTCACGAGGATGTCGAGGCCCCCTAAACGGTCGGCCGCTTCGTCGATGGATGCCTGTAGTTGCGCGTGATCCGTGAGGTCGGCTCGGATGGCGATCGATGCGATGTTCTGCTTTTCGAGTTCTTCACGTGCCGCAGTGTTCATGGACTCGTCGCGCGCGATGAATGCGACGTTCGCCCCCGCTTCGGCGAGTGCGCGGACGAATGACTTACCGAGCCCGCGGTTTCCGCCGGTCACGAGGGCCTTGCGTCCGGCGAGGGAAAATTGATCAAGAACCGTCATGCTTTGCTCGCTTCCTTGTCTTAGAGGCGCCCGACCCGAAGGTCATCCGGCAACGCTTCTGGGGTGAGATCTCGGATCTCACAGCTGAAGCGTTTCACATTCTCAGAGCCCGTCGTCCGGATTCCAGTGTTCCTGCCAGCGCCAATCGATCGGTTCTCCCGCGCGTTGGTAGCGGATGTCGGTCGACAGCCTGATCCGGCTCGACTGGTCGACGTTGTCCGTTGAAGCGTGCACCATGTAGGCGGAGTGCACCATCACGTCCCCAGCCTGGTAGTCCGCGAGCAGCCATCGGGCGTCATGCTCGTTCGCGAGGCCCGGTAAATCGGCCGTCATGGAACGAGGGGGAAGTCGAATGCCCTTGTCCCGCTCGCCGGCGAGCGCCCAATGGTGGCTTCCCTCGAGGTAGGCCAGTCCACCCATTTCTACGGGGCAATCCCCGAGCGGGATCCACATGGACAGAACCCGGTCACTTCCTTCGCGCAGGTACACCAGGTCGTAGTGCGCCTGGGTTGCGGTGCCGATTCCTGACTCGCCCGGACGAATGTGTCGGATGATCTTGCGCTTGTGCAGGAAGACCTCGTCCTCGAAAAACCAGGAAAACCATCCCCAAATCGCCGGATGAGCGGTCAGTGCCTCGTAGTTTGCGCCGGGAACGATGTCACCGAAGAGAATCTCGCGCATGAGACCCCGATCAACGTCGCCCTGTGCACCTACGCCGAGGCCGGGATGTGTTCCCGGTTCGAGCAGGCCGGTCGGTTCCAGCTTCGAGAAGTAGTACTCGCGAAACCGATTGACGGTGTCGGCGTCGAGCTGCCCCGGAAGATATAGATACCCGTCCTCACGCGCGCGCGCCCACATGGCGTCCCTGTCATCGCGTTCGCGATCCGGCACGGGCTCGAGGTATCCGAGCCGGTCAGCGGACTCGTCCAGCACGTAGCCATTCGAAGTGATCATGGAGCTATGATGAAACAGCCATGGACTTTGGTGCCATGGACAAAGCACGCAGATGCTTGGACTTTCGGTCCCCTGGAGACCAACTTGGACATTTCTCCTTCATGGTCTCGATTTGCGAGTCCCGTTGGCCAACTCCTTCGCGCATCCCTCGCCTGCATGGGCGCCGGCGAGCAAGTCGGGCCGGCCGAACCATTTCGGGGCCGTGCCCTGAGCACGCATGGACTCGTCATCGTTTCGCGGGGTCGGGGCAGCTATTCGGCGCCGGGGCGGTCATCCGAAGCCGTCGTGGCGCCCGCACTGATGTGGCTGTTTCCGGGAGTGGAGCACGGCTACGGGCCCGAGCCGAGCGGGTGGACCGAACATTGGCTGCTCTTCTCCGGACCGGCTGCGGGTCTTTATGAGGAGTTGGGGCTCGTCGATCGTGATCACCCCGTTGTCTCGCTCGAGCACATCCCCATTCGCCCTGCGTACCTGTTCGGTCTTCTTCGCCAGGAGCTGTCGCTCGTGGGAGTCCGCGCGCAGCTGCGGTCATCTCTTCTGGCTCAGGAACTGCTCGAGTCGGCGATCGCAGCGACCCCGGGCAACGTTGCCACGAGGGAGCGAGCGACGGTCATCCAGATTCTCGAGTCGACCGCCTTCGAGTCCGGGTCGGTCGCGGAGCGCGCGAGAAAGCTCGGGATGTCGGTGAGTGAGCTTCGCAGTTCGGTTCGCGAATCCACCGGCATGACTCCGCTGGGCTTCATTCTCGAGGTACGCCTGGCGCGCGCTCGCGTCCTCCTCGCCGATTCAATGCTGGACGTGCGCCAGGTCGCGGAGACCGTGGGTTTCGACGATCCCGCCTACTTCTCCCGCCTGTTTACGGCCCGCACGACGATCTCGCCATCCGCGTTTCGTCAGCAGCAGCGCCGGCAATCGACCTAGAGCGCGAGCCGTCGCCCTCGGGATGGTGCGAGTTAGGACGAATAGTGCGGCGCAAGGTCGGCCCTCACACCGGTTGGGATGCATGTGACCGGAGTCTTTGAATCGATACAATTATTGAAAGCCCAAGGAAGCTGAGTTGATGACGACTGAGACAGGTTCGCCCCATCCACGCCTCACCGGATCCATCGCGCTGAATCCGAAATGGCTTCCCCTGTTGTTCAGCGATCAGACCCGGCAACAGCTCGATGACTCCATTGAGCTGGTGCCGCTGCCCTTCTCAGTGGATCGGGCAGGTGGCCCCGCATTCCGGGACGTCGACGTTCTCATTACCGGATGGGGATGCCCGCCGATCGGCACGGCAGAACTGGACCAGATGCCGTCGCTGAAGGCGATCTTCCACGCCGCGGGCACTGTCAAAGGGCACCTCGACCGGGAGGTCTGGAATCGCAATATCCTCGTCACGACAGCCGCACAGGCAAATGCCAAACCGGTCGCCGAATTCACGCTTGCCATGATCCTGCTCGCGGGCAAGCAAACCGCAAAGCTGGGCCGGGGCTACACGCGAGGTGATGACATCGACTTGGCGAGCGTTCGCGGCCTGGGTAACAACGGCAAGAAGATTGGAATCGTTGGGGCATCGCGCGTCGGTCGCGATGTGATCACGCTTCTCTCAGCTTTCGACTTCGAAATCTACGTCTACGATCCTTTCGCCGCAGCTGATTCCTTCGGGTCGGGTGTCCGTGTGCGGATGTCGACCCTCGACGAGATCTTCAGTGAATGTGATGTTGTCAGTCTTCACGCTCCGCTCATCGAGCAGACAATCGGGATGATCGATCGCCAACTGCTTACGCTTTTGCAGCCGGGCGCGACGCTGATCAACACGGGCCGTGGCGCGCTCGTGGTCGAACCCGACCTGATCGCGGCGGTGGCGTCGCAGGACATTACGGCCATCCTGGATGTGACGGTCGATGAGCCCTTACCTTCCGACCACCCATTCCGAACGGCGACCAACGTCGTGCTTACTCCGCACCTGGCCGGCGCACAGGGCAACGAGTTGTTGAGGTTGGGCGAGGCAGCCGTTGAGGAACTCGCTCGCTTTCTGGACGGACGGGCTCCGTTGTTCCCCGTGTCGGCGTCCAGTCTGGATCACATCGCCTAGCTCCGGGCACGCTTCGTTCGGATCTTCGTGCCCAACACAGCGACAGCTTGCCCAAGGCCACCACCACCTTGCGGTCGAGAACGTGTTTCTCTAAGCTGTGGGAAAGCGCTTTCCGCAACTGCGTCGCTGGTTGCTGCGCTGGGACTCAATGAGGAGCTGGGCATGACACAAGACAGCATCGGAATCATCATGAACGGCGTGACTGGCCGCATGGGATATCGACAGCACTTGCTCCGGTCGATCCTCGCAATCCGCGAGCAGGGTGGCGTCCTCTTGCGCGATGGACGGCGCGTGCAGGTGATCCCCATGTTGGTTGGGCGAAACATCGAGACTCTTCGGGACCTGGCTCAGCTACACGAGATTACGGATTACACCGATAATCTCGACGAAGCGCTCAGTAATCCGAACTTTCCGATCTATTTTGATGCGCTCGTGACACAGGCCCGAGTGCCGGCGATCAAGCGCGCGATCGCAGCCGGCAAACATATCTACACCGAGAAACCGATAGCGGAGAGTTTCGCTGGGGCGCTCGAACTTGCGACCCTGGCACGGCAGGCGGGAGTCAAGAGTGGAGTGGTTCATGACAAGCTTTTCTTGCCGGGCTTTCGCAAACTCGCCGACCTGATCGAGTCGGGATTCTTTGGTCGCATCCTGAGCGTCCGTGGGGAGTTCGGTTACTGGGTGTTCGAAGGCGACTGGCGCAAAGCGCAACGCCCCAGCTGGAATTACCGGAAGCAAGACGGCGGCGGAATCGTCTCCGACATGTTCGCGCACTGGAACTACGTGATCGAGAATCTCTTCGGGAAAATCGAAGGCGTCTACGCGCGCGCCGTCACCCACATACCAACCCGCTTTGACGAGACGGGCGCGAGCTACGTTGCCACCGCCGATGACGCTGCCTACGCAATCTTCGATGTAGAAAACGGCATCGTCGTTCAGTTGAACTCGAGCTGGGATGTACGCGTTCACCGCAAGGAACTCGTCGAGTTTCAAGTGGACGGGACCCTTGGCAGCGCGGTGGTCGGGCTCTTCGGCTGCACGATTCAGCCGAGGGATGCTTCACCCAAGCCCGTCTGGAATCCGGATCTCCCCGAGACCCACGACTACTACTCTGACTGGCTCGAGGTTCCGGACACCGAGACCTACGAAAATGGATTCAAGGTGCAGTGGGAACAGTTCCTGCGGCATGTGCTCGAGGACGGCCCCAACACCTACGACCTCCTCGCTGGCACGCGCGGAGTGCGCCTGAGCGAGATGGGGCTGTTGTCGTCCCTGGAGGGCCGGCGAGTCGAGTTGACGTCGGTCGACCTGTGACAACCGTTCCGCTTCTGGGACCGACCGGACTGGTTTCACGCGTTCCACTTCTCGAGCAGCCTCCTGTCACGAGGCCCACAACACCGCTCCGATCGCGCGTGGCCTATGCAGCCGCCCACGTGATCCCGCGAGTGTGGGGTGATAACACTCCCGGAGCTCCCGCCGACATCGATTGGGAGGCCACTCTCGCGTTCCGGCACCACCTGTGGTCGTGGGGACTCGGGGTGGCGGAGGCGATGGATACCGCTCAACGGAACATGGGACTCGACTGGGCAGCAACCCGGGAGCTGATCCGACGAACCGCCAAGGAAGCACACTCTGTCGGGGGCAGCCTCGTCGTCGGCGTCAACACCGATCAACTTGAGAACGAGGTCGTCGGTCTGGACGAGGTTGTCGACGCGTACCTCGAACAGCTGGAAATAGCCGAAGACGCCGGAAGTGCAGTGGTGTTGATGGCCTCACGACATCTGGCCCGCGCTGCCACAAGCGCGGCCGACTACGAGCGGGTGTACCACCGCGTTCTCGATCGCGCTTCACAACCGGTCATCCTGCACTGGCTGGGCCCGGCGTTCGATCACAACCTCCTCGGCTACTTCGGATCTCCAGCGTTTGACGAGGCTTCGTCCGCTGTGATTCGGATAATCGAGGACAATGTCGAATCAGTGGTCGGCATCAAAATGTCGCTGCTGAACGCGGATAGCGAGGTCGCGCTTCGGGCTCGTCTTCCACGCGGGGTGAAGCTCTTCACCGGAGATGACTTCAACTATGTGGACCTGATAGCCGGGGACGGCGCTTCGTATTCTGATGCGTTGCTCGGCGCCTTCGCTGCAATCGGCCCGCTCGCGTCCGCGGCCATCCAGGAACTGGACCTCGACAACGTCCAGGGCTATCGAACGCTGCTCGAACCAACAGAACCGCTCTCTCGGCAGGTCTTCGCCTCGCCCACCCAGCACTACAAGACCGGCATCGCGTTCCTGTCCTGGCTCAATGGCCACCAGCCAGCATTCTCCATGATCGGGGGAGCGCACGCCGCGCGAAGTCTTCCCCACCTGAGTGAAATAGTCCGTCTGGCGAACGAGGCTCACGCTCTGGAGCAACCGGAGTTGGCCGCCGAGCGATGGAGTTCGTTGTTGCGGCTGGGTGGGGTTTCATGAACCGCTCCCGTTTTTCACTCAACCAGGCGACGATCAAGTATTCGAGCCTCGAGGATGCGTTGCGCATCACAGCTGGAGCGGGCATTCCCGCCATCGGTGTGTGGAGAGAATCGATTGCGGAACGCGGGCTCGCCTCCAGCGCACGGATCATCAAGGCATCCGGCCTGCGGGTTTCGAGCCTGTGTCGGGGTGGGTTCTTCACGGACCTACCGGGGCGCTCTCGGACGCTGGCCATCGACGAGAACCGTCGGGCCATTGAGGAGGCTCACACGGTAGGTGCGCCGTGCCTGGTTCTTGTTGCCGGCGGTCTTCCGGCAGGCTCTCGTGACCTGATCGGAGCCCGAGATCGTGTCGCGGACGCGTTGGCTGAACTCGTCGACGACGCGAGCGCCGCAGGGGTGGTCCTAGCGATCGAGGCGCTCCATCCCATGTATGCGGCCGACCGTGCGGTCGTCTCAACTCTCGGACAGGCTCTCGATATCGCTGAGCTCTTCCCGCCGTCGCAGGTCGGTGTTGTCATCGATACCTTCCACGTCTGGTGGGATCCGAGCCTTTTCGGCCAGATACACAGGGCGGGCGAAAGCGGCAGGATTGCGAGCTACCAGGTCTGCGACTGGGTGACGCCGATCGCACCCGATCCCCTCCTTTCCCGTGGCTACCCGGGTGAGGGGCATATCGACTTCTCGAAAATTACCGACGCGGTTCTGGCCGCCGGATATGGCGGCGACATCGAGATGGAGATATTTCGCCAGGAGGTGTGGGATGCGGACCCGACGAGCGTGGCCGAAAAGGCAGTCGAAACCTATACCGTGCTGATCGGACTCTAGAGGACGTCGGCGCGTATCGCCGCGTGGATGGGCGAAGACTTCACACAGGGTAGGAAGGCCTGAGCTGAAGGCGTTATACAACTCGTCCTCGCGCAGGATGTAAGACGCGTCAGCCAGGAGACCCCTAACGGGAGCATCGCGTTTGCTACGGTACGAGTTCCCGATGGACTTGCAGTGCTGCTCACGCCGGGATCAATCACCGCGCCGAGCGCCGGGAGTAAATGACCAGCGAATTCACTGACCACGGAGGGTGTGAGAAGTCCCGCTCCCAGTAGAAGCCTGGAAACGGGACCGTGGCGCAGGCGAGGCGTCGATCCCGTGACCTCTCGATTTTCAGTCACCTGTGGAGCGACTATCTGAGATCACACGATGCCCCGATCCCTTTATTTGTAAGCAATTCTGAACCTCAGCGATCCGCTGTGATTGACCAGATACAACCTCGATTGTGGT
>FSXL01000689.1_pt1 | contig 11911 bp, 11 predicted proteins | sample 1638241 | NCBI WGS metagenome assembly FSXL01 (sample SAMEA3914788, study PRJEB12502) | metagenome | biome: forest; material: soil | place: Canada | collected 2011-07-03 | depth 0.1 m | reverse complement strand
GGGCCCCGACGACCATGAGCCGCATGATCCCCGTTCTTCGCGAAACAATCACCGCCACGGGCATCAGACCCAACTCGATGAGGGGCTGGATGCCGATGACCGCCCCGCTGACAACGGCGGGAAGATGAAGGTCGTTGTGCATGTAGATCGACAGATACCCGTACTTGATCGGTTCGCCCGCATACACGAGCGCGTAGAGACCGGTGAACGCCAGGAGCGGAAGCATCGCGCGAACGCCGTTTGCCCCGGCGACGTGTTCCAGTTCGGCGTGGGAAGGTTCGATGGCGGCGCTGTCGCCGACCCGGTCGCTGCGAACGAAACCGAGCGGGATGATCTGCGCCAGGGTGAAGACGGCCGTTGCGACGAGCATGGTGCGTGCGCCGAATGCCGCCGCGAGCGAGAAGCCAAGCACTGGGCCGACGATCCATCCGCCGGTCAGGGCCATCCGAACGATCGAGATCACGCCGTCCGCCGAGGCGCTTCCCTTCTGGTGCAGGTCATCGTGGATCGCAGCGAACAGCTGCGAGGTGGCGGCGCCGGCGAACGCCAGCACCACGGCGCTGACGACGAAGGGGATCCACGCCTGGCCGGCGAAGGCGATTGCCAGCCACCCCAAGAATCCCGCCAGGGCGCACAGGCGGAAGAGCCCGAGTCGCTTGCCCGTCCTGTCCGATCGCGAGCCGATGAGGTACCCGGCCACGGGCGCGGTGAGGTTGGTCAGGTAGTAGAGGCCGACACTCGACAACGGGACGTGGAGGGTGCCGATGAGAAACAGGGTGATCTGTGGCGCGGCGGCGGATGTCCCGAGCCCCGACAGAAAGAGCGCGATCGCCCCGCCCCGGTAGAGCGGCGAGCCTAGTGTCGCGCGGATGGCCGAGGGTCGCCGCGAGTCCGTGAGAGCGCTCTCAGGACTGGTCATCTGGCAATGCTAGTGCGACCCGGTCGGCCTGGGTTGCCTGTCTTCAGGACGCCCGATCTCGAACCACGGTCACATCGCTCCTCGGCTCGAATCGGTAGCCCTTGCGATAGATCGTCCGGATGACGTCGGGATATTCGCCGAACTTGATGCGAAGTCGACGCACGTGGACATCGATCGAGCGATCGTTCGTGTCGACATCGTCGCCGGCAATGGCCACTCGGAGCTGCGCGCGACTAAGAGTCTTGCCCTGATTGCGCACGAGCGTCTCGAGGAGATCGAACTCCTTGAGTGTGGGGGCGGCGTCGCTTCCGTCAACGAGTATTCGATGCCGGGCGAGATCGATGACCACGCCGCTGTTGGACGCGGCGGCGGCGTCCGGTGTCGTGTCGTCCTGCTCCGGCGATCGTTCGATCGCTCCCTGCAGAACGACATCGAGATCCGTGGCCGTCGTGCCGACCGGTGCAACCACGGCGAGTGCGTGACTCTCGGCGAGCGGAACCAGTGAGTGGAGTTCCCGTTTCAGCAGGTCCACGATTTCACCGAGCCCGACCCCGCTGGCATCGGCGTCGCTGGCATTCAGCCCGACATAGAGGGCGAACCCTCGCAACTCGTGTGTCTCCGATCTGTAGTCGCGCCGTGCCATTACTTGAGTCTTTTACGAACTCGTCATTTAAGGAAAAACTGTGACGCTTTGCTTCAACTAATTACCGTCGATGTCCTTATCGGACGCATTTCGACGGGTTCTTACGTCACTTGTTACCGACGGCTACCCACTGTGACGATCACGAATTTGGCGCGAATCCGCGCATCCCTAGCGTGATGAGGGCACCCAATTCACCCTTACGCATCCAGACAGGGGATTCACATGAACAGCATCACTCGACGCGCAGCCGTGGCTTCCGTCGCCGTCCTCGCAGTCGTGAGCCTCGCCGCGTGCAGCGCCGCGACGCCATCCACGTCCGTCGGCTCGGGCAAGAAGAGCACCATCTACTTCGGCGTCTCCGCCGCGGAAACCGGCCAGTACGCGCAGTACGGGACACAGTTCAAGGAAGGCTTCGGTCTCGCGCTGTCCCAGGTCAACGCGAAAGGCGGCGTTGACGGACATCCGGTGGCGCTGAAGTACCAGGACTCACAGTCCGACCCGAAGCAGTCGGTGACCGTGGCCCAGGACTTCGTCAACGACCCGAGCGTGGTGCTCGTGTTCGGCGACTACTCGTCCGCGGCCTCGATTCCCGCTTCCCCCATCTACACCGCGGGCAAGCTGCTGCAGTACGGATTCAACAACTCCGATCCCGACTTCACCGCCAAGGGATCCGAATACCAGTGGTCCACCTCGGTGACCACGAACGAGACCTACACCTGGACCGCCGATTACATCCGGAAGCAGGGAATCAAGTCGGTCGGCGTCACCTACCTCGACACCGCGGACTGGGGAGTTCCCGCCTACGCGGCGTTCAAGGCGGAAGCGAAGAAGGTCGGACTGAAGATCACGGATGCCGAGGCGGTTGACCCCACCTCGGACGACTACCGACCGTCCCTCCTCAAGGCCACGGCGGGCAAGCCACAGGCGTTCGTCCACATCGGATACGGGCCCGACGCGGCCGAGATCGTCACGCAGTTGCGCTCGATCGGCTACAAGGGCAAATTCTTCGGTGGACAGGATGTTCAGGCATTCGATGACACTGCAGACGCCCAGGGCTCGATCGAGGGCGCCGAGTTCGTGCCGACAAGCACCGCGCCGAACGTGAAGACCTTCGTGAAGGAATTCGAGAAGAAATACCCCAAGGCCGGACCGGTCACCGGGTTCGAGGCGGGAGCCTACGACGCACTCAACGTCGCGGTCGCCGCAGCCAAGGCGGGCGGCATCACCCGCGCGGGAATCCTGAAGGGGTTCAAGGAGATCAAGAACGTCCCGAGCGTCGTCTACGGCACGATCACGTTCGACAAGAGCACGCGACGCCCGGCCGCGCCGCAGCTCACGCCGACCATACTCAAGGACGACGAGTGGGTCGTCTACAAGAAGTGAGCCGCACTGCACTAGCTGAGTTCGACGCGTCATGCTCGACACCCTGATCGCCGGACTGCTCCGAGGCAACGTTTACGCCCTCGGAGCAGTCGGCATCTCGCTCATTTTCGGCGTCATGAACGTCGTCAACTTCGCCCAGTTCTCCTTCTTCGGCCTCGGCGGAATGCTGGCGTGGTTCTTCGTCGCCGAGGAGGGACTGCCCTTCTGGCTGGCGCTTCCGCTGGTTCTGCTGATCTGCGCGGCCATCGGGTTGGTGACCAATCTCGCGGTCGTTCGCCCCCTCGCGAAGTATCTGCCCCTCGCCGCGATGCTCTCGACCTACGCCGTGTCCCAGATTCTGGACAACTCATCGGAGATCGCGTTCGGCGCGCAGGATCGGGTCTTCCCCCAGGTGCTGCCGACCTCGAATCTTCACATCGGGAGCATGAGCTTCGGCACATCGGATGTCGTCATGCTCGGCATCACCCTGGTCGTGATGGTGGTGATGGGGCTCTTCCTGAAGTACAGCAAGATCGGCCACGCCATCCGGGCAACCAGCCAGGACCAGGAGGCCGCGCTCCAGGTGGGCATCCCGGTCGGGACCGTGCAGCACGTCTCGTTCGTGATCGCCTCGGCGTTGGGTGGCCTCGCCGGCGTGTTCTTCGCGCTGTATGTGGGCATCGCCGACCCCAGCTCGGGGCTGGACACGGGAACCGTGGCGTTCGTCGCGGCGACGCTCGGCGGGCTTGGTTCCCTCGTGGGGGCCGTCATCGGGGGATTCGTTCTCGGAATTCTCGAGGCCTTCGGCATCTACTTCCTGGGTGACGCGTCAGACCAGATCATCGTCTTCGCCATCCTCATCATCGTGCTCATCGTCCGTCCCGGCGGCCTTCTCGGCAAGGTGCCCCTGATCTCGACAGAGCCGCTCACGGGCACCTTCCTTGGCAAGGGCAGGCCGTTCCGGATCCCCTGGTGGGTGTGGCCGGCGGCGATTGTCGTCGGCGGAGTCGTTGTGCCGCTTCTCGGTAACGACGATCTGCTCACCGCGGGCACCCAGGTGCTCATCTACGCCATCATCGCGGCGGGGTTCACGGTCACCGCGGGCCAGGCGGGCATCGTCGGGCTCGGCCAGGCAGGACCCATCGCCATCGGGGCGTACGCATCAGCACTGCTGACCCTTTATGCGCACTTCTCGTTCTGGGAGGCCCTACCGATAGCCGGACTCGTCGCGGCGGTGATCGCCTCGGTCCTGGCGTCGGCCATCTGGGGAGTCAAGGGTCACTACGTCTCGATCGCCACCCTCGGTCTCGGAATCGCCATCGTGGCCATCATCCAACTGGTCGTGCCGCAGGGTCTGTACGACATCCCCGTACCGGAGTGGTTCGGCACACCCCTCTCGTCACCGCAGGCGTACTACGTGATCGACTTCGTCGTGTTGGTGATCACCCTCGTCGTCATGTGGCGCATCCGGCGGTCGCACCTCGGCAAGGTCATCTCGTCGGTCGGATCGGATGAGGTCGCCGCGCTGGCATCGGGGGTGCGCGGACGAAACTACAAGGCTCTCGCGTTCGCGGTTTCGGCGTTCTTCGCCGGGATCGGCGGTTCCCTGCTCGCCGGCCAGTACACATATATCGACACGACCGACTTCACCACGTTGATGTCCGTTCTCGTCGTCACCATCGTGATCATGGGAGGCGTCAACCTTCCGTACGGCGCCGTCATCGGGTCGATCGTGCTGATCGGCGCACTGGAGCTTCTCCGGTTCACCGACGATCTCCGGATCATCGTCTACGGTGTGGTCCTCATTCTCGTGGTGCGGTTCCGCCCCGGCGGGGTTCTGGTGCGCAACTCATGAGCGACGTGCTTCTCGACGTGCACGATCTCGAACGTCACTTCGACGGTGTCCGGGCGGTGGACGGGATCTCGTTCAGCGTCGCGTCCGGCGAGGTGGTGTCGATCATCGGGCCGAACGGGTCCGGTAAGACCACGACCCTCAACCTGGTGACCGGCACGATTCGGGGCAACGGCGGGAGCATCAGCCTGGATGGGCATCGCATCGATCGGACCGACAGTGCTCGGATCGCCCAGCACGGAATCGCCCGCACCTTCCAGAATGGACGCGTCTTCGCCACCCTTTCGGTCGCGGACAACATCGAGGTGGGCCTGCACTCGACCCTGACCGCGAGTCGTCCCTTCCATCGCCTGTCCAACGTCTTCCTGCTGCGCTGGATCCCACTGCTCGCGGAGTTGTACGTTGCGATCATCGGCACGCCGTCGTCGCGTCGGGAGCGGAAGCAGATCGATGCCAGCGTCGCGGAACAGATCGCCAGGTTCGAGACGCGTCTCGGTCCGCGCCGCGACGATCCCGCATACTCGCTGAGCTACGCCAACCGGCGACGAACCGAGATCGCTCGGGCCCTCGCACTCAAGCCGAAGCTCCTGGTCCTCGACGAGCCGACGGCGGGAATGAATCCCTCCGAAACGGCCGAGGTCCTCGAGCAGCTCCTCGAGCTCAAAGCCGAGGGCCAGACGATTCTCCTGGTCGAGCACAAGCTCGACCTCGTCATGAGCGTGTCGGATCGGGTCATCGTGTTGGACAGCGGCCGGATCATCTCGGAAGGGACGCCAGAACGTGTGCGCCAGGATCCCGCCGTGATCCAGGCCTACCTCGGGCGACGTCGAGGACTGGGCGGGGTGGACCCGGCGTGAACAACATCCTCGAACTCGACAGCGTCAACGTCTACTACGGCCCGTTTCACGCGCTGCGCGGAAACAGTCTCACGGTGGGCGACGGAGAAATCGTCTCGCTTCTCGGTGGAAACGCAAGCGGCAAATCGACGACCATGAAAACCATCCTCGGCCTGATCAGGCCGAAGTCCGGAGTCATCCGATTCGCAGGCCAAGACATCACTCACGTCTCAACGCGGCATCGGATTCGGGCAGGCATGGCTTCGGTTCCTGAGGCAAGGCGCGTCTTCCCGCAGATGACCGTCGACGAAAACCTCATGGCCGGGGCGTACACGCGACGGGACCGCGCGGGCATCGCCGAGGATCTCGAGCGCATGCGCCAGCACTTCCCGCGGCTCGCCGAGCGACGACGACAGGAGGCCGGCACGCTCTCGGGCGGAGAGCAGCAGATGCTGGCGTTCGCGCGCGCCCTGATGAGTCGCCCGAAACTCATCTGCATGGATGAACCCACCATGGGGCTCTCTCCGAAGCTCGTCGACCAGGTCCTCGACGAGATCGTGCGGATGAACAAGGAACTCGGCGTCTCGGTGCTGTTCGTCGAACAGCAGGCCGAACTCGCCCTGTCGGTCGCATCCCGCGGCTACGTGCTCGCGACCGGAGAGATCGTCCTGAGCGGCACCTCCCGTGAGCTGCTCGACAATCCGCAAATTCAAGAGGCCTACCTCGGAAAGGCAGGAAAGCCATGACCACCCCGCGACTGGGTTATTTCACCCGATTGCTCGACGATGCGCCGCCCGTGGAGCGGTACCGAAACGCGCTCGCGCAGATCGTTCGCGCCGAGGAGCTCGGCTTCGACACCGCGTGGGTCGCCCAGCATCACTTCCACCGGGATGAGGGTGGGCTGCCCTCGCCGTTCGTGTTTCTGGCGCAGGCCGCGCTGGCGACCTCGCGCATCGTCTTGGCGACGGGAATCGTGACGCTCCCGCTCGAAGCCCCGCTCAGGGTGGCCGAGGATGCCGCCGTGCTCTGGCTGCTGTCTGACGGCCGCTTCGAACTGGGCATCGGATCGGGCGGCACACCGTCGTCGTTCCCGCCCTTCGGTCACCGGGTCGAGGATCGCCCGACCATCTACGCCGAGTACAAGGCCACCCTGCTGAACGCCCTGCGCGGCGCCGAACTCACGACCGACGGTGGAGCGCTTCATCCGCCGGCGCCGCAGCTGGTCGACACCGTGTGGGAGGCGACGTTCTCCGCGGGTGGCGCCGAGCGGATCGGGGCGGAGGGACACGGTCTGATGCTGTCCCGCACTCAGCCGCGACGCGAGTACACGGGTCGCGGGTCGGCCGAGGATCAGGTTGTGATCGTCGACAGCTACCGGGGTGCGCTGCCATCCGACATTCAACCCCGCGTCATGGCCTCGCGCTCGGTGCTGGTGGTCGACACCGAGGCGGAGGCGCGCGAGTGGCGCGCGCAGGGCATCCAGCGCTCCCGTCGCATCCTGGCGAGCAGCGGCGTCGAGGTTCCCTCGGGGACGCCCGACACCGAACTCGCGAGATACCTCGACCTTCACGTCGGCACGGCGGAGGAGGTTCTCGCCAGTCTCAGCGGCGATCCCATCCTGCCCATCGCGAGCGACATCGTGTTCCAGCCGCACCCCGTGGATCCACCCCACGCGGTCGTTCTGCGATCGCTCGAACTCATCGCAGAGGAGGTTGCCCCCGCCCTCGGCTGGGTGCCGGACTTCAGCGCAACAGCGCAATGACTCGTCAACAGCGCAGCGACTCGTCAACAGCGCAGCGACTCTTCAACAGCACAATGAAAGGAACCACCGTGACCACCGACGTCATTGATCTCCTCGTCGGGATCGACTCCGGCGACGTCCTCGACGGGCTGCGCGCACAGCGCCCCAACGCCCGTGAGAATGCGCAGACCAGCTTCGACGCGCTTTTTCACTCGGATGACCTCAGTCAGGCGAGCCAACTCGAGCGGCTTGCCATCGCATACTGGACGGTCGCACTTTCTGGTTCGCCGAGCGCCGAGTACTACCGTGACCTGCTCGCGGCCGAGGATGCGCGCACCGTCGCCGTTCTCGAGGAGGCACTGAGCGCAGCGGTGACCAGCGGACCGTACGGCGACTACCCCGACGGTCCGTTGACGATCGAAAACGTCTCGGGACTTCACTGGGAGCCGGACGAGGCCCTCGTGCAGTCGGTCGGCGCGCGGCTTGCCGCGGCTCTCGCCCATGCCCACCTGCTGGTCTATCGTCCGCGCGATTCCTCGGCCGAGGCCTTGCAGACGCTTCTCGATGCCGGCTGGTCGACCACGGGCATCGTCACCGTTTCTCAGCTCGTCGCGTTTCTCAGTTTCCAGCTCCGCGTCGTCGCGGGACTGACCGTTCTGAAAGGAGAACTGTAATGTCGGAACACGTCATCCAGACCACGAACACGGCCCCCAACGCCTTCACCCAGGCGGAGCTGGGCTGGACGGCATGGCTCGAGCCGCTGCCGCTCGATGAGCTCACCGAACGGCACTGGACCGGCCTGGTGGACAAGGGTCGGGCGAACAGCCCCTACTTCCGGCTCCTCGTGCGCGACCCTGACATCCTGGGCGCGCGCACAAGAACCGACAACGACATCTTCTACAACGAGAAGGGCGGGCTTCCGCGGGCACAGCGGGAGCTCTCGGCCGCGAGTGCCTCCCGCACGAACGGGTGTATTTTCTGCGCCTCCGTGCATTCGCGCTTCGCCGCGCACTACTCGAAGCGTCCGGACGATGTGCAGCGTCTGCTGGATGACGGCACCTCAGCTCCCCAGGACGACCCGCAGTGGCGCGCGGTGATCGATGCGTCGGTCGCCCTCACGGAAACCCCGATCGAGTTCGACTCCGCGAACATCGGTCAGCTGCGAGCGAGCGGCCTCGACGATCTCTCCATCGTGGATGCGATTCACGGTGCCGCGTTCTTCAACTGGGCAAACAGGCTCATGCTCTCGCTGGGAGAACCGACCCCTTCGAAGGAATGACAGGCCTCGGGGAGTCCTTGCTTGACGGGATCCGCTCGAGTCGCTCATCGGTGAAGTGGACGAGATACGCTCCCGACGTTCTCCCGCTGTCCGTCGCAGAAATGGATTTCGCCGTCGCACCGGCGATCACGGAGACGATCGTTCGTCACGTGCGGGCATCCGACTTCGGGTACATCGATTCGGCGGGACCTCTCGCCGACGCGTTCGCGGAGTTCGCTTATCGGCGCTGGGAATGGTCCCTCGATCCCGCTGCCGTTCGGGTCACGACCGACGTGAGCGTGGCGATCGTGGAAGCCCTGCGCTACGGGATTCGCCGCGGCGGAACCGTCGTCATCAACACCCCCGTCTATGACGCCTTCGTCGAGCTGATCGACGAGGCGGGCGCGGCGTGCCGGGACGTGCCGCTGCGAGTCGAGGGCGACGCGTGGTCCGTCGATCTCGGGGAACTCGAGCGTGCCTTTGCGGCGGGAGCGGATGCCTACCTGCTGTGCAGCCCGCACAATCCGGTCGGACTCGTCCACGATCGCGCGACGCTGACGGAGGTGGCGAGACTCGCCGCGAAGTACGACGTGCTCGTCATCAGCGACGAGGTGCACGCCCCGCTCACCCATCCGGGAGTTGCGTTCGCGCCGTTTCTGGCTGTCGCGCGCGAATTCCCGACGCGCGCGATCTGCGTGACTTCCGCGAGCAAGGGGTGGAATCTGGCCGGCCTCAAGTGCGCCATCCTGGTCGGTGGCGACGAACCCGCGCTGGCGATCCTCGACCGTTTTCCCGGCGAAGTCACCTCACGCACGAGCATTCTCGGCCTCCACGCGAACGTTGCAGCGTTCGCAGCGATCGAGTGGCTGGACGCGACCATCGGCCGGATTGTCGCCAATGATCGGATGCTCGATCGATTGCTCCGCGACAGGCTGCCCCAGGCTCTCTACTACCGTCCGAAAGCGAGCTACCTCGGCTGGATCGACCTCGGCGCGTACGACCTCGGGGCGGACCCGGCGTCGACGCTCATCCAGTCGGCACGCGTCGCACTCAATTCGGGCCAGCTGTACGGACGCGACTACGCGGACTTCGTCCGCATCAACCTCGCGTGTGAACCCGAGGTGCTGGCCGAAGCGGTCAGGCGACTGGGAGACGCGCTCGCGAGCCGAAACGGGTCGGACGCTCCCGCGGCTACCGAGCGAGGTCGTTGAGCAGGGACGCCAGCAGTCGCGAGAGGTCCTTCTTGTTCGTGGGACTCGCGAACCGGTCGAGGGGCAACGGGACCGTTGCCGTGCGATAGCGACCGAGCAGGTTCAGGTTGGTCGGCCAGGACGCATCGTCGGTCGGCAGCGGGTCGACTTCGAGGATCTCGAGGCTCAGCAGTGACGACCGCGGGAAACACTGGATTTCGGAGTAGGTCCCCGTCTGGCTCTGCCGATTGATCTGGACGTGTACGACGATCGCCTCGGTGAAGGCCACGATCTCCCAGTTGCCCTCGTCCGGACTCGAGAGCGAGAGGTAGAGGATGTCCTGACCCGACGTGATCGCGAGGATCTTCGCGACGATGTCGTGCTGCCACACGGGGATGGTGTCTGCGCCCTGCTGGCCGACCGACCAGATGGTGCGGTCGGAGGAGGAGCCGATGAGTGCGTACAGAGCCGACGCAGAATCGCGAAAACCGCTGGTGTCGGTCATTTTTGCGCCCCTTCCGCGAATTCGGTTGCCCGCGCGATCGACCGATCGATCCTCTTCCACTCAACCTGTCTCGTGTGAGATCGTCAACCCGCTGGACAGCGGAGCGGTCTTGGGCTACCGCGCGAGGCGCGACGGACGGCACCGGTTGGGGAATCATCGCGCGGAGCCGCTGGTCGAAGCACAATAATTGAGTCCACGTGACGGCAGGGCGCCGCCCGGTGAACCGCCAGCTGCAAGGAGACCTCGTGACCGCACCAACTCCGTACCTGCATTTCCCGGGGACCGCGCGTGAGGCACTCACGTTTTATCAAGGGATCTTCGGGGGCACCCTCGAGCTCTACAGCAACGCCGACATGGGACGCACCGACGGGGACGGCGACGCCATCGGGCACGGCGTGCTCGACGGTCCGGTGTCGCTCTACGCGGCGGATGCCGATCCCAACCAGCAGCCCTTCGCGAGTACCGGGCTGATGTTCGCGCTCCTTGGAGCAGCAAAGGCAGACGTCCTGAGAGGGTGGTTCTCCGAACTGTCCGTAGCGGGGACCATTGTCGACGACCTGCAGGTGCGGCCGTGGGGTGCGAGCGACGGCCAGGTCATCGACAGGTTCGGTCTGCTGTGGCTGATCGGCTACGAACACAAAGACTGATCCTCGTCGGGTTGTGGAGCGAGGCTCTGCCCGACTTGATCGACGGGGAAGATAAGGCTAACCTAACCAAGTCAGTGTAGGTATGGCTAACCTAACTTTTCGGCCAACCTCTCGGCTTCGACTCCAGAGAGAATCATGATCCCAACGCTCGTTATCGGACTGCGCGAGGGCCTCGAGGCTTCGCTCATCGTGGGGATCGTCGCCGCATTTCTCCGCCGCCAGGGACGCCGTGATGCACTGCGTCAGGTCTGGATCGGGGTCGGCCTTGCGATCGTCATCTGTGTCGGCATCGGCATCGCGCTTCGGGTCACGGAGAGCGAGCTGCCGCAGGCGGGTCAGGAGGGGCTCGAGACCGTCGTCGGCCTGTTCGCCGTGGCAATGGTCACGTACATGATCCTCTGGATGCGCAAACACTCCCGCAACATGAAGGACGACCTCGAGGGCGCGGCATCCGCGGCGCTCGCGAACGGGTCCGCCCGCGCACTGGTCGCCATGGCGTTCCTCGCCGTGCTTCGCGAAGGATTCGAGACCGTGGTCTTCCTGCTCGCCGCGTTCACCGCGAGCAGTAACGCGCTGGCCAGTGGTTCGGGCGCCCTGATCGGCATTCTGATCGCGGTGGCACTCGGCTACGGCATCTACCGGGGCGGCGTGAAGATCAACCTTTCGCGGTTCTTCCGCGTGACCGGAATCGTTCTCGCCGTGATCGCGGCGGGCCTCGTGATGACCGCCGTCCACACCGCGAACGAAGCCGGATGGCTCTCGTTCGGCCAGCAGCAGGCGGTGGACCTGTCCTGGCTCGTGCAGCCGGGAACGCCGATTTCGGCCATCCTGACCGGAGTCCTCGGCATCCAGCCGTACCCGGTGTGGGTCGAAGTGATCGCATACCTCGTCTATCTGGTGCCCATGCTCGCGGTGCTGCTCGTGCCACAGCGCCGTAAACCGAGTGCGGCAGCGGCGG
>FSXL01000637.1_pt1 | contig 11961 bp, 12 predicted proteins | sample 1638241 | NCBI WGS metagenome assembly FSXL01 (sample SAMEA3914788, study PRJEB12502) | metagenome | biome: forest; material: soil | place: Canada | collected 2011-07-03 | depth 0.1 m | reverse complement strand
TCCTTCGACAGATCGGACCCGGAGATTTCGGCTGCGACCTTTCCGTCGCGAAGGACGAGCACCCGATGTGAGAGCCTGGCCAGGTCTTCGTGTTCAACGGTGACGAGCAGTACACCAACCCCTGCCTTACTGAGGTCGGCGATGATCGAGAAGATCAGTCGCCGCGCGCCGACATCGACGCCCTGCGTGGGCTCATGCAGGATGACGACGGTCGGACTCTTGGCGAGCCACTTGGCCATGACCGCCTTCTGCTGGTTGCCGCCGCTGAGAACTCCCATCACGGCTTTCGGCCGTCTCGGTCTCACGTCGTACTTCTCAAGCAACTGCGCAACCGAACTGGCCTGCCGGCGCGGACTGACAAACCCGAACCGGCCGAAGTCCCCGACCCGAAGGAGCGAAACGTTCTCCGACACCGTGAGCTCGAGCGCCGCACCCTGTTGCGCCCGATCGCCGGGGACCAGCGCGAGCCCGAGTTCGATCCGTTTTTTCACCGGCGTCGTCGAGACATTGAAGCGCGTTCCGGCGATCTGGGCCAGCGCAGCTGACCCTTTTTCTTCGCCCATGAGCACGTACGGAACGGAATCCGCCCCCGAATCGGGCAGGCCGGTCAACCCCACGATCTCCCCGGCGCGGATGTCGAGATCGAGACCACGAAGGCTCGCGCTGTGCAGTCCGACAACCGAGAACACCGTCTTGCCCGGCACGACATCCGATGGCGGGTAGACCGATGCCAGCCGCTCGCCCAGGATGAGTTCGATGAGCGAACCCTCGTCGCAGTCGGCAGTGATCGCATTGCCTGTGACCACTCCCCCGCGAAGCACTGTCACGCGATCGGTGATGGTGAGGATCTCCTCGAGGCGATGGCTGATGAACAGGATCCCGGCGCCCCTGGCCGCCGCGGCTCGCATCGCGGCGAACAGCCTTCCGGTCTCCGCGCGATCGAGCCGGGCGGTCGGCTCATCCAGCACCAGGGTTGGCGTCTTGTGGCCTTCGACGTCGAGAAACGCTCGGACGATCGCGAGGCTCGCCTTCTCCCCCGAGGTCAGATGGGACACCTTCTTGTTCGGGTCGACATCCATCCCGAAGTCGGCGAGCGCCGCACGCGCCTTCTCGAGCAGCCGCCGGCGCGGAACCGGCCTCGCGAACTTGGCCCCGTAGTGACCGACGAACAGGTTGTCGAGGATGCTGAGTTCGTCCACCAGCGCGAGATCCTGGTGGACGAACGCCAGCCCGTGTTCCTTCACCTGGGAGGCGGAGACCGGCAGCGGAACGGGAACATTGCTGAGTCGGAGCTCGCCGCCGGCATCCGGTGCCTGGAATCCGCTCAGAATCTTGACGAGGGTCGATTTTCCTGAACCGTTTTGCCCAAGCAAGCCATGGATTTCACCGGCGTTGACCTCGATCGCGCAGTCGGATAGCACCGTGTTACCGCTGAAGGTTTTCGAAACGCCGCGGATCGCGAGCGCCGGATACGCCTGCTCAGTCATGATGTCCCCTTCCCGTTGCTTGCCCTGGTCGATTAGTGAGTGCGGTTATCGGTAGACGTCACTTCAGTCCCCACAGCTTCTTGTATGCGGCCTCGAAGCTGCTTCCGTACCAGGCGCCCGAGTAGAAGTCGGTGGTGTTGAGCTTCACGGACCCGATGTTCGCTGACGTGAACACTCGGGTGCCGGTTGCCTCGCTCTGTACAGGCTTCTTGCCCGCAAGTACCCGCAGTACCTGGTCGGCCTCGGCCCAGCCGAGCGAGTCCTGGTTGCTGCCTACCTCGACCGAGACGTAGTCCTTCTGTGCGAGGTCCTGCATCTGCTCAAGGCTGGCGTTGTACGCGGCCACCTTCACGGTGCCCTGCTTGCCGAGTTGTGCGAGCGCGGTGATTGCTCCCGGAACCTCCGGGTCGTACTCCGCGACGACGTAGTCGATCGAGGGGTCTTTGGTGAGCGCGGAAGTGACGAGAGGGGTGACCATGGTGCCCCAGTCAGCGCTCGATGTCACGGAGTCGACTGTCACGTCACATCCCGGGCAGCGCGTGGCGAACTCGTGCTCGTAGCCGTTCTTGGTGACGGCGGTTTTCAGCGAGAGGTCGTTCGTGTCGATGACGAGCACGTGCGCCTTCCCCTTCGAGTCCGCGATGATCCAGTCGGCGACGAGCTGCGCTCCGAGTGTGTAGTCGTAGCTGACCTGCGCGGTCGCGGCCGGATACCAGGTCGAGGTCGAGTCCGTGGCGGTGTCAATGAGCACCGGGATGCCCGCGGCCTTTGCGCTCGCAATGCTCGCGCTCACCAGGGAAGGGTTGATCGATTCGAGCACGATCGCGCCCGGCTTCTGGGCGACGGCCTGCTGGATGCATCCGTTCCAGCCGACAACGGTTCCGTTGCCGTCGCATTCCTGCATCTTGACGCCCTCGGTAGCCAGAGCGCGCTTCAGGTTGACGGCAATGGCCTGGATCGGTGCGACCGTCGCGACGAGCGGGATGTACCAGACCGTCTTACCCTTGTCGACGCTCGCATCGAACGCGGTTCCGACCGGCTCGGTCTTTGGCAGGGTGCTGTAGCTCGACACTCTTGAGGCTGCATAGCTGAGATCCGCGGCGGAAGTTGTTGCTGCCGCGCTCTTTGTCGCCGATGTTGCCGCGGTCGATGTGCAGGCGGTCAGGAGCAGCGCGCTGGCCGCGAGAATGACCAGCGCGACGAATTTCCGCTTTGGCCGTGGTGCGTTGTGCATGTCTAGATCCCTTTCATGTGATTGGTTCATTTGTGGACTTCCCGGCAGACCAGGTACGGCCCACTCGCAGTCGTGGAAGATTCGATTTGTCCCGGAGGTGGCCGCTATCGCTCGCGTTGGGAGCGCGCCATCAGGCGTGATGCGGTGACAGCGCCGACAAGCGCCGCCCCGTAGAACGCATCCTGGATCCAGGCGGCGAGTCCCAGCAGCTGGAGTCCCGTGATTCCGGTGATGAGAAAGAACACCGCGATCGCTGCGCCCCACGCATTGAAGCGTCCCGGCTGGATGACGGCCGCTCCGAGGAATGCCGCGGCGAAGGCCGGTAGCAACAGTGTCTGGGTCGACGACGACTCGATTCCCCCAGATGTCCCGAGCACGATCTCTCCGGCGACGGAGGCGATCAGCCCTCCGACCGCATACGCGCCGACCCGGACGATGGTGACCCGGATGCCCGCGAGTCGCGCGACCGTGTGGTTCTGCCCGATGAAGAGCATCGAGCGGCCGAGGGTGGTGAACTGCTGGATGTACCAGATCACGGCGACAAAGAGGATCGCGATCCAGAAGCATGTCGGCATCCCGAGAAGTCGGAACAGGACGACCGTGGTCAGGTGGGGGTCGACCCCGCCGATCGCGGATGAATTGCTGATGAACTCCGAAATGCCAAGAACCAGGGTTCCGGTTCCCAAAGTGACGATGAGGGCATTGATCCCCAGGGTGACGGCGAAGAATGCGTTGACCAGGCCGATGATCGGGCCGCAGGCCAGCCCGGCGAGCACTGCCAACCAAATCGGCCACCCCGCGGTCGTGTTGAGCACCGCCGTGACGGTCGCGGATAGCCCGAGCACCGAGGCCACCGAGAGATCCATCTCGCCGACGCTCAGGGTGACCACGAGCGACAGTGCGAGGATGACCAACGACGACTGCGTGCTGAACATGGCGGCGAAGTTGGATGCCGTGAAGAACGTCCCCGGCTCGATGATCGAGAAGACGGCGATGAGCACGATCCAGACGATCACCACTCCGTAGTGACGAAGGATGTGCTGGACCACGGACTCTCCCCGTGGTGCCAAAGCTGCAGATTTCATACCCTCAACCCTATCCAGTACTACCGGTTCATCCGGTCCTACCAATGACCACCATACGGGCGCGCCCGCGCCGTCAGGTTTCGGTTGTGTTTCGATCGTGTGAAATCGCCCTGGACGCTTGCTGCCCTTTATTTCAGAGGAATTTTTCGGCCCAACAGGAATGTTCTGTTGAATCTTCCGCGGCGGGATGGCTATGCTGAGACGATCACGCTGGTCCTACCAGCTAGTTTGGGGATAGTGCAAAGTGTCGAATGGGGACAACGCTCCGCTAGCGCGCAGTCTGCAGAAAGTGAGCCAACGGGACACCGGCAGCAAGTCTGACCGGATCGTCGAACTCATACTCGAAAGGCTCGCTCTCGGCGAATGGAAGGTCGGCGACAAGCTGCCGTCGGAGAGAACAATCGCTGCCGAATTCGGCGTCAGTCGCGGAGTGGTGCGCGAGGCGCTGCGGTCGCTGCATCTCTCCGGGTACATCGACACGCGACTGAGCGAAGGAAGCTTCGTTCGTATCAACAAGTCGGTGTCGAGCCCGCTCGAGGCGGCATCCGTCGTCGCGGGACTCAGCGAAGCAGACGGCCTTGAAGTACGGCAGGGTCTTGAGATCGCCTGCGCCTGCCTCGCCATCAATCGCGCCACCCCCGCCGATCTGCTGAGAATCGACGCATCCGTTCTCGACATGCGTTCCTACCTCGAACAGAAGGACTTCTCGGGCTATCTCGCGGCAACCCTGGTATTCCACCTCAGCATCGCCAGCGCCGCACACTCACCCGCGCTGCTCGAAATGACATCGACGCTCACCAGGAGCCACCCGACCGACCAATGGATACCGCACGCGACGAACAACGCCGAAAGCGCGGAATACTCGTTCGCCGTACACCTCAAGATCGCGGAGGCCGTGCGCAGCAAAGACATGGCAGCGGCAACCGCGGCCATCGGTTTGCACTACAGCGACTACCCGATCCTGCAGACGCTCAGCGATCGCTGACTCTCATCGGGGATGAACCAGTGGGGTGCGTGGGATCACCATGGCCGCACAACTCACCAGCGATTTTGGTGCGCCCCCCGGGACTTGAACCCGGAACCCACTGATTAAGAGTCAGTTGCTCTGCCAATTGAGCTAGAGGCGCGTGCTGCCCGGACATCCGGACCGAGAAGCAAGATTAGCATGAGGTGAGGCCAGCCGACGGCTCAGTCCGGTTGCGCTGACGAATTCTGAAATCAGGGAGACCACCGTGGCAGAAACACGACTCGAGGCCGGCGACATCGCTCCGGCCTTCACGCTCGAAGACCAGGACGGCTCCCCCGTTTCACTCGGCGACTTCGCCGGCAAGAAGACGATCGTGTACTTCTATCCGGCCGCATCCACCCCGGGATGCACGACCGAGGCGTGCGACTTCCGCGACAACATCAACTCTCTGAAGTCCGCGGGATACCAGGTGCTCGGGGTGTCGAAGGACAACCTCGCCGATCTGAAGAAATTCCAGAAGGAGCAGGGACTCAACTTCCCGCTGCTCAGTGACCCCGATCTCACCGTGCACAACGAGTACGGCGCCTACGGCGAGAAGCTGCTGTATGGCAAGCCGGTGACCGGTACCCTCCGCTCGACGTTCGTGGTCGACGAGACTGGCCACGTCATCCTGCCTCTCTACAACGTCAAGGCGACCGGACACGTCGCAGCACTTCGCAAGAAGCTCGGTCTCGACAAGTAGCTCCATCCGCCTGTTCGCGACCCTAAAGTCGGTATTCGGGGTCGTGACCCCGGTAAACGGGCGACTTCGGACGGCGTGTCACCGTCGTTACCGACTTTGCGGTAACCCGAGTCACTTCGGGGGTAGCTCAACCGCTGGAGGAGTCAGTCCTGGCGAGGGGGGCGCATCGTCGCGCGGAGTACCGGCGGCGTGAAGACCAGCACGATGAGGACCACCGCGGGGACGGCCAGAATCCAGCCCAGAGTCGGGGCCTTCGTGATCAGGATGCTGTAGGCGACCAGCAGCTGCAGAATCGCCACGCACACCACCGCTCCACGGATCCACGGTCGCCCTCGGAGAGTGGCCCGAGCGAAGAAGACAAGCCCGGCGGCAACAACGAATGCGCATACCGCGAGCGCAATCGCGGACGCGAGAGACGCGGTCGGAGCGATAAATATCTCGACGACGAGATAAATGCCCGCGGCAGCAAACGCGACGCCCTCAATGAATACAAGGGCGGCGAGCGCATACAGTAGCGCGGATTTCGGTCTTTCGCTCACAGCTACATCCCATACAAAACTATTGATTTGACTTGGCCTCTGTGAGAGCCTATGTGAGGTTGATTTGACGCCTACAGAGTTGTGGGCGAGTCCCGATTACTTTTTCACCTTCCCAAGATCTCAGGTCTTCGACCTTTGCACCATCGCGCCTTGGGTTTATTTGGCGCGCACCAATAAAGGAGCACCACTATGGATTGGCGTGACAAAGCCGCCTGTCTCACCGCAGACCCGGAGCTGTTCTTCCCGGTCGGCAACACAGGACCGGCTGTCGACCAGATCGACAAGGCGAAAGCCGTTTGTGCGCGCTGCTCCGTCACCGAAATGTGCCTCCAGTACGCGCTCGAGACCTCACAGGACTCGGGCGTCTGGGGCGGCCTGAGCGAAGACGAGCGCCGCGCTCTCAAGCGCCGCGCTGCTCGCGCCCGTCGCGCCTCCTAACCACACGACCGCTGCGGATCACGTCCGCGAACCCCATCGGCCGAAGACTAGGCGTCCTTGACCAGCCAGGTCAGCGGGATGTCGATGGTCACCTCGGTGCCACTGCCGACCAGCGTGTGCCAGTCGATCACGCCACCGAGCTCGCCCTGGATGAGCGTGCGCACGATCTGGGTTCCCAGCCCGGCTCCGACCTGCCCCTCTGGTAGCCCCACACCGTTGTCCCGCACGCGCACGCGCAGCTCCTTCTCGCTGCGCTTTGCCGAGATGACCACCTCGCCGTCGCGCCCCGCAAGACCGTGCTCGACGGCGTTCGTCACCAGCTCGGTCAGAGCTAGGGCGAGCGGCGTTGCGTACTCGCTCGGCAGAACGCCGAAGCTCCCCGTGAACTTCGGATGCACCGTCGTGTTGTGACTCGACGCCACCTCGGCGACGAGCAGAAGCACCCGGTCGAAAACAGCATCGAAGTCGACGTTCTGACTGAGCCCCTCACTGAGGGTGTCGTGGACGACCGCAATCGCCGCAACCCGCCGCATGGCCTGGGCGAGCGCATCCTTAGCGACATCGTCGTGCGCGCGACGCGCCTGAATGCGAAGCAGAGACGCGACCGTCTGCAGGTTGTTCTTGACCCGGTGATGGATCTCGCGAATGGTCGCGTCCTTGGTGATGAGTTCGCGTTCCTGGTGACGCATCTCCGTGACATCCCGGCACAGCAGGATGGCGCCGATGCGCTCGGAGCCGGCGCGAATCGGGATCGCCCGCAGCGAGACCGTCACGCCCTTGGCCTCGATGTCGGTTCGCCAGGGCGCACGACCGGTGACCACGAGCGGGAGCGACTCGTCCACGACCTCCTTGCGGACGTCGAGAACATCCGTCGTCACCTCGGCCAGCGACTCCCCCTCGCGTTCACCATCGAAACCGATGCGGTTGAAGGCCGACAGCGCGTTGGGGCTCGCGAACGTGACGATGCCGTCGATGTCGAGGCGGATGAGGCCATCGGATGCACGCGGGGCGCCGCGGCGTGGCAGCGACGGCGCGCCAAGATCGGGAAAATCTCCCGAGGCGATCATCTCGAACAGGTCGTTTGCGCACTCGTTGAAGGTGAGTTCCTGCCGGCTGGGGGTACGCGCCTCGCTGAGGTTGGTGTGACGCGTGATGACCGCGATCGGCAGGTCGGTGGTCTGCTTCCCGGTCGGCGCGATGCGTCGCATGACCGGAACCGCGCGCACACGCGTCGGCGTCTCCTCGTACCAGGTCGGCGTGGTCGAATCGTTGATGGTCATGGTCTCGAACGCGGCAGTGACCTGCGCGGCCCACTCCGGCTTGATCCTCTGTCCGACGAAGTCACGGTAGAACAGGGTCGCCGAGCTCGACGGTCGCGCGTGCGCCACCGCCACGAAGCTGTCGTCCGCGCTCGGCACCCAGAGGACAATATCCGCAAATGCGAGATCCGCGAGCAGCTGCCAGTCGCCGACCAGGAGGTGCAACCACTCGACGTCCGCCTCGTCCGAGCGACCCTGGGCGAGCACTAGATCGGAGAGCGTCGACACCCACTAAGGCTAGCCGTTCGGCGACTGGCCAGGCAGTGGGCGCGGAAACGCTCAATCCCGCGTGGCTCGGGCAAAACGTCCACGCTTCGCGGGCATCGGCGGCGCCAATCGGGACTGAGCGAGTTCGCGAATCGCCGTGCGCACGGGCGAGCGCGGCACGGCATCCGCGAGCGTGCGGCCGCTCAGAATTGCCGCATCGAGCGCCGGCGAATCGAAGGGGATCATCGCCGAGGACTCGATGCCGCCGAACCGAGACAGCGTTTGGGCGACCTGGCCGACCGGATTTAGTCCGATCGCGGACGCCCTCACCTTGTTCATCGCGACGGTGACGCGAGCCGAGTCGACGGTCTCGACGAGATCGACGTGCGCGCGCAGAAAGCGGGACAGGCCGACGGGATCAGCCGCCCCGACCGCGATGACCTGATCCGCGGCCCTCAGCGCGGTGATACTGGCGGCATTCCGTCGTGGCGCGAACAGATCGCTCGAGATCTCCTCGTCATGTTCCAGGCTGAACCCCGTGTCGACGATCGTGAACTCCACCCAGCTGCGGCACAGCGCGAGAGTTGCGTCGACCCGGGAGGCCGACAGCTCCGGCCACCGACTCGAGCGACCGATGCCGGTGAGAACCCAGAACCAGGACCGCCCCGCGCCGTAGCGTTGGCCGATCCGTTCGAGTTCGGGGTGCGTGAGACTGCCCGCGCCGGCCAGGCGACAGGCCGCCGCGAACCCGGGCGCCTCATCCAGCATCCCGAGCGCGGGCGCGACCGAGCCGCTGTAGGTGTCGACATCCGCGAGGGCAACGGATGCTCCGGATGCGGCGAGTTCCGCCGCGAGATTGATCGCGACCGTCGTGCGGCCCGGAGCGCCCGCGGGACCCCACACGGCGATCACGGTTCCCGAGTGCGGCCTCGCGGGATCCGCGGCAACCGGCGTGTCGGGTTCCCGGACCCGGATGACGACGAGCTCCCGCTCAATCTCCGGCCACGGCGCGTCGATCCGCGCGGATTCGAGCAGACCGAGGGCCCTCGCGTGCGCCTCCGGTGCACCCGCGCCGACGAGCGGCAGGATCCGGGTGCCGGCGTCGTCGCACACCGTCACGAGGTTCGGGGTGAGGTGACGTTCGGTCGCGGCCACCAGGGCGACCTCCGGCCGAACGGTCTCGATCCGGGAGGCGAGTTCGTGGGCGGTCGAGCACCGCGCGACGACCTCGTGTCCGTGCCGCTCGGCCTCGGCGGCGATGCGGTCCTCCGCCTCGAGCGGCAGAGCGAGGGCGATCCGGACCACGTCAGTGCCCGAGCGGGAGATCGACGGGAACCACGCTGAGGATCGCGCCGTTGGCGATCGCATCCAGAACGCCGGCGATCGTCCGCTTCGGAACCAGCAACTCCACGGATGAGCCACCGGTGTCCACCAGACTCTTCGAGTCGACGAGTCGCACGACGATCGCCGACGACACGAGCACCGTCGGCGGAGCGAATGAGCCTGACCCACCGGCGGCGACGACATCCGTGTCGCTCGGCGCCGATGCCGCAGCCGACCAGAGGTCGACCCGTGCGCCCGAGGTGACGGATGCGGCGAGCGGCGAGTCCACCGCGATGACGACGGACACGAGGTCGAGCCCGGCCTCACTGCCGACCGCCGACCGCGGGACCAGCTCTCCCGGCGTGATCGGCCGCGTGACGATGACACCGGCCGACGGGACCTGGGACGCCCGCAGGTAGAGGTCCGCCGTGCGGTCGGCTCGCACGCTCGTGGGAACGAGGTCGGATGCGCGCACTCGCTCGCCCGGAGTGAGCGCTGTGCGCGCGGCGAGGACGTCGATGGAAGCGTTCGCCGCCCCGACCAACCCCACCACCCCGAGCACGGAGCAGGCGACAAGCAGAAGTCCGACGAAGAAGCGCGGATCGAACCACCGCGAACGCCGCCGTCCGGCCGTCGCCGCCCTGTCTTTGCTGCCGCTGCTCGTCGTCATGGCATCCGTCTCCTCGAAATCCGCACGAAGACCCATGCTCACTTTGTTTAGGAAGTCTCAGGGAAAGTTATCCACACCCCCGTTTCGGACCGGGCCACGGCTTCATAATCGGGACATGAACGAGTCAGATTCCCCCGGCGCGCTCGGCCGCTTTGTCACCCTCGCCGACACCGCCGAGATCCTCAACATCTCTGCCGCCCAGGCGTACGCCCTCGTGCGCTCGGGAGAGCTGCCCGCGATACGCATCGGCGCACACCACCACTGGCGCATCGAGCGCTCCGTTCTGGAGTCGTACATCGAGGCGCTCTATGAGGAATCGCGACGACTGAGTCTCTGGAACCAGTCGGATTTCGCGAACCTGCCGGAGCTGTCGATCGGATCCCCCCTCCCGCCCAGGCTGGGATAGCGGCATCCCGTCCGCACGGGACGGAGACCGACGGCTAGTACCGGACCAGCACGAGTTCGCCGAGCCTCACCACCCTGTACTCGCTGATGGCCGACTCGCGCCTCGGCTGATCCGGCTCGTGAATTGCGATGTCGAGGTGATCCCGCCCCACTCGATCGATCGTCCCGTGAAGTCGAACGGTGCGCAGGTAGAGGTGCACGGAAGCGCGACGCCGACAAATGTCCCTCAGTACGAACGGGAGCCCCAACCGAGCGGACAGCGCTCCCGAGGATTCGGTGGCCATGGGTTCGAGGCTGTGAAGAATCTGTCGGCGCTCGAGCAGGATGCCGTTGATGGCATCGATGGGGATGATGCACTGCGAGCGCCTGCCGGACTCTTCCGCCAGGTCGCCGGCGAGCCAGTCTCTGCCGAACGTCGAGGGCTCGACGGTCACGCGGGAGCCGTCCGCCAGAACGAGGCGAACCGCACGGTGATCGGCGGGAACCCGACCGGCGTGAAGCGATCGAAGTCGATCCCGGATGCCGAGCCTGGCCAGTCGAAGTCGCTCTTCCTCGGCCTGGAGATCGATCTCTTCGGCAGTGAGCTCGCGCTCCATCTGGCTTTCGAGGTCATCGAACAGCTCATCCCACCGCATGGGGACAGGTTAGGTGTGCCACGATCGACCGCCGGATAGTTTTCCACAGTTAACCTGGTAATACAGTGTTAAACACTGGTATATCTGGTTGGATTACGGAACCCCGTCATCAGGGGCAGACCCCTCGTTCGCGAGGTGACCTCCCATTGGAGTCCGAATGTCCACTGCGTTAGCCATCGCCCCACAGCCAGACCTGCCCCGCTCGGCCGACCGAGCCGAGGCGGCTCGCCGCGAATCCGGCGCTCGTGCCCGGTTCGACTCCGACGACTTCTTCGGCCAGCAGCCGGCATCCACATCCTCGCTGCCCGATCCGCGCCCACTACTCGAAAATCTGACTCGATGCGTCATCGAGGTGCTGGCTGGCGCCCGCGACCTCGAGCAGCTCGCGCGCTGGGTCAGCGACGACGTTTATCGGCACCTGTTGAAACGCGTCGTCCTCAGTACACGTGCGCGTCGAGCACGTGCGCAGAAGGCAACCCGACCGGTGTTCTCGATCGGATCGACCAGTATCTGCGAACCGAGGGACGGCGTCGTGGAAGCCGTCATCGTCGTGCGCGGGCGTGCGCGCACGAGAGCCGTGGCCATTCGGCTCGAGGGCCTGGATTCGCGCTGGCGCGCAACCGCGATCAACGTGCTGTAACCGCGCCCAACCACTACTCCTGGCCCACCCCCAGTCGCCAGACCCTAAAGTCGGTACAGGGAGTGACACGCCGTCGAAAGTAGGGTCACCTGTCGGCGTGTTGCCGTGGTTACCGACTTTGCGGTCGTTGGACTAGCGGCGGCGCTCCTGTGCCCGACGTTCCGCACGGTTCGCGGGGGGCGGGGTGTTCGGATCGATCCGCTGGCCGAATGCGCCGCGCTGCGGGCCGGGCTGGCCCTGCTGCGGCTGCTGTCCTTGGCCCTGCTGACC
>FSXL01000615.1_pt1 | contig 12106 bp, 11 predicted proteins | sample 1638241 | NCBI WGS metagenome assembly FSXL01 (sample SAMEA3914788, study PRJEB12502) | metagenome | biome: forest; material: soil | place: Canada | collected 2011-07-03 | depth 0.1 m | reverse complement strand
GTTCCTGTGCGCGCCCCGATCCGATAGCGGTCAAGTATGCCGATATCACGAAACCGTAGTACGCGATCAGCGACGAGCAAGAGGGACACTCGTCGCGATCATCGCACGCGGACGATTTCGTAAGCGACGGGCCCGGAGCCGGCAAGATCCAGCCGGATAAGTCCTACAAGCCCGTGCCGGGATTCGTACCCGAAGGGCAAATGGATGACGCGTGAGACCGGCGCTTTGACGACGATCTCGACGATTTCGCTGCCGGCAGCGATCGTCACGCGGTCCTCATGTACCGTCGCAACAGTACGGACACCGTCGCCGCGGTCGGTGAGATACGGAATCATCAGTGAGCACTCGACGTCGCCCATTGATTCGGTGATGTGGACCACGTCACCATCGATATCGACGCCGACCTCGTACTGCCTGCCGTCGACCGCCGCCCCCGCTCTGAAACCGCCACTCGATTCTTCGACCCACCGATCGGAGATGTTCGTCATCGCCGAGACGGGGAAGACAGCGCGATGCTCTCCCCGGATGGCGAGCCCCAGCGTGAATGGTATCTGGTTCCACCCGTACCCACATTTAGGTCCGTTAGGCCCGTTTTCGGTTGAATCTCCGGACTTTTCGATCAGTTTGAATTGAACTTGGCATCACGGAGTCAGACAGAGCTGTGGTCATAATGCGGCCACGATCACACGCGTTCGAAGACGGCGGCGAGGCCCTGGCCACCGCCGATGCACATCGTCTCGAGACCGTAGCGCGCGTCGCGACGGTGCAGCTCGTGGGCGAGGCCGGCGAGGATTCGCACGCCGGTCGCGCCGATCGGATGCCCGAGCGAGATCCCGCCGCCATTCACGTTCGTGCGCTCCCAGTCGGCAGCCGTGAAGCCCCACTCACGCGTGACGGCGAGCACCTGGGCGCCGAACGCCTCGTTGAGTTCGATCAGGTCGAGGTCTTCCATGCCGATCCCCGCGCGCTCCAGCGCGAGCTTCGTGGCCGGCACCGGACCGATGCCCATCCGGGTCGGGTCGACACCCGCGCGCGCCCAGGACACGAGCCGCACCAGCGGGGTGAGACCGAGTTCGACGGCCCGCCGCGGGGTGGTGACGATGCTCACGGCCGCGGCATCGTTCTGGCCGGACGCATTGCCGGCGGTGACGGTCGCACCATCGATCTTCATCACCGGCTTCAGTCGAGCGAGCGCCTCCAGCGTGGTGTCCGCGCGCGGGTGCTCGTCCCTGTCGACAATGACATCTCCCTTGCGCCCTGGCACCGTCACGGGCACGAGTTCGTCGTCGAAGCGCCCCGCCTCCTGCGCGGCTACCGCACGCTGGTGCGAGCGCAGCGCCAGCTCGTCCTGCTCCTCGCGCGGGATCGAATAATCCTCGCGGAGGTTCTCCGCCGTCTCGACCATGCCGTCGGGCGTGAGGTAATTCTTGCCGCCGGCCGCGACCCGGCCGCGCGTGAGCGCGTCGTGAAGCGTCAGGCCCGGGCCGGTGATACCGCGCCGGCCCTCGACCGTGTAGATGGGGGCGTTCGACATCGAGTCGACACCACCCGCGAGCACCAGCTCGCTGGCACCCACCTGGATCTGCATCGCCGCGTCGATGACCGCCTGGAGACCCGAACCGCAGCGGCGATCCAGCTGGTAACCGCCCACCGTCACCGGCAGCCCGGCATCCAGCGCGGCGACGCGAGCGATCGGCGGCGCCTCCGACGAGGGGTAGCCCTGACCGAAGATCACGTCGCCGACGTTCGCGCCGTCGAGCCGGGTGCGGGCCATGAGCTCCTCGATCACCCGCGTCGCGAGCGACAGCGCAGACACCGTTGCGAGCGAACCGCCGAAACGACCGACAGGTGTACGGAGCGGCGAACAGATGACGACTTCGCGCAACTCGGTCATGCCGGCTTCACCTTCAGTGGTGCACCAGTAGCTGCGATGACCTCGTCGACGCTCACACCGGGCGAGACTTCGACGAGCACGAGGCCGCGGTCGGTGACGTCGCTGACGGCGGCGATATCCCCCGCCACGGGCACCTGCATGGCGCCGAGGACCGCAGTCGCTATCCCGACGCCCCGGATCATGCCGAAACTCGCGGCCGAGTCGAAGTACGACGCCCCCGGCAACACCGTCACGGTCTCCTTGCCCGCGTTGATCAGCTTGGGATCGGCCTCACCCTTCCCCGGGTATGGGCCAACCCCCAGCAACCCGTTCTCCGAGTGCAGATTCACGGTCACCTCGTGCGAGATGAAGTTCGGAATCAGCGTCGGCAAACCGATACCAAGGTCCACATATGAGCCGTCATGCAACTCCTGCGCGGCACGCCCGGCCATCTCATTGCGGGTCAGAGGCATCAGGCACGCTCCCTCTCGGTGGTCTTCTCGATCGGCATTGACGAGCGAACTCCCTGTTGTCCCCGATGTAGCTGGCGATGATGCGATCGATCCGGCCCGCTGAAAGCAGCTCCCCGAGAACCCGCCGACGGCCGGCGTCGACCGGCTGGGAATGTCCGCGACGGCGTCCGCGGCCGACGCAAACGTCTTATCCATTGCTTTCCTTCTCATCGAGGTCTGCGAAAACTGTGCGGGCGATGCCGAGAGCGTTGTTGGCGGCAGGAAGTCCTGCATAGACCGACGTGTGCATGATCACCTCGGCGATCTCAAGACGACTGAGGCCGTTCGTGAGCGCGGCCCTGATGTGCATCGCGATCTCGTTCTCGTGACTGCCGGTCACCAGGCTGGCGAGGGTCGCGATGCTGCGCTCGCGGCGAGACAGTTCGGGCCGCGACCAGATATCGCCCCAGGCGTAGCGCGTGATGAAATCCTGGAACGCTGCCGTCTCCGGTGTGATCTTCGCCTGGGTCGCGTCGACGTTAGCCGCGCCGAGCACAGCGCGGCGGGTGATCATGCCCCGTTCATACAGGTCGCTCGATGTGAGCAGGTCGGCCAGCACGACCGCGGCCTGCGCCGGCTGTTCGACGGCGGCGAGATGTGACGCGTCCGCGAACTCCAGGTAGCGGGCGTCCGGGATGCGTCCGGCGAGATCCTTGAGCGCTTCTGGCGTGGTGATCGGGTCGAGCGCACCGCTCACCACGGTGGTCCGCGCACGGATGTCGCCGACTCGCCCCGAGCGATCGAAGCCCGCGAGGGCGCCGCAACAGAACACATAGGAGGCATCTTCCGTTTCCGACAGGTCATTCAGGATCGACGACGCGATGCCGGGCTCGCGCGCGATGAAATCCGGCGCGAACCAGCGCCCGGGCGTCGCTGCGACCAGCGACGGCGTGCCGGATGCCGCAACCTGGGCCGCGCGCTCCGACCAACTCTGCTCGGTGCCGATCCGGGCATCCGAACAGAAGATGCCGAGGCTGAGCAGCCGGTCGGGGTGCACCAGAGCGAGTTCGATGCCGATGGCTCCGCCGAGCGAGACGCCCGCGTAGTGGAAGCTACCGCCGCCGGCGTCGTCGACGAGTCGCATCACGGCATCCGCAAGCTCCGCCATGGTGAACGGCTCGCTCGCAGCGGGGCTCGCGCCGTGGCCGGGCAGGTCGAAGCACAGGATGCGCGCCCGGCCGCCCGCCGCCGAAGCCGCAAGCGAGGCGAGAGCGGGCTCCCACAGCACGCTCGTCGTGCCGAGCGAGGGCCCGAGCACGAGGAGCTGCGACGAGCTGCTCGACGGGTCCGCCGGCGTGATCGTACAGCGCAGAAGGGGGACAGTCATGCGTGGCCTTTCGGTCCCAGGCGCGCCAGCGCCGCATCGACAACAGTGTCCGCGGCGGACAGCACGCTGTCTCCGTTGAGGTCGATGACCCCACCGCCGAGTTCGGCCGCGAGCGCGGCACCGAACGACAACTCGGGCGAGACCGCCGCGATCGCGCGCGCGACCAACGCGTTCGCTGCCGAACGGCCGAGGTCGGGGGTGAGCCGCGACTGGGCGTGCTCGGCCCAGGCGAGCCCGCCGTCCAGTTCGAGGTTGGCGAGCATTCGGGCGGTGTCGACGGTGAGCGAGCCGAGCATCGTGGCAACCGCGGCGCTCGCCTCGATGCCGAGTCGCAGGAGCGACCGCAGCGCGAGCCACTCCGCGTGCCACGCGCCGGACGGACGCTCGTCTTCGGTGACGAGCGAGGAGTGAACGGTGGCGAGCAGCCCCGGCGACTGGAGGGCAGCCGAGCGGATCAGGATCGCGGTGGTCGGGTTCTGCTTCTGTGGCATCGCCGACGATGATCCGCCTGACCCCTCCGACACCTCGCCGATCTCGGAGCGAGCCAGAACCAGCACGTCCGTCGCGATGCGACCAAGGGCTCCGACGGCGAACGCGACCGCGGAGGCGAGGCCGACTACCGGCGATCGCTCGGCCTGCCAGCTGCGGCGGGGATCGGAGAGACCGAGCGCCTCGGCCACGGCTGCGCGCAGGGCTGCTGCGTCTCCGCCGAGGTCGGCGAAAGCCAGGCCGATGCCGACGGACCCCGCCAATTGCACGGGAAAGTCGACCGATTCGAGCGCACCGAGCGCGGCGACCACGCCGTCGAGCCACGAGGCAGCCTTCGTGCCGAATGTGATCGGAGCAGCATGAGTGGCCAGCGTGCGCCCCACCATCAGGTCGTGCCGGTGCGTGTCGGCGAGATCGGCGAGCCTTTGCGCCGCCATGCCGAGCGACTCGCGCGTAGTGGCGACCGCCCGCGATGCGACGAGCATCAGCGCGCTGTCGAGGATGTCCTGGCTGGTCGCCCCGCGATGTACCCAGTCCGCCTCGTCACCGGCCTGCGCTCGGAGCTGGGTCACCAGCGGAATGACCGGGTTGCCCCCGTCCCGGGAGCCTGCGGCGAGGTCCAGTCCGTCTGCGGACAAATCCACGGGATGACCCCACGCGGTGCTGAGTGCGGACTCGACCTCCACCAGCGCGGCGAGCACGACGTCGTCGTCGACGGCGGACCCGTTGGCCGAAAGAGGGTCGAGCAGACCGAAGTCAGCCAACGGAGTCGACGGCGAAATCGATGAACACTGTCTCGTTCTCGCCCTGCAGGCGGATGTCGAAGCGGTAACCATCGCGGTCGACGGCAGCGATCAAGGTCGATGCCCGCTCGCCGAGGGACACGAGGAACGGATCGGTCTCGTTGGCCGCCTCATCGGCGAAGTAGGCGCGCGCGAAGAGGTGATGCAGCAGGCCGCGCGCGAAGACCGCGACGAGTGCGTACGGTGCCGATTCGTCGCCCATCGCGCCGGGCTTCACCGTACTGAATGAGTACTCACCCCATCCGTTGGTCGAGGCGCGACCGAAACCGGTGAAGGTATATCCGTCTCGGTGGAGGCTGCCGTGCTTCTGCACGACATTGCCGTCGGCATCTGCCTGCCAGAGCTCGACGACCGCGTCGGGCACGGGCAGGCCCGCACCGTCGGAGACGACGCCATGCAGCCGGATGGATCCGGGAGCATGAGGCGGCAGCAATTCGCTATCGCCGTCATATGACAGCGCGTAGCCGAAGAACGGGCCGACCGTCTGAGACGGGGTCTGTCGCAGATCGTCCCTCATAGGTCGTCTCCCTCCTGCTCCATGCGGGTCGCCTTCGAGCCGGTCAGCACTATGTTCCAACGGTACCCGGTGGCCCATTCTGACTGGGTCACCTCGTGGTCGTAACTGGCGACCAGGCGGTCGCGCGCCGACTGCTCGGAGATCGACTGGAGGATCGGGTCGAGCGGAAACAGCGGATCAGCAGGAAAGTACATCTGCGTCACCAGCCGCTGCACGAACTGGTCGCCGAACAGCGAGAAGTGGATGTGAGCCGGCCGCCAGGCGTTGCGGTGGTTCTTCCAGGGATACGGTCCAGGCTTGATCGACACGAACCGGTAACTGCCGTCGTCCCCTGTGATCATGCGGCCCGCACCGGTGAAGTTGGGGTCGAGGGGCGCAGGATGCTGGTCGCGCTTGTGTACGTAGCGTCCGCCCGCATTGGCCTGCCAGACCTCAACGAGCTGGTTGCGAACCGGCCGCCCGTTGCCATCGAGCACGAGGCCGGTGACGATAATCCGTTCGCCGAGCGGTTCGCCCGCGTGCTGGATGGTGAGATCGGATTCCTCGATGGCGACATCGCTGTGGCCGTAGACCGGTGACACAAGTTCGATGTCTTCGGGGTCGGCGCGCACCAACGTCTGTTTCGGGTGGCGGAGAGTACTGCTGCGGTAGGGCGTGAAGCCGCGGTCGGGATGCCCGCGCGTGCCATCGGCCGCCGAGTGGGCTGACGCGATCTCGGCCGAGATTTCGGTCTGGGTCGACAGTTCCATGCTCAGATCCCTTCGATCGGAAGACCCGTGTACTGCTCAGCGAGCCCCTGCAGCGCATAGTGCGATCCGGTGACATATTCCAGCTGGCCGACCTGGCCGCGATAGCGGAATTCGGCCTCGGGGCCAGTGCCGCTGGTGTGAAGCATCTCGGTCATCCAGCGCGAGAAGTACTGCGTCTTCCACTGGCGGCGCAGGGCTCGGTCGCTGTATGTGGAGAGGGGTCCGGCATCGCCCGCGTAATAAGAGGACAGGGCAGAGCCGAGCATGGCGACGTCCGAGACCGCGGCGTTGAGGCCTTTGGCGCCGGTCGGCGGCACGATATGCGCTGCGTCGCCGACCAGGAACAGCGCACCGTGATTGAGCGTCGAAGCCACGAAGCTTCGCATCGGGGTGATCGACTTCTCCGTGATCTCGCCCTCATCGAGGGTCCAGCCGTCGATGCCGAGACGCTCGTGCAGGCCATCCCAGATGCGCCGATCGCTCCAGTTGGCGATGTCGTCGTCCGGGTCCACCTGCAGGTACAGCCTCGAGACCGATGGGGAGCGCATCGAGTGCATCGCGAAGCCGTCGGGGTGCAGCGCGTAGATGAGCTCGTCGGTGGAGGGCGCGGCGTCAGCGAGGATGCCGAGCCAGGCGAACGGATAGTCCCGCTCGAACGTGCTGATGACCGTCGACGGGATGAGCGTGCGGCACACCCCGTGAAACCCGTCGGCGCCGACCACGAAATCGGCCTCGACCGAATAGCTCGTGCCTCCGTAGGTGAAGTCAACCGCCGGGCGGAGGGTCTCGATATCGCGCGGCAGAACGTCACTCGATTCGAAGTAGACCGCCGAGCCGAGTTCGTCGTGCGCGAGCATCAGGTCACGGACCACCTGCTGCTGCCCATAGACGGTGACAGTTCGGCCGATCAGTTCGTTGAAGTCGACGTGATGACGCTGGCCCTCATACTGCAGGTAAATGCCGTCGTGCACCAGGCCGAGCTCCTGAAGTCGAGCGTCCAGGCCAAGAGAGGTCAGCACATCGACGGAGGATTGCTCGAGCACCCCGGCCCGAATCCGACCGAGCGTGTAATCGCGCGAGCGATTCTCGATGACGACAAAGTCGATTCCCGACTTCGCCAGAAGGTGACCGAGCAGTAGGCCGGCGGGTCCGGCGCCGACGATGGCGACCGTGGTGCGGATATTCATGGTGAGTCACACTTTCGCCGCCGAGGACCGACAACGGTAGGATCCTTCCGCTCAGCAGAAGTTACGAACGCCACCCGAGCGCTCGCGAGATGCCGCGAGCAGCCACACCGACCGCAGGCGGATACCGAGGATCGGAACTGCGATCGGCATGCGCGACGATCGAGACCGCGGCGACCACGGCATCGGTGTGGTCGCGAATCGGCGCGGCGGCCGAAAAGGAGTCTTGCGTCATCTCATTCACCGACACGGCAATGCCGCTGCTTCGGATCTCGGCGAGTCGCGGTTCGAGCTCCTGGATCGTCGTCATCGTGTTCGCCAGGTATTTACGGGGCGCCGACGCTACGAGCTCGCCGAGTAACCCCGCCGGCGCCCAGGCGAGCAGCACCAATCCAACACCAGTGGCGTGCAGCGGAAGCCTGCTTCCGACGTCGGAGATGACAGGCACGGCCGAGCGCCCCGAAATACGTTCGAGATAGAGGGCGCCGAGTCCGTCGCGGACCGCGAGGTGCACGTTCTCTCGCGACACTTCGTACAGATCCTCGAGGTAGGGCAGCGCCACCGAACGAAGCCGGCGTGCTGTCGGCGCACGCACGCCGAGCTTCCACAGGCGCATTCCGACCCGGTAGAGACCGTCTTCGCCCCTCACCATGCCACCCCACGCGACCCATTCGGCCAAGAGCCGATGAGTGGTCGACAGGGGCAGCTCCGCGCGCTGCGCGATCTCCGTGAGGCTCAGCTCTCCCGCCGTGCCGAACGCATCCGCGATGGCGAAGATCTTCTCGGCGACGGTGCGAGTCTCCCCGTGCGCGCGATTGCCGGACATGGTGACAATCTACAGGCGCGGGCGACGGGCCAAACCCCGTCACCACCATGCATCGGCATGAGTGGACTCGACGATTTCGACGACGTGGGAACACAGCAAATATCACTGACGCGAATAGTTCCCATCATCTAATCGCGCTTCGTAAAGCACCGGACTCACTCTCATCATGGTGACTACAGGCTCACGCCAACTCGAAACCACGTCGACCAACGCCGATCGACCGCGATGCAAAGGTGCCCGCGAATGACAACAACTCCCACTCCTGTTTCGAATAACGCCACCGAGCCGGCACGCACATGGCTGAATCCGAGGGGAGGGTTCCTGGTATTCGTGGGGATCGCCTCCATCTCATCGGCTATGGCTGAACTCGTGCCGCTTGTGCTGACCATTGCGATCAAGGCCCAGGCGATCGACCACACGCACGCGGCGACCCTCCTGTCGATTGCTATCGCGGTGGGCGCGCTGCTTTCTCTAATCGCCTACCCGCTGTTCGGGCGCATCAGCGATCGCACCACCTCGCGCCTCGGTCGCCGCCGACCGTTCCTCATCCTTGGCGCGATCCTCATAGCGATCGGCGCCGTCGTACTGCTGTTCGCGACCTCGCTGGCGCTCCTGATCATCGGCACCTCGCTGACCCTCATCGGATTCAGTTCCGCGACGGTCGCCATCACCTCGCTCATCCCCGACCAGCTCTCACCCGACCGACGTGGCGGCGCTTCCGCCGTGATCGGCCTGAGTCTTCCGTTGGGGGCCGTCATCGGACTTTTCATTGCGCAGTTAGTCTCGGGATCCGTGACCGCGATGATCCTGCTGCCCGCCGGCATCGCGTTCGTCGGTATTTTGCTGCTTGCCCTTCGCCTCACTGACCGTCAACTGAGTAAAGCGGAACGGCCGCCGTTCGGTTTTATCTCGTTCATCAGCACCTTCTGGGTGAACCCGGTCAAGAACCCGAACTTCGCGTGGGCGTGGTTCAGCCGGCTGCTTTTGTTCTTCGGGGTCGCGTCGGTGAACGCCTACCAGTTCTTCTATCTCGCCGCAGTACTCCATCTGCCGGAGGCACAAGTCGCCAGCGGGGTATTCCTCTCCACGCTGGCGCTGACGGTCGCCGCGCTCGTGTTCGCCCCGATCGCCGCCAAACTCTCCGACCGCGTGAGGCGCCGCAAGCCGTTCGTGATCTTCTCCTCGATCGTCTACGGCATCGGACTCGTTCTCGCGTCCGTGGCTCACAGCTTCCCGGCCTTCATCGCGGCCATGGCCGTCATGGGCGTCGGCCAGGGCGTGTACATGGCCGTCGACCTCGCCCTGGTGACGCAGATCCTGCCCGATCCCGACAACGCGGGCAAGGACCTTGGCGTGATGAACCTCGCGAACTCACTACCGCAATCACTGGTTCCCGCCCTCGCGCCGGCCATCCTGCTTATTGGAGCGTCAGCGGCCTTCCCGCAGGACTACCCGGCCCTGTTCATCACAGGGGCGATCGCGGCCATCGTGGGTGGCATCCTCATCGTTCCGATCAGGGAGGTGAAGTAGTGCCCTCTCACGATTATGACGATGGACGCACTCTTACGCGACCGAACCGGATGCGGGGACGACAGTCTGTTCGAGCCGACCGAAGACCGACTCACCGTCGGGCAAATGGGACTCCATGGTGACCGTGTCGCCGAATCGCATGAAGCTCGTCACCGACGCACCATCGTCGATGAGTTCGATCATCCTTCGCTCGGCGATACACGAAGAGCCGACGGTGCGGAAGGTCTCGTTCGAGACGGTGCCCGAGCCGATGATGGTCCCTGCGACAAGATCGCGCGTACGTGCCGCGTGGGCGACCAGGTCGGCGAAGCCGAAAGCCATCGCCGCCCCGTTCGCGTGTCCGAAGGCCGTGCCGTTACGGGCGACCTCCATGTCGAGCCCGACACGGCTGGCATGCCAGTATTTCCCCAGGGCGTCAGGAGTCACCGCTACGGGGGCGGTCGCCGACGGTGGTTTTGCTTGTATGAAGCCGAACGAGCGCTTCATCTCAGCCGGACCGAGCGCGCGCAACGACCAGTCGTTGATGATGACGATGAGCCGGATGTACTTCGCGGCCCGCTCGGCCGTCACCCCACGCGGTACTGCAGAGACGATGACACCGAACTCGGCTTCGAAGTCGATCTCGTCTGCTTCGTCGAGAAACGACACGTCGCTGCGACCGGGATAGAACCGGTCGGACACGCCCTGGTACATGAGGGGCCGATCCACGGGCAGCGGCTCGATGCCGAACGCCATCGACATGAGCTCACCGTGGGAGTTGAAGGCTGAGCCGTCGAGCCACTGCCAGGCCCGCGGGAGCACGGCGAACAGCTCGTCAGGGTCGTAGGGGCGGGCATCGGCGACGTCGCCAGATTCGAGCCGCTCAGCTCGATCACGCAACAGCGGTTCGATGTCGTCCCATCGCTCCAGTGCGACCTGCATGGTCGGCGCGATATCGGTGATTTCGGTAACTCGGGTGAGCAGACGATCGGCAAGCGCAAGGCGTCCATCTGGGCCTCCGTTGAGCGAGACGAGCTTCATATCATTGTTCTCCTTGCCATTTGATTGCGCTTCGAGAGGCTCACACGGTCACGTCCAGGACGGACCGCACGATGCTGTCTACGTCGATTCCGTGGTAGCGGTAGACATCCTCCACGTCACCCGCCTGGCCGAAGTGGCTCACCCCTAGATTGCGGCTCGGAACCCGGTGAATCCCCGCGAGGAACGCGAGGGTGTGGGGGTGCCCGTCGAGCACGGTCACCATGGGCACCGCGCGATCGGCGGGGAACACCTGGTCGAGGATCCACGATGCTCCGTCGTCCAGACCGTTCCGCGACTGGATCGCTTCGAACAGCAGTCCGGGGCTGGTGACACACACGACGTCGACGGAGATGCCGAGGGTAGCAAGACGATCGGCCGCCGTGAGCGCTTCGGGCACCATGACGCCCATCGTGATGATGCATGCTGCCGGCGAGTCCACCCGTCTCAGCAGATATGCTCCCGCAACAACCTGCCTGCGGCGCCTTTCGCGCGAGGCCGCGTCCTCGGGAATCACCGCCAGCTTCTGGTCGATCGGCTTCGTCGACAGCCGTAAGTAGGCGGACTTGCCGCCCTCGCGAGCCATCTGCCCCAACGCGGCGAGGAGGGTCCATTCGGTGTCGAGCACGAATGCCGGCTCGTAACTGATGCAGTTCGGCTGTTCAAGTCCGATCGACGGTGTCTTGATTGATTGGTGAGCTCCACCTTCGGGTGCAAGCGACACGCCGGAGGGAGTCCCCACGAGGATCGACTGGCCGCCCGCGTAGATGCCGTACGACCACGGCTCAAGTGCACGTTCGACGAACGGGTCGTAGAGCACCCCGATCGGGAACAAGGGCTGTCCCCACCGACTCCAGGTCGAGCCGAGTTCGCCGATGAGGCTCACCAGGTTCACTTCGGCAATTCCGAGCTCGATATGCTGACCCGTCGGCCTCTCCCGCCAGTGCATAATCGACTCTGCGTCGTCGCTGAACCAATCCGTGCGCTCCTCGGTTGACCACACGCCGACCTTGTTCAGCCACCCGGCGAGGTTCGTGCTGGAGCTTACGTCCGGACTCACCGTGACGACGCGGCGAGCGGCATCTGGCGCGGCCCGGGTGAGATCGAGAAGGGCGCGGCCTAAAGCAGCCTGAGTCGTCGCCGTCCCGGTCGGGGTGCGACCGAAGTCGGTGGGCACCGTCGGGGGTGCGACGACGTTCTGCGGCTGACGGTGGAGAGCGGACACCGCGGAGGCGACTACCGCGCCCTCGGCGCTTTCTGGCGCGAACCGTGACCAGGG
>FSXL01000518.1_pt1 | contig 12139 bp, 10 predicted proteins | sample 1638241 | NCBI WGS metagenome assembly FSXL01 (sample SAMEA3914788, study PRJEB12502) | metagenome | biome: forest; material: soil | place: Canada | collected 2011-07-03 | depth 0.1 m | reverse complement strand
GTTACTGATCGAGCCGATTCCCTCGATGGTCGACACGAGTGTCTCGCCCTTTTTCAGGTACTCGGGCGGATTCTTCCCCATTCCGACGCCAGAAGGTGTGCCGGTGAAGATGATGTCGCCCGGCCACAGATGCAGCGATTGGGACAGCCGCGAGACGAGATCGGGTACCGAGAAGATGAGGTCGCGCGTATTGCCGTCCTGCTTGACGACCGTGCCCTCGCTCGTGACGAGCTCGGTCTTCAGCGAGATCGCGTCGCGATCGGCGAACTCATCCGGCGTGACCACGACCGGACCAATGGGCGAGAAGTTCGGGTATGACTTCCCCACGCTGTACTGCGGGGCCGGTCCGCGGCGCTGCACGACGCGTTCGCTGATGTCCTGACCGATCGTGAGCCCGGCCACGTAGTCCCAGCCCTCCTCGATCGGGACCCGGTATCCGGCCCTGCCGAGCACGACGACCAGCTCCACCTCGTAGTCCGTGTTCTCGCTCGGCAGCTCGATGTCGGTGTTCGGTGAGCCGATGCTGCTCTGGAACTTCGTGAAGACGACCGGATCGGTCGGCAGGTCGAATCGACCCTCCTTGGCGTGCTCGACATAGTTGAGCCCGATGGCGAACACCTGCCTCGGACGCGGGACGGGCGCGTCGAACTGCGCCTCCGCGAAGGCCTGCCCGGAGCGGGCATCCGCGGTTCGGGCCCAATCCACGAAGTCCGTCCACTGCTCGTACACGGCCTGCGGGTCGGACGAGAACCTGCCGCCACTCGCCTTCTCGACATCCAGTGCCCGATCGCCATCAACGACGACCAGGCGACCTTCGATACTTCCGATTCTCATGCTGATCTCCTAATTGGCTGTGGTCGGGGTGGGGGACGGTGTGGGACTCGGCGACGACGACGATCCACCCGAATCGAACTGGGCGCCCGCGGTCTCCTCGACGAAGGCCGCGAATGCCGCCGCGCTGCCCACATCGCTCGTCGTGATCGGGTACTGCTGACCGTCCACGATCACGGTGAGTGGACCGCTCACAGCCTTCACGCTGGAGTCGGGAAGTGGACCGGTCGTGGCACGGGAGGTCGCATCCGCAACCCACGCCTTGAACTTCTCGCTGTTGATGCACGCAGAGATACGTGCGACGCTGTGCGCCTTCGCGTGCGACACCGCGTCGATCAGTTGACCGTTGCTGAGGCCAGCGGTATTGGCCTGCGGAGGCTTCGCATAGAGCGCCTGCGTGAAGGCCCAGAACTCGTCGGGGGAATAGTTGGCGACACACGCCGCCGCGTTCGCGGCCCTCGTGGAATACGCCGTTCCGAGCGAAGAGCGGTCAAGAAGAGAGATCGGATGGACCTCCAGCGTGATCGCCCCGCTCTTCAGCCACTTCGACAACTGCACCCGGTTTGCGCTCTCGAAGCTCTGACAGGTGGGGCAGAAATAGTCGACATAGAGCCGGATGCTCACGACACTCGACTTCTTGTCGCGAACCGTCGCGATCGGGTCCTCACCCTTGGTGAGGGCCTGCGTCGGCACAGCCTTGAAGTCCTTCGAGATGACGATGCCGTCGCTCGCCATGTTGACCGGGCCGGTCGAGGGAGCCGAAGCGCTGGTCGTCAAGACGATGACCACGATGGCCGCGATTGCGACGATGGCCACGGCGATACCGCTCCGAAGCAGTAGACGATTGCGACTCTCCTTCTTGCGCTGCTCCTCGCGGATGGCGCGAGCCTTGTCGCGTGTTGCCGCCCTGCGATGGTTCTCCGGTCCCGGATTGTCCGTGCCGTCGTATGTCAAAAGAACCTCACTGATTGGTGACTAACGAAGGTTGGCCATTACTTTCAGGATAGTAGAGGCGTCATCTGGGAAACATCCAGAGCTACCTGTGTAGTGGATGCATCGATTCACGATCCCCCCGCTTGAGTGACATAATGACGGTTGGCGCATCGCTGCGCCGAACCCATCACAACGGATCGTCCGGCACGTACCTGCCGGTGAAGGAGTTAGTACAACCATGGCATCTGTCACTTTTGACAAAGCAACCCGCATCTACCCCGGCTCCACTCGCCCCGCGGTCGACGCAATCGACATCAAGGTCGAAGACGGCGAGTTCCTCGTCCTCGTCGGACCATCCGGCTGTGGAAAGTCCACGACCCTCCGAATGCTGGCCGGACTCGAAGAGATCAACGACGGCAAGGTCTTCATCGGTGACCGCGACGTCACCGACGTTCCGCCGAAGGATCGCGACATCGCGATGGTCTTCCAGAACTACGCGCTGTACCCGCACATGACCGTCGCCGAGAACATGGGCTTCGCACTCAAGATCGCTGGCGTCAACAAGGAGGAGCGCGCATCCCGCGTTCTCGAGGCTGCCAAGCTGCTCGACCTCGAACCGTACCTCGGCCGCAAGCCGAAGGCCCTCTCCGGTGGCCAGCGTCAGCGCGTCGCCATGGGCCGCGCGATCGTGCGTCAGCCGCAGGTGTTCCTCATGGACGAGCCGCTGTCGAACCTGGACGCGAAGCTCCGCGTTCAGACCCGCACCCAGATCGCATCCCTGCAGCGCCGTCTCGGCGTCACCACCGTCTACGTCACGCACGACCAGACCGAGGCACTGACCATGGGTGACCGCATCGCGGTGCTCAAGGACGGCGTGCTTCAGCAGATCGGCACCCCGCGCGACCTGTACGAGAACCCGACCAACGTCTTCGTTGCCGGCTTCATCGGCAGCCCGGCGATGAACCTGTTCCAGTCCGACTTCACCGCCGAGGGTGTTCGCTTCGGTTCGCACGTCGTGAAGGTCGACCGCGCAACGCTCGGCTCCATCAAGGGCAAGAGCGTCACGGTCGGCATCCGCCCCGAGGACGTGACCCTGTCGACATCCGGCACCGGCCTCCCGGTCGAGGTGGATGTCATCGAGGAGCTCGGCGCCGACGGTAACCTCTTCGGTCACGCCGAGGTCGACGGCCAGCGGGTCGACCTGTGCGTGCGCGTCGACGGCCGCAAGCACCCGGTCGCGGGCGACAAGGTCTTCCTCACGCCGAAGGAGGGCCACATCCACCTGTTCGACGCAGAGTCGGGTGAGCGCCTCGGCGAGGCAGTGGCGGTTCCCGCCGAAGACCTCTCGCGTCTCAAGCAGGGCTAGTTGTTTCGAACGGACCCGTCGGTCCCGAGAGCGCGTCTCTCGGGGTGGCGGGTCCGTTCGGTTTAGCGGAAGAGAAATCGGATGGCCGGTTCCCTGAATATCACGTCGGCGATCGCGGATCCCGCGCTGCTCGACCTGCCGTGGAATCTCCCGCTCGAGGTGTGGCCGGATGACACCATCGCGGCACTCCCGAAAGGGATCTCGCGACACCTCGTGCGGTTCGCCCACCTCGGCGGCTACGTCATCGCGATCAAGGAGACCTCGGCCGAGTTCGCCCGCCGCGAGTACGACCTGCTCCGCACGCTGCAGCGGCTCGAGGTTCCGTGCGTCGATCCTGTCGCCGTCATCACCAATCGAACGGATGCCGAGGGCAACGAACTCGACTCCGTGCTGGTGACGCGGCACCTCAAGTTCTCGCTCCCGTACCGCGCGTTGTATTCGCAGGGCAGCATCCGACCGGACACCGCGACCCGCCTGGTGGACGCGCTCGCGGTTCTGCTCGTGCGGCTGCACATCGTCGGATTCTTCTGGGGCGATGTCTCGCTCTCCAACACTCTGTTCCGGCGCGACGCCGGCGCGTTCGCCGCATACCTGGTGGATGCCGAGACCGGGCAGGTCTACGACGGCGGGCTGTCCCGCGGGCAGCGCGAAAACGACCTCGAGATTGCGCGCGTGAACATCGCCGGCGAGCTGCTCGACCTGCAATCCGGAGGCCGACTCGACGAAGACCTCGATCCGGTCGACATCAGCAACGGCATCGTCGAGGCCTACCGCAACCTGTGGACCGAACTGACCGGTCCCGAGGAGTTCGACCAGTCGGAGCGTTGGCGCATCAACAAGCGCGTCGAACGTCTGAACAACCTCGGCTTCGACATCGAGGAGCTCGCGATCAAGACCGACGGCACGGGAACGCAGGTGCGCATCCAGCCCAAGGTCGTGGACGCCGGGCACCACTCGCGCAGGCTGCTACGGCTCACCGGCCTCGACGCGGGCGAAAACCAGGCGCGACGGCTTCTCAACGACCTCGACTCGTACCGCGCCACGTTCTCGAAGAAGGATGCCGACGAGGAGATGGTGGCGCACGAGTGGCTCGCGCAGGTGTTCGAGCCGGTCATCCGTGCCATCCCGAAAGACCTCCGCGGCAAGCTCGAGCCGGCCGAGATCTTTCATCAGCTGCTCGACCACCGCTGGTACATGTCGCAGAACGAGGGTCGAGACGTGCCCCTCGCCGAAGCGCTCAACTCTTACGTCGACGAGGTGCTTCGGCATCGGCGCGACGAGGCGACGGTCATCGCGCCGGTCACGGAGTCGATCACCCTCCCGATCGACACCATCGACGAGGACGACTGGCGCCTCAAGGTCTAACAAACCCGTGAGTCCAACCGTGAGGGGCGGCAAATCGCCCTTTTTGCGCGCAAAAAGGGGCGATTTGCCGCCCCTCAGGGATTGGCTACTCGGCGCGACGGCGTGCGATCTCGTAGAGGGCCACGCTCACGGCAATGCCGGCGTTGAGCGACTCGGTCGTCGACGAGATCGGAATCGACACCACCGCGTCACAGGTCTCGGTCACCAGCCGCGAGAGTCCCTTGCCTTCGCTTCCCACGACCAGCAGCACGGGCTCATTGGCCAGCGTCAGCTGCGGCAGCGACACGTCACCGCCGCCATCCAACCCCAGAACGAACACTCCGCGATCCTTGAACGCCTTGAGCGTCTGGGTCAGATTCGCGGCCATGGCCACCGGGGTGCGCGCGGCCGCCCCCGCCGAGGTCTTCCAAGCGGATGCCGTAAGCCCCACCGACCGGCGCTGCGGAACGATCACGCCCTGCCCACCGAACGCCGCAACCGAGCGGATGATCGCCCCGAGATTGCGCGGATCCGTCACGCCGTCGAGAGCCACGAACAGCGGCTTCCTGCCCTGGCTGATGGTGCGCTCGAGAAGGTCCACCGGATGCGCGTACTCGTACGGCGGCACCTTGAGCGCGAGACCCTGGTGCACCGAGTCGTACCCCGCAAGCCGGTCGAGCTCTGGCCGCATGACCTCGAGAACCGGGATGCCGCGGTGATTCGCGAGATTGAGCGCTTCCTTGACGCGGTCGTCGACCTCGATTCGCGTCGCGACATACAGCGCGGTCGCCGGGATCCTGGCACGAAGCGCCTCGACGACCGAGTTGCGTCCGGTCACAACCTCCGACTCGTCGGCCGTGCGGTTGCGACTTCGCGGCCGGGAATTGGCGGGCGCGGCCGCCGACGCGGCCCTCGTACCCGATCCGGTGCGAGCCGCGCGAGTACGACCCGACGCGCTTTCGAAGCGCTCCGCGGCAGCTTTGCGCTTGCCGGCGGGGTGATAGGGACGATCCTCCGCCTTGGGCGTCGGGCCTTTGCCCTCGAGGGCCTGTCGACCCTGGCCGCCCGATCCGACCTGACGGCCCTTGCTGCCCTGACGCACGGCGCCGGGACGGCCCTTGCGCGCCCCATCCGTGTTCTTCATGACCTCATCCTCACGTCTCGATACTCCACTGCGTTCCGGTCGGCGAGTCCTCGACTCGGATGCCCGCTTCCGCAAGTTCATCACGGATCCGGTCCGCCGCGGCAAAGTCGCGCTCGCTCCGTGCGGTGTCACGGTCCGCGATGAGCCGCTCCACCAGCGCTGCGAGGGCACGATCGGTGGGCCCCGCGGAGGCTCGACGCCACTCGGGAGCGTGCGGATTGATCCCGAGAACCTCGGTCATCGCGATGACCTCCCCGCGAGCCTGGGCCGCCAGGGCCAACTCCTCCGCATCGAGCGCCGAGTTGCCGGCGCGCACCCGATCGTGAAGCACGGCAAGCGCCTGCGGGACGGCGAGGTCGTCGTCCATGGCATCCGCGAATCCGGCCGGAATCACCGGTGCGCCGCTCCCGGCGAACCGGGTGTTCTCGAGCCGCCGGCTGGCGCGATCGAGGAACGATTCGATCCGGTCGAGCGCGGCCTCCGCCTCGACGAGCGCGCCATCGTGGTAGTCGATCGTCGAGCGATAGTGCGCGGAGCCCAGGTAGTACCGCACGACGAGGGGTCGCGCCTCGGCGAGAAACTCGGATGCGTAGATCGAGTTGCCGAGCGACTTGGACATCTTCTGCCCGTTCACGTTGACCAGGCCGTTGTGCACCCAGTAGTTCGCGAACGCATCGCCCGCGGCGTTCGACTGGGCGATCTCGTTCTCGTGGTGCGGGAAGCGCAGGTCGAGGCCGCCGCCGTGGATGTCGAACTGCGGCCCGAGATACCGGGACGACATGGCTGAGCACTCGATGTGCCAGCCCGGTCGGCCGGCCCCCCACGGGCTGTCCCACGACGCGGTCGCCGGTTCCGTCGGCTTCCACCCCTTCCACAGGGCGAAATCCTGCGGCGCGCGTTTGCCACGGGGGTCGGCATCCGTCGCCGCCTCCATGTTCTTGGGGTTCTGCCGGGTCAGCTCGCCGTAGGCCGGCCAGCTCCCGGTGTCGAAGTAGACGTCGCCCGATCCGTCGGCCGCCGGATAGGCATGACCGACCTCGATCAGGCGAGCGATGATCGCCTGCATCTCGGTGACGCTCGCGGTCGCCCGGGGTTCGTAGGTGGGGGCGAGGATTCCCAGCTGCTGGTAGCCGTTCGTGAACTCGAGCTCGTAGTGGTATGCCAGCGCCCACCACTCCTCGTTTTCGGATGCGTTGGCCAGAATCTTGTCGTCGATGTCGGTGACGTTGCGTACGAGTGTGACGTCGAAGCCGCGATAGGTGAGCCAGCGACGCCAGATGTCGTACACGAGAGCCGAACGGAGGTGACCGATGTGCGGTGACGACTGCACGGTGGGTCCGCAGACGTAGATCCCGACCCGACCCTCGACCAGCGGAACGAAGTCCGTGAGGGCTTGCGCCTTGGTGTCATAGAACCGGATAGTCACTCCGCGAGTTTACTGGGCGGCCGCCCCTCATCGATCGTCGAGTAGTGTGCCTCGGTTCCGGTCGTCGAGTCGCGTGCCTCGGTTCCGGTCGTCGAGTAGCGTGCGGAGCACGCGTATCGAGACGCCCACGAAATCCGTCGCCGCACCTCGATACGACCTTCGGCCCACTCGATGACCGGGGGTCGGCCTAGCCCCGCAGCAGCGCCGTCGCGATCGCGGCGAGCCCCTCGCCGGACCCGGTGAAGCCGAGGCCGTCGGATGTCGTCGCCGCGACGCTGACCGGCGCCCCCACGAGCTCGCTCAGTCGTTTCTCCACCTCGGCACGCCGAGCCGCGAGCCTCGGACGGTTGCCGATCACCTGCACGGCGACGTTCTGGATGTCGAACCCCGCGCCGCGAACCAGCGCGACGGTCTCAGAAATGAACACCTCGCCGTGCGCATCCGCAAACCGCGGATCCGCGGTGCCGAAACGCGAACCCATGTCGCCGAGCCCCGCCGCCGACAGCATCGCATCGCAAATGGCGTGGGAGAGCGCGTCGCCGTCGCTGTGTCCGGCGAGACCCGGCTCATCCGGCCAGGGCAGCGCGCCCAGCCAGAGCGGCGCCGATTCGTCGTAGGCGTGGATGTCGATCCCGATGCCCGTGCGAAGACTCGCGACCGGCGTGGCGAGCTGCTCGGCGCGGCGAAGATCCCAGGTGGTCGTGATCTTGAAGGCGCGCGGGTCACCGGCAAGGACGTGCACGACATGTCCGGCGGCGGCGAAAAGCGCCGCGTCGTCGGTGTGCTCGTCGGTCGCGGCCGCGTATGCCTCGATGAGTTCGACGCGGGGAAAGCCCTGCGGAGTCTGGATGGCGCTCAGGAGCGAACGGTCCACCGTCTCGTCCGCGACTCCGTCAGTGGTGCGCTTGAGAGTGTCCGCAACGGGAAGCCCGGGGATGACGCCGTCACCCGTGGCGCGGACGCGCTGGATGACCGCGTCGAACAACGCCGTCGGGGCGAGCGGTCGCGCGGCATCGTGCACCAGCACGACGCCAACATCCGGCCACAGAGCCGCCAGTCCGATCGCGACGGACGCCTGCCGAGTCTCACCGCCCGCGACGACACTCGCGTACTCGATGGCCGTGCCGACGGTGTTCCGCACGAGATCCTGGGCGAGAGCGAGCTGTGCCTCCGGCACCACGACGACGATCTGCGCGGGCTCGGCGAGCGCCAGGATCGGCTCGAGCGCGCGCTCAAGGATGCTGCGGTCGCCAAGAGAAACGAATGCCTTTGGCAGGTCAGCGCCGAGCCGTGTTCCCGCGCCCGCCGCAACGACGACCACGCCGACCGTGGCTGCACCTACCATTGACTCCCCCAAGTGACTTGAGGCAAGCGCTGCCCCGAAGGGTTAGGAAGCGAGGACCTCGTCCAGAACGGTCGACGCCTTTTCCTCATCGGTCTTCTCGGCGAGGGCGAGCTCGGAGATCAGGATCTGGCGAGCCTTCGCCAACATCCGCTTCTCGCCTGCGGACAGTCCGCGGTCCTGGTCGCGGCGCCAGAGATCGCGAACAACCTCGGACACCTTGATGACATCGCCGGATGCCAGCTTCTCGAGGTTGGCCTTGTACCGGCGCGACCAGTTGGTCGGCTCCTCGGTGAACGGTGCACGCAGCACCTCGAAAACCTTGTCGAGCCCCTCACGACCGATGACGTCGCGCACGCCCACCAGGTCGACGTTATCCGCCGGAACCTCGATGGTCAGGTCACCCTGGGTGACGTTGAGCTTCAGATAGAGCTTCTCTTCGCCCTTGATGATCCTCTTCTTCACCTCGGTGATCGTTGCTGCGCCGTGGTGTGGGTAAACGACTGTCTCGCCAACCTCAAAAAGCATTTATGGGGCTCCATTCGAAGAGACCTAGTTTATCACAGCCGCATCACAGCCAACGGGCCGCATCCGGGCGGCGAAACGGGTCTCTTCGGCGGTCGAGAAAGCGCGGAACGACGCCGGTTCGGTGCGAATTCGCACTTTTGAGTCGGTAGGCTAGCGGTTAGCTTTTGGTTGCTCTTGGAGGGTTTTGTGAGACGACGTATTGCGGCCGCCGCCGTCCTCGCTGTCGGGTTGGCCCTTGGCACAGCCGGGTGCACGTTCAGCGCACCGCAGGCCACGCTCATCAAGTACGACCCGAGCGATGGCGTCAGTGCGAATGTCGGGGCGATCCAAATCCGCAACGCCTTCGTGATCGCGCCGAAGGGCAAGTCCGCCAATCTCATCGCCGTCTTCATCAACACCGGCAAGTCGGCCGAAAGTGTGCACGTGCAGTACACGAGCCACGCCGGCGGTTCGGCCGCGCGCACGACGTTCACCATTCACATGTCGGCCGGACAGGTGATCTCATTCGGCAACCCGGGCGTACCTCAGCGCGTCTTCGAGGACGCGGATGTTCCGGCCGGTGCGCTCCTCAAGATTTTCGTTCAGTACGGTAGCGTTTCGGGGAAGAACGTGCTGCTTCCCGTCCTCAACGGCTCGCAGGTCTACTACAAGGGGCTTGGCCCGTCGGCGACTCCGAAGCCGACGGCATCCGACACCCCGACGCCTCTCCCGACAAGTACGACGACTCCGTAGCACCCCGCTGCGTGTCGTCACCCGGCCATTTCCTGAGGGGCGGCAAATCGCCCCTTTTTGCCCGCAAAAAGGGCGATTTGCCGCCCCTCACGGGCGTTCGGGCACGGGGGGCTCAGGACTCGAAGCGGTAGCCCAGTCCGCGGACTGTCAGCAGCATGGTCGGCTCGGACGGATTCTCCTCAATGCGTGACCGGATGCGCTTGATGTGTACGTCCAGCGTTTTCGTGTCGCCGTAATAGTCGGCGCCCCACACCCGATCGATCAGCTGGCCGCGCGTGAGGACGCGTCCCGCATTGCGCAGCAGCACCTCGAGCAGCTCGAACTCCTTGAGCGGCATCTTGGTCTCCTTGCCGCCGACGGCGACGGTGTGGCGCTCCGTATCCATCCGCACCGTGCCCGCCTCGAGAACGGAGTCGCTCACGAGCTCGTCGTCCACCCTGCGTCGCAGGATGGCGCGGATGCGGGCCAGCAGCTCACGGGACGAGTATGGCTTGGTCACGTAGTCATCCGCACCCAGCTCGAGACCGACGACGATGTCGACCTCGCTGTCCTTCGCCGTGAGCATGATGATCGGAACGCTCGAGCGGCTGCGAATCTCCTTGCACACCTCGGTTCCCGACAGCCCGGGCAGCATGAGATCGAGGAGCACGAGATCCGTGCCGTTGCGCTCGAACTCGGCGACGGCGGAGATGCCGTCGGCGCAGATCGTCGGCTCATAGCCCTCGCGTTCGAGGAGGAACGCGAGCGGTTCGGCAAGAGACGGTTCGTCTTCGACGATGAGGATTCTGGTCACTGGGTGGCTCCTAGACTTGCGGCTGTTGCCGGCGACGCTTCGGGAAGCCGGATGGTAAAAGTGGAGCCCTTCCCGGGCTGCGACCACACGCGGACATCGCCGCCGTGGTTTTGGGCGACATGCTTCACGATGCTGAGACCGAGGCCGGATCCGCCGGTGTTGCGGGACCGGGCCGGGTCGCTGCGGTAGAAGCGCTCGAAGACGCGGTCCTTTTCCTCATCCGGAATTCCGAGCCCCTGGTCGGTCACAGCAATTTCGACGATCCCGTCGAAGTGACTCACCCCGATACCGATGCGCGAATTGTCGGGCGAGTACTGGATCGCATTCGAGACGAGGTTGTGCAGCGCGACGACGAGCAGCGCCTCGTCGCCATAGACGCGAGCGTCGTCGCCGCCGGTCACCAGGTGGATGCCGTGCGAGTCCGCCGCGACTCGGTTCTGGTCGACCGCGAGTGCGAGCACATCCTGCACGTCGATCAGCGCGGGCTTCGTGAGCGCATCGGCCGCCTGCAGCCGCGACAGCTGGATGATCTCCTGGGTGATCTTGGCCAGCCGCTCCGACTCTTTCGTCAGCCGTTTGGCGAACTTCTTCACCTGCTCCGGCTCATCGGATGCGCTCACCAGGGCCTCGGCGAGAAGGCTGACCGCCCCGATGGGCGTCTTCAGCTCGTGGCTGATGTTGGCGACGAAGTCACGACGGACCTCCTCGAGGCGGTATCCCTCGGTGCGATCCTCGGCGATCAGCAGAACGTATCGCGCGCCGAGTCTGGCGACGCGCACCCACAGGTAGATGTTCGCCTCGCCGATGGGGCCGCGTGACAGGTGGACCTCCTCGGTGATCGGCTCACCCGTGCGGCGGACCTTGTCGACCATCGCCGAGAGCTCGGGATGAACGAGCGCCTGATTCCAGACCAGGCCGAAGGCGAGCGCGCCGGGCGACGCCTTGACGACCGTGTTCGACGGGTCGATGACGACGCCCGCGGACTCCAGGGTGTCGAGCACCTGGTCGACGCCGTCGGGGACCGCTGTGTTGATCACCTCGGCCGCATCCTGCCCGCGCCTCGCCGCGAACACCACGAGGACCACAACGCCGGCTCCGACCAGAAGGCCGAACACCAAAGCGAGGGGCACCAGCGTTGCGGGGTCCATAGCGACTAGATTAGTAAGAACTTAAGGCCATCCCGAGGGTCGTGAGCATGAAGCTCAGACCGCTTTCATTATTGTTCAAGCGGCGGCCACTCGCCGTTTACTTTGCCGGGTCATTGTGGCCGCAAGGATTGTGCGGGATGAACCATGCCCGCGCCGAAGGGATGTCGGGAAATGCGCGCAGTATTCCAACAGGAGCTCGCCGATGTGCAGGAACGTCTGGTAGAGATCGCGGAATTGGTCGCCGTCTCCATCGAGCACGCGACGAACGCGTTCAATGACTCGAACGTCTCCCTCGCGGAAACCGTCATTGCCGACGACAGCAAGATCGACGTCCTCGCTCTGGAACTGGATGAACTCGCCATCAACATCCTCGCTCGCCAGCAGCCGGTCGCACGCGACCTCCGCATCGTCGTCAGCGCGCTTCGCGTGAGTGCGTCGCTCGAGCGCATGGGCGACATGAGTGAGCACATCGCCCAGCTGGCCCGTTACCGCTTCCCGGACAAGGTGGTTCCGAAGAGCCTTCGCCCGACGTTCAAGTCGATGGGGGTGCTG
>FSXL01000122.1_pt1 | contig 12535 bp, 11 predicted proteins | sample 1638241 | NCBI WGS metagenome assembly FSXL01 (sample SAMEA3914788, study PRJEB12502) | metagenome | biome: forest; material: soil | place: Canada | collected 2011-07-03 | depth 0.1 m | reverse complement strand
TCTGAACCGATTGCGGCTAGATGGCTCAAGCGACCGGTGCTGGGTCCGCTGACGGCGCCGTCAGGCTCTCGCGATGGCGGACGGCGCGACCGGAGATTGACCAGAGGTGAGTCTCGGTCGGGCCATCGTAAATCCGGAACGGCCGGACCTCGTCCAGCAGGCGAGCGAGCGGGAGATCGCCTGAAACGCCCAGGCTGCCGCAGATCTGCAAGGCGCGGTCAACGATGCGATAGACCGCCTCGGCAACGTAGGCCTTGGCGATCGAGGACTCACGCCCGGCGCGCTGTCCCTGATCAAGCGCCCATGCGCACTTCCAGATCATGAGCCGACTGGTCTCAATCTCTATCTCAGACAACGCGATCCGCTCCTGCACCATCCCCAGCTCTGCAAGACGCTGGCCGAAAGCTTCGCGGTCGATCGCGCGGTCGATCGCGATATCGAGCGCGCGCCGAGCGATGCCGAGCCAGCGCATGCAGTGGGTCAACCGGCCGGACGCGAGACGGACCTGCGCGTAGCGGAAGCCCTGACCAAGCTCGCCGAGCACGGCATCATCGCCCACGCGGCAGTCATCGAATACGACCTCCGCATGCCCACCCGCGAACGATCGATCCATTGCGTCGACGACCCGCTTGACCCGCCACCCTGGGTTCTCGGCGTCGACCAGGAACATCGTCGCGCCCTCCGGCGCCAGGGCCATACACACTGTGAACGCGGCGCCCTCCGCACCGGTGATGAACCACTTATGCCCGGTGATCGACCAGCCTCCATCCAGCCGTTTGGCGCTGGTCTGGAGCATCGAGGGATCGGAGCCGGCGCCGGGAGCAGGCTCGGTCATCGAGAAGCACGATCGCACGTCACCAGCTGCAAGCGGTACCAGATAACGCTCTCGTTGCTCCGGCGTCGAGACCTTGTGGAGCAGGTGCATGGTTCCCTCATCGGGCGCCGCGCAGTTGAGTGCCTGCGGTCCCAGCAGGCTGTATCCGGCCTCTTCGAACACGACAGCCATCGCCCGCGTGTCAAGACCGAGACCACCCAACTCCTTGGGCATCTGTGGCGCGAACAATCCAGCGCGCTTTGCTTCGTCCTGCAACTCGCGGCGCAGCGCGTCATCAACGCCGTGCGTAGCCAGATCACGCGGCTCAGCCGGGATCACAACGTCGTGAACGAATGTCCGCACACGATCGCAGAGCTCGACCAGTTCCGGCTCCAACGAAAAGTCGATCATGTTGCGGTCCAACCTCCATCCACATACAGAGTGGTTCCAGTGATATAGCTCGACCCTGATCCAGCCAGGAACAGAACAGCTGGCGCGACCTCGGCCGCGGCCGCGAACCGGTTCATCGGGATTCGCGACTTCAGCGCTTCGCCCCAGCGCGGGCTCTCGCGAAGGCCGGCAGTCATTTCCGTCTCCAGATATCCAGGTGCCACCGAGTTCACGCGGATTCCCCGTGCTGCCCACTCCACCGCGAGCGTCCGTGTCACCAACTCCAGGCCGCCCTTACTAGCGTTATATGCGATCAGGCGCTCCTGTGCGCGGCTGCCGTAGATCGAGGAGATGTTCACCACGCTGCCGCCGCCGGCGTGCTCGAACAAGGGAAGTGCAGCCTGGCAGCAGTGAAAAGGTGCTGACAGATTGACCTCCAGCACGTCGTGCCAGTCGGACTCCTCGAGGTGCTCCGCGCGCACGAATGCCGGACTTATGCCGGCGTTGTTCACGAGGACGTCAAGGTGTCCCCACCGCTCCTGGATCAGCTGCGCCGTCGACGCGATCACTGCCCGGTCAGCGATCGAGCCGGCGACGACCTCGACCGTGCCACCGTGGCTCCGGATCCGATCGGCGACCTCGGCGAGCGCATCGCCCGACCGCGCCGACAGCACCAGCTCGGCTCCAGCGCCGGCGAACGCATACGCGATGGCTCGGCCGAGACCGCGACTCGCGCCCGTGATCCACGCTACCCGCCCATCCAAGCGCAGATTCGGGGGGTCGCTCAGCAGCGACACGTCACTCATAGCAACACCTCCAATTGACCGGCGATCACCCGGCGATCGATTCGTAGCCCGGAGCCGCGATGGCCTGCGCTTGTTGGCCACTTTGAATCGCGGCCATCAATCCTCCATCGGTCTGAACCATAGAACCGGTCACGATGCTCGCCGCAGGGCTGTTCAGGAAGACGATTGGGTAAGCCTGTTCATCGGAAGTCGAGTTTCGACCGAGCGGGCGGGGCAGGTGGTCCCAATGCTTCTGCCCAGCGTTCCGCTTGAATTGAGCCATAAGGGGGGTGGCGGTCGGACCGGGCCCGATGCAGTTAATGCGGATGGCCTTGGCGCCGAGCTCGACGACCTGCCTGAGCGTCCAGGCGTTCAGGCACTGCTTGGAGAAGGAGTACCCGTCTCCAACGACGCTGGGGTTCTGCTCGACGAACTGCTTGCTCTCGGCGAAGTCCCCTATCGCCACCAGATCCAACACCCCGGGGGGCGGATCCCACCAGCCTGCGAGCACGGTGGAGATACTCGCGATCGCGGACCCCGGAGGCATCATCGGGATGATCGATTCCGTGAGGTGACGCGAGCCAATGAAGTTGACCAGCACGGTGTCGCTTGCTGGCCAGCCCGGGCCATGGGGGAGGCCGGCACAGTTGAAATGCGCGTGAAGAGGTCCTTCCAGCTGAGCGACTGCCTCGTCAATCGACGCTTTGTCCCGGAGGTCGACCGGCACGAAGCGGCTGGCGGGTTTCAGGATCGGCTCCTTGATGTCAAGGATCGTGATGTCGGCGCCAAGCTCGCTGAGCAGCCGAACCGTGGCCTCGCCCATGCCCGACGCGCCGCCGGAGACGATGACACGCAGGCCGTCGTACCGCAGACGTTCGATCATGCGTTGTAGCGGAGTGTTTTGAGCTCCGTGTACTCGAGCAGACTCCAGAGCCCAAACTCTCGCCCCAACCCACTCTGCTTGTACCCGCCGTACGGTGCCTCCCAGTCGCCGCTACCAGAACCGTTAACGGCGATTGCGCCAGTGCGGATCCGGCCCGCGACGCGCATCCCACGTGCCAGGTCGCCACTCCAGACGGCGCCGTTCAGCCCGTAGATCGAGTCGTTGGCGAGGCGGATCACCTCGTCCTCGGTCTCGAACGGCTGGACTGTCACCACCGGTCCAAAGATCTCCTCCTGGACGATGCGCATGTCGTTGCGCACATCCGTGAAGATCGTCGGCTCCATGAAGTAGCCGCGCTCAAGTCCAGCAGGCCGGTCCCCGCCCGTGACCAGCGTCGCGCCCTGCTCGACGCCCGAATCGATATAGCTCTTGACGCGGTCCCATTGGGTCGAATTGACGAGCGGACCCATCTCCGTGAGCGGATCGGTTGGGTCTCCTACCACAACCGCCCGTGCGCGAGCGGTCATCCGGGCCACAACCTCGTCGTAGATCGGCGCCTCGACGAGCACTCGGGTCAGATGCCCGCATCCCTGTCCACAGTGGCGGATCACCAAGCCGCAATCATTTCCAAGGGCGCGATCCAGATCGCAGTCAGCGAACATGATGTTCGCTGACTTGCCGCCAAGCTCGAGGGTGACGCGCTTGATCGTCGGGGCTGCGGCTGCCATGACGCGACGGCCGGTTGCCGTGCTGCCCGTAAAAGTGATGTGGTCAACAGAGGGGTGTGAGCACAACAGCTCACCGACGTCGGCCTTGGCTCCGAGCAGCAAGTTGAATACACCGGGCGGGATCTCGGTCTCCTCGGCGATGATTCGTGCGATCAGAGCCGCGTCGAGACAGATGTATTCGGTCGGTTTCAGCACGACCGTGCAACCGGCGGCCATAGCCGGTCCGACCTTTTGGATGTTGAGGAGGAAAGGCGCATTGAACGGAGTGATCGCCGCAACCACACCTGCGGGTTCGCGCACCGACAAGGTGTGCCCGACACCGTGAACCACGCCATCGAAGGCGCCGCCTGCAACACGAAATGTCTCTACGGGATCACGCAGAGCGAGTTCCGCGTAGCGCTGCATCCTGAGGATCGACTCGTAGACCTGCGAGCCGTGCGCCAGGCTGATGGTGCAGCCGCCCTGCGCGACGACCGTGTCGGCCAGCTCCTCGCGGTGGCGCCAGAGTGCGTCCGCGAAGCCCTTCAAGATACGAGAGCGTTCAGCCCGTGTCATGCGTGGCCAAGGCCCCTCGTCGAACGCGCGTCGCGCCGCTGCGATCGCACGCTCTGCGTCCTCGGGCGTCGCCTGGGGGACAAGCGCGATTACTTCCTCGGTGGCCGGGTTGACTATTTCCACGGTGCTATCACCGAGCGGGTCGCACCATGCTCCGTCGATGTAATGTTTTGTTGCATCAGCGAGCCGATTGCTCGTGAGCTGGGCGGTTTCCGTCATTGAGGCCTCCAATCCGCCAGCGGATGTCATGCCGGGCTCGCGGTTCGCTGGCTGAAGCGGATCGTCAGCCGCCGTGGGACTCGGAAGCGCACGCTTCCAAGGTTGCGTAGGTCTGATTGATCCGTGTCGATGCGCAGATCGGTGAGACGCTCGACGAGCGTCTGGAGCGCGAGACGACCTTCCAGCCGTGCTAGCGGCGCGCCGGCGCAGCGGTGAATGCCATGTCCGAATGCGAGCTGATGCTTGAGGCGCTGGGGCCGTTCCAACTCGTAGTCGGCCGGGCATTCGAACTGTCGCTCGTCGCGGTTGCCGGACCCCCAGAACATGATCACCCAGGCCCCAGCTGGGATTGTCACGCCGTTGACGGTCGCATCAGCTTTACAGAGGCGCTGGGTCCACTGGATCGGGCCCTCGAACCGGAGCGTCTCTTCGACCGCATGCTCCGCCAGCGACGGGTCGGCGACGATCGCACCGACCATCTCCGCGTGCTCGCACAGCAGCATCATCATGCTCGCCAGCATGTGTGCGGTGGTGGTGTTGCCGGCAAACAGCAACAACGCCGCCTCCGACGTCAGGTAATCGAGATCAAACTCACCGTCGGCCGCGATCTGCGCGTCGATCATCTCCGTGAGAAAGTCTTCGGTCGGCGTTTCGCGCCGGGCGAGCAGTGCCTGGCGCATGTATTCGCCGGCCGCCCGGTTCTTCTCACTGTCGATCTCGGCGCGTTCCGCATCGACGTACCGCGCTGCCCCACCGGCTTCGACGTCACCCCAATAATGGAACAGTGGCCTGTCGGCAACCGGCAAGCCCAGGATGTCTGATATGACCCGGACCGGGAGCCAGTCGGTGAACTCTGCGCGGAAGTCACAGACGCCACGGTCGATCCACACGTCGATGAGCTCGTTAACGTGATGAATGATCATTGGCTCGTAGCTGCGCAGCCGCGCCGTCGTAACCATGTTCAGTGCAAACCGGCGCTTGAGGTGGTGCTCTGGGGGATCGGATGATGCGCTTGCGTAGGCGGTGAGCCGGCCCTCCGGACGACGCGCCGCATCTCCTTCGTCCTGCCACCCAGACCACGCGCGATTGTGTTCGGCCTTCAACCCGCCCATCAGATCGTTCGAGAAGATCTCAGGCTGGCGTGCTATCTCCACGAGGTCACTCCAGCGCGTGACGAAATACTCGTTGCGCTCGGGATGCTTATAGATCGGCTGTTCATCCCGTAGCTGCTCGTAGAAGTCGTACGGGCACGCGGTGAGCTCGGGCGTTGGCCAGGCAGCCGGGTCGGGCTTGAGCATGATCGGTTCTTCCATGGTTTTAGCGACTCCCTGGTCCTTCCTTACTCGAGTAAGGATGTTGCGGTCAACGCCCGGCGTCCATATTCATGCCGGCGTCGGCCATGATCGTATGTCCGGTGATCACCGCCGCTTCATCGCTGACAAGCAGCAGCGCCACATTCGCGATGTCCTCTCCCAGCACGGCCCGCCGAAGCGGGGAGACGGCAGCCATCGCGGCGACGCTGTCCGTGACTCCGTTGCGCTCCTGGTGCGCGATCACCGCCGGCGAGTCGAGCGCGATTGGGCAGATCGCATTCACGCGGATGCCGTCCGGCCCGAGCTCGCGTGCGGTCACCCGAGTCGCCGCACGGATGCCCTCCTTCGTCGACGCGTAAGAGAAGTAGTTCTCGCCGCCTCGCACGCCGGCGGCGGCGGCGATGTTGATGATCACCCCGCGCCGCTCGCGAAGATATGGATGGCACGCCTGGGTGAAGTTGAAGAGTCCCAAGAGCCCTGAGCGCAGGTTGCGCATCAGATGCTCCTCGGTGGTCTCGGTGAAGGGCATGTTGACGTCACGGAGATCGTGGGCGTTGTTAACAAGGATGTCGATGCCCCCGTTTGCCGCAACCGTGTCGGCGACGGCGCGCTCGACGTCGTCACGTACGCTGACATCGCAGGTGACGGCGAGGATGGGGTGACTGAAAGCCTCTGCCTCGCGAGCTACCAGCGCCGCGGTCTCGGGATTGCGCTCCGCGACCGTGACGCGGGCGCCCTCGGCTGCGAACTTCAGCGCAATTGCGCGCCCGACACCCTGGCCGGCGCCGGTCACGATCACGCTCCTGCCAGCCAATCGGGTCACCCGCGGACCCCTGCTCGGGTGGCGCTAAACCGCATGCTCATGAGCGCCCGTCCACGGTGAGCACGATCTTGCCGAGCGCTTCACGACGCTGAAGCGCGTTTAGCGCGTCAGCCCCGGCCGAGAGCGGGAGCGTGCTGCCCACGAGCGGCCGCAGGCCCAAGCTGATCAGGCGCGTGAGCTCGGAGCTGGTGCTGGGAAGCAAGGCCGGGTCGGAGCTCATCAGCGCACCGAGCCCAGCGCCGAGCAGGCTGATGTTACGGAGCAGCAGCCTGTTGGTGGCGATCTTCGGGACCTCACCGGCGGTAAAGCCGAGCACCAGCACGCGTCCCTCCGGTGCCGTAGATCTGATTGCCGCCAGCGTTTGATCGCCACCGACCACATCAACCACCAAGTCTGCTCCGCCGCTCGTGCGTTCGAGCGCCCAGTCGCGCCACTCATCGCCGACGAACACGTCGTCGGCACCTGCCGCCACGGCGCTCGCGGCTTTCGCATCCGAGGAAACGATGCCGAAGACACGAGCGCCGTAAGCCTTTGCCACCCGGACTGACGCTGTGCCGAGGCCGCCGCCTGCACCAAGCACTACTACCGTCTCACCTGCGTCGAGGCGCGCCCTGCGACGGAGAGCAAACACCGCTGTGAGGTAGTTGACGCCGAGCGCCGCGCCCTCGACGAACGACAGCGCGGGGTCCAGGGAGAACACTCGATCGATCGGTACGGCCGCCGTCTCGGCAAAACCGCCGGCGTCGACGAACGCCCAGACCCGGTCCCCGGGCTCAATAGAGGAGTCGGCGGGCGCGGAGCGCACGATGCCGGCGATCTCCAGGCCTGGGACATGGGGTAGCTCGGGCTTCGCTTGGTAGGCGCCCTGAGCGACAAGCAGGTCAGGGAAGGAGACGCCGGCCGCATACACGTCGATCAAGACGTGGGAACCCGCGTCTGGCTCGTCGCGTTCGACGAGCATGAGACCGGTAGGACCGGTCAGGGCTTGGATCTCCAACGCCTTCATCGCTGCGTCCTACCTCTCTCCACTACCAATAGAAAATCCAACCAATTTACGAAGCGGTAAAAAAGATGCTACCGGGATACGCTGCTCAAACACAAGGCGGGATCAAGGACGAGAGCGTCAACCCGCGGTCGCTGAGCGGAACCGTCCGGCTCGGCAACGCGCACATCCCGTGCGTTGCTTGCGCCCGCCCGAGGGTTGCGTCTCTATCTCCCTGACGTTAGTGTAAAGATTGAGGGAGTCGAGACGAACAGGGCGTCGGTGCCTCCGGCCCTCGTACGAGCTGACCGCGAATGAATCCAAGCAATAACTTCGACGTCATCGTGATCGGAGCCGGCTCCGCTGGCGGCGCGGTCGCGTCCCGGCTCTCGGAGGACCAGAGCTGTCGCGTACTGGTTTTGGAGGCCGGACGGGACTTTCCCGGCGAAGCCGAGCACCCCCCGCCGTTCTTCGCTCTTGGGCCAGTACTCGGCTTCCATGGCAGCGGTCATGGCCCGCCAGTCGATGACGTCGACTGGCGACAGTTCGGCGAGCCGATCTTCGGTCGGTCGATCCGATTGGGCCGCGGCAAGCTTGTCGGAGGATCGGGGATGATCAACGGCTCGATTGGCGTCCGTGGTCGTCCAGAAGACTATGAACGGTGGGAGCGCGCCGGCGCGAAGGGCTGGGGATGGGACGACGTGCTTCCGTACTTCGAGGCAGTCGACGCGATCGCGCCGCTGCAGCAGTGGGACCGGGACGAGTGGCTGGCTGGACCTGAGCGGATCATCGCCGGGTTCGAGGAGCTGGGCTTCCGCTGGGTAGACGACATGAATGCGCCAGACGCCTGGGATGGCGTGGTCGGTCCATGGCCACAGAACCGCCGAAACGGCATCCGCCAGGGTTCGCTCGTGACATACACGCGTGCGGCGCGGCACCGCTCGAATTACGAGCTAAGGCCCGACGCGCTGGTCGACAGGGTGCTGATCAAAGGCGGGGTGGCAGCGGGCGTGCGGTACCTCGACGCGGACGGCCGCGTAGTCGAGGTCGGGGCTGATCGAGTCATCGTCAGCGCGGGGGCGCTCGGCTCCTCACCACTGCTGCTGCGCTCGGGCGTCGGGCCGGCCGCGGAGTTGCGCGCGCTGGGAATCGAGTGTCACTCAGATCTACCGGTCGGCCGCGGTCTGATGGACCATGCGTACTGCCGGTTCCTGTATGGCGTCCCGCCATCGATGTCAAAGTTGTTCGGACCAGGGATGGCCGCAGTAGTCCGTCACGCCGATTGGTACGGCATTCCGGCGCCGTTCGACGAGGACCGGCACGTGGTTTCACTGGCGATGATCCTCGCGACCACCGACGGTGACGGGACGGTCGCGCTGCGCAATGACGACCCTCGGGAGCTCCCGCGAGTGACGCTCGACCTTGAGCGAGTCGTAGCAAGCGGCTACGACTCGCCGTGGGAGCACTACCACCGGTTGCTCGAGACCAGCGCCTTAGGCGACGCCGGATTCCGCGAGATGACCGAAGGCCGGTCGCTCCATGAGATCGTCCAGGCCGGCGTCGGTAGCGCGCAACACTATGCCGGCGGTTGCAGGATCGGCGAGGTTGTTGATCCGGATCTGCGAGTGCTCGGGATCGACAATCTGCACGTGGTGGACGCGTCGGTGTTTCCGCGCCATGTCAGCAACAACCCCGATCGCACGTGCATGATGGTTGGGGAACATGCAGCCGCCCGGATACGGGCGCTGAGCGGTGCGAGCTCTGGTCCATGACGAGCGACCCTGAACTGGAGCGGGAGCCGACGCTGGGGCACGGCCGCCGAGGATCTGTTCTCAACCGCGTGAGTCGCGTAGCTGCCCTAATAGCTTGGCGGCAAGTGCATCCGCCGATATCTCGCCCGCGGTCCTGGCGTGGCGAGCGACACGCAGCGCTGCGGCTGAAGCTGCAGTCGGCTGCGCGGCGATGGTCGCGGCAAGCTTCTCGGCTCGGTCGCGGAGCTCTGACGGCTCCACCACTGCGTTGATGAGACCTAGAGCGGCCGCTCGCTCGGCGTCGATCGGGTCGCCGGTCAAGAGCAGCTCGGTAGCTATCACCGGCGGGATCCGTAGGGCGAGCCGAGAAGCGCCGCCGGCGGCGGCAAGCAGCCCGTGGTGGATCTCTGGTAGGCCAAACACGGCTTGACGGGAGGCGATGGCGAGATCAGCGGCGAGCACCAGCTCGAAACCGCCGCCTAACGCCGGGCCCTGGACGACTGCTATTAGGGGCTTGATTCGTTCGCGATGCGTGACTCCGGCCCATCCGGAGCCGTCGATGAACGCTTCGCCTTCACCAGCGGCCAAGGCTTTCAGGTCTTGGCCTGCGCAGAACGCCGATCCGCTGGCGCTCAGGAGCAAGACAGCCACATCGTCGTCCTGCTCGGCTAGCGTCAGTGCGCGATCGAGCTCACGCGCAAATGCGAGGTCAATCGCGTTGCGGGCTTCCGGCCGGTCGAGACGGATCTCAGCAACGCGGCCGCGGATCTCGAGGCGAACGAAGCGCGAGTCGTCAGCGACGGGCACGGGCTAGCATCTGCTCGACGCTGATCTGGTACGGATGCCAGCGCGCGAGGTGGGCCTGCATCGCGCCCACAAAGCTGGTCTCGTCTGCGCCGCTGATGCGCAGTGAAGGGTGGCCGTTGGCGCAGTCAAAGTACAGTCCCGCGCCCACTTCAGACCCGACAGCGGGCCAGCTCAGCAGCGTCCGTGCGGTGCGCCCGAGCACCCACTGCTTGTCCGTCTCAGATAGCGCATCGCTGTCGAGGAGCCACCAGAATGACTGCGCCCAGCTCTGCTGAACCTTGTGCTCGGACCAGTCGCTCGCCCACATGATGCGTCGTGGACCGAACACATCCAATGCCCGTACCAGATACGGGATGACATCGCGATACGGGAAGACCTCGGCTGACTGGCTCTCAGTCGTCGACCACTTCAGCGCGAGATTGTCGAAACGCCGACCGAGATCGAAGACGGTTTCGAACTCTCCAAACCGATCGGGCCCGAGTGCCCCGATCTTGGGGTTTGATGTGCCCATATGATCGAGCACGAACTGCACCTCCGGGAAGCGCCGCAGGTACGGCTCCAGGTTGGGCAACAGCGATCCGTTACTCCACACCATTACGGGTAGCCCGTGCCGTTGAGCGGCCGTGATCACGGGCGCGTACCCGCCCTCCCGGAACAGGTCGATATCCGGCAGCCAGGGCAGCGGATCGAGCCGCAGACAGCGCATCCCCGCCTGGGAAGCCAAATCCGCCACCACGTCGTCAAGCTCTGGGTCAAGCGGGTGCGCGCGTGCGAGGAATGAGAATCGCTCCGGGTAGCGCTTTGCTGCGTAGCTGGAGAACGAGAAGTCCCATCGGTAACCCCCGTCGCCGCCCACTGGGCGTCCGGGGATCGACCGGCCGCTGTCGTCTTGGCCGAGCCACTCGTCGATCACCAGCGCATCGATCCCGGCGGCATCCATCGCAGTCAGTGTCGCGGCGATGATCACATCGGGATCTGCCGGTCGCACGGGCCGTACACCCGGCGCGCTGCGGGCCGGCACGTCCGTGTCGGCGATTCGATCCTCGCCGGGGCGCCAATCCACCACCAGCCGCGGGATGTGTACTTGTGTGTCGACGATCTCCACGAACCCTCCGCTATAGCTTACTTAGGCGCCACACGCGAGCGCCGGTAAGCTTACAGTTGAGTAAACCGGTAACACGATTGGGGAGGAAGATATGAATCACTTGGTCGCAAAGCTCTGCGCGGGTGCCTGAGGTGCCCGGCTTCGGTTTGGAAGGGAAAGTCGCGGTCATCACCGGCGGTGCGGTGGGTATCGGTCGTCACTTCGCTTCGGCGCTGGTCGAGCAGGGGGTTTCGGTAGCCATTGCCGATGTTGATGTCGAGGCCGCGGTGGCTGCAGCGGCCGGCCTTGCCGCTGCTGGTGCGAAAGCGATCGCTGTGCATTGCGATATCAGCGACGAGGCGGCTGTTGAGGCGGCAACGGACGAAGTTGTGGCGCAGTTCGGCGGGATCGACATTCTGATCAACAACGCGGCGCTGCACCTCTCGCACTGGACTCGCCCGGTCACTGAGATGCCACGAGACATGTGGCGACGCCTGCTGGATACCAATGTGATCGGCGTGGTCAACTGCGCAGCCTCGTGCCGGCCGCACATGCGCGAGCGCGGCGGCGGTGTGATCCTCAACATGAGCTCGATCGCCGGCTTCATGCCTCGCCCAGATTTCGGCTTCGCTAGCACTTACGCCTTGTCGAAACTGGCCGTGCGAGGCCTGACCGTGGCGCTGGCCACGGAACTCGCCCCTGATCACATCAGGGTCAACGGGATTGCTCCAGGAGGCACCCAGAGCGAGGCTGCGATGGCCGAGCAGCTCGACGCTCACTTTGCGGCACTCGTGGAGTTGCAGCTCATCAAGCGGCCGGGGCAGATGGCTGACCTCGTCGGCCCGATGCTTTTCCTGTGCTCGGACCAATCAGCGATGGTGACCGGAGAAACGATCATCGTGGGCGGTGGTTTCCCACTGCGCCTCTGATCCGGCGTGAACCGGGAATCGCGTCCGCTGGATCAGCGGTCGCGATTCCCGGCGATCCTCATGCGGAGCGGACCAGCTTGCTCAGACTCCTGAGCCGCCGTGGCGGATCAAGGTTCTTCCCGCGGATGGTCCACGAGACCTCACTGACGTAGACGTCGCCGGCTTCTGTAATGGCGATCCCGTGAGGCGCCGTGAACTGACCCCTGCCTTCTCCCTCGATCTCGCTGCCATAACGGCCGAGTAGGTTGCCCGAGAGGTCGAGCACCGAGAGCCGGTGGCCGACCCCCGGTGCGTCGGAGATCACGGACACGGCTGGCGTCAGCTCAGCCACCCACATGTTGCCGTCCGGACCGATTGTGATGCCGTTGGGACGGTGAATGTTGCTCCACATCGTGATGAACGTTCCGTCCGACTCAAAGACCTGGATTCGGTTACATTCGCGGTCGGCCACGTACACCCGATCCTGCTCATC
>FSXL01000111.1_pt1 | contig 12536 bp, 12 predicted proteins | sample 1638241 | NCBI WGS metagenome assembly FSXL01 (sample SAMEA3914788, study PRJEB12502) | metagenome | biome: forest; material: soil | place: Canada | collected 2011-07-03 | depth 0.1 m | reverse complement strand
CGTACTCACCCCGATCAGCGGCGCGCACCTGAACCCCGTCATCTCTCTCGTCGACAGCCTCCTCGGTCGCCGACCATGGCTTGACGCGGTTACCTACATTCCCGTGCAGATCATCGGATGCATCGGCGGCGCCATCCTTGCCAACGTGATGTTCGGACGTGCCGGCATCTCGATAAGCCCGACCGACCGATCGAGCCCTGGACATTTCCTCGGCGAGGTCGTCGCGACCGCTGGACTGGTCATTGTCGTGTTCCTGCTTGCTCGGCAAGGACTGGAACGATTCGCGCCGATCGCTGTCGGCGCCTACATCGGCGCCGCTTACTTCTTCACCAGCTCGACGAGCTTCGCGAATCCCGCGATCACAATAGGCCGGATGTTCACCAACAGTTTCGCCGGCATCGCTCCCAACTGCGTCCTGGGGTTCATCGGCGCCCAACTAGTCGGCGGCGCGGTCGGGTACCTCTTCGTGCGGCTTCTCACCGCGAAGCCTCGCCAATCAGACTAGGAGCGACTCGCCCGATTCAGCGTTTCGGAGCTCATTTGGTCTCGACATCTAGCGCCCCGGGTAACCGACGGTTTGATCCATAAATTCGCGCCACTCCGACCGCGACGGGAACAGTTCCTTGGGCACCGGCCAGTACTTGCCGCTGGGAAGCTGGATGGCAACCACGCCGAAGAGGCGTCTCACCCGTCGGATTGCAACGAGTCGAACGGGAATCCAGCGATTCGGGCCGCGTTGGACGGCGAAGCTGCTTCCAAGAACCACCGTCCGCTCGATCCGACCCGACCGGAAGGGATCTCTCCGCCGCTGTGCGTCCTCGCCGCCGCTGGATGGGGCGAACACGAAAAGGAGCAGAATGAGCACGCCGCAGATGTAGGCCATCCAACGCATTTCGACATCAACGTCCCGAGCACCGGTGACTCGCGTTGTGACGTACCAGACCCAGAACCATCCGCAGGCCACCAGAATCGGCAGCCAGAGCCATGCGATGACTGTTTTTCCTGAGAACGGCGGCAACATCGCGAGAATGAAGCCCGTCAGGTATCGGCGGAAACGAAATGTCCAGGGAACGCGTGCCTCATGCGCCCAGCGCACTCGAAGGTCGGATCGGTCAATGCCGAATGCGCTCTGATCCGAGTTGGCAATTTCGGCGTCCGACATGGTGCTGCGATTGTAGTGGAACGGGCTAGGACGATTGGTAGCCCTCGCACCCGTTTGAGCGGGTTTTCGATTGCGGGACGGGTTCCCTGCGCTCGGAGTTGATGGCGCAAAGCGCAGAAGCGCCGCATCGACTTCTGTCCCCACGCGCCTGACACCCAACGCCCGACCTCATCGGCTGAGTTCAACTCCGCTAACTATGCAGACCCGACCAGCGGCCGAACCTCGCGTCCAACAAAGTCGACAAAGTCCTCGGGATCGGCGTCCAACGTCGGCTGCAGTACGACCGTGTCTGCCCCGGCGTCGGCCCATCGCCGAACCCCCGCAGCCACAGCTGACGCATCCCCGGTGATCGCGAGATCGAGACCGGAGTTGAAGTTCCATCGCCCCAGCTCGGCGTCCATCCTCTCCTCCGCACGGTCGCCCGTTGCCATGAGCACATAGACGACCACCCGATGGTCCTCTGTTTCTGTTCCGTGCGAGCGCCCTTCCTCAATAAGCGTTCGAGCGCGGCGCACAGCATCGGGAGAGTATCCAGCCGGGAGAATCGTTCCGTCCGCGACCTCGCCAGCCAATTGCAGCGTCTTCGGTCCTTCCGCACCCGCGAAGACGGAGACGTGCCCTAGGGGAGGCCAATCGAGCTTCACCTGATCCAGATTGACGTACCGGCCATCAATACTGACCTCGGCACCACCGAGCAGCGACCTCAGCACTGGAAGGTATTCCCGCATAAGCGTCAAAGGCGAGTCCACTCTCGACCCCACTTGACCCATCCAATCCAGGACTCCATGACCCACCCCCGCATGAAGTCGTCCCGGGAAAAGTCGGTCGATCGTCGCTATCTCCATTGCCGTCAGCGCCACATTGCGTAAGGGCATCGGAAGAAGCCCTATTCCAACGCGAAGTGACGAGGTAAAGGCAAGCGCCGCAGCCGCTGAGGTCAGGCCGCCCTCGCGAAAACAGTCCTCCCACAGCCAAAGCTCCTCGAGCCCCGCCGAGTCGGCAGCAATAGCGACGCTTCGCAATCGCTCTGGTGGAAGCTGCGGCAGAAAAACCGCGCCGAGAGTTGTCACATTTGCGTCCTTTGCTTTATTCGTGGGCTAGATGACCCAGCAGGAGAATGCCCGATGGTCACTCGAGAAGAAGCAGTCACGCTGTTCCTCGAGACAATTCTCATCCCGAAACGACGCTGACTGTCGCTACCCGGCAGGTCGTCTGGGCGGCGCAGGCGACCCGCTTGAAACTCGCGCCGATCGTCCATACGTGGACCTATTCGAGGATGTGACGTTCGGGCAGCGCCATACCCGCGCCTACTCGACCGGCGTAGAAGTCGTTGGTCCCACAATTCGTTATTTCGACGTGCATGCCCCAGGGCGTCACCAAATAGAACCACAGCTGCCCCGCCACCGGTGCTTCTTCCGCTACATCATTCGGACCTCGTAGAACGCGGACGTCGGCGAGGTGAGAAGCGTATTCATAGGCCGCCACGATGTCGTCGACATAGAAAGCCAGATGATGACCGTCGATGTCGCTTAGAGCCGCGGGGCCCGCCTGCGTGGATGTCGACCACTCGTGCAATTCAAGATTCTTGTCGCCGATTCGAAGCATCGCCAATTTGAGAATCGCTGCGGGATCGACATCCAGACGTTCGGTCATTTCGCGACCGGAGCCCTGAAACGGGCCATCCTCGAAGATTAGTCGGGCGCCGAAATGAGCGACAAAGAAATCAACCGCTGCCGTGAGATCGGGGACAGTGTAGCCAGCATGGTCGATGCCATGGAGGGAGGGAAACGTCATCTTTGGAACCTCTCGTTGTGAACATGATTATGTAGTTGTTGTGCGGAATTTCAGACCTTGGTCAGCACGCGCCTCCCCACAAACTGACCATTTTCGCTACCATCCATGAGCTCGCATGATCTTCTCGATCTCAGGACGAGTGAGTAAGCCCGCTTCGACGACGACATCGATCAATGGACGTCCGGTTTCATGGGCCGTGATCGCGACCTGAGAAGCGTGGTCGTAGCCGATGAGCGGACTGAGTGCAGTAACGGTACCGATGCTGTTGTCTACTTGCTCGCGCAGGTGCGCCTGGTTCGCCTCGATGCCGTTGACGCAGTCGAATGCAAGCGCACGCATTCCGACGGTAAGGTTCCTGATCGATCGGAAGAGCGCGTTAGCGATCACTGGCTCGAAAGCGTTGAGTTGAAGTTGCCCGGCCTCTGCCGCCATTGAGATAGTCACGTCCGCACCGATAACCTCGAACGCTACCTGGTTCACCATTTCGGGAATCACCGGGTTGACCTTTCCCGGCATGATGCTCGAGCCAGCCTGCTTTGGAGGGAGCGTGATCTCTCCAAAACCTGCCCGCGGACCTGATGACAGCAGCCTGAGGTCGTTGCAGATTTTCGACAGCTTTATCGCCGTCAACTTCAACGTCCCGGAGAGCAGCACAAATGCTCCGCAGTCCTGCGTAGCCTCGATCAGATCTGGAGCGGTTGTCAAAGGGAGCTCGGTGATCTGCTCCAGGTGTTTGCGGACTATTGCAGCGTAATTTGGCGGCGCGTTAACGCCCGTCCCGATGGCTGTCGCTCCAAGGTTGATTTCGTGGAGACGAGCGAGTACCTGACAAAGGCGTGCTGCGTCCTCTCGCAAGGTGACTTCATAGGCGCCGAACTCCTGCCCGAGAGTCATTGGCACGGCATCCTGAAGTTGCGTTCGTCCCACCTTGACTATGTCTTTGAACCTATCGGCGCGACTCATAAGAGCTGCTCGCAACTCTTGCATGGCCACGAGAAGTTCCCGAGACATCATGATGCTGGCGATCTTCAAGGCTGTCGGATAGACATCGTTTGTCGATTGGCTGAGATTTACGTGTTCGTTGGGGTGAACCAGATCGTACCGGCCGCGGTCTTCTCCAAGAATTTCAAGAGCAGCATTTGCGATGACTTCGTTCGCGTTCATGTTCGTAGACGTGCCGGCACCGCCTTGAATCATCTTCAAGGGGAACTGATCATCAAACTCTCCCTCTATCACGCGATCGCATGCCATCAAGATCGCGTCCACGATGCCCGGGGGAAGTATGCCCAGCTCGGCGTTGGCGAGTGCACTGGCTTTCTTGACCTGACCGAGTGCACGAATGAGATCGGGGTAGTCGGAGAGCCGCTCCGCACCTACCTGAAAGTTTTCGACCGCGCGGAGGGTATGCACACCCCAGAGAGAGGAACTCGGTACGTCTCGCACTCCGAGCAGATCCTTCTCTACCCGCACCAACATTTGTTCGGTAGTCATTAGGCGTCGAGCGCCCACGACGGCCGTTCGCCACGAACCCGTGCGACTCGCGCGTCCCCAGCACGAGCATGCCCCTCGAAGTTCTCGGCCCGAGCTGCTCTTCCGAGCAGCTCTCCCAGTCCCGCCGCAGCCTCAAGCGTGGAGACTTCCTGGAACGTGACAGTTTTCAGGAATTTGCCCACCCACAAGCCGCCGGTGTAACGCGCGGCCAACCGAGTGGGCAGCACATGATTGGTGCCGATGACCTTGTCACCGAACGAGACGCACGTGTTCTCTCCGAGAAAGAGCGCCCCGTAGTTCGTGAGTTTCCTTAGCCCCTCACGCGGATCTGCGGTAAGGACCTGGACATGCTCACTCGCGAATTCGTCTGCCAGTGTCCACGCTTCGTCAAGACTGTCAACGAGGATGATCTGACCGTGGTCCCGCCAAGCCGCCCCAGCGACATCGCGAGTTGAGAGGTTCTGCAACTGGGCTTCGACTTCACCAATCACGGCCTCGGCGATGGCAACTGATGTGGTGATGAGCACGGCGGGAGAGTCTGGACCGTGCTCGGCCTGGCTGAGAAGATCCACCGCGACGAGAAACGGATCGGCAGTTTCATCCGCAATGATGAGCACTTCTGTGGGCCCGGCAAACAGATCGATGCCGACTTCTCCAAAAAGCTGGCGCTTTGCCTCCGCGACGTAGGCGTTTCCTGGGCCGACCAGCATGTGGACGGGCGCGATTGTCTCTGTTCCGAGGGCGAGCGCAGCCACAGCCTGCACTCCGCCGAGAAGGTATATTTCGTCCGCTCCTGCCAGATGCATTGCTGCCACGGACGCTGCCGGAATGACACCGCCGGCCGCTGGCGTCATCGCCGCTACCCGTTGGACGCCGGCTTCTTTCGCAGTAACGATTGTCATATGTGCGGATGCGAGAAGCGGATAACGCCCGCCGGGAACGTATGCTCCAACCGCGCTGACCGGGATGCTTCTCTGGCCGAGGAACACGCCAGGTTGGACCTCGATCTCCAAGTCCTGCAGTGAATCTCGCTGGTGGCGAGCGAAACCACGAACGTTCGCTTGAACTGTGACGATATCGTCCAAGGTCTGCTTCGGTACCGATGCAATGATCCGTTCGATTTCGGCCTGAGACAGCAAGAACGAGTCTGGCGCCCAGTTATCGAGCATCTCCGAGTATTCCGCTACCGCCTCGTCGCCCCTCTCGCGTACGGCGCTGATGATCTCTTCCACAACGGCGCGGACATGGCGGGGCGATTGCTCTGACGCTGCGGCAGGCAGAGCGCTTTTGATGATCTTCTGCATGATGTTTCCTTTGTGACATTGGTCGTTTTTGGGCACGCCGAAACGCGGTGAGGTGGACTGTTCTGGGCCATAGCTGGGGAGCTATCGCCTGCCCGTCAGAAGACGAGAGAAATGGTGGAGACGATCCGTCTGCCGTCGAGGAGCGGGGTCGCCGCAGCTCGACGTCAGAGATGCTGTTCGCGGGCGCGCATCTCGCGATACTCCTTCTGACGTTCATCGGTGATGTAGGTCGGGATCGGAAAGTCCCACCATCCTGGAACCCACGGACCAGAGGCATCCCGATCCGTCGGCACCTCGACTAGGGCTGGTTTTCCGGACTCGATCGCCTTGCGAAGTACGTCCTCGAGCTCGGCGTCGCTCTCAACACGCCACGATTGGAGGCCAAACGATTCTCCGAGCGCCTTGAAATCGGGTGAGTAGGGAGTCCCGTCCGGGCGATTGAATTCAGTTCCGACATGCCGACTGGTCTGTTTGCGCTGGCCCCCTCGAATTGACATGAAACCGGCATTGTTTTGCACGACAAAAACGACCGGGATGTCATGCATTACAGTCAGCCCGATCTCCTGCGCGGTCATGAGGAAATCACCATCCCCGAGCACGCAGACGACTGTGCGGTCCGGTGCACCGAGCTTTGCTCCGATCGCCGCGGGTATTGCCCACCCCATTGAGGAAAATCCTCCTGAGGTCATGTGCGTGCGTGGTTCGTACACCGGGAACGTCTGCTTCACCGCGCCCTGGGTATTACCCGATCCGACTACGACTATTGCGTCTCGGGGCAAGACCTTGCGGAGAACCCCCAACGGTCGCTGAGACGTGAAAGGGTATCGATCAGAGTCCCGACGAGTCGAAAGCATGGCCTCCCATTCGGCCTTCAGCTCGTCGAGTTCCGCCAGAAAATCGGCGCGATCGGGTCGCTCCGAGGGAAGTTTGGCAGTGATCTCGGCGACCGCGTGCTTCGCGTCCGCAAGCACACCAACCTCGGCCGGATAGTTCTTGCCGATTTCCTGAGGGTCGATGTCGATGTGGATGAGCTTGGCCGGTGGGAAGGAGAAGCTCACACCCTGGGCATAGCTGGACGCCGACCAGTCCGTGAACCGGCAGCCCACAGCAACCACGACGTCGGCGCCCGATGCAACCGAGTTTCCCACGGTCGTCCCGGTCTGCCCGACGCTTCCCGCGAAAAGTCGGTGATCCTCAGGGAACGCGCTCTTGCCGTTCCAAGTGGTCACTACCGGAATCGACCATTTCTCTGCAAGGTCGAGCACCGCCTGGGACGCATCGCCCGTGATGGTGCCGCCACCCACAACTATGACCGGCCGTCGCGCGGTTGCGAGGAGCCGCGCCGCGGCTTCAATCGCGGTTGGATCGGGGCGGGACACGCCGATCGGCAGGCGGGTGGACAACTCGTGGATCTGCACATCCGCGCTCTCAGCCTGCACATCCATGGGTACCTCGATGTGCACCGGGCCAGGTCGACCGGTCAGCATAGAACTGAACGCCCGCTGCATAACAAACGGAAGCTCCTCGACGCGGTGAACTTCCCAATGTCTCTTGGACACGGCCTCAGCGACTCGCGGGAAAGCATTTGCGGTGAAGCGCTCCAGTTCCTGAAGCAACCCGTGGCCACGCATGTGGGTGGGCGGACCACCGGTGATGACTAACACACTCGTCGAGTCGGCGAAGGCGGTGGCTAGACCGATCACGGTATTGCTTGCTCCGGCACCGATGGATGTGACGGCCGCCATTGGCCTTCCGGTCGCGCGGTAATAGCCGTCGGCAATGTGAACTGCGCTCTGCTCATGAAATACCTGAATGAACGGGATCTTCGACTCATCGTCGAGGAATGCGTCCGTCAATGACCAGATACCGTGTCCGGGAATTCCCGCGACGTATTCGACCCCGTACTCTTTGAGCGCACGAGCGACAATCTGCCCGCCAGTAAGTACTGTCATCGTCTTCTCCGTATTCTGCCGTGCTGACTGGTGCTGATCTTTGGAGGCCATGCTCAGTTCTCCGCCCGCGTCGTCAACCCGCTGAGTTGCTCGAACAACTTGGCCATCGCCCAGCAGTCCTCATCCGGGAAGTTCGCCGTAGTCGCGTAAAGGAATTGGGCGGCGAATGCGGTCGCCGGAAGGGCTGCCCCGACATCGCGCGCGGCGGCGAGCGTGAGCGTGATGTCCTTGTCCATCGTGGAGATATGACTTCCGGTTCCGACAAACTCTCTTGCTGCGACGTGCCCGCTGGCAATTCGGAAAAGCGGCGAGCCGACGATGCTCGAGCCGATCACGGTGCGGAGAATGTCCGCATCGATTCCGAGCTTGGCCCCCAACACAAGGCTTTCGAATATCCCTGGATAGGTCACAGCGATCAGGGCCTGAATACAGGCTTTCACCGCTTGGCCATCACCGGCCTTCGGTCCGACGTGGGTTATCTTCTCGGGGTCGCCGACTGCGCGCAGAACATCCAGGTTCGCCTCGAAAACACGGTCGGGGCCGCCCGCCATCAATGTAAGGGTTCCGGCGTCCGCGCCGGGAAGCCCACCGCTGACGCAGGTATCGAGAATCTCGATTCCGTGGTCGTTGAGCAGTTCGCCAATCTGCCGGGCGGCGGCTACCCCGATTGTCGCCGAGAGAATCACGGACGACCCTGGCCGCATCGTCGACAGCAGACCGTTTTCGCCTTCGATGACCGACCGCACCTGATCTGCCGTCATCACCATGATGACAACCGCATCGGCATCCCTCCCGGCGTCGGCAGGAGACGACGCCGGGCGCCCTCCGATGTCGACGAGACGTTCGATGCTCGCCGTTCGCACGTCGTATCCGGTAACCGTGAACCGGGCGCGGAGCAGGTTCTTCGCCATTCCAAAGCCCATATTGCCGAGTCCGACAACTCCAACGGTTTTCGTCATCTCATATCTCCCTATTGATCGACTTAGCCAAAGATCTTCTGAAATGCGGGCCAGGATGCACGGAATCCGTCTTCCCAAGAGCCGCCATCGGGGCGATACACGCTTTCGAGCGAGATCGTCCCCTCGTACTTGTCGGCGCGGAGTTCCCGAGCAATCGGATCCAAGAAGGGGCCAAGATCGCCCTCGCCGATCGGCACGGCATCGACGGTTGAGCGGATGATGTCAGCTCGCCAGTCCTTGATGTGGATGTGGGCGAGGTACTCGCGCACCTCCTCGTAGGCGTCGGGAAATGGCGTCTCGTTCACGTACAGCGCGTTGCACACATCCCAGAGGATTTTGAGATTGTCCGCGCCGAGGTCCTCTACCAGCCGTCGCGCCAGATACCCGGACGTTATGACTTGGGACGTGCCGGTTTCGAAGCACAGCGTCACTCCGCGATCGGCTGCCATCTGAACGGGGATCTCCATGAGCCTCAGAAATTTTGACCACGAGGTGTTGTTGTTGGACATCCAGTGGTCGAAGCCGTGGTAACCCCACAGGGTATTGACCTTCGACAAGGTCATGATCCGAACCAGCGGTGCGTCTAGCTCCGCGGCCATGTCCATGGTCTTTACGAAGTAGTCCACGTGTTGCTGAAACTCTTGGCTTTGCGGGTCAATGCTGACGGGCAGCCCGATGAAATTGCGCCGGGATACGCAGGACACTTCGATCCCAGCGCGCTCATTGATCTCACGAATGCGTGCGATCTCTGCGTCCGAATGTTCACCGACCTCCTTCCCCCATAAAAGCTGGAGCTCGGCGTACTCGGCTCCCACCTCAGACATCACCGAGACGGCGCGCTCATAATCGTCGTCAATTCCGTCGGTAATAACGCCAAGCTTCATGATTTGCTCCATTCGAAGTGGTGGTGAGGGTTTGCGGTGGCGACGCTCACGAGAGTCTTCGACTCATGCGGGTCTCGATTCGCCGAACGATCGACGCGCTGGGCATTGCAATCACCGCGTAAACGAGCCCGGCAAGCACCAGCACCGAGAGGTACTCGAACGTTCGCGACCCAATTTGGTAGGCCTGGAACAGTAGCTCTGGGACAGCAACCGCGATTGTGAGGGATGTCGCCTGAAAAATGGAGATTGCATACCCGAGCACGGGACCAATGACAATGCGCAACGCCTGCGGTACGACGATGAGCGCGTTCGTCTTGGTGTAGTTCATACCCAGGGCGAGCGCGGCTTCTCGCTGGCCCCTCGGAATGGCCATGAGACCGGCGCGGAAAATCTCACTCGTATAGGCGGCGGTCGCGATTGAGAACGTCAGAACCGATGCGGTGAACGCATCGAAAACGAGGTGGACTTGCGGGAGTCCGAAGTAGATCAGCTGAAGTGCAACGAGTGAGGGTATGCCTCGTCCGATCTCCACGACCACCCGGGTCACTCCCCTGGCCCACGTACGGGTCGAAAGGGAAACCAACGAAAGAAGCAGACCAACGGGTAACCCGAATGCGAGGCTGACCCCCGCGATCTTCAGGCTGACGAGAAGACCCTCGAGGAGCGCGGGTAAGTAGGTCCACCAGTTCTGAAGCAGGTCGATCACGCTTTCACCGTCCGCATCCTGGCTTCGAGTACGCGCACTCCGGCTGCCGCAGCCACGCTGATGACGAGATAAATTAGGGCGGCCCAGAGGTAGATGGTGAGCGCCTGACTGGTGTCGTTGGTCGCCACGATGTTCGCCTGGAACGCGATCTCCGTAACCCCGATGATGGACGCGAGAGAAGAATCCTTGATGAGACCGATGAGAAAAGTCAGCGCGCTGGGCAGCGCCACGACTACAGCCTGCGGCGCGACGACACGTCGAAAGACGAAGCCCTGCGACATTCCCAGAGAGTCTCCGGCTTCCCACTGTCCCTTGGGAACAGCGATGAGTCCCGACCGATAGATCTCCGCCATGTAGGCGGCTGCGTAGACCCCAAGAGCGAGGATTGCGGCCGGGACCGCGCTCAGCTTGAGGCCCACTTGCGCAAGCCCGTAGAAGACGATGAAGATCCAAACCAGCTGCGGCACCGACCGAAGCAGGTCGATGAGGAACGTGGCGGGGTGACGTAGGAGTCCGAACCGGGATCGTTTCGCGAACATGAGCGGTACGCCGAAAATCGAACCAAAGATGAACGCACCGAACGTCACCGTAAGTGTGAGAGGGATTCCCGGGAGCAGCGCGCCGAGTGACTCGAGTCCCATGGTCAGTGGCGTTCCAGGATCGCTTTGAGGAACGCTTGAGTACGCTCCTGCCTCGGTTTGCGCAGAACTTCTTTTGCCGCACCTTCCTCGATTACGCCGCCGTCCGCCATGACGACGACCCTGTCCGATACATCCTCGGCGAACTGAATCTCGTGGGTGACGATCATCATCGTCATCCCGTCGCTGGCCAGTTCGCGCATTACGTCGAGTACTTCCACCCCGACTTCCGGGTCCAAGGCCGACGTCGGTTCATCGAAAAGCATCACTTTCGGATCAAGGGCGAGAGCCCTGGCTATGGCAATCCGCTGCTGCTCACCGCCCGAACACTTGGCGGGATGAGCGTCGGCGCGCGCGGCGAGGCCAACTCGAGTGAGCAGTTGAATCGAACGCTCATCGGCATCCGCCTTGCTTCGACCAAGGACGTGTTGCTGCGCGAGCGAAACATTGCGCAGAACACTGAGGTGGGGGAAGAGATTGAAGTGCTGGAAGACCATGCCTACGTCGCGCCGCATCGTCGTGAGACCGCGACCCTTGATCGCTTTGCCGCCGTCCATGACGGTGTGGCCCGCCACCACGATACGGCCGGTCGTGGGCGTCTCCAGCAGGTTGACGCAGCGCAGCAAGCTGGTCTTTCCCGCTCCACTCGGGCCGATGATCGAGACCACTTCACCGGGACTGACAGAGAGGGAGACATCCCGGACGATATCGCGATCTCCGATCCGCTTCGATACGTGCTCGATCTGTATGTAGGGCGTCTGACTCCCCACCCCCGTCGACGACCGTTTTTCTCCGACACCATCGACGCCATCGATGTTTGTGTCTGCGGTGGCACGAGTGCCGAGCGGGGATGGGGAATCAGACATGGTTCAGAACTCTCCTTGTAAGGTCAGCTCGCGAGCGGGTGTTAGCCGAGGATGGTGTTGGGGTCCACCGCGGCGAATTTTGTGGGGAGCTTGTACTTCTTCAAGAGGGTCTTAATATCCCCGTTGTCCTGCAACCTCTTGATGTACACGTTCAACGCCTTCACAAGCGAGGTGTCTCCGAGCGGTACATAGAAGACCTTCTGCTCGTGCTGGCTTCCGGTTACTTCGCCGAGCGGCGCAGGCGACTGCAGCTTGAGTCCGGATCCCGGGTTCTGGTTGAGGTATTGCGTCGCTCCGATGAAGCCATCGACTACGACGTCGAGTCGACCAGCCGTAACGTCCTGGTAGGCCTGTGTGCCCGACTGATAGATCTTGAGGTTTCCGCCGAGATACGTGTTGAGGGCGTCGTTCCAGAAGTTGCCCGCCGCCGTACCAACTCTCAGTCCTTTCAGCTGACTGATGGAGGTAACCTTCCCGCCCTTGGATGCGAGAACCATTGACTCGTAATAGAAGGGCTGAGAGTAGCTGAGAACCTTTATTCGAGCGGTGGTCAGAGTCCAGTCGCCGGCGGCAACGTCAGCGCGACCAGACTGTACAGCCGGGATGACTCCCGCACCGGATGCGAGTGCGACATTGACGGACAAGCATTCCGTCTTAGCGAAGCCATTGAGAATGTCGCCCTCGAAGCCGCTCAGCTTCCCGTTCTCGCCCGCAATTACGGCGGGCGGAAAGTTGTAAGTCGACACGGTGAGTTTTCCGGGCTGGAGGGTCTTCACACTG
>FSXL01000607.1_pt1 | contig 12544 bp, 9 predicted proteins | sample 1638241 | NCBI WGS metagenome assembly FSXL01 (sample SAMEA3914788, study PRJEB12502) | metagenome | biome: forest; material: soil | place: Canada | collected 2011-07-03 | depth 0.1 m | reverse complement strand
TAGTTCGTACTGATGCGTCACAAACCCACCTCCTTTGGACTAGAACGGCTGCAGACGATCTGCAGCAGGAGGGTATTGACGTGTCGTCAGGACCACCCGGGCCCAGACAACCTGCCTAGTTTAGTCAGATTTTGTCCGCCTGACCAAGGAGCACTGCTGTAATGACCCTCAGGGTTGCCATCGCCGGCGTGGGAAACTGCGCCAACGCGCTCGTCCAGGGCGTCACTTTCTATGCATCGGCAGAGGACGGCTCCGTCGTCCCCGGACTCATGCATCCGCAATTCGGACCCTTCCGGATCAGGGACATCGAGTTCGTCGCTGCTTTCGACGTCGACGCCCTCAAGGTCGGAACGGATCTCGCCGATGCGATCTGGGCGAGTCAGAACGACACCTACCGGTTCGCCGACGTGGCCAAGACCGGTGTCACGGTGCAGCGGGGGCCGACACTCGACGGGCTCGGCCAGTACTACCGCGAGGTCATCACCGAGTCGAAGGCGGCCGCGGTCGATGTCGCGGCGGCCCTGCGAGAGGCCGGCGTGCAGGTCCTCGTCTGCTACCTGCCCGTCGGCTCGGAGGACGCCGTGCGTTTCTATGCGCAGGCCGCCCTGGATGCCGGCGTCGCCTTCGTCAACGCGCTTCCGGTATTCCTCGCGAGCGACCCGGTCTGGGCGGAGAAGTTCCGCGCGGCCGGCATCCCGATCGTGGGTGACGACATCAAGAGCCAGCTGGGCGCGACGATCACACACCGGGTTCTCGCTCGACTGTTCGAGGAGCGCGGTCTCGTCCTCGATCGCACGTACCAGCTGAACGTGGGCGGCAACATGGACTTCAAGAACATGCTCGAGCGGACTCGCCTCGAGTCGAAGAAGATCTCGAAGACCCAGTCGGTGACGAGCAACCTCGACGTCACGCTCGATCCCGCGAACGTCCACATTGGTCCCAGCGATCACGTCCCGTGGTTGCAGGACCGAAAGTTCGCCTTCGTTCGTCTCGAGGGACACGGCTTCGGGAACGCTCCGACCAGCCTCGAATACAAGCTCGAGGTCTGGGACTCTCCGAACAGCGCCGGCGTCGTCATCGATGCCATTCGCGCCGCAGGACTCGCGCTCGCCGCCGGTCTCGGGGGGCCGCTCGAGGCGGCATCCGCCTACCTGATGAAGTCGCCCCCCGTGCAGTATCCGGATCCGGTGGCACGCGACATGCTGGAGAACTTCATCCGCGACAATTCGTAGCTCGCGTTCCCCGCGGGGCGATTGCGTTCCGCTGACATGTCGTGCCATAGCGAGGAGAAATCTCCGACGCACCGCGTTTGCCGGCTGGGCTGGCGTCGTGTCGCGAAAATCTCCTCGGTAACGCACAGTGGGCTCGCGCGAGGCATTCTGCCAGGAGGGCTGCCTCACATCACGACGTCACACACGAGGGTGCGTGTGAGGTACCGCTAGCTCGCGCGGATGGCGGCGACGAGTTTGCTCACCGCCGTGTCCACCAGCGTCTCACCGGGGTCGTCGAGGTCGATGAAGACGAGAGTGGAACCGATCGTGAGATACACGGCGCACTGCTGGGCCGCGACGCTGCAACTGCTCACCGCGGTGTCTGCTCCGGGAATGGTCAGCGGGGAGTACGCGCCCAGCATGTAGTTGTCCTGGTCCTGTTCGCCGGCCAGCTGCGGCATGACCCATGCACCGCCCTTGACCATGGCGATCTCCAGATAGGTGAAGCGATCGGCAGTGCTGTCTCCGTCGTTGCCCCAGCTGCACTGGTCGTAGACACCCGGCTGCTGGGTGTATGACTCGGCGTCCGCCGGTCCGTCGTCCTCGCCGGTGACCGCAAAATCGGTCTCACCCAGTGCCGCATTCACCTGGGCCGTGCTGCCGCTGTCTGAACAGAACGAGGGGAGCGACGACCCGGGCGGATTCCAGGCGGGTCGCGGGGTCGTATTCTTCAGCTGAGCGGCGATGGCGGTGAGAGCCTGCTGCATCCTGCTCGAGGCGATCGCGTGGGTGGTCGAGGTGTCGTCGAGTGATTGGATGCTCGCCGTCACCCAATAGCTTCCGACGACCATGTTGCCGATGCAGTTCAACCCGTTTTGCGCGGCGCAGCCGTATACGGACTGATCGCCCGCGGAGTTGCTGACGACCGGTGCCTGCTCGCTCTGCAGCGACGACAGGTTCGACGTGTACCCCTGAGCGGCGTCGGGCGTCACCTCGACGGTGAGGTTCTCGTCATACCCGCCATCCGTGCGACCCGCACCGCCCCAGAGACAGATCAGGGACCCGTACTGGCGTGCGACCACGTCGATGATGTCCACCGGGTTCGTCGTCTGATCGATGTGGTATTTCACCGGTACACCGATCAACGACGCGGCCGTCGAATCCGTGAACATCGAACCGCAGGTCACGGGTACGCGAACCGTTGGCACGACCGCTTGGGTCGGGGTCGGGCTCGGTTTCACGTGCGGGTGATGCGCCGACGGGGATGCCGTCGGAGTCGTCGCCGGGGCGCACGCATCGAGAGCGAACAGCGCAAGAGCCGCGATGCCGACGGTGGACACGAGCCTGATCAGCGACGGGGTACGCATCATGCCCGAAGTCTATGAGCGGGCAGTGCGGTGCCTGAATAGGTAAAGCTACTCAGGTTTCGGTTCTGGCCGACCACCAGGTAAGCAGTCGCCGTTCGGCCTCGTGCGCCCCGAGGGGCCCCTCGTCGAGCCTGAGGTCGAGCAGGAATCGATAGGCCTCGCCGACCTCGCGGCCCGGTCTGAGCCCGAGGATGCGCATGATCGCCTCGCCATCGAGGTCGGGACGCACCGCCGCCAGCCCCTCGGCCTCCGCGATTTCCGCGATGCGGGTCTCGAGGTCGTCGTAGGCGAATCCGAGGCGATCGGCCTTGCGACGGTTCCGCGTGGTCACGTCGGCGCGGGTGAGGATGTGCAGCCGCTCGAGGAGCGGGCCGGCGTCGCGCACGTAGCGCCGCACGGCCGAATCCGTCCAGGTTCCCTCGGTGTATCCGAAGAATCGGAGGTGCAGCTCGATCAATCGCGCGACCTGCGCGACGGTGTCCTTGTCGAAGCGCAGCTCGGTGAGGCGTTTCTTCGCCAGCTTCGCTCCTACGACATCGTGATGATGGAACGTCACGACGCCGCGGGCTTCGACCCTCTTGGTCGTGGGCTTGCCGATGTCGTGCAGAAGAGCGGCCAGTCTCAGCACGAGATCGGGCGAATGGCCGCGCTCCTTCTCGTATCCGATGGCCTGGTCGAGCACCGTGAGGCTGTGCTGGTAGACGTCCTTGTGGTGTGCGTGCTCGTCGATCTCCAGCCGGAGCGCCGGAATCTCGGGAATCACGAACTCTGCGAGACCGGTGTCGACCATGAGCTCGAGCCCCGCGCGCGGTGCGTCGGTGAGGAGGAGCTTCGTGAGCTCGGTGCTGATTCGCTCGACGCTGACGATGATCAGCCGGGGGGCGAGGTCGCTCATCGCCTGGACGACCTCCGGCGTCGCGGCGAATCCGAGCTGGCTGACGAACCTCGCCGCGCGCATCATCCGCAGCGGGTCGTCCCCGAACGACACCTCTGCGAGACCTGGCGTGCGCAGGCGGCCGGCGATGAGGTCCTCGAGGCCGCCGAACGGATCGACAAGCACACGTTCCGGAAGGCGAAGGGCCATCGCGTTGATGGAGAAGTCGCGGCGTCCGAGGTCGGCCTCGAGGGTGTCGCCGAATGCGACGATGGGCTTTCGCGTCTCGCCGTCGTATGCGTCGGCGCGGTAGGTCGTGATTTCGACCGGTTCGCCGTAGATGAGCGCCCCGATGGTGCCGAAGTCGCGACCGATGTCCCACTGCGTCTCCGAGACGGGTTTGACGATGTCGAGGATTTCGTCGGGCCGGGCCGAGGTCGCAAAATCCAGATCGCTCGCCGCCCGCCCAAGGAATGTGTCACGCACGGGACCTCCGACGAGGGCCAGTTCCTGTCCGGCGGCGACGAACGCGTTCGCGAGGCGAGCGACGACCGGCGAGGTGGCGAGTGTCTCGAGTCGCTCGACCGCGGATGCGACGCTGTCCATAGTGCTTTAGCTTGCCACAGCCCTCCCGGCGGCCGGCCGGCGCCGGATTCGCGCCGAGGCGGAGACCTTAGACTGGACCGCATGCTGGCCGAAGGAATCTGCGGGGTCAGCCAGTGAATCAGCCTTCTCGCCTTGCGGCCATGGTCCTCGCTGTCGGTGCGATCGCGCTCGGATCGCTGGCTCCGACCTCCGCGACGGCCGATGCTCCCGCTTCGGTTCACGCCGCGGCGAGTGCGGCAGTCTCGGTCAGCCTCACCGTCGCCAACACCGGAGATCTCGCCTCGGGCGAGCCGCTGAAGGCCCTCGTGACCATCGACAACCCGACCACCGCGACCACCGACGTCGCCTCGGCCACCCTCAGCCTCGACCCGAAGCCGTTTTCGTCGAGGGATGCCCTCGCCGACTGGTTCGCCGACAAGACCAAGGCAAGCGCGGCGAGCCAGACGGTCGCCACGACGCCCGTTCCACGGGTAGCCAGCGAGGCAAGCGACGGGGTGAGCATCTCGGTGCCCGCAGCCACGCTCGACCTCCGCACCGCCGGGGTCTATGCCGTCGCCGTGACAGTGTCGAGTGGATCGACCGTTGTCGGCACCTCCCGCAGTGCCATCGCACTGGGCGCGAGCTCGGCGCCGACGGTGCCCGTCGCCATCGCCGTACCGATCACGGTTCCCGCTGGCGACTCGGAGTTTCTGACCGCCGCCCAGCTCACGCAGTACACGGCGGCGGACGGCATTCTGACAAAGGAACTCGACGACGTCGCGGGCAGCGATGTCGCGATCGGAATCGACCCCCGCATCCTTGCGTCGATTCGCGTCCTCGGCAAGACCGCCCCGGCGACCGCGACGAGTTGGCTTGACTCCCTCAAAGCGTTGCCCAACGAGAGCTTCCCGCTCGCCTGGGCGGATGCCGACATCACCGCTCCGCTCCACGTCGGAGCTAGTTCGGTGCTTGTGCCGAAATCGCTCGACTATGCGATCGACCCGGCCCTGTTTCCCCCCACGACCAATTCGACGCCGACGCCGACTCCGACATCCGGAACCGGCTCGTCCACCGTGCCCACCTCGGCGCAGTTGGTCGCCTGGAAGTACACGATGCCGGCTCTGCAGTGGCCGACCGCGAACTCGGTCGAGCCATCCGACCTCGCCAAACTCGCCTCGGCGGGCATCACCTCCGCCATTCTCACCTCGCGCAACGTCGACGACTCGGGCGCGCACGGCCTCGCCGGCGCCTCTGCCAAGTCCGGCACAACCACTCTCGCCATCTCCGACGACACCCTTTCCGACTATTTCCGCGACGCCGCCGAGTCGTCGAATCGTTCGGGGTCGCAGCGGCCCATGACCGAACTCGCCACGACCCTCGCCCTCATCGGGTTCGAGTCGGGCAGCTCGCCGCGACCGTTGCTCATCACGCTCGACCCGAACTGGGCATCCAACGACCAGACATTCGATCGCAGCATCAGTGACCTCTACGACCGAACCTGGGTGAGTGCGGCCGAGCTCTCGAGTGTGTTCACCGCTAGTCCCGCCAAGGTGACACTCGATCGAGACACGGAGTCGTCCAGCCGACTCGCGGTCGTATCGGAGATGCTCGCGGCCGAGTCGCGCGTCGTGCAGTTCTCGCCCATCGCCCAGACTCCGGATGCGATCACCTCCAGCTATCGCCTGCAGCTCCTGTCAATGCTGTCCAATGAGTGGCTCGCAACGCCGGCAGCCTGGGTCACCGCAGCTCGCGCATACGTCACACAGGCCGACAAGGTGGTCTCCTCCGTCCAGATTTCGAAGAGCAGTGCTCTGTTACTGCTGTCCGACCAGTCGGCCCTGCCCATCTCGATCTCCAACGGGCTCGACCAGGACGTGACCGTCACCCTGACCGTACGACCGAGTACCCCCCTCGTCTCGATCGACCACAAAGACAAAGTGCAGACCATCACGATCAACGCCAACTCGCAGAGGCGCGTCGAGGTCCCGCTCGAGGCGTTGTCGAACGGAAAGGCACAGCTGCTCGTGACCCTCACGTCGGTGACCGGCCAGCAGGTCGGCGAAGCGGTGACGCTCAAGGTCAACGTGCAGGCGGGCTGGGAGACTCTCGGCACCCTCATCTTCGTCGCCCTCGTCGTCGCCCTGTTCGCGTTCGGTGTGATCCGGAACATCCGGAAGCGCCGTCGTGAGGCCAACGGCGGCGCCTCGTGAGCAGCGCGTACTCGTTCGAGGGTGGCGGAACCGAGCCCCCTGGGCCGGATGATCCGCAGCTCGCGCCCGCACCCCGTCGTGGTGGGGTCGGCAGGGCCGCCCTCTTCCTTTCCGCGGGAACGTTCGTCTCGAGAGCGCTCGGATTCGTCAACGTCGTCATCCTGTCCGCGACAATCGGCACCGAGACCGCCGCATCGAACACCTTCACGATTGCCAACCAGCTGCCCAACGGCATCTACGCGATCATCGCCGGCGGCCTGCTGAGCGCCATCCTGGTTCCCCGAATCGTACGAGCGCGCCTCGACGAGGACGGCGGCGAGAAATTCATCAACCGGGTCATCACCGTCGGCGTGGTGATCTTTGTCGCCATCACCGTGATCGCGACACTCTGCGGACCGCTTCTCGTGCGCCTGTACGGCGCGCAGCAGGCCACCGGCAGTTCGCGAGGACTCTCGCCCGCCGACCTCAGCCTCGCGACGGCGTTCGCCTACTGGTGTCTGCCGCAGATCTTCTTCTACGCGTTGTACAGCCTGCTGGGCGAGGTCCTCAACGCCCGGAACATCTTCGGCCCGTTCTCCTGGGCGCCGGCGATCAACAACGTCGTCGCCATCCTCGGCCTTATCGCGTTCAACCTGCTGTTCGGAACAGTCTTCTCGCATCCTCACCTGCAGAATTCGTCGTTCTGGACGCCGTGGATGATCGCGACGCTCGCGGGAACAGCCACGCTCGGAATCGCCGGGCAGGGCCTGTTCCTCATGCTGTTCTGGCGGCGGGTCGGCGTCCGATTCCGACCGGACTTCCACTGGCGCGGAGTGGGGCTCGGCTCGGTCGGCCGGGCGGCCTTCTGGACGTTCGCCATGATCCTGATCACTCAGCTCGCTGGGGTCGTGCAGTCCACCGTCGCGAGCGAGGCGGGCACCGGCAACCCGTCGAACGCCGTGCTGCAGCGCGCCTGGCTCATCATGATGCTGCCGCACGGACTCATCACCCTGCCGATCATGACGCCCTACTTCACGCGGATGAGCGGGCACGCTCACCGGGGGGACATCGAGGCGATGCGACACGATTTCGGCGAATCCATGCGCACCGTCGGGCTCTTCGTCTGCCTCGCGGGAACGGGCCTCATCGTCATGGCGTACCCGTTCGCACGCGTGTTCTCCCCGAACTTCACCCAGACCCAGTCGATGGCGTTCATCATCATGGCCTACCTGTCCGGGCTCATTCCCTCGGCCATTCTGTTCATCATCCAGCGCACCTTCTACGCATTCGAGGACACCCGGACCCCGTTCCTGTTCCAGACCTTCCAGTCGGTGCTGTTCGTGAGCGGCGCCCTGATTGTGACGCATCTCGGGCAGCCCCAGATCGGCCTCGGCATCGCTCTCGTCACGACGGTGGCGTGCTACATCCAGACCGTGCTCGCCGCGGTCCTGCTGCGACGCAGGATGGGCACGCTGGGCGCGTGGCCGGTCCTCCGTTCCTACCTCGTCTACCTGCTGGCTCTCGTCCCGGCATCCGCGGCGGGCGTCGGCGTCAACGTCCTGCTCGGTTCATTCCACTCCGGTGGATACGGGGTGTCCGGAATCGCCGAAGCGGTCGTGACACTGCTGGTGATCGGCGCTGCCATGACGATCGTCTACATCGCGGCCCTCGCGGCCCTCCGCTCACCGGAACTCCGGGATGTCCTCGGCGTGCTCACCCGCCGTCTCCGCCGTCGCTCGCGAGCCTGATGTCGGCTCGCCGGGAGCGCAATGCGCCACCCACAGCCGGGAGCGCTGCGAATCATCCCCGAGACCCGATCGGGTCCCCGCCGCGCCATCCGAGGCAAGGAATAACCCAACCCTAGGATTGGTTGTGGCTGTCAGATTTGAGGTTCATCGAGGAGATGCCTACCACGTGCGCAATGTAATCATCATCGGGTCGGGTCCGGCCGGGTACACGGCTGCCATCTACGCCGCGCGGGCCAACCTGGCACCGCTCGTCATCGCGAGTTCCGTCGAAGCCGGCGGTGAGCTCATGAAAACCACAGAGGTGGAGAACTATCCGGGCTTCCCCGAGGGCATCCAGGGACCCGAGCTCATGATCAAGATGCAGGAGCAGGCCGAGAGGTTCGGGGCGGAGATCGTCCTCGACGACGTCGCCTCGCTGGACCTGACCGGCGAGACCAAGACCGTTACCCTCGGAAACGGGGACGTGCACGAGGCGTTGACGGTCATCTTCGCCACGGGCTCCGCCTATCGCAGACTGGGGCTCTCGGACGAGGACCGTCTGAGCGGCCACGGTGTCTCCTGGTGCGCGACGTGTGACGGGTTCTTCTTCCGCCAGAAGACCATCGCGGTCGTCGGCGGCGGGGATTCGGCGATGGAAGAGGCCACCTTCCTGACCAAGTTCGCCGACAAGGTCTACCTGATCCACCGCGGCGATTCGCTTCGGGCCTCCAAGGTCATGCAGGATCGCGCGAAGGCGGATCCGAAGATCGAGTTCATTTTCAACCACACCGTCGAGCACATCTACGGCGACGAGCTCGTGACCGGCATCGGCATCGTCGACACCCGGGATGGCAGCGAGACCACACTGGATGTCAGCGGGCTTTTCATCGCGATCGGAGCCGATCCGCGCACCCACCTCGTTCATGGCCAGCTCGACATCACCGATCTCGGCACGGTCGCCGTCGACGGGCGCAGCTCGCGCACCAACCTCCCCGGTGTTTTCGCGGCCGGCGATGTCATCGATCCCACCTACCGCCAGGCCGTCACGGCAGCCGGCTCGGGGACGGTCGCCGCGCTCGACGCGGAGCACTACCTCGCGGCACTCCCGAAGAAGCTGCGGGAACTCGCGCACGAGGAATCATCCGCCGTCCCCGTCGGGGCATAAAACCACTTCTGACCAGCAGATTTTACAGTTCCAAGAATGAAGGAAACGCAATGTCAAACGCAAAGCAGGTAACGGACTCGTCCTTCCAGGCCGACGTCCTCGACTCGACCGACACCATCATGGTCGACTTCTGGGCAGAGTGGTGCGGTCCGTGTCGTGCCGTTGGCCCGATCCTCGACCAGATCGCCGAGGAGCACTCGGACAAGATCAAGATCGTCAAGCTGAACGTGGATGACAACCCGGCCATGGCGATGAAGTACCAGATCACCTCGATCCCCGCGATGAAGGTCTTCCGCGGCGGCGAGGTCGTCAAGACGGTCATCGGCGCGAAGCCGAAGCCGGCCCTCGAGGCCGACCTCGCGGAGTTCCTCGCCTAGTCCGATCACCTTCGAACGGCCGCCCAGCACTTCGGTCTGGGCGGCCGTTCGGTCGTTCGTGGACGAGTCGGGGGCCAAAATCCACATATTCTTGAGCGGGACAGAACGGAACCCTCATGACCGACACGGGCAACAACCTCGACAGGTGGTACGGCAGCTATTCGGAGCGCACCGCCGGGCTCGCCGCCTCCGAGGTGCGCGCGTTGTTCGCCGTCGCATCTCGGCCCGAGGTCGTCTCCCTCGCCGGCGGCATGCCTTTCGTGTCCGCCTTGCCACGAGAGCTCGTCGTCGGCGCGATGGATCGGGTCATGCGTGAGCAGGGACCCGTCGCTCTTCAGTACGGGTCGGGGCAGGGCGCTCCACAGCTCCGCGAACACATTCTCGAGGTCATGGCTCTCGAGGGAATCCACGGCAGCGTCGACGACGTCGTCGTCACGACCGGCTCCCAGCACGCCCTCGAGCTGATCTCCAAGCTGTTTCTCGACCCCGGCGACGTCGTGTTGGCCGAGGCGCCAAGCTATGTCACCGCGCTGGTGGTGTTCAAGTCCTTCCAGGCGCAGGTCGAGCACGTTCAGACGGATGAGTATGGGCTGGTCCCCGAGTCTCTACGCGAGCACATCGCGAGAGTCAGGGCTGCAGGCAAGCGGATCAAGTTCCTATACACGGTTCCGACGTTCGGGAACCCCTCCGGTGTGACGATGAGCTGGGAGCGGCGGCTCGAGGTCCTCGACATCGCACGCTCCAACGGCATCCTCGTGCTCGAGGACAACCCGTACGGGCTTCTGTACTTCGATTCGGTGCCCCCGCGCGCGATGCGGTCGGTCGAGGAGGATGGCGTGGTCTACCTCGGCACCTTCTCGAAGACACTCGCGCCCGGATTCCGGGTCGGCTGGGCGCTTGCCCCCCACGCTATCCGAGAAAAACTCATTCTTGCCAACGAGGCGGCCGTGCTCAGTCCGAGCTCGTTCACACAGCTGATCATCTCCGAATACCTGTCCAGTTCCGACTGGCGCGGCCAGATCGACACCTTTCGCGGCGTGTATCGCGAGCGCCGCGACGCCATGCTCGTCGCCCTCGCGGACTACCTGCCCGACCTCAGTTGGACGGTACCCAACGGTGGTTTCTATGTCTGGCTCACGCTGCCCGACAACAAGGACAGCAAGTCGATGCTGCCCCGGGCGGTCAAGGAGCTCGTCGCATACACGCCCGGTACCGCGTTCTACGCCAACGGCCAGGGGCGGAACCACATGCGACTGGCCTTCTGCTACCCGACTCCCGACTTCATTCGCGAGGGCATCCGCCGGCTGTCCACGGTCATCAACGGCGAGCGCGAGCTGCTCAACACGTTCTCGCAGACATCACCGCTTCCCACGGTGACAGCGCCGCAGAACATCATCAGCCCCCCGGCCAACCTGGGCTAAGCGACATGTCTCCGACCGGATCCCCCGCCGCAGGCGCCCGCGGTTCGTACGTCGTCGTCCTCGCCGGCGGAATTTCACACGAGCGCGACGTCTCCCTGCGATCGGGCCGACGCGTCGCGGACAGCCTCGCCGAACAGGGCATCACCGTCGAGTTGCGCGATCCGGATGCCGCGACTCTTGCCTATCTGCGCGAGAAGCGCCCCGACGCGGTGTGGCCGGCGCTGCACGGCGCCAGTGGCGAGGATGGGGCGCTCCGCGGCCTGCTGGAGTTCCTAGACATCCCGTTCGTCGGCTCCCGCGCGGATGCCGCCCGGCTGGCCTGGGACAAGCCGACGGCCAAGACTCTCGTGGCGCGCGCTGGCGTCGCAACGCCGCACTCCGTCACCCTTCCCCGCGAGGCGTTCCGCGAGCTGGGAGCGACAAGCGTTCTGGACAGCATCGCCGACGAACTGCCGATCCCCGTCGTCGTGAAGCCGGCACGGGGTGGCTCGGCGCAGGGCGTCACACTCGTCGAAGACATCGCCGACCTCCCGCGGGCGATGGTCGACGCGTACACCTACTGCGATGTCGCGCTGATCGAACAGAAGATCGTGGGAACCGAGATCGCCGTCGGCATCATCGACACCGGTGACGGTCCGGTTGCGCTGCCGGCGGTCGAGATCGTTCCCCTGTCGGGTGTGTACAGCTTCGAGGCCCGCTACAACGCCGGGGAGACGACGTTCTTCACACCGGCGAGGATCCCAGACGAGGCGGCTGCGCGGGCCGCGGAGGCCGCGATCACGGCCCATCGCGCGCTGGGACTCCGGCACATCTCCCGGGTCGACCTCATCGTCGACGGCGCGGGAACTCCGTGGTTCCTCGAGGCGAACGTGCTGCCGGGCCTCACCGAGACATCCCTGCTGCCCCAGGCGCTCGAGGCCGCGGGCCACGACCTCGGCTGGGTCTACGCCGCGCTGGCCGACGCCGCCATCGCCGGCCCCTAGCCCCTGGCCAAGACCGCAAAGTCGGTATCTGTGGTGACACGCCGGTGTGGTGAGTCACTTCAGCCGGCGTGTCACCGCCGCTACCGACTTTGTGGTCGTTGAAGGGCTAGCGGTGGCCGAAACCGGTCTGGCCGAGCTCGCCCAGGATGCGGTTGAGGTCTGCGACGGTGGCGAAATCGATGACGATGGTCCCCTTGCTCGCGCCGAGCGTCACCTTCACGCGGGTGTTGAGGCGCTCGCCGAGCTGATCCGCGATCTCGTTGAGGTGGCCCTGCCTGCTCCCGGCCTGCGCTACGGCCCGCTTCGGCTTGGGCGCCGCCTGAGTCGCCGCTGCCTCGGCTTGGCGAACAGACAGGTCCTCGTTGACGATCTTGTCCGACAACCGCTCCATGGCTGCGGCATCGCCCGCGGCGAGGATGGCCCTGGCGTGTCCGGCGCTCAGCACGCCCGCCGCCACGCGCTGCTGCACGGATGCGGGCAGTTTGAGGAGCCGGATGGTGTTGGTGATCTGCGGACGGGAGCGCCCGATCCGCTCCGCGAGCTGCTCCTGGGTGATTCCGAAGTCGCTCAGGAGTTGCTGGTACGCCGAGGCTTCTTCCAGTGCGTTGAGGTTGGCCCTGTGCAGGTTCTCGAGCAAGGCATCCC
>FSXL01000082.1_pt1 | contig 12568 bp, 12 predicted proteins | sample 1638241 | NCBI WGS metagenome assembly FSXL01 (sample SAMEA3914788, study PRJEB12502) | metagenome | biome: forest; material: soil | place: Canada | collected 2011-07-03 | depth 0.1 m | reverse complement strand
ATTGTGCAATATTCCCCACTGCTGCCTCCCGTAGGAGTCTGGGCCGTGTCTCAGTCCCAGTGTGGCCGGTCACCCTCTCAGGCCGGCTACCCGTCGTCGCCTTGGTGGGCCATTACCTCACCAACTAGCTGATAGGCCGCGAGTCCATCCTTGACCGAAATTCTTTCCACCTCCAGAAGATGCCTTCGGAGGTCGTATCCGGTATTAGACGTCGTTTCCAACGCTTATCCCAGAGTCAAGGGCAGGTTACTCACGTGTTACTCACCCGTTCGCCACTGATCCAGAGGAGCAAGCTCCTCTTTCACCGTTCGACTTGCATGTGTTAAGCACGCCGCCAGCGTTCATCCTGAGCCAGGATCAAACTCTCCGTAAATGTTTGATTGCGAGCCGGCACCGCAGCTAAGCGGCACAGTTACTCGCACATCTAGTGTGACCAGCCGCCGGAATGGGCGGTCGAGGTCACAAGTTTGAAACTGACAAATGACAAATCATTACTGACTTGCTTTTGTTTTGTTTTGTACTATTCCAAAGGAATCCGGTCATGGCTGGCGCTCAAAGAGCGCCGAACCCTGACACGGGTTTTTGGCATTTGACATTGTGCACGCTGTTGAGTTCTCAAGGATCGGGCGCGCCTACTTCTCACCTTGCGGATCGAATTTAGGGCAACTGCTCTAACCTACCACCAAAACACCCTCAGTCAACTTGACGCGCCGGGATCGAAATCCTTAGGCGAGCCGTTTTCTCAAGGTTTACTTTCGACTTGCGCCGATCGCTATTCCTGGTGGGTCTTGCCATCCAATTGCCGCTTGAAACACTCGATGGATCGAGTTTGTTTGGGGCTTGGATTTTGTTCCTCTTGAGGCCGACCAGTTCTTCGACTTGGCCGCACCTTTGGGGTGACAGGTGTCTACTTTACGGCCCATTTCGGGGTCGGGCAAACCGCGGGCATCCCGGGCGTGTCGCGCCGTTTCGCGGGCGCGCGAATGGTCACGCGCGGAGATCATCCGGTGGCGTTGCGATGCTCGAAATACTGCCGGGCACAGCCGAACTCGGTCCGGCGCTGCCGCTAGTGGCAGTACTGAGTGACCCAGGACTGAACGCCAGAAGAGCTCGCGGCGTCCTGCATGTCCGAGACGTTCGCGGCGTCATCCAGGGTCTGCGTGCTCTTGACCGACGAATAGATCGACTCGGCGGCCGATTCCACCTCTCGCGTCCCGCCCTTGATCCCCGCGGGTGCCACGGAGACGAGCGACTTCCAGAACGAAACGTATGTGCCGATCGAGGTGATGGAGTCAGGGATCGTGTCGGCAGGAGCCGGCCACCCGAAGGTGTTGCTCTGCAGCGTCGCGGGATTAGCTTGAAGCTTGGTACACCAGGTGCGCGAGCTGGCGACCAGCGCGTCGTGTGCGGCCTGGTCGCCGCTGATTTTGGCGAGCACTGCTCCCCCGACACCGAGTCCGATCGTCAGAACGACGGCTATCGCGATCGCCGCCTTCACGAGTCCAACGGTGTAGCCGCGGCTCCGAGACTCGAGAACAGCGGTCACGATGCCCACCACGAGTCCGACGGGTGGCAGCACGATCGCTAGAACAAGGGCGCTGATGTCGAGAGGCGAGTTGGTCGGGCGTCGGGACGACTGATGCCGCTCCAATTGGCGTCCTGGACCACCGAAGGCGGACGGCGCCGCCGATCGAGGCTCAGCATCCTCGGCGCTGGGAGAAAGCCCCGCAAACGGGAACGATGCGGCGCCGACGGCCGGCGCAGAAGAAACCGGAGGAGAAACCGGGGATGACGTCTCGACTGCCGGCCCCGGTGTCGACGGATACCCCGTGGGCAGCTGAGACATGAATTCGGGTCGCGGAGGTAGCTGCGGCTCACTCGGCGGGACCGACGGGACGGGCGCCGCGAACACGGGTTGCGAAACGGAGGGTGCGCTCACGGGCGCAGCAAGAGTCGGCACGCTCGGTGACTGTGCGACCGAGGGCACAGGGGCCGGTAGCGGCGGCGGCGACACCGGCGACTGCTGCGTCTGCTGCGTCTGCTGGTACGGCCATGGAGCCGAACCGGTCGTCTGTTGAGAGGGAACCGGAGGGCTCGGCTGGCCGATCGGCGGAGCGGGAGTCGACTGCGGCCCGGGCATTGCGGCAAGGAGCGGGTTCGTCGACGCCTCTGCGGGCTCGTCCATCGGTGCGGGCGAGGATGGGGCGAGCTGCTGGTGGGACTCCCTCAGCCAATCAAATGCACCGCGAGCTTGCGGGGTACTCGGAGGCGTCGCTTCACCGGCGAAATTCTCGTCGCTCACGGGAGTCCCTTCGTGGTCTGCCTTCCAGGGTAGACCGATCAGATCACGGAGTTGTTACGAAGAGCCTAGGATTTGCGGATACCCGCGAGGGTCTTCTTGCCGCGCCGAAGTATCCAGAACCCATCGGCAAGCGAACCATCGCCCATCGTCTGGGACTCCGACTCCACGGTCACGTTATTCAAGTAAACGCCGCCCTGGCTGATTGCCCGCCGTGCCTCGCCGAGGGACGCCACGAGTCCCGCGTCGACGAGGACCTGAACCACCAAAGATCCCGGGGATGCATCCGCGGAAGGCAACTCGGCAATGACGCTTTCGAGCGTTTGCGCATCGAGGGCCGTGAGGTCTCCCTGCCCGAACAGCGCATCCGCCGCGGCAATCGACGCCTCCACCGCGGGAAGGCCGTGCACGAGACCCGTGACCTCCCAGGCGAGAACACGCTGGGCCTCACGCTTGAAGGGTTCGGACGCGACGGCGTCGGCCAGTTCCTCGATGCGCGCACGAGACAGGAACGTGAAGACCTTGAGTCGGTCGATCACATCGGCGTCCTCGGTGTTCAGCCAGAACTGGTACATCGCGTACGGCGTCGTGAGCCCCGCGTCGAGCCAGATGGCGTTGCCCTCGCTCTTGCCGAACTTGCGACCATCCGAGTTCGTGATGAGCGGGGTGCCGATGGCGTGAACAGTCGCGCCTTCGCTGCGTTTGATCAGATCGACACCGCTGGTCAGGTTGCCCCACTGGTCAGACCCGCCGGTCTGCAGGACGCAGTCGTAGTCGAGGAACAGCTGTCGGAAGTCGAGTCCTTGGAGAATCTGGTAGCTGAACTCGGTGTAGCTGATGCCCTCATCGGAGTTCAAACGAGTGGCGACGGCATCCTTTTTGATCATCGTGCCCACACGGTAGTGTTTGCCGATTTCGCGCAGAAAGTCGATGGCGGACAACGGAGCCGTCCAGTCGAGGTTGTTCACTATCCGCACGCCATTGTCGCCGTCGGCGCTCAGGAAACGCGAGACCTGGTGCTTGAGGTACCCCACCCACTCCTCGACGGTCTCGCGCGCATTGAGCGTGCGTTCCGCGGTGGGTCGTGGGTCGCCGATGAGTCCCGTGGATCCGCCGACGAGACCCAGCGGCTTGTGGCCGGCCAGTTGCAGGCGGCGCATGGTGAGCAGTTGAACCAGATTTCCGAGGTGAAGGCTCGGCGCCGTCGGATCGAAGCCGCAGTAGTAGCTGATGGCCTCGCCATTCAGGAGCTCTCGCAGCTGATCCACGTCCGTCGAAACCTGGATGAGACCACGCCACTCGAGCTCTTCCCACAGGTCGGCGAAGGTCGCGTCGTTGCTCTGCGAGCTGAGGAAACTCGGATTGGTCTGGTCGGAGACGGTCGGCACGGTTAAAGGGTACCGGCAGTCGACGACCGCTTTTTCGGCGTGCTCGCCTTGTATGGCGAAACGGTTGTGTCATCCGGTATCCAGAACCGCCACGGGTACTCAGCGGTGCCGCCAGCACCTGAAACGCCGGTGCGCGGACCTTGACGGTAGTCGGCCGAGTCGCCGGCAAGTTCCAGGGTGATGTCCCCCGCTTCGAGGTCGACTCCGTTGTCCGCGAGCGTTATGCCGAGTGCAACGACCAGACGGGCGGGACCGCGAGCGAGGTCCGCATCGGTCTTGCTGCTTTCTCGCCGTTGCCGCGCCAGCTCGACTCCGTCGACGACTTCGCCGGCGCGAAACAGGACGGCCGTCGCCATTCCCGCCGGTGAGCACACGACGTTCGCGCACACGTGCATGCCGTAGGTGAAGTAGGTGTACAGATGCCCCGGATCACCGAACATGATCGAATTCCGACGCGTCTCACCGCGAAAGGCGTGAGAACCCGGGTCGACCTCACCGAGATAAGCCTCAACCTCGGTGATTCGCACCGTGACGCCGCGACCGTGCAGCCGCGCGCCGAGCAGAAGGGGCGCGACCTCGACGGATGGCCGCGCAAGAACCGTCCGATCGAACATCTCGCGCGGGCTCGCTACGGTGGTGGTTCTCTAGGAACGCGAGGTTCTAGAAGAAATTGACGTGGAAGACGATGGCCATCACGATCGCCGCGATGACGCATCCACCGGCAACGGTGAGGGTCACCGCCCAGACGATCTTCTGGAGCCGCGTCGCCGGCTGCTTCGGCTGGTCTTTCTCGAGGGTCATGGCTGTGCCTTCTCACTGTTCTTGTCAATCACGTCGCGCACTCTCAGCGTAAGGGCGGAGAGCTGTTCTCTCACACGCTCCGGTGCAGTTCCGCCCGGACTCGTCCGCGCGGCGAGGGACGCTTCCACGCTCAGCGCGGCGCGAAGCTCCGGTCGAAGCCGGGGAGATATCGCCCGATACTGCTCATCAGTCGGCTCATCCAGCTCGACGCCGTTGTCCTCGCAGAACCTCACAAGAGCACCGCTGATCTCGTGCGCCTCGCGGAAGGGGACACCATCGCGAACCAGCCAATCAGCGACATCCGTGGCGAGGGCAAAGCCCGCGGGAGCGAGCGACGCCATCCGAGCGGTGTCGAACTCGAGAGTCGCGACCATTCCCGTAAAGGCGGGCAGCAGGACTTCGAGGGTCGCGACGGAGTCGAAGACGGGTTCCTTGTCCTCCTGCAGATCGCGATCGTAGGCCAGCGGGAGCCCCTTGAGCGTCGCGAGAAGCCCGGCGAGATTGCCGATGAGCCGTCCGGATTTGCCGCGTGCCAGTTCCGCGACATCCGGATTCTTCTTCTGCGGCATGATCGACGAGCCCGTCGAGTATGCATCGTGCAGCCGCACGAACCCGAACTCCTTTGTCGCCCAGAGGATGATGTCCTCGGCGAAGCGCGAGAGATCGATCCCGAGCTGCGCGGCGATGAATGCGAACTCGGCGACGACATCCCGACTCGCGGTCGCGTCCAACGAGTTCTCGCTGGGAGCCACGAGACCGAGCTCGCGTGCCACAAGGTCGACGTCCAGCCCGAATCCGTTGCCCGCGAGTGCGCCGGCGCCGTACGGCGAGTACGAGGCGCGAACTCGCCAGTCGCGCAGGCGTTCGAGGTTGCGCACGAGGGGCCACGAGTACGCGAGCAGGTGGTGCGCAAGCAGGATGGGCTGGGCGTGCTGCATGTGAGTACGACCCGGCATCGGCGCGTCCCCGGCCGCTTCCGCCTGGGTAGCGATGGCATCGATGAGATCGACGACGAGCCTCGCGATCGTTCCCGCGTGATCGAGAAGGTAGAGACGGATGAGTGTCGCGATCTGGTCGTTGCGACTGCGCCCGGCGCGAAGCTTTCCGCCGAGCTCGGGTCCCGCTATGTCCACGAGTCCACGCTCGAGCGCGAAGTGAACGTCCTCGTCGGACTCCCGCGGGCCGAATGTGCCCACCTCGATGCGCGACTGCAACTCGGTAAGCGCCTCGAGCATGTCGCGAAGCTCCGTGTCCGTGAGGTATCCGGCAGCGGCAAGAGCTTTCGCGTGCGCCTTGGAACCCGCGATATCGTACGGGTACAGCTGCCAGTCGAAGTGAGTCGAACGACTGAGCGCGACCAACTCCGGCGACGGACCATCCGCAAAACGCGCGCCCCAGAGAGCTCCCTCGGACGATTTGCCGACGGAACCCGATCCGGGAGTAGTCACCTCGAATACCTCGGCGACCGGGTCACTTGTCCTGCAGGTCGCGACGCGCAGAAATCTTGCTGGGCAGCGACCATATCTCGATGAAGCCCTTGGACAGCGACTGGTCGAACGTGTCACCGGTGTCGTAGGTCGCGAGGCTGAAGTCGTACAGGCTCTGCTCGCTCCGGCGTCCCGTTACGACAGCGCGGCCGCCCTGGAGCTTCAATCGGATGTCCCCGGACACATACTTCTGGGTGTCATCGATGAAGACGTCGAGCGATCGCTTCAGGCCCGAGTACCAGAGGCCGTCGTAGACCAGGTTGGCCCACTCGGCCTCGACGCCGCGCTTGTACCGGCCGAGATCCCGTTCGAGGGTGAGGCTCTCGAGCTCCTCGTGGGCGGCGATCAGTGCGATGGCGCCGGGGGCCTCGTAGACCTCGCGACTCTTGATTCCGACCAGGCGGTCCTCGACGACATCGATCCGACCAACCCCGTGCTTACCGGCCAGATCGTTCATGATCTCGATGATCTCGAGCGGACCATGGGCGACACCGTCGATCGCGGTCGGAATTCCGGCCGTAAACGTGATGGTGATCTCGTCTGCGGGACGCTCGACATCCGGATCCTTGGTGTACTCGTAGAGATCCTCGATGGGCGCGTTCCACGGGTCTTCGAGGAATCCGGTCTCCACGGCACGACCCCAGACGTTCTTGTCGATGGAGTACGGGTTCGCCGCCGACTGGCGGATCGGCAGGTTGTGCTCCCCCGCGTAGACGATCGCCTTGTCGCGCGTGAGAGCGAGGTCGCGCACCGGAGCGATGCTGGTCAGTTCCGGCGCGAGGGCTGCGACGGCCGCCTCGAAGCGCACCTGATCGTTGCCCTTCCCGGTGCAGCCGTGGGCCACAGAGTCGGCGCCCAATTCCCGGGCGACACGCGCCAGGTGCTTGGCGATCACCGGGCGGCTGAGAGCGGAGACCAGCGGATACCGCTTCTGGTACAGCGCGTTCGCCTTGAGGGCCGGCATCAGGTAGTCGGACGCGAACTCGTCCTTCGCATCGACAACGACAGCCTCGACCGCGCCACAAGCGAGTGCCCGCTGCCGGATGTCCTCCATGTCTTCGCCGCCCTGGCCGACGTCGACCGCGAGCGCGACGACGTCCTTTCCGGTTGCGTCGTGCAGCCATCCGATGCCAACCGAGGTGTCGAGTCCGCCCGAGTAGGCGAGGACAACGCGCTCCGTCATGAAGTTTCTCCTTGTGGTTTGAATGAAAGTTTAGAGAAGGGTGGTCTCGATACGCGCATCGCTTCGCGATCCGCTACTCGACCATCGAGAACCGAGAAAGGCCGTCTCGATACGCGCATCGCTAGGCCGCACGAGATGCTCGCTCGAGCAACCAGACCAGAAGAGCCTTCTGCGCGTGCAGGCGGTTCTCGGCCTCGTCCCAGATGACGCTCTGCGGTCCGTCGATCACGTCGGCCGTGACCTCGTAACCGCGGTCGGCGGGAAGGCAGTGCAGGAAGATCGCGTCCGGTTTGGCGAGCGCCATGAGTTCCGGCGTGACCTTGTAGTCGCCCAGGATGGCGACGCGGTGCGCCTTCTCGTCTTCTTTGCCCATCGAGACCCAGGTGTCGGTTACCACGACATCCGCACCGGCAACGGCTTCCAGCGGGTCGGTGTAGAGCGTGATCGAACCACCCGTGGTGCCGGCGATCCGATCGGCGTCCGCGACCACGGAATCCATCGGGACGTATTCGACCGGAGACGCAACGCGAACGTGCATGCCCGCTGTCGCACCCGCGAGGAGGTAGCTGTGCACCATGTTGTCTGCGCCGTCCCCCACGAAGGTGACGGTGAGGCCCTTGAGCTCTCCCTTGTGCTCGCGGATCGTCAGCAGGTCGGCAAGCAGTTGGCACGGGTGGAAGTCATCGCTGAGAGCGTTGATCACTGGGACGGTAGTCCCCAGCGCCATCTCCTCGAGCCCGGACTGCGCGTAGGTGCGCCAGACGATGGCCGAGACCATTCTCTCGAGCACGCGGGCGGTATCGGATGGGGTCTCTTTGCCGCCGAGCTGGCTGTTGGCGGTCGAGATGATGAGCGGACTCCCGCCGAGATCGGCGATGCCGACGGCAAAACTCACTCGCGTACGCGTCGAGGACTTGTCGAAGATGACGGCCACCGTCTGAGGACCGGCCAGCGGGCGCACCTGGTAACGGTCCTTCTTCAGCTGCTCGGCCAGGTCGAGGATGTCGAGCTGTTCCTGGTGCGTCAGGTCGTCGTCTCTCAGGAAATGCCGGGTCATGCGACTGCCTCCAGTGCCTCGGTAAATATGCGTGTGAACTGCTCGATCTCCTGATCGCCCACGATGAGTGGTGGAGCGATCCTGATACTCGTGTCGTTGGCCGCGTTGACGATGAGTCCGCGCTCGAGAGCCGCGGCGACGACCTCGTTCGCGACCGGTTTCGCGAGCCCGACCCCGATCAGCAGGCCCCTGCCGCGGACCTCCGCAACGAGCGGCGAGTGCGCGTCGAGTACGGCGGAACGGATGCGGTCGCCCTTGCTCGTCGCCGCCTCAACCAGTCCGGCCCGTTCGATCTCTGCGAGAACCGCGTTCGCTGCGGTCGTGGCGAGGGGGTTTCCGCCGAACGTGCTGCCGTGCTGCCCGCGCTGGAACAGGTCGGAGGTCGCTCCGAAGGTCACGAGGGCGCCGATCGGAACTCCCCCCGCCATGCCCTTCGCGATCGCGATCGCATCCGGAACTATCTCGGTCTGCTGGAAAGCGAACCAGGATCCGGTTCGACCCACCCCGGTCTGGATCTCGTCGAGGATGAGGAGCGCGCCATGCCGCGATGTGACGTCTCGCGCGCGCTCGAGAAATCCGTCGGGAAGATCGATGACACCCGCCTCACCCTGGATCGGTTCGAGGAACAGGGCGGCCGTCTGGTCGTCGATCGCCGCCTCGAGTGCCTCGGGCGTCGCCGGAACGTGCTCGATCCCCGGAAGCAGCGGAAGGAACGGGGCCTGCATCGCCGGTTTGCCGGTCAGGGACAGAGAACCGATAGTCCTGCCATGAAAAGCGTTCTCGAGCGCGACGATCTTCGTGCGCCCCTGGTTGAGGCGAGACAGTTTGATGGCCGCCTCGATCGCCTCCGCACCCGAGTTGCCGAAGTACACGCGTCCGCGCTCCCCTGCACCGGTCAACCGCTTCAAGCGTTCGGCAAGCTCGATCTGCGAGGGCGAGGCGAAGTAGTTGGAGATGTGCGCGAGCGTGGCGATCTGCTCGCTCACGGCGGCCACGAGCGCGGGATGCGCGTGGCCGAGTGAGTTGACGGCGATGCCTGCCAGGAAGTCCAGGTAGCGCTTGCCGCCCTCGTCCCAGACGTAACACCCTTCGCCGCGCACGAGCACGGCCATGGGCGGTGGCACCGATCCCATCATGGCCGCGCCGAAACGCTCGAAGGATTCCGTCTTGTTCGTCGTGCTCGTCTGGCTCATGCCGGTACCACCTCAGTTCCGATTCCGGAGGTCGTGAAGATTTCGAGAAGGATGGAATGCGGGATGCGTCCGTCGATGATCGCCGCCTTGTCGACGCCGGCCTCCACCGCCTCGAGACAGGCCGACATCTTGGGGATCATCCCGGACTCGAGGGTCGGGAGCAGCTCGGCGAGTTCCCGCACCGTCAGGTGCGAAACCAGCGACTCGCGGTTGGGCCAGTCGCTGTAGAGCCCCGCGACATCCGTCAGGATGACCAGCTTGGTAGCGCCGAGAGCCGCGGCGAGGGACGCGGCGGCCGAGTCGGCGTTCACGTTGAGCCACGAGCCTTCCGCATCGAGGTCGGGCGCGACCGAGGTGACCACGGGGATGAGTCCGTCGTCGATCAGCTCGATCAGGTTGGTGGGATCGACTTCGACGACGTCGCCGACGAGCCCCAGGTCGATGTTCTCGCCGTCGATGACGACGCCACGTCGACGGCCGCCGAAGACCTGCGCCTCGGCCGAGAGGCCGACGCCGTATTCCCCGTGTTCGTTGATGAGTGCCACGAGTTCGGCGTTCACGTCGTTCTCGAGGACCTCCTTCACGACGCCCATAACCTCCGGGGTCGTGACGCGAAGACCCGCGATGAACTCGCTCGGGATGCCGCGGTCGGCGAGCGCCGCCGAAATCTGCGGACCCCCGCCGTGCACGACGATGGGTCGTACACCAGCGTGGCGGAGGTACACCATGTCCTCGGCGAACGCCCGCTTGAGCTGCTCGTCCACCATGGCGTTGCCGCCGAACTTGACGACAACCGTCTTTCCCGCGAACCGCTGCAGCCACGGCAGAGACTCGATGAGGACCGCTGCCTTGGTCCCGGCGTCCAGAAACCGATCCTCTGCGCTCACGATGCGTACGCGCTGTTCTCGTGGACGTAATCGTGCGTGAGGTCATTGGTGTAGATCGTCGCGCTCGCGCTGCCGACCCGAAGATCGATCACGAGGCTCACGGCGCGCGGCGTCAGGTCCACCTCGGTGCGGGGGCGGTCGGGAGCACCTCCCGAGCAGACCCGGACGCCGTTCATGGTCACGTCGACGTCGTACGGGTCGAACTCGGCGGATGTCGTTCCGATCGCGGCGAGAACACGACCCCAGTTGGGATCGTTTCCGAAGATCGCGGCCTTGAAGAGGTTGTTTCGCGCGACCGAGCGTCCGACCTCGACGGCGTCGTCCTCGCTCGCGGCGCCCCGCACCAGGATGGCGATGTCGTGACTCGCGCCCTCGGCATCGGCCTGAAGCTGCACGGCGAGACCCGTGCAGACCTCGATGAGGGCCGCACGGAATTCGGCGGTGTCCGGGGTGATTCCGGATGCGCCGCTCGCGAGGAGCGAGACCTGGTCGTTCGTCGACATGCAACCGTCGCTGTCGAGACGATCGAAGCTCACCCTGGTCGCGGCGCGGAGGTGCGAGTCGAGGTCTGCCGAGCCGATCACGGCATCCGTCGTGAGGACGACGAGCATGGTCGCGAGACCCGGCGCGAGCATGCCTGCTCCCTTCGCCATCCCGCCGAGGCGCCAGCCGGCATCGCTGGAATAGGTCGCCGTCTTCTCGACCGTGTCCGTGGTCATGATCGCGGCGGCGGCGGCCGATCCCCCGTCGGGACTCAGGGATGCAACGGCGGCGGCAACCCCCGCGAGCACCTTCTCCCGGTCGAGCTGGTCCCCGATCAGACCGGTCGAACAGACGAGAACATCGCTACCGGAGACGCCGAGAGCCGCGGCGACCGCCTCGGCCGTCGCGTGGGTCGTCTGAAAGCCCTGGGATCCGGTGAAGCAGTTCGCGCCACCGGAGTTCAGCACGATAGCGGCGACTCGCCCGTCCGCGATGACCTGCTGCGACCAGATGATCGGGTTCGCCTTCGAGCGGTTGCTGGTGAAGACGACCGCGGCGTTCTGGAGCGGACCGAGGTTCGCCACGAGAGCGAGATCCGGCTTACCCGTCGACTTCAGCCCTGCGGCCACCCCGGCCGCATCGAATCCGCTGGCGTGTGTGACGCTCATGGCGCGACTCCGTTCGTGGTCAGGCCCAGCATTTCCGGAAGCCCGAGTGCGATGTTGGCCGACTGGATGGCAGCGCCAGCCGTGCCCTTGACCAGATTGTCGATGGCGGTGATCGTCACGAGCCGCCCCGCTGCCTCGTCGACGGCGACTCCGATGAGTGCCGTGTTGGCTGCCGCCGTGTCCGCGGTACGCGGGAACTCGCCAGCGGGCAGCACGTGCACGAACGGTTCGTCGGCATAGGCCTCGTCGAAGGCCTGCCGAACCGCGGTCGTGGTCGCGCCCGGGGCGAGCTTGGCGGTCGAGGTCGCGAGGATGCCACGAGACATGGGCACCAGCATGGGAGTGAACGAGACCGTGACACCGGCTCCGCCTGCCGCGGTGAGGTTCTGGATGATCTCGGGCGTGTGCCGATGCGTGCCGCCCACCGCATAGGCGGACGCCGAACCCATGACCTCGCTGGCGATGAGCTCGACCTTTGCCGCCTTGCCTGCTCCCGAGGTGCCGACCGCAAGAACCGCGACCAGGTCATCGGGCAGGACCAGCCCGGATCGAATCGCGGGAGCAAGCCCGAGCGTGATGGCGGTGACGTTACAACCGGGGACCGCTATTCGACGCGCTCCGACGAGATTACGGCGCTGCGTTCCGCCATCCGCGAGGAGCAGCTCCGGCATCCCGTACGGCCATGCCCCGAAATAGTCGCCGCCGTAGAACGCGGACCACGCCGTCTCGTCGACGAGGCGGTGGTCGGCGCCGCAGTCGACGACGAGGGTGTCCGGATCGAGTTGTTGGGTGAGCTCCCCCGACTTGCCGTGTGGCAAGGCGAGAAAGACGACATCGTGGCCGGCGAGGTTTTCTGCGGTGGTTTCCTTCAGGCGAAGGGAACCGAGTGATCGCAGGTGGGGCTGGACGCTCGCGAGCGACTGTCCGGCATTGCTGAAAGCGGTGACGGTCGTGACATCAAACTCGGGGTGGGCGGCGAGGAGACGCAGGACCTCACCCCCGGCATACCCGCTTGCGCCGGCGACGGCGACGGAGAACGACATGGAAGAACCTTTGGGATCGAATCGGACGAGGAGTCTGATGCGGCGACGCTACGCGGGTTCACCCTTCTGCGCTGGCGTT
>FSXL01000245.1_pt1 | contig 12819 bp, 12 predicted proteins | sample 1638241 | NCBI WGS metagenome assembly FSXL01 (sample SAMEA3914788, study PRJEB12502) | metagenome | biome: forest; material: soil | place: Canada | collected 2011-07-03 | depth 0.1 m | reverse complement strand
GGTATGTGGTGGCGAGTGGTCTCTATTGGGTCGAGGACGAGCGAGAAGACTTTGAGCCCAGCACATTCGAATTTGATCGCTGATCGCTGATCGCTGATCGCTGATCGCTGATCGCTGATCGCTGATCCCTGATCCCGGGGCCACGCGCCACGGAGATTTCAGTAATGGACGCTCAGATGGTCGTGTGATGGTCGCTTTCCATTTTTTTCGTGGCTGTGTCTGCCCTCGGCGTCGCGGTAATGATTGCGCGAGGACCGATCGGCCGATTCACCACTCGGACGAGGGCTTTGCTCGGCGTTCGTCGTCGCGGAAGCCCGAGCCCGCGATTTGCCTTAGGGGCGCCGTCTAGTGATCGTGGGGCTCCTCTTCGGTTTTACCTCGTTCTTGCGATGACGGGAGTTGCGGAGTGAGCGCTCACTCCGCTAGCCTCGAGCCGTGAGTTCGCCGACCGGAATCGCTGTGCGGATCGACGTGGGCACCCAGCCTCCGCGGTCGCGGGCACGTCCGCTCGATCCCGACGACCGCCGCGCCGCGATCGTCGACGCCGTCATCCCGGTCATCATCGAGCACGGGCGGGATGTCACGACCCGCCAGATCGCGGATGCCGCCGGCGTCGCCGAGGGCACCATCTTCCGCGCGTTCGGCGACAAGGAAACCCTGATCCGCGCGGCCGCTGAGCGCTATTTCGAGCTCGGCCCGATCCGCACCTCGATCCGCGCCATCGATCCAGGGTCGAGCCTCGAGTCCAAAGTCAACGACATCCTGTTCATGATGCGGGAGCGGATGCGCGGAGTCCACGGGATGATGAACGCGCTCGGCATGGTCGGCCGACCTCCCGTTCCGGAGAACCGCGAGGGTCTCGAATCGGTCATCGCGGCGGTTCTGGCTCCCAATCTCGAGGAGCTGGCCGTGCCGCCAGCGCGGGTGCTGCAGTTCATCCGGCTCGTGTCGCTGTCGGCGTCGATTCCGAGCTTCAACCAGGGCCAGGAGATTTCAACGAGCGAGCTCGCTCGCATGATCACATACGGCGTTGCGGGCCAACCCGTGCCCGCGAAAACGGCACGAAAAAGCGCTAAGGAAGGGAAGCCTCATGCTGCTTAGACTCCTCAGGACCTACCTGAGGCCGCACTGGAAACTGCTGGTCGGCGTGGTTGTCTTCCAGCTGTTGTCCTCGATCGCGATCCTCCTGCTGCCCAGCATCAACGCCAACATCATCGACGACGGCGTGCTCAAGGGCGACACGGGCTACATCCTGACCAATGGCGGATGGATGCTCCTGATCACGCTCGGCCAGGTCGCCTGCTCGATCGTCGCCGTCTATTTCGGTTCGAAGGCGGCGATGGGCATGGGTCGCGACCTGCGCGGAGCGGTGTTCCACCGGGTCGGCGGATTCTCCGAGCGTGAGGTCTCGAAGTTCGGCGCGCCGTCGCTCATCACCCGCACCACGAACGATGTGCAGCAGGTGCAGATCCTGGTCCTGATGACCTGCACACTGCTGGTCTCGGCGCCCATCCTCGCGATCGGTGGCGTGATCGCCGCGCTGCAGCAGGATGTCGGACTGTCCTGGCTGCTGGCTATCGCCATCCCGCTCATGGTCATCGCGATTGCGTCGATCATCGTTCGCGTCGTCCCGCAGTTCAGGGCGATGCAGGCCCGCATCGACACCGTCAACCGCGTCCTGCGCGAGCAGCTCACCGGCATCCGTGTCGTGCGAGCGTTCGTCCGTGAAAAGGTCGAGACCGAGCGATTCGATGTCGCCAACCTCAGCCTGGCCCAGACGGCCCTTCGGTCCGGACGAATCTTCGCGCTCATGTTTCCGATCGTGATGCTCATCATGTACGGGACCACGGTCGCGGTGCAGTGGTTCGGCGCATTCCGCATCAACGACGGGACTCTTCAGGTCGGCACGCTGAGCGCCTTCATGGCCTACATCGCGCAGATCCTCGGCGCCGTCATGATGGCGTCCTTCATGTCGATCATGATTCCACGTGCCGCCGTCTCCGCGGGCCGCATCAGCGAGGTGCTTTCGACGGAATCGAGCGTCGTCGCCCCACTGGCTCCCGTGACCCAGCTGCACGCATCCGGCTTGATCGAATTCCGAAACGTCAGCTTCGCCTATCCTGGCGCGGATGCCCCCGTGCTCAGAAACCTCGAATTCACGGCCACCGCGGGAACGACGACGGCCATCATCGGCAGCACGGGGGCCGGCAAGACAACACTGGTCAACCTGCTTCCGCGGCTCTTCGACGCGACCGACGGGGAAGTGCTCGTGGACGGCGTGGATGTGCGCGACCTGGATCCCGACCTGTTGTGGAGTCGCATCGGGCTTGTGCCCCAGAAGGCCTACCTCTTCACGGGCACGATCGGATCCAACCTGCGGTACGGGAATCCGGATGCCACAGACGACGACCTCTGGAAGGCGCTCGACATCGCCCAGGCCAGGGACTTCGTCGAGGAGCTGCCCGAGAGGCTCGAGGCATCGGTCTCCCAGGGCGGGACGAATTTCTCCGGCGGCCAGAAACAGCGGCTCGCGATCGCGCGGGCGCTCGTCAAGAAGTCCGAGATTCTGGTGTTCGACGACTCCTTCTCGGCACTCGACACGGGAACCGATGCGCGGCTTCGCGCTGCCCTTACCAAGCAGGCGCGCGAGGCGACTCGCATCGTCGTTGCACAGCGCGTCTCCACCATCATCGACGCCGACCAGATCCTTGTTCTGGATCACGGAGAAATCGTCGCGCGCGGCACGCACGACGAACTGCTCGCGTCCAGTGAGACCTACGCCGAAATCGTCGACAGCCAGCTGCGAACGGAGGATGCGGCATGAGCACCGAGTCTCGCCCAGCGAAGCCCTCAGCCGTGTCGTCGGACGACGCAGCAGTCGTTCGCCCTCCGGTGCGCCGCGGACCCGGCGGCGGCGGCCCATGGGGTGCGGCCGGGATGCCGGTGGAGAAGTCGCAGAACTTCCTGCCCTCGGCCAAGCGGCTGTTCGGTCGGCTTCGTCCGGAGCGCACCTGGGTGATCTTCGTCATCTTTCTCGGTGTGGTGAGCACCGCGCTCAGCGTGATCGGCCCGAAGCTGCTCGGCAACGCCACCAACGTGATCGTGGCCGGCGCGTTCGGCAAGAACCTGAGCCCCCACGAGACGAAGGCGCAGGTCATCGCTCATCTCAAAGCCACGGGACAGGGCCAGATCGCGCAGGTGCTGCAGGGCGTTGACCTTCATCCCGGGCACGGCATCGACTTCGAGTCGCTCGGCTACCTGCTGCTGCTCGTCCTCGCGCTCTACGTGTTCTCGTCGGTGTTCAGCTGGCTGCAGGCCTACGTGCTCGCGGGCGTGATCTCGCGCACCGTGTACCGGCTGCGTCGAGACGTCGAATCCAAGATCAACCGGTTGCCCCTTCGCTACATCGACCAGCGCGCCCGCGGCGAGTTGCTGAGCCGGGTGACCAACGACATGGACAACATCCAGCAGTCCCTTCAGCAGACCATGTCGCAGCTGATCTCATCCGTTCTCATGGTGCTCGGAACGCTGATCCTGATGTTCACGATCTCCTGGGAGCTCGCGCTCATCTCCCTCATCACTGTTCCGATGACGCTGCTCATCACCACCCTGGTGGCGCGGCGCTCGCAGAAGCGCTTCATCGCGCAGTGGAAACACACCGGAGTGCTGAACGGCCAGATCGAGGAGGCGTTCACGGGGCACGCGCTCGTGAAGGTCTTCGGGCGTCAGAAGGAGGTCGAGGCGAACTTCGACAAGAAGAACGAGGAGGTGTACCGCGCGAGCTTCGAGGCGCAGTTCATCAGCGGCATCATCATGCCTCGATGCGGTTCGTCGGAAACTTCGTGTACGTGATCGTCGCGGTAGTCGGTGGGCTCAAGGTCGCCACCGGCACACTCAGCCTTGGAGACGTGCAGGCGTCCATCCAGTACACGCAGCAGTTCTCGCAGCCGCTCAGCCAACTGGGGTCGATGGCCAACCTGCTTCAGTCGGGTGTCGCTTCCGCCGAGCGGGTGTTCGAACTGCTCGACGCGGACGAGCAGTCGCCCGACGTCGTGCCCGCGGAGTCCCCGCGCTCACGTGACGGACGGCTCGAGTTCGAGCGAGTTCGTTTCAGCTACGAGCCGGAGACGCCACTTATCGACGACGTGTCGATCACCGCGGAGCCGGGACAGATGGTCGCCATCGTCGGCCCGACCGGTGCGGGCAAGACGACGCTGGTCAACCTGATGATGCGTTTCTACGAGCTCGACGGCGGCCGCATCACGCTCGACGGCGTCGACATCGCGACCATGACCAGGGACGACCTCCGGTCGAGACTGGGCATGGTGCTGCAAGACACCTGGCTGTTCGGCGGCACGATCCGCGACAACATCGCCTACGGACGAACGGATGCCACGGAAGACGAGATCATCGAGGCGGCGACCGCTGCCTACGTCGACCGATTCGTGCACGCGCTTCCCGACGGGTACGACACCGTGCTCGACGACGAGGCATCCAACGTCAGCGCGGGGGAGAAGCAGCTCATCACCATTGCCCGTGCGTTCCTCGCGCGGCCGAGCGTGCTGATCCTGGATGAGGCCACGAGCTCGGTCGACACCCGCACGGAGGTGCTGGTGCAGCGCGCCATGAAAGCGCTCCGGGACGATCGGACGAGCTTCGTCATCGCGCACCGCTTGTCGACCATTCGGGATGCCGACCTCATCCTGGTCATGGAGCACGGCTCGATCGTGGAGCAGGGCACACACGAGCAGCTGCTGGCCGCCGAGGGTGCCTACGCGCGGTTGTACGCGGCGCAGTTCGCCGCCCCGGTCGACGCCGCCTGATTTGGAGATGGTGCACAGTCGATTGGGCTGAGCGTTCGTCGTGTTCGACAATGGGCGCATGACTGATTCGGCGGAGCGCTCGCTCACGGTGACCTGGGAGGACCCGATGATCGGGGCGTCCCAGGTCAAGGACATGAGCGGACTCGAGTACCTACAAGCGATGATCGACGGACGTATCCCGCCGCCGCCCATCGCGAAGCTCATGGGCTTCGACATCCGCTCGGTCGAGGTGGGCAAGGCCGTCTTCACCGCCGATCCGCACGAGTCGCACTACAACCCGATCGGTACCGTGCACGGTGGACTGGTGTGCACCCTGCTCGACTCGGTGGCCGGCTGCGCGGCCCAGTCGACGCTCCCGAAGGGCATGGCGTACACATCGCTCGAGATCAAGGTGAGCTACCTGCGTCCAGTGCTTGCCACCTCAGGAAGGCTCACGGCCACCGGAATCGTCTCAAAGCCCGGAAAACGCGCCGCATTCGTCGACGCCACGGTGACGGATGCCGCGGGCAAGCTCGTCGCGACGGCGAGTAGCACGCTTCTGGTGTTCCCCGTCGCCGGCTAATCCGACGTTTGCCCCCGTGCGGAGCGTTTGCCCCCGTGCGGGCGGGGGCAAACGCTCCGCACGGGGGCAAACGCGCGGAAGAGCTACTTCTGGAGGATGACCTGCAGCTCGACCGTGATCGTCACGTCGTCGCCAAGGGTGAAGCCGCCGGCCTCGAGGGCCGCGTTCCAGCTGACGCCGAAGTCCTGGCGGTTGATCGTGGTGGTCGCGGTCGCTCCGGCACGCACGTTGCCGTACGGGTCGTCGATGACGCCTCCGAGCTCGCCCTTGAGGGTCACCGGAAGGGTGACGCCGCGTAGGGTCAGGTCTCCGACGATCGTGAAGTCATCGCCATTGATAGCGATGTTGTCGCCTGTTGCCTTGAAGAGGATGTGCGGGTGCTTCTCCGCCAGGAAGAAGTCGCTCGAACGCAGGTGATTGTCCCGTGCCTCCTGGCCGGTGTTGACGGATGACACGTCGATCGACGCCTCGATCGTGGAGTCCTTGGGGTCCTCGGCGGTCACGATGGTGACGTCGAAGCTCTCGAACTTGCCCCGCACCTTGCTGATCGCGAGGTGACGAACGGTGAACGAGATCTCGGAGTGGACCGGCTCGAGCTTCCAGGTGCCGACGGTGTAGCTGGGGTGCGGTGCGGTAGTTGTCATGGCAACTAGAAGTCGTCGACCGTCGCTTACATTCCAAAATAGTTGTATTTACAACAAAAAAAGTTTGCTCAACTTTTGCCGAGACGCGAACCGAAGGCGCTCGGCGCGCTCAGTGCCCGACGAGCGGCCCCATTACCCGCGCGGCGACGGATGCTCGCGATGTCGCCCGCTCCTCGACATCCGCCGCCTCCATGGCGACCATTCCGAGGTTGGCGCCCACGAAGCGCAGGGGTTCGATCTCCCAGTCGGGCGAGCGATGGCCGACCCAGGGCAGGCTGGTCAGGTCGCTCTTCCGCCCCACGATGAGATCGGCGAGCGTTCGTCCGGCGAGGTTGGTCGTGCTGAGGCCGTCGCCCACGTATCCGCCCGCCGTGGCGATCCCGGATGCCGCGTCGTACGCGACCCCGGCGTGCCAGTCCCGAGGAACTCCGAGCGGTCCACCCCAGCGGTGCGTGATGCGCACACCGCCCACCTGCGGGAACAGCAGGTCGAGAGTCTTCCGCAGGTGTTCGAACACGCGGGCATCCCGGTCGTAGCCCGGACGGATGGCGCTTCCCCAGTGATAGCGCGCCCCGCGACCGCCGAACGCGAAGCGGTTGTCCGCGGTGCGCTGACCATAGACGAGCAGGTGACGATAGTCCGTGAAGGTCTGGCCGTGCTCGATGCCGAGCTCTCGCCAGGTCTCGTCTGGCAGCGGCTCGGTCGCGACCATGAGCGAGTAGAGCGGAAGGACTCGCCGATGCGTCTGGCGAAGGGTCGCGCCGTACCCCTCGAGCGCGACGACGACCGAGTCCGCTCGCACGGTTCCCCGGGTGGTGTGCACCTCGCCGGAGGACCATCCGGCGACCTCGGTCTGTTCGAAGATCGTGCCGCCCAGCCTCTCGACCACCCGGGCGAGACCGCGGACGAGCTTGGCCGGATGCACGCGAGCGCAGTTCGGATCGAACACGGAGGTCGCGCGGCGCTCGAGCGGATCGACGCCGTACTCAGCGGCTTCCGCGACTTCGGCATCCGCGGCCCGGGCCTGAACGGCCGTGCGGGCGTAGGAGATCGTGCCGCCCTTGACGAAGTCGCAGTCGATCGCCTCGAGCCTCGTGACCCGCTCGACCTCGTCGACGGTCGCAATCATGGCGCGACGCATCGCCAGCGCTGCCTCACGCCCGTGCTGCCGTTCCAGTGACGCGACCCCGCGCGGGAAGAGCGCGCTGCACCATCCGCCATTGCGGCCGGATGCGCCGAATCCGGCGATCTCCTTCTCCAGGACGACGACCCGGATCCCGGGCGCGGCCCGGAGCAGGTAGTACGCGGTCCAGAGACCGGTGAGTCCGCCGCCCACGATCGCCACGTCGGCGCGCGTGTCGGCGGGCAGCGCGGCGCGCGGACTCAGGTCATCCGGCACGCTCTCGTGCCAGAAGCTCAGGGAGCGATAGTCGATCAGAGCCTGGTCCACGCCTCGGTGAGAACCGATCGCAGAATTCCCTCGATCTCGTCGAATTCGGCGGGGCCGATGGTCAACGGCGGGGCCAGCTGCACGACGGGGTCGCCGCGGTCGTCGGCTCGGCAGTACAGACCGGCGTCGAAGAGCGCCTTCGACAGGAATCCGCGGAGCAGGCGCTCGGATTCGTCGTCGTCGAAGGTCTCCTTGGTCGCCTTGTCCTTGACCAGCTCGATTCCGAAGAAGTAGCCGTCACCGCGCACGTCGCCGACGATCGGCAGGTCCTTCAGCTTCTCGAGCGTCGCGCGGAAGATGGGCGAGTTGGTCCGCACGTTCTCGTTGAGTTTTTCTTCCTCGAAGATGTCGAGGTTTTCGAGCGCCACGGCCGAGGAGACCGGATGCCCGCCGAACGTGTAGCCGTGGTAGAACGCGGTCGATCCGTGCTTGAACGGCTCGTAGATCCGGTCGCTGATGATGGTCGCGCCGATGGGGGAGTAGCCGCTCGTCATGCCCTTCGCGCACGTGATCATGTCCGGCTGGAAGCCGTAGGTCGTCGAGGCGAAGAAGTTGCCGATGCGTCCGAAGCCCGTGATGACCTCGTCGGCGACGAGCAGCACGTCGTACTTGTCGCAGATCTCGCGAACGCGCGCGAAGTATCCGGGCGGCGGCGGAAAGCATCCGCCACTGTTCTGCACCGGCTCGAGGAAGATCGCGGCGACCGTCTCCGGTCCTTCGAACTGGATCATCTCCTCGATCCGGTTAGCCGCCCACAGACCGAATTCGGCCTCGGTGCCGCCGGGGAACCCCATCTCCTCCGCGCGGTAGAAGTTGGTGTTCGGAACCCGGAAGCCGCCGGGCGTGACGGGCTCGAACATCTCCTTCATCGCCGGGATGCCGGTGATCGCCAGTGCGCCCTGGGGCGTGCCGTGATAGGCGACGAAGCGGGAGATGACCTTGTGTTTGGTGGGGCGGCCCTGCAGCTTCCAGTAGTACTTGGCCAGCTTGAAGGCCGTTTCGACGGCCTCGCCGCCGCCGGTCGAGAAGAACACGCGGTTCAGGTCGCCGGGTGCGAATGACGCGAGCCGGTCGGCGAGTTCGATGGCATTCGGATGCGCGTACGACCAGATCGGGAAGAACGCGAGTTCCTCAGCCTGCCGAGCCGCGACCTCGGCGAGCCGTCGACGCCCGTGTCCCGCGTTGACGACGAAAAGCCCGGAGAGTCCGTCGAAGTATCGCTTGCCCTTCGAGTCCCAGATGTGGTGGCCCTGGCCCTTGACGATGATGGGGACGCCGGACTCCTCGAGCACCGACTGGCGCGAGAAATGCATCCAGAGATGATCCTTCGCCTTCTGCTGCAGCTCCGCCTCGCTGAACTTGGAGGAGGACACGGGAACGGCTTGCTCTGTTGTGGTCATGATTCTTGCCTTGCCTTTCGGGGTCCGCGGTTAGCGCGTTCCCCAGTTGTAGAACTGCTTCTGGAGCTTGAGATAGACGAAGGTCTCGGTGGACTGCACGCCGGGAATCGCGCGAATCTTCTTGTTGAGGAGCTCGATGAGGTCGTCGTCGTTTTCGCAGACGATCTCGGCCATGATGTCGAAGCTGCCGGCCGTCAGCACGACGTAGTCGACGGCATCCAGCTTGCCGAGCTCGGAGGCCACAACGGTCGTGTCACCGGAGACCCGCAGGCCGATCATCGCCTGGCGGAAGAAGCCGAGCTGCATGGGGTCGGTCACTGCCACGACCTGCATCACGCCCGAGTCGGTGAGCTTCTGAACGCGCTGGCGGACGGCGGCTTCACTGAGCCCGACCGCCTTGCCGATTTCGGCGTAGGAACGCCGACCGTCACTCTGCAGCTGCTCGATGATGGCCTTGGAGACGTCATCCAACTGCACGGGTTTGGATTGCGCGCTTCGCGGCGCACCCGATTGCCCGAGGGAGGCGCGACTCTGGGAGCTCATGGTTCGATTCTGTCAGCGCTTCTGCTCGTCTACAAGGGAATCCGCATCATTCGCCTGCTCACACTGCCGAAATCCGCCGCCGAGACCCTAGAGCCGTCGAAACGATCTCACTAGGGTTGGTGCTATGAGTGCAGCCCCTATTCGCAACTTCATCAATGGCGAGTTCGTCGACGCGACGACCGACTCCACCTTCGACCTCATCGACCCCGCGACCGAGGCGACGTACGGCACCTCGCCGGTCTCGTCCACGAAGGATGTGGACACCGCATTCCGCGCCGCCGCCGCCGCGTTCGAGGAGTGGAAGGAGACCACGCCGTCCGAGCGCCAGCTCGCCCTTTTCCGCATCGCAGACGCCATGGAGGCACGCGCGGATGAGTTCGCCGACCTCGAGTCCAAGGACACCGGAAAGCCCCGCGCGAGTCTCGTGGCGGACGAGATCATGGTGTCGGTCGACCAGATCCGCTTCTTCGCCGGAGCCGCCCGCAACCTCGACGGCAAGTCCGCCGGCGAATACATGAAGGATCACACCTCGTTCATCCGACGGGAGCCCATCGGGGTCGTCGGCCAGGTGACCCCGTGGAATTACCCGCTCAACATGGCCGTGTGGAAGTTCGCACCGGCGATCGCAGCGGGGAACACCACGGTCCTGAAGCCGAGCGACACCACACCGTCGTCGACGCTGCTGCTCGCCGAGGTGTGCGCCGAGTTCCTGCCGAAGGGCGTGCTCAACGTGATCACCGGCGACCGCACAACGGGTGCCGCCATGATCGACAACAAGATCCCGCAGATGGTCTCGATCACCGGATCGGTCAGGGCGGGCATGGAGGTCGCGAAGGCGGCATCCGCCGATCTCAAGCGCGTCCACCTCGAACTGGGTGGCAAGGCGCCCGTGATCGTCTTCGACGACGCGGACATCGAGAGGACCGTCGAGGGGATCGGGATCGCGGGATACTTCAACGCGGGCCAGGACTGCACGGCGGCCACGCGCGTGCTCGTCCACGAGCGCGTTCACGACGAGTTCGTCGCGGCCATGGTCGCCTGGGCGAAGGAGAACGCGAAGACCGGAACTCCTGATCGCGACGACATCCTGTTCGGGCCCGTCAACAACGCGAACCAGCTCGAGCGCGTGAGCGGGATCATCGACGCTCTGCCGTCGAGCGCCACCGTTGAGCTGGGCGGACACCGCCAGGGCGACCACGGTTACTTCTACGAGGCGACGGTCGTGTCGGGACTCAAGCAGACCGACGACGCCATCCAGAACGAGATCTTCGGGCCCGTCATCACCGTGCAGAAGTTCACGGACGAGAAGCAGGCGCTCACCTGGGCGAACGGCGTGCAGTACGGGCTCTCGTCTAGTGTCTGGACGAAGGATCACGGTCGTGCGATGCGCTTCGCCAAGAACCTCGATTTCGGATGCGTGTGGATCAACACGCACATTCCGCTGGTCGCCGAGATGCCGCACGGGGGCTTCAAGCACTCCGGCTACGGGAAGGATCTGTCGGCATACGGGTTCGACGATTACACCCGCATCAAGCACGTCATGTCGTACATCGGGGAGTGATCTCGGCCCGTTCGCACGGGCATCCGCTTACGCCGTGTGAATTCATGAGCGTGGCTCGGGGTGGTTCGGGCGGATAATCAGGGTGTGGACGACGACCTCGAGGAAACCATCACGGTGCCGCGGCGCCCGATGGTCAGACCGGTCATCGAGCCGCTCGGCGACCTCGCAGACACGCAGGTCCCCGGTGAAGCGCCCGGTTCTGGCGTGTCGGTCAGCTCGCCGCCGCCCCTCATCGAACCGTCCGTCGCCATCGTCGAACCGCCGTCCGGGATCGAACTCACGGCCGCGCCGCCGCCGCAGTTCGACGACGTCTCGACCAGGCCCTTCGTGCCCAGCGCATTCGATATCGCCACGGCGAACGCGCAGCAGTACTTCCGGTTCCGGATCGGACGCACCGTGGTGTGGCTCGACGCCGTGTCCTATGTCGGCCGTCGACCGAGTAGCCCGCGCATCATCTACGGGCTCATGCCCAGGCTGGTCAGAGTTCCGTCCCCCCGGCACGAGGTCTCGAGCACGCACGTCGAGATCCGTCAGCTGGGAACCTCCGTCGTGCTCACCGACATGCGTTCGACCAACGGTTCGATCGTGTTTCCGCCCGGCGGTCAGCCCCGAAAGCTTCGTCAGGGCGAGTCGGTCGTGGTAAGTCCAGGCACCTTGGTAGATATTGGTGACGGCAACGTGATCGAAATCCTCCCGCAGGAGTCCCGACCGCCCATTGGCGAGGCCGGAACGGGCGGACAGGCGTCTGGGCGACACAGCGCGGGATGGCCGAGCCAGGAACCGACGGAAGGCATGCAGTGACCGAAATCGGTGGAAGCACCGCGAGCTACGAGCTCGCGATGCCCGACCGGCCCGATGCCATCATCCGTCTGACCTGGGCGGCGGCCACCGACCAGGGTCACCGGCGCAGCGCCAACGAGGACAGCTACGTCGCACAGTCGCCCATCTTCGCGGTCGCCGACGGTATGGGCGGCCACTCGGCGGGCGATCTCGCGAGTGCCGCCGTGGTCACCCGGCTGGCCGAGGTCATCACCGATGGTTTCGGCACGACGGCCGCGATCGACCGAGCCCTCGAGCGCGCGACCGACGATATCGAGATCGTCGGCGAGGGCAGCGAACTGGGTGTCGGCACAACGGTCACGGGCGTCGTGCTCACCCTGCAGGGCGGCGAACCGTACTTCTCCGTCTTCAACATCGGTGACAGTCGCGTCTACCAGTTCGAGCGCGGGCAGCTGCAGCAGGTCACTGTCGACCACTCGGTCGTGCAGGAGATGGTCGACTCCGGCCTCATCGACCGCAGCCAGGCGGAGCACCACCCGGACAGCAATGTGATCACTCGCGCGGTGGGTTTCAACATGCCGCCGACGGCGGACTATTGGATGCTTCCGCTGCGACCGGGCTTTCGTCTCATGATCTGTTCGGACGGCCTCACCAAGGAAGTCAGCGACGACGACATCCAGACGCTGCTGGGCGCGGGGCTGTCGGCAAAGGACACCGCATACGCTCTGCTGGACGCCGCTCTCGCGGCCGGCGGACGCGACAATGTGACCACGATTGTGCTCGATGTGGACGCCGCACCCAACGAATTCGAGTTTAATTCGACGGCCCCCCGTTCTGGGGGAAGGACGGTCTAACGCGGGTTACTGCCACCTACAATTGACAAGTCCGTCGATCCGCGAGGGGGTACTGTGGCGCGCCGATTGCCTTCGCAACCGCCAGTGCTACCCGGTTTCTCGCACGTGCATGTCCTCGGGTCGGGCGGTTTCGCCGATGTATTCCTGTACGAACAGAACATGCCGCGTCGCCAGGTCGCTGTCAAGGTCATGCTCTCCGAGG
>FSXL01000370.1_pt1 | contig 12906 bp, 10 predicted proteins | sample 1638241 | NCBI WGS metagenome assembly FSXL01 (sample SAMEA3914788, study PRJEB12502) | metagenome | biome: forest; material: soil | place: Canada | collected 2011-07-03 | depth 0.1 m | reverse complement strand
GGGCCAAGACTCTTGCGGCACCCGCTGTTGCCGTGCTCGCCTACGACCGCCAGTTCCACAAGCACCTGCCGGTCGTCGCGCCGCACCTCGCGGGGATCCCCGAGTATTTCGAAGCAAACGAGAACAAGCGTCTGGATGCCGCGCGCAACAACGCCTGGATCCAGGCCGGCTACTTTCTGCTCGCGATTCGAGCCGAAGGGCTGGCGGCCGGCCCGATGGGCGGCTTCGACGCCGACACGGTGAATGCCGAGTTCTTCGAGGACGGCAACTGGGGCTCGTTCCTGGTCGTCAACATCGGGCATCCGACCGAGGACTCCTACCGTCCGCGCCTGCCACGGCTCGAGCCTGAGCTCACCGTCCGGTTCGTGTAGTCGTCACGCCTCACCCACCTTCACCAGAGACTGAACCAACGTTGCTCATCGCCTTTTGGATCGTCAACGGACTCACCGCTCTTGTCTTCCTTGCTGCGGGCGGGATGAAACTCGCCCTGGCGAAGGAGAAGCTCGCCGGCAGGGGGCTGGGCTGGGTCGAGGACTTCACGACCGGCCCCATCAAACTCATCGGCGTCGCAGAGGTACTCGGCGCCATCGGCCTCATCCTGCCCGTGCTCCTTGGGATCGCGGAAGTTGTGACGCCGATCGCATCCATCGCCCTCGGCGTACTCATGATCGGAGCCCTCGTCACTCACGTCGGGCGCAAGGAGAACCCCGGGGTGCCAATCGTCCTCGAGCTCCTGCTCATAGCGAGCGCCATCCTCGGTTTCCTCGTCGTCAAGTAGGCCAGCGACGACCGACTGTCCCGCGCAGCCTTCGCGAGTCGACTGCGCCACTGAGAACCCATTCGACGGGTTGCACCGCTCGAGTGGGATTACGATCCGTTCATGACGTCAATGGACAGCGAGCTCGCTGCCCTACGTGGCCCCCTGCTGGCCTTCTGCTATCAACTACTCGGTTCTCCCTTCGATGCAGAGGATGCGGTGCAGGACGCGATGGAGCGTGCCCTGCGTGCCCGCGACTCGTTCGACCCGGGGATCGCGTCGCTCTCGACCTGGCTGTATCGGATCGCTCGCAACGTCTGCTTCGACCGGCTCCGGGAGTTGCCGCGTCGACCACTGCCGCGTGATCTTCGTGAGCCCGGCATCGACATCGCCGCGCCGCTCGTGCCGGCCTTCGACGTCCCGTGGCTCATGCCCGCGCCGGGTAGCTGGGGGACGGAGTCGCAGCCCGAGCAAGCCGCGATCAGGACGGCCGACGTTCGGTTCGCGGTGACGGCGGTGCTGCAGTATTTACCGCCAAAACAGCGCGGCGTGTTCATCCTGAGGGATGTGCTCAGTCACTCCTCGGCCGAGACCGCAACCATCTTGGACATGACCGTGCCGGCCGTGAACTCCGCGCTTCAACGTGCCCGAGCCGCGGTGCGCTCCCGAACTGTCCGGCCGGTGGATGTACGACCTCAGCTCGTCGAACAGTACGCGCGTGCGATCGAGCGCGCGGACGCGAGCGCGTTGGCATCCCTCGTCGACGCCGATGTCGTCTTCGAGATGCCTCCGGTTCCCCACTGGTCGATCGGACGCGAAACCTACACCGCATTCATGGCGAACCTGTTCAGCTGGCGCGGAGAGAAATGGTCGACGCGCCCGATCTCCGCCAGCGGCCAGGCAGGCTTCCTGTTGTTCATCGGGACCGAAGGCGGCTGGCAGCCGCACACCGTGCAGCTCTTCGAGACGGATGCGGGGGGCGACGTCATCACGCACGTTCTCGTCTACCAGGACCCGCGGCTGTTCGCCCTGTTCGAGAAGTATTTTCCCGCGGACCGATGAATTGACGCTCGCTGGGTCGTAGTACTCGGTGACGCACCATTTTTCAGATGAGGAGAACACCGTGGCACGCATCATCCTTGCGCAATTCATCACACTCGACGGTGTCACCGAGGATCCCGACGGATCCGACGGAACCCCGTTCGGCGGATGGGCCTTCCGGCACGGCCGGGACGCGGTCGCCGGTGACAAGTTCAGTTACGGTGCGATTCTGCAGACCGGGATCTTCCTGTTCGGGAGAACCACCTGGCAGTACTTCAGCACCCTCTGGCCGGGCCGCGACGATCCCTTCGCTCTGGCCCTGAACGCGGCGGATAAGGCCGTTGCGACCCAGGGGGAGCTCGACCTGGCTCGCTGGGAGAACTCGCGACTGGTAGACGGGGACGTCATCGACTGGGCCCGCAAGACGTCGGCAGACCGCGACGTGATCATCGTCGGCAGCGGCTCGCTCGTGAGCCAATTCGTCGAGGCGGACGCGGTCGACGAATACCGACTGCGCGTGTTCCCCACCGCTACCGGCGCGGGCCGCCGGCTCTTCCCGAAGGGAAAGCGACTGAGTCTCGTGAGCACCGAGCAGCTCGGGCCGACGACGCTCATGACTTTCACGCCGGAGCGCTGAGCGGTGGGCGGCGGGTGCTGAGGGTCGGGGGCCGTTAGGAGGTCGTTAGCGTTTGCCGGGCGCACCGTAAGTCTTCCGTTAGGAACTGCAAAAGAGCCTCCGCGGAAGTGTTCGATATGAGTCGGCCGTTCTGTTGAACGACCCGTTCTGGCCCACCGGTCAGGACGAAGCTCTGAATTACGGAGTCATGTTGGACGTCCTCTGGATCCTCGGGATCGTTGTCCTCGCACTGATTGTCGCTCTCACCGCCAAGGGGGTGGAGCGACTGTGATCGTCTTCGATCTGATCGCGGCCATCCTTGCCGTCGTCGGCATCGCGTACCTGGTTTACGCGCTACTGAAGCCGGAGAAATTCTGATGACCTTCTGGCTATTCATCGCGGAGTTGGCGGCCATCGTCATCCCAATCGGGCTCTGCTATCGGCCGCTCGGTGCTTACATGGCGTACACCTTCACCACCAAGAAAGACCTGAAGGCCGAGCGCGGGTTCTATCGCCTGATCGGCGTCGGTGCGGGCTCGGACCAGAGCTGGCGCTCCTACCTGCGCAGCGTTCTCGCGTTCTCGGTGGTCGGCGTGCTGTTCGTCTACATTCTTCAGCGGGTGCAGGAGTGGCTGCCATACTCGCTCGGGTTGCCCAACGTTCCGCAGGGCCTCGCCTTCAACACCGCGATCGCCTTCGTTACGAACACGGACTGGCAGTCCTACTCGCCAGAGCTGACGCTCGGCTACACGGTCCAGTTCGCGGGACTCGCGGTGCAGAACTTCGTCTCCGCCGCCGTCGGCATCGCGGTCGCGATCGCGCTGGTGCGCGGATTCGTCTACCGCCGGTCCGGCACGATCGGAAACTTCTGGGTCGACATGACCCGCGGGGTGCTTCGCATTCTCCTGCCCATCTCGATCGTTGCCGCGATCGTGCTCATCGCCGGCGGCGTGATCCAGAACTTCAATGCGGTCGACTCGATAAAGACGGTGACCGGGGCGATGCAGAACATCCCGGGTGGTCCGGTCGCCTCGCAGGAGGCGATCAAGGAACTCGGCAATAACGGCGGCGGATTCTTCAACGCGAACTCGGCGCACCCGTTCGAGAATCCCACCGCGTGGACGAACCTGTTCGAGATCTTCTTGATGCTGGTCATCCCATTCGCTCTGCCACGCACCTTCGGAAAGATGGTCGGCGACAACCGGCAGGGCTACGCGATCCTCTCGGCCATGGGCATCCTCTACGTCGCCTCGCTGATCTGCATGACCCTGTTCGAGCTGGGAGGTGCAGGCAAAGCGACACAGCTGGCCGGAGCCGCCATGGAAGGCAAGGAAGACCGATTCGGAATCCTCTGGTCGAGCCTGTTCGAGACGAGTACCACGGTGACCTCCACCGGTGCCGTCGACTCGATGCATGACAGCTTCACGCCCGGCGGTGGCTTCATGGCCCTCGTGAACATGATGCTGGGAGAAGTGGCACCCGGCGGCGTCGGCGCCGGACTCTACGGCATCCTGATCATGGCCATCGTTGCCGTGTTCCTGGCCGGCCTGATGATCGGACGCACGCCGGAGTACCTGGGCAAGCGGATCGGCGCTCGGGAGATCAAGCTCGCGAGCCTGTACTTCCTGACTACCCCCACACTCGTTCTGCTCGGAACGGGCCTCAGCTTCGCGATCCCACCGGTCCTGCAGAACATCGAGAAGGTCTCGATCTGGAACCCGGGCCAGCACGGCTTCAGCGAAGTGCTCTACGCCTTCACATCGGCCGCCAACAACAATGGTTCGGCGTTCGCCGGGCTCACCGCGAATACGCCATGGCTGAATGCGGCCCTTGGCACCGCGATGTTCCTCGGACGGTTCCTGCCCATGGTCTTCGTTCTTGCGCTCGCGGGTTCGCTCGCCGAGCAAGACCGTATCCCGGTCTCGGCGGCCACCCTTCCGACCCACCGCCCGCAATTCGTGGGGCTGCTGATCGGAACCATCCTCCTTATCACTGCACTCACCTACTTCCCCGTGCTCGCACTGGGACCCATCGCAGAAGGACTGCACTAGTCATGACCACAACACTCACTCCCGCCCCGGTGGCGCCGCACTCGCCCGAACGGGCGCCAAGCGGAGCGTTCAACGCAAGGCAGCTCTGGACGAGCCTGCCCGAAGCATTCCGCAAGCTGAGTCCTAAGGACATGTGGCACAACCCGGTCATGTTCATCGTCGAAGTCGGTGCCGCGCTCACCACCGTGCTGGCAATCGCCCTCCCGCTGGTGAGCAATGCACCCGGCAGCACGATCGCCTTCACCTGGCTCGTCACGGTGTGGCTGTGGCTGACCGCGCTCTTCGCGACGCTCGCCGAGGCCGTCGCCGAGGGGCGCGGCAAGGCGCAGGCGGCGACGCTGCGCAAGACGCGCACCACAACAATGGCCAACCGCGTCAACGGATACGACGAAAAGGGTGATCCCGCGGCGGAGAAGTCGACCACCAGCGAGATCGCATCCGCTGAGCTCGGCCTCGGCGACATCGTCGTCGTGGTCGCGGGGGAGCTCGTGCCGGGTGACGGCGACATCATCTGGGGCATCGCCTCGGTGGACGAGTCGGCCATCACAGGTGAGTCGGCTCCCGTCGTTCGTGAGTCCGGTGGCGATCGCAGCGCCGTCACGGGCGGTACGCGGGTTTTGTCCGACCGCATCGTGGTGAAAATCACGAGCAAGCCGGGCGAGACGTTCGTCGACCGGATGATCGCCCTTGTCGAGGGCGCGTCTCGTCAGAAGACGCCGAACGAGATCGCGCTGAACATCCTGCTCGCCAGTCTCACGATCATCTTCCTTGTCGTCGTGCTCGTTCTCGGACCGATCGCCGGCTTCGCCAACGCCGCTCCGAGCGTCACCGTGTTGGTCGCACTGCTGGTCTGCCTCATCCCGACCACCATCGGGGCGCTCCTCTCCGCAATCGGCATCGCCGGAATGGACCGCCTCGTGCAGCACAATGTGCTCGCCATGTCCGGACGCGCCGTTGAGGCGGCGGGCGACGTGACGACACTGCTCCTCGACAAGACGGGAACGATCACCTACGGCAACCGTCAGGCCAGCGAGTTGGTGACGGTCGCGGATGTCGACAAGGCCGACCTGATCCGAGCCGCGGCGCTCGCCTCGCTGAGCGATCCGACCCCGGAGGGGTCGTCGGTCGTGACCCTCGCCACCACACTCGGATTCGAGAAACCAGCGAACGTCGCGGGTGAGGTTGTGCCCTTCACGGCGCAGACTCGAATGAGCGGCGTCGACTTCACGGACGGCTCGTTCATCCGCAAGGGCGCACCGTCATCCGTGATCGCCTGGGTCGAGCAGACCACCAAAATCCCCACGAAGACGCGCGCCGACCTCGACCGCGAGGTCGACCGCATCGCCTCGCTCGGTGGAACCCCGTTGGCCGTTGCGGAGATCGCCGCAAACGGGGCTGCTCGCGTGCTCGGTGTCATCTACCTGAAAGACATCGTCAAGACCGGTTTGCGGGAAAGGTTCGCCGACCTTCGCGCGATGGGCATCCGCACGGTCATGATCACGGGCGACAACCCCGTCACCGCCGGAGTCATCGCGAAGGAGGCCGGGGTCGACGACTTCCTGGCCGAGGCCACACCGGAAGACAAGCTGGCCCTGATCAAGAAGGAGCAGGAGGGTGGCCACCTCGTCGCCATGACCGGCGATGGAACGAACGACGCCCCGGCTCTCGCGCAAGCGGATGTCGGCGTCGCGATGAACACGGGAACGTCGGCCGCGAAGGAGGCCGGCAACATGGTGGACCTCGATTCGGACCCCACGAAGCTCATCGACATCGTCACCATCGGAAAGCAACTGCTGATCACGCGTGGCGCGTTGACGACGTTCTCGATCGCCAACGACGTCGCCAAGTACTTCGCGATCGTCCCCGCGATGTTCATCACGGTCTTCCCCGGGCTGCAGGCGCTGAACATCATGCAGCTGCACTCCGCGAACTCGGCGATCCTCTCGGCGGTCATCTTCAACGCCCTGGTGATCGTGTTCCTGATCCCGCTCGCACTTCGCGGAGTGCGTTACCGGGCGAGCAAGGTGTCGAGCCTGCTGGGCCGCAACCTCCTGATCTACGGCATCGGCGGCATCATCGCCCCGTTCATCGGCATCAAGCTCATCGATCTTCTCGTGAGCCTCATCCCCGGATTCTGATCCAAACAACGCAAGAAAGAAGCAGACAAAATGCCTAATGACACCCGCGCGACAGTGCGCCAGTACTGGGTCGCGATCCGCGCGATGCTGGTGCTGACCGTCGTGCTCGGCATCGCATACCCGCTCGTGATCACGGCGGTCGGGCAGGGGACGATGAACGCCAATGCGAACGGATCCAAGGAGAGCCTGAACGGCACGACGGTCGCATCGACCCTCATCGGCCAGTCCTACACGGACAAGAAGGGCAACCCGCTCACGCAGTGGTTCCAGTCGCGGCCCTCCGCGGCGGGGAACGGCTACGACGCGAACGACTCCTCCGGTAGCAACTGGGGTCCGAACAACCCCGACCTGATCGCGGCCATCAAGCAGCGCAAGGCGATCATCGAGAAGACCTACGGCGTCACGGCCGCGCAGATCCCCGCCGACGCGGTCACCGCGTCGGGATCGGGCCTCGATCCCGACATCTCTCCCGCCTACGCGGCGTTGCAGGTGAAGAAGGTCGCGGAGACCCGCGGAATCAGCGTCGCGACGGTGGAGAAACTGGTGAAGGAGAACACCCATGCCAGGGAACTCGGATTCATCGGCGACCCGGTCGTCAACGTGGTTCAGCTCAACATCGACCTCGCCAAGATCGACCCGTCCGGCGACGGCAGCTAGTCGCGGGCCGGCGCCGGCGAAAGAGAATCGGATGGAGAGATGACTCGAGGGAAGCTTCGGGTGCTGCTGGGTGCAGCCCCCGGTGTCGGTAAGACCTACACAATGCTCGAGGAGGGTCGCCGCCTGAAAGCCGAGGGTCGTGATGTCGCCGTCGCGGTCGTGGAAACCCACGACCGCGCGGCGACTTCCGCCATGCTGCAGGGTCTCGAGCTGATCCCGCGGCGCGCCATCGAACACCGCGGCGTCGTGCTCAGCGAGATGGATCTGGATGCCGTTCTGGCCCGGCATCCGGCGGTCGCTCTGGTCGACGAGCTCGCGCACACCAACGCCCCCGGGTCGGAGCACGACAAACGCTGGCAGGACGTCGAAACTCTCCTCGATGCAGGCATCACGGTGTTCACAACGGTCAACATCCAGCACATCGAGTCGCTCAACGATGTCGTCGAGCAGATCACCGGAATCGTTCAGCGCGAGACCGTACCGGATGCGATTCTCCGCGCGGCCGACCAGATCGAGGTCGTCGACCTCGCACCTCAGGCGCTTCGCGATCGTCTCGCCGAGGGGCTGGTCTATCCCGCCGCGCGCATCGACGCCGCCCTCTCGAACTACTTCAGACTCGGCAACCTCACCGCCCTGCGGGAGCTGGCTCTCCTCTGGCTCGCCGACGAGGTCGACAGCGCCCTGCAGAAGTATCGCGCGGAACAGGGGATCGACTCGAAGTGGGAGGCCCGCGAGCGGGTCGTGGTCGCGCTCACCGGAGGGCCGGAGGGCGAAACCCTGATCCGTCGCGGAGCGCGCATCGCCGCACGCTCATCCGGCGGCGAGCTCCTGGCCGTGCACGTCGCGGGCCAGGACGGGTTGCGGGAATCCAATCCAGAAGCACTCACAGTGCAACGGGCCCTGGTCGAGAAGCTGGGCGGCACATACCACCAGATCGTCGGCGACAACATCTCGGAGACCCTCGTCGATTTCGCCCGGGGCAGCAACGCCACACAGCTCGTCATCGGCGTCTCCCGCCGCAGCCGACTTCTCGCCCTGCTGACCGGACCGGGCATCGGGCAAGCCGTGATCCGCGCATCCGGCAACATCGATGTTCACATCGTCACTCACCAGGCCGCTGGCACCCACCAGATCGTCCTGTCGCGCGCCCGCGGCGCACTGAGTGTGCGACGGCTCATCGCCGGCTTCATCCTCGCGCTCGTCCTCGGTCCGCTCGCGACCCTGACCCTCTCGATCATCCGCAGCCCAGACGCGTTGACCACCGAAACGCTGTCGTTCCAGCTGCTGACGATCATCGTCGCCCTCGTCGGCGGCATCTGGCCAGCGCTGTTCGCCGCGGTTCTCTCGGGGCTCACGCTCGATTTCTTCTTCGTCGAGCCGTATTACACGATCACGATCGCGAGTCCGTTGCACTTCGCAGCCCTCCTTCTGTACGTCGCCTCGGCGGCACTCGTCAGCCTCGTCGTCGACCAGGCCGCAAGGCGCAGCCGGGCGTGGCAGCACGCGACCGCCGAGGCCGAACTCGTCGCCACGATTGCCGGAAGCGTCATCCGAGGACGCGATGTGATCGCCGCGCTGGTCTCCCGGGCGAGGGAGGCGTTCGGGATGGACGCGGCCCTGCTGCGCACCAACGAGGGAGTCATCGTCTACGGCGACGGCAACGTGCCCAGCGAGGCACCGTCGGTAAGGGAAAAGGTCAACGACGACGTCGAGTTGGAGTTCTGGGGTCCCGAAATCCAATCCTCGAACCGGCGAATCATGTCCGTGATCGTGTCCCAACTCCAGTCCGCCCTCGAGCACCGCGACCTTGCCGACACCGCCGAGCAGCTCAAACCTCTCGCCGAAACCGACAGGGTGCGGACCGCGCTCCTCGCCGCGCTCGGTCACGACCTGCGTCGTCCGCTCGCCGCGGCGACCGCGGCGGTGACCAGCCTGCGATCGGCGCAGGTTCCATTGACCAGCGAAGATCGTGACTCGCTGCTGGAAACCGCGGAAACCGGTCTCGAAAATCTCAACACCCTGGTCACCAACCTGCTCGACGTCAGTCGCCTCCAGGCTGGCGTGCTCGCCGTGAACCTTGTCGACGTGGATGTCGACGATGTCCTGCCCCTGACCCTCGAGGAGCTGGGGATCATTCCAGGTCAGGTCGACCTCGACATCCGGGAGACGGTTCCCCCGGTTCGCGCCGATCCCGTGCTCCTGCAGCGCGTGCTCGTCAATCTGCTCGCCAACGCTCTTCGCTACTCGACCCCCCCGCCGGTCCTCGGTGTCAGCAGCTTCGAGAATCACGTGCAGATCCGCATCATCGACACCGGCCCCGGCGTTCCCGATGAGCGTAAGGACAGCATTTTCGAGCCCTTCCAACGGGAGGGGGACACGGATAACACCACGGGCATCGGTCTCGGGCTCGCGGTGTCGCGCGGCTTCATCGAAGGGATGAACGGCACGCTCGATGCCGAGGACACTCCCGGCGGAGGTCTTACGATGGTCATCACTCTGCCCGTCGCGAGTGAGACCGAATCGGTCCCGGTCACGACGCGCCCCACGATCACCGTTACGAGGCAGCCCTCGTGAGGGTGCTCGTCGCCGACGACGATCGGCAGATCCTGGGCGCACTCCGCATCATCCTGTCCGCGCGCGGATACGACGTGACCACTGCCCGTGACGGCAGGGAGGCTCTCGATCGCGCCGCTGCAGACCATCCCGACCTGATCCTGCTGGACCTCGGCATGCCGGGACTCGACGGACTCTCCGTGATCCAAGCGATCCGGGGATGGTCGACCGTTCCGATCCTCGTCGTCTCCGGTCGTACCGATTCCGCCGAGATCGTCGAAGCGCTCGACCTCGGCGCGGACGACTACGTCACCAAGCCGTTTGCCACGGATGAACTCCTTGCGAGGGTGCGCGCGCTCGCCCGGCGACCCGCCAGCCAGGAGAACAATCCGGCGATCACGTTCGCCGATGTCACCATCGATCTGAGCGACCGGCGAGTGACGAAGGGCAGCGGCGACGCGGCGACCATGGTTCGGCTCACCCCGACCGAGTGGCAGATCCTCGACATCCTCGTCCGCAATCCCGGCAAGCTCATCGCACACGACATGATGCTCTCGGAGATCTGGGGCGCAAACCACCTCGCGGGCACCGGATACCTGCGCCTTTACCTCTCGCAGTTGCGCAAGAAACTCGAACCGGAACCCTCAAAACCCAGGTACCTGATCACCGAACCGGGCATGGGCTACCGTTTCATGCCCGAGCGTTAGGCCCGCGTTAGGGATCCGGCCAACAGGCGTTCGGATATCGTGAGGATTCGCCTCGCACGGCATCCCTCGCGCGCACTATCGAAGCATGACAAGCACTGTGCTTCCGGCCGCCGATCGAAGCGCGAGGGGGGCACGCCACCTACTGGACAGGCTCCTCGATGGCGGGCATCCCTGGGGCTCACTCGCCGTGAGCATGGCCGACCGAACGGGCAGCACCCGTTACGTCCTCACCGTGTTTCCCCCCGGGATCACGACCGAGCAGCGCCACGCGCTCGTCTTTCATCGACGCTGGATCGTTGCCGGTGCACCCGTCTGGTTCATTGTGAGCGCCGCCCTCAGCATCGTCATGAATGGATGGGCCGCGATCGCGATCGGCGGCGCGATCTATTTCGGCGCGCTCCTGGCGGCCAACGCGCGAACCGGCGAGGCACGACGCCGAGTCGTGGAGGTTCGTGCGGCCCTCGTGAATCTGCTTGGTCATCGCGAAGCCTTCGGAAGCGTCGAAATTCTTCAGGACGCTGTGACGCGTCTCGTCGAACTCGACGAATTGGCCGCTGCCGGCACTCTCAGCGCGGTCCAGTATGAACTCCGCTGGGGTGCCATCTACCGCGACATCGTCGAAGAGCAGGCCGCGAGCGCGAAGCGGCGCTGATTCCGGGTCCTGGCCCCGTCGCTCTAGTCGAACGACAGGGACCCAGCCGACTCACGGACGATCAGTTCGGTCCTCAGGACATCGGGGTCCGGGGCGGTCGCGCCGTGTTCGACTATCTGCAGGAGCAGGGACACCGCGGTGGCTCCGATATCGTGCAGGGGCATTCTGACGGTTGTGAGAGTCGGCCGGGAGTGCCGGGAGAAATCGATGTCGTCGAATCCGGTCACGGCGATGTCGTCGGGAACGGAAATGTCCCTGCGCGCCAGCGCGTCGAGGACCCCAGCGGCCATGGTGTCCGACGAGCAGACGATTGCATCGATCCCGAGGGTCTCGTCGAGGAGGTCGTCGGCCGCCCGGGAACCCTGCGCGAAGCCCACTTCGATGGTTCGCTCTGACGCGACGATGCCCGCGTCTCCCGATTCGTGAATCGCGCGCCAGAATCCGCTGGACCGGAGTCCGTATGCCGAGACTCGAGTCGGACCGTTCAACAATACGAGGGATCGTCGTCCGCCTCGCACGAGCGCCCTCGTCAGTTCGAATATCGCCTCGTCGTGGCTGCAGTCCACCCAGGTGAGTCTCTCGTCGCGCTCGCGATGACCGACGAGAACGGTGGGAATGCCGGATGCCCGGACACGCGCGACAAGCGGATCGTCTGAGCTGGCCGCGGGAAGAATCAGCCCGTCGACGCGCTTCCGCTTGACGGAGTCGATCACGTGGTCGATGCCGCGCGATTCGTTGGTGGTGAAGAGGATGACATCGAGCCCGGCGTCCTGGGTGGCGTCACTTATCGCGCCGAGCAGTTCCGGGTACACCGGGTGCATGACGACTTCCGAGACCTGAAGGGGGAAGACGATCCCGAGGCTGTCGCTTCGACCCCGCGAGAGTTGGCGCGCCGTCGAGTCGCCGTGGAAGTCGTGCTCGCTGATGAGGGCGAGCACTCTCGCGCGCGTTTCCGGTCCGACTCCCGGTTTGCCGTTCATGACGCGCGAAACCGTGCCGCCCGAGACACCGGCGAGGGCCGCGATTTCCCTAATCGTTGTCGCCTGCTCAACCTGAGCCATTCCCACCTCCGCGGGATTCATACTAAACCGGTTGCGCAACGCGCGCGCTCATGTAATGATTACGCAACCGGTTTAGTAAATCGGTTGCGTCGGACAGCCGACGATACCAATTCGAGGATTCAACGACGAGTTGAAGCCGACCTGTATGTAATGGAGCAGCACATTGGCGGACATCCGAATCGGCATAGTCGGTTTGCACAATCACTACCACGCCTACCCCTTCGCGAAGGAGTTGAAGCGCGGGATCAAGGGACTCGCGCTCGTCGCGGTCGCGGATGAACGCGAGGAGTTGGTCAGCGAGTTCGCCGCCGAATACGGCATCGACTACACCACCGACTACGCCGAGCTCATCAACCGTTCCGACATCGACGCCGTGATCGTCACGTCGTACACGTCCGTTCACGCGCACCACGTGGAACTCGCGGCCGCCGCGGGCAAGCCGGTCCTGCTGGACAAGCCCATCTCGACCACGCTGGCGGACGCCGACCGAATCGTCGCAGCCGGCAAGCAGGTGAAGATCATGCTCGCCTACCTGCTGCGCTACTTGCCCGCCTATCGCAAGGTCAAGGATGCCGTGGACGCCGGGGCCGTCGGCGAGCTCGTGTCCGGTTTCTACTCGATCCGTTTTCCCGTCGGAGCGATCACCGACAACCCCAACACCACCGAGCAGGGC
>FSXL01000256.1_pt1 | contig 12969 bp, 13 predicted proteins | sample 1638241 | NCBI WGS metagenome assembly FSXL01 (sample SAMEA3914788, study PRJEB12502) | metagenome | biome: forest; material: soil | place: Canada | collected 2011-07-03 | depth 0.1 m | reverse complement strand
GGTCCTGATCGGTCACACCGAGCTGTACAACCGGCTGACGACGTCCATCAACGGCCTGACGGCACCGACAGAGCGACTGACGGCACTCGTGCGCGCCCAGGTCCTCGCGCACGCCGACTTCCCCTTGCTCGCGGTCGTGACAAACAGCGAGCTGCACGTTCTGTCGGCCGAGGCCGCCGCGCCGTCGATGGAGCTGCGGATCGCGTCGGCACGGCTGGTGCGCGACGCGCTCGAGGACGGTCGCCGCGACGGCAGCTTTGACGTCGCCGATGTGGCGCTGCTCACCCAGGCGATCGCCGGGATGGGCGTGCGCGTCGGCAACTGGTTCGGACCGGACCAGCCGTACACGCGCGAGAAGGTCGCAGACAGCTACGCCGAGTACGCGTTGCGGATGGCGGGCGCGCCGCCGGCGCATCCGGCGCGGCAGGCAGAGAACGGGAGCCCAGCATGAAGCCCGAAACGACCGTCGACACTCGGAGCGGCACCGTGATCGGCGCCCAGGGCGCGTCGGGAATCCTCTCCTTCAAGGGGATCCCGTTCGCGGCGCCACCCATCGGCGAGCGTCGATTCCAGCCGCCGCACCCGCCCGAGCCGTGGACCGCGGCGCGTCCGGCGACCGAGTACGGTCCCACTGCGCCGCAGACCAACGGCGATGGTCCGCTCGCCGACATGCTGCCCAACGTCATCACTCCCGGCGACGACTACCTCAACCTCAACGTCTGGACCCCGTCGACGGATGGCGCGCTGCCCGTCATGGTCTTCATCCACGGCGGGGCGTTCGTCACCGGATCGGGTGCCGTGCCCGCCTACGACGGTACGGCTTTCGCCCGCGACGGCGTCGTCCTCGTGACGATCAACTACCGACTCGGCGCGGACGGGTTCCTCTGGTTCGGGGACGGCGTCGCGAACCTCGGGATGCTCGACCAGGTCGCCGCACTCGAGTGGGTGCGGGACAACATCGCCGCGTTCGGTGGCGATCCCGCCGACGTCACCATCTTCGGCGAGTCGGCCGGCGCGATGAGCGTCTGCACCCTCATCGCGATGCCGCGCGCCAGGGGGTTGTTCCACCGCGCGATCGCCGAGTCGGGGGCGGGAAGCTCGGTCATCAGCGCCGAGACGGCGAAGATCGTGGCCGGGAGGGTCGCGGCCATTCTGGGCGTCGAGCCCAGCCGTGAAGCCGTCGCCGCCGTCCCCCTCGAGGAGTTGCTGGCCGCGGGGACGAAGGTCGCGGGTGAGATCGGATTCCGAGCGAGTCCCAGGAAATGGGGCGACGTCGCGCGGAACCTCATGCCGTACGAGCCCGTGGTCGACGGCGACACTCTGCCCGCCGTTCCGCTCGAGGCCATGCGTGCCGGCGCGGCATCCGGGGTTCAGATCCTGGTCGGCACGAACACGGAGGAGGCGCGGCTCTTCATCGTGCCGAGCGGCGTGCACAAGAGCGCGCCAGGCATCACGCCCTACCTCATCGCGCAGGGCTACCGCGCGAACCCGATCCGGGCGGTTCGCACGTACGGGCGCAATCGGCCGAGTGCGAGTGCTGGCGACGTTGCCGCCGCGATCATGACCGACTGGTACTACCGGATTCCGGCCATCCGCGTTGCCGAAGCCGTGCCAGGGACACACGTCTACGACTTCGCCTGGCGCTCGAGCGCGTTCGGCGGGGCGCTCGGCGCCTGCCACGCCCTCGAGATTCCGTTCGTCTTCGATGGAGTCGAGCACGAGGACTTTCGGGCGCTGCTCGGGCATCCCGCGCCACAGTCGCTGGCGACCGCCATGCATCGGGCCTGGGTCGACTTCGCGAAGACCGGTGACCCCGGTTGGCCGGCCTACTCGGCCCAGGATCGCGTGAGCATGCGGTTCGACGAGACCTCGCGAGTCACGACGGACGACAGGGCGGACGAACGCCTCCTCTGGACGCGCCGCTGACCCAACCGCTGGCAGCGTAGCCAGACGAAAGGATCCCCATGACGGAGCCGGTTGTGGATGGACTCGCCATCGAAGTCGATACGACGTCTCCGGCGCGCGAGAGGATTCCGTATTCGCGCAAACTCGCCTGGACGCTCGGTCTTGCGGCGTTGGGCCTGTACGTCGGCGCGACGGGGGCAGGGGTCGTGGCCGCCGTGCAACTCGAGCACATCGACCCGGTGAACAAGGCCGGCAACCTCGCGGTCTTGAGCTCGTTCGGCGCGCTCTTCGCCATGATCTCAACGCCGCTCTGGGGAGCGCTGTCGGATCGCGTGCGCAGCCGCTGGGGCCGTCGCAATCCGGTGGCATTCATCGGCGCGTTCCTGATCGTGATCTCGCTGTTCGGCATGGCGCTGTCGACAACGGTCGTCGAACTGGGGATCGCGCTGTGCGTCGTCGAGGTGTGCATCGGGTCCGTGCTGGCGCCGCTGTCCGCGGTCATCCCCGACCGCATCCCCGTGCCCGCTCGCGGGTTCGTGTCCGCCATCCTCGGGCTCGGCGTCATGGCGGGAATAGCGATCGGCTCGGCCGTTGGCGCATCCCTTGCCGCCTCGAACATCGTGCTCGCCTACGCCGGCCTCGCGGTGATCATCCTCGTGGCACTGCTGCTCTTCGTGCTTCTCAACCCGGACGAGTCATCGAAGGGCGACCCGCGGCTCGGCTTCTCGTTCGGCGCGTTCCTGCGCTCGTACTGGGTGAATCCGCGACACTACCCTGACTTCGCCTGGGTCTTCTTCGGGCGCGCCTTCATGTTTCTCGGCTACGCGGCGGTGAACACCTACGCGCTCTACATCCTGCAGGACTACGTGGGTCTCGCCCTGAACAGCGCACTCGCGGAGGTCCCGATCCTCGCCGTCGCGAGCTTCGTCGGGATTCTCGCGTCGATTCTCGTCTCCGGCCGACTCTCGGATCGCCTGGGCAGGCGCAAGCCGTTCGTCATCGCGTCGTCGATCATCTGCGCCATCGGTGTCGCGCTTCCCCTGGTGTTCCCGTCGGCGTCCGGGATGGTCGCGTATTCGTTCCTGACCGGGGTCGGCTACGGCTGCTATCTCTCGATCGACAACGCGCTCATCACACAGGTGCTGCCGCCCACCGGGGACACCGCGAAGGACCTGGGTGTCGCGGCGATCGGCGGATCGGCCGCGACCGTCATCGCGCCAGCGGTCGCCGGAACCATCGTGACGATCACCGGCCAGTACCAGGCGCTCTTCCTCATCGCGTGCGCCGTGTCGATCGTCGGCGCGATCCTCATTCTGCCGGTCAAGAGCGTGCGGTAGGTCGGGAGCGCGCGAGGGAGGGTGTTCAGGCGGACTGTGTAGGTGAACTACTCAGGTAGACTGAAGATCTGCTAGAGTCGTGACATGGCACAACCGGCGGATGAAGCGGCGGGCGTCACGGCGGGCGTCACGACCGACGCCGGCGCCGATGTTGCCGCCACCGCGGACACGCTCCGCCTGCTGGTCGGGAAGCTGCGGCGCAAGCTCCAGGAGCAGTCGTCCCCCGGCGACTTCACCCCGTCGCAGATCGCGGTCGTCTCGCGGCTGCTGACGAGTCCGGCGACCCTCAGCGAACTCGCCCGTGCCGAAGCGATGCGCCCGCAATCGATGAGCGCCATCGTCGCGGCACTCGAACAGGCGAACCTCATCACGGGTGCTCCCGATCCGACCGACGGGCGACAGACCGTCCTCTCCGTCACCGAGAGCGCCAGGGCATCGATCGAAGCCAATCGGGCGGCAAAGAACGACTGGCTGAGCCGCGCCATCGCCTCGCATTACACCGACGCCGAGCGGGCCGAGCTCGTTCGAGCGATCGACCTGCTGGCTCGTCTGCTCGAGGCCTGAGCACAGCCACCCATTCGTAACACCCCCATCCACAACAGAACCACCGAGGAGAACCACCGTGCCCGTCACCGAACTCGACCAGAAGACCGCGCTCGTCGTCATCGACCTGCAGAAGGGTGTCGTCGCGCTCCAAGGCGCACATCCCATGGGCGGAGTGATCGCCAAGTCGCGGGAGCTCGCGGATGCCTTCCGCTCATACGGCCTGCCCGTCGTCCTTGTCAACGTGAACGGGGCACCGGCCGGCCGCACCGAGCGCAGCCGGGCGGGGGTGGCACGCGAGGAGGGCTGGGACGTGCTCATCCCGGAGCTGGGCATCCAGCCCACAGACCACCTCGTGACCAAGCGCACCAGAGGTGCATTCACGGGTACCGACCTCGAGGCGTATCTCAGGAGTGAGGGAGTGACCCAGATCGTGCTGACGGGCGTCGCGACGAGCGCGGGCGTCGAGTCGACAGCGCGTCACGCCCACGAGCTCGGGTTCAACGTCACGCTGGCGACCGACGCCATGACCGACATGAGCGCCGAGTCACACGACCACAGCGTGGCCCGCATCTTCCCGGGGCTCGGCGAGACGGGGACGACCGAGGAGATCCTGGCCCTGCTCGCCGCGAGTCGCCGATGACGGACGCGACGGAGACGCCGACCTCGGAGCAGGCGTCCACGACGCCCGGGCCCCCGGCGAAACCGTTCGGCTGGAGGTTCACGAGCCCGCTCCTGCTCGGGTCGACGCTCAACCCGATCAACAGCTCGATGCTCGCGACCGGTCTGCTGGGGATCGGGCTCGACTTCCACCAGGGGCCGGGGCAGAGCGCGATCCTCATCTCGGTCCTCTACCTGTGCAGCGCGATCGCCCAGCCCACCATGGGCAAACTCTCGACGCTGTTCGGGCCGCGGCGAGTATTCCTGGCCGGTGCTCTGATCCTTCTCGTGGCCGGTGCCGTCGGCACGCTCGCGCCGGCTTTCGGCTTTCTGCTCGTCTCCCGCGCTCTCATCGGAATCGGAACCTCGGCCGCCTATCCCACCGCCATGGCGCTCGTGCGGCGACGAGCGGACGGCTACGGTATCGCGGTCCCCACCAGGGTGCTCGGCAACTTCTCGATCGCGGCGCAGGTCACGGTCGTCATCGGGCTACCGCTCGGCGGACTGCTCGCTGGCGCCTTCGGCTGGCGGGCGCTGTTCTTCGTGAACGTTCCGCTGGCCATCCTGACCTTCGTTCTGACTCTCATCGGCGTCGCCAAGGACCCGCCGCTCCCCGAGGGACGGGGCAGCGTGCTCAAGGCCATCGACATCCCGGGCATCCTTCTGTTCGCGGGGGCCGTCACGAGCCTGCTGGTGTTCCTGAGCGACCTCCAGTCCCCGACCTGGTGGCTTGTCCCGGTGTTCGCGGTGCTCCTCGTCGCGCTCATCCTCTGGGAGCGTCGAGTGGACAGCCCCCTGATCGACGTGCGGATGCTCGGGTCGAACTCGGCGCTGCAGCGAACTTACCTTCGCCAATTCCTAGTCGGGCTCGGCGTCTACTCGGCTCTCTACGGCACGAGCCAGTGGATGGAGGAGTCCGCGCATCTCGGCGCATCCCAGGTCGGACTCATCCTCATCCCGTTCTCCGCCGTGAGCATCGTGCTCGCCCGTATCGCCTCGGGCAGGGGCTGGATCCGCGGACCACTCGTCCTCTCCGGGCTCGCCCTGCTCGCGACCGCGGGTGTGCTCCTCGTGATCGGTCACGCCTCGCCCATCTGGCTGCTCATCGCGATGACACTGCTCTTCGGAATCACCAACGGTCTCTCTAGCTTTGCCAACCAGGCGGCGCTGTACGTGCAGACACCCGCGGCAGAGATCGCCGTCGCGTCTGGGCTCTATCGCACCTCCTCATATATAGGGGCGATCTTCTCGTCGAGTCTCATCGGCATCACCTTCGGCAAAGCCGCCACCGACGCCGGCCTGCACACCCTGGCGCTCGTGCTCCTCGGCATCGGGCTCGTCGTCGCGGTCCTCGCACTGCTGGATCGGCGCCTGCCGTTCGTCGCACCCAAATAGGAGTGAAGGCGACCCCGGAGACCCGCGATACGATTCGAGAGTGGCACCGACGACCGAGCGATTCGAGGGGACGATCGCTTCCTGGAACGTCGATCGCGGCTTCGGATTTATCCAGCCCTCGGCCGGGGGAGCGCAGGTCTTCGTGCACATGCGCGCGTTACCTCAGGGGTCGAAGGCGCCGGCCGTCGGTCAGCGGTTGACCTACGAGGTCGAGCTGACGAGCGACGGCAAGACCCGCGCACGCTTCGCGAGACTCGACGGGACGAGTGTCGTCCAGTCCTACGGGCGCGTGCAGACGAACATCCTGAGCTACCTGCCGATCGTGCTGTTCGCCATCATCTACGCGGCAGTGCAGTGGCTGTGGCACCCGCACTACTGGGTCTTTCTGATCTACGTGGGTACCAGCGTGATCTGCTTCCTGATCTACCTTGCGGACAAGTCGGCGGCAGCAGTCGGGGGCTGGCGGGTGTCGGAGAGCGCGCTGCTGCTCCTCGGGCTGTTCGGCGGATGGCCCGGCGCGATCGTGGCGCAGCGTCTGCTGCATCACAAGACCAGGAAGCGCAGCTTTCAGGCCGCGTTCGCCGGAAGCGTTGTGGTGAACATCCTCGCGTTCGTGGTTTTGACCTCGCCATTGTTCCGCGCGCTCACGTCGTATCCCGGTTCGCCGTAACGGCGTTCTGCGCCGTCGCGCCGCCGCCTGGTCGACCCGCTTGCGCGTTAACCTGGATGCGACACAATGAGACCATGTCCAAGAAGATCGATTCTGCCCTGAAGGACCTGATCAAGGCGCTCAAGAAGCACGCCGATGTCGCATCCGACCGGCACATCTCCCTCAAGCGCTCACAGCGGGCCACCGCGCGCGTGCGTGCCGCCGCAACGGCCTACGCGTCCGCGGTTCATGCGAAGAGCGGGTTGGGCAATCCCTTCGACGAGGTCATCGATCCCGCGCTCGACCAGGAAACCCTCGATTCTCTGTCCGCGGAACGCGACCAGATCGCGCAATCCCTGACCTCTCCGGTGCCTGTCCAGTCCGCATCGTTGTAGCTACCTGGGGCCGCCGAAATGTCGGTGGCTCGACCTATCCTTGAAATAGTCGCGACACGCCGAAAACACTAGATGTAGTGGAATGACAATCGTGTCATTCGGGTTATATAGTGGGAAATCACTTCGCGACGCGAAGTCGCAAGTTCACTGCACAGGGTCGGGCAACCGGGGCTTAACGCTCCGCTTCGACTCGCAGGGGATGTGCTCACAAGGTTTCTAGGAGGTACCCATGGAGAACGACAGCGAGACGATCGGCGGCTACGCCGTCCCCGTCGACCCGATGGATCTTCTGCAGTGCGACAGCTGCCAGTAGCCCGTCAGATTCTGACGCCGAGCTACTGACCGCACGCGCATCGCTGCGCGAGCACTCACGATTCACCCGAAACCCCCGGTGGCCGCAAGGCACCGGGGGTTTCGCACGTCCGGGCACCCCGCCAACCCGTGAGGGGCGGCAAATCGCCCCTTTTGCGCGCAAAAGAGGGCGATTTGCCGCCCCTCACGGGTTAGTAAGCTGGCGGGGTGCCAGTGAATCCGGATCTGCAGGGACGCGAGTTCCCGCCGACCGAGCCCTACCTGGTCGGTCGGGAGAAGGTTCGGGAGTTCGCATCCGCCGTGTTCTCCACCAGCCCGCTCAATTTCGATCCCGCAGCGGCGCGGGAGGCCGGATACGCGGATGTCGTCGCCCCTCCCACATTTGCCGTGGTGATCCAGGAGCTCACTCTCGCGCAGCTCCTTTCGGCCCCGGATGCCGGCATCGACTTCTCACGCGTCGTTCACGGCGACCAGAGATTCAGCTACTCGCGCCCCATCGTCGCGGGTGACGAACTCACGGCCCGTCTCACGGTCGCGAGCGTCAAGTCGCTCGGCGGCCACAGCATGGTCACGGCGGAGTCGACCATCACCGATGCGACCGGCGCGCACGTCGTGACCGCAACCTCGTCGCTCGTGGTGCGAGGCGACGAATGAGCGCGCTCGAGCTCGGCGAGATCGTCGCCGAGCGTACGGTCGAACTGACCCGGGACTCCCTCGTGCGCTACGCTGGCGCATCCGGCGACTTCAACCCCATCCACTACCGTGACGACATCGCTGCGAGCGTGGGCCTCGACGGCGTGCTCGCGCACGGCATGCTCACCATGGGGATCGCCGTGCAGCCCGTCGTCGACTGGCTCGGACCTCGCGGCACCGTCGTCGACTACCAGGTGCGCTTCACCAGGCCCGTGTTCGTGGATGCCACGGATGGCGTGACTCTCACGATCGTCGCGAAGGTGGGCGCCGTCGACGACGACGGCGCTCGCATCGACCTCACGGTCAGCGCGGCGGGGAGCACTGTGCTCGGCAAGGCGCAGGTTCGGGTGATCCCGGCCTCGGCATGAGCTTCGCCGATCTCACGACCCTGCAGGTCGGTGGCGACGCCGACGAGACTCGCACGCCGTTGACGCCCGAGGACCTGATCGCGACCGTCAGGGACGTGTGGGCGGGCGGCGGTGACTGGCTGCTGCTCGGTGGCGGCTCGAACGTCGTGGTGTCCGATGACGGGTTCGACGGCACGCTCATCCGGGTTGTGACCCGGGGTGTCGAGCGTCTCGCGCCCACGAGCGCCGCCGTCCGGCCATCCGCGTATCTCGGCGACCGAGGAGTGCGACTGCGGATCCAGGCCGGCGAGCCGTGGGATGCCGTGGTCGCGGCATCCGTCGAGAACGGGTGGGCGGGCATCGAGGCGCTGTCGGGTATCCCCGGATCGAGCGGCGCGGCGCCCATCCAGAACATCGGAGCCTACGGGCAGGAGGTGGGCTCGAGCCTCGTCGCCATCGAGTTCCTGGACTACCTGACGGGTCAGCTCGAACGCATCCCTGCGACCCGGCTCGGGCTCGGCTACCGCACCTCGCTCCTGAAGCAGGGTCGCGCCGGGCTCGTCGTCGCGATCGAGCTCGAACTCTCGGAGTCGACGCCGGGACATCCAGCCCTCAGCCAGCCCGTCGCCTATCCGCAGCTGGCGGATGCGCTCGGTGTGCGAATCGGCGACCGCGTTCCCGTCGAGGACCTTCGCCAGACAGTTCTCGGGCTGCGGGCGTCGAAGGGCATGCTGCTGAATCCGGATGATCCGAATTCGCGCAGCGCTGGATCCTTCTTCACCAATCCGATCGTGAGCGAGAACTTCGCGAGGCGCCTGCCGACGGATGCCCCGCGTTGGCCGACAGCACCCGACGAACCGGCCATCGCGGTCCCGATCGGGGTGCCGGCGGTCCCGCCGTCGAGGACCGATGAGTACCGCGTCAAACTCAGCGCCGCGTGGCTGATCGAGAAGTCGGGGATCTCCCGCGGGTTCTCGCTGCCGGGGTCGCGTGCGGCCGTCTCCTCGGTGCACACCCTCGCGCTGATCAACCGCGGCGGTGCGACGGCCGAGCAGATCGTCGAGCTGGCTCGCTACGTGCAGACGCGGGTCTATGCCGAATTCGGTGTGCGGCTGCAGGCCGAGCCGGTGCTGGTGGGACTCGAGCTGTAGGGGTTCGGCCGCTGCGGGTGCGCGCGGCCGGGTCAGGGCTGCTGCAGCAGTCCGAACTCCATCGCCTTGGTGACGGCGCGGGTTCGATCGCTCACGCCGAGCTTTTCGAAGACGTGCAACAGGTGTGTCTTGACCGTCGCCTCGCTCAGGAAGAGGCTGGCGGCGATGGCTCCGTTGCTATTGCCCTCGGCGACGAGAGCGAGGACTTGCCGCTCACGCGGACTCAGGTTCGGCGTCGGGCTCTTCACCCGGTTCACCAGCAGCGCGGCGATCCTCGGGCCGAGTGCGACCTCGCCACGCGCGACCGACCGCAGGCCCGCAAGGATCTCCTCCTGCGGTGCGGCCTTGAGCAGGTAGCCGCTCGCGCCAGCCTCGATGGCGGTGAGGATGCTGTCGTCCGACTCGTACGTCGTCAGGATCAGCACGCGCGTCTCGGGTCGCTCCGACACGATGCGCGCGGTCGCCTCGTCGCCGTCGATGCCGGGCATCCGCAGGTCCATGAGCACGACATCCGGACTTTCCGCGAGCGCGAGGGCCACCGCGTCCTCGCCCGTGCTGGCCTCACCGACGACCTCGACATCCTCTGCCGTCTGCAGGAGCGCGACGATTCCACTTCGGACGATCGGATGGTCGTCGGCGACCACGACACGGATCACGTCATCAACTCCGCCGTGGCCGCCGCCCTGGCCGAGGCGATGGGGAGTCTCGCGATGAGCGTCGTGCCGCCACCCGGGCTGCTCGTGATGTCGAGGGTGCCGCTGACCAGGGCGAGCCGTTCGCGCAGCCCGGTCAGACCGAATCCGGTCGAACCCCCACCGGGGACGAACCCGGCACCGTCGTCCGAGATGCGGAGATCGGTCGTGCCGTCGTGGGCGCTCAGCGACAGGGTCGCCGTTCCGGCGTTGGAGTGCTTGCGAACGTTCGCGAGGGCCTCCTGGGCGCAACGCAGCAGCACCACCTCTGAGTCCCGCTCGATCGCCACGGTGTCGTCGGCCGCGACGGTCACGATGATGCCCGTCTCCCGTTCGAACCGGGAGGCGAGTCGTCCGAGCGCCGTGGCGAGACCCCCGCCATCCACGCCGACGGCCGCGCCCGAGGCGACGAGAGCCCTGGTCTCGACGAGTGCATTGCGCGCGTTCTCCTCGAGGATGTGCAGCTGCTTCTCGGTGGCCGGCGTGTTGCCCGCGGCGAGCTCGCGCAGGCCACGTTGGGCGGTGAGCACGAGTCCGGCCAGGTCCTGCGCGATGGTGTCGTGGATCTCCCGCGCGAGCCGTTCGCGCTCGCCCGCCGCGCCCGCATCCCGGCTGAGCGCCGCGACCTGGTCCTGGGCATCCTGCAGTTCGTCGATCAGCCGCTGACGCTCGTGGATGGTGTCGTAGATCCGGGAGAACCAGAGCCCGAGCCCGAGACTCAGACCCAGCGACAGCGCGCAGGTGATCCCGGTCTGGACGAGTGCCCCGGTGCTGACACCGAGGGCGAAAAGGAATCCGACGCCGACGGCGACGACCAGGACGAGGTTGCCGATGAGCGCGGAACGCAGGCTCCCGGCGAAGAACCAGGTGATGGGATACGCGACGCACTGCATGGTCGCAAGCACGGGATCGAATCCGGTCCCCACTCCACAGCTGACCGCGACCAGACCGATGAGGGCCAGCGACGAGACCCCGGGCGCCTGGTCGGCCCAGCGACTGAGGGCGAACCACGAGACCAACAAAAGGAGGACGGACGCGAGTCCGCCGTACAGGTTGGTGGCCGGCGGCGACTCGATGAAGAGCAGCGCTGCCAGCACGAGCGCCGTCCCGACGACGGCGACGTGCCACCAGCGCAGTTTCCTCATGGTCTAACTATCCTTGCGAATCCACCGGAATGTCACGCGGCAAAGCACCAGTCCGACCACGAGCCAGATCAAGGTGACGATCAGCACACCGCTGAGATCCCAGGAATGACCCTGCTCGAGCACCTTGAAGCTGTCTGGAAGAAAAACTGCGCGCATCCCCTGCGAGAGCCACTTGAGCGGAAAGATACCCGCAAAGTTCTGTAGCCAGGCCGGCAGCTGAGAAAAGGAAATGTAGACGCCAGAGATGAATTGCAGAACGAGCGTGATCGGGATGATGACAGCGGTGGCGCTCTTGCCCGAGCGGGGGAGCGAGCTCAGCGCGATTCCGAGGATCGCGCAGGTCGTGACACCCAGCAGGAGAACCCAGGCGAACGTCAGCCAGCTTCCGGGGTTGGATGGCAGGCGCACCCCGAAGAACAGCGCGGCAACGGCGATCAAGAGGGCGGCCTGCAGGATGCCCGTCACGAGCACCTGCCCGATCTTGCCAATGAAGTAGCTGAGCATGGGGAGCGGAGATCCGCCGAGACGCTTGAGCGTGCCATCGCCCTTCTCGCCCGCGATATTGATCGACATGTTCTGCAGGCCGCTGAGCAGCAATCCGGCGGCAAGCATCGCGGGCAGATAGTAGTCGGCGGCCGTCACGGTGTGTCCGCTGGCATCCTTTCCGAAGTCGGACTTGGCGAAAATGATCGAGAAGAGCGTCAGGAATAGAAGCGGAAACAGGAACGTGAAGAACACGGTGTCGCCCTGGTGGAAGTACGCGCGCACCTCGTAGCGGATGCGGCTGAAGCCGAGGGTGATCGTGCGGCCGAATCGCAGGTGCGGCGTCCCGCCGGGCGTGCGGTCGGTGCTGGTCAGTGTTGTCGCGCTCATCGGGCCGGCTCCATTTCTTCCTTGTCGGTTGTGGACGTTCGAGTCGAGGACGCGTCACCAGACGAGTCGTGCTCATAGGCGGAGACCAGCTCGAGATAGACGTCCTCGAGGCTCGGGCGGACGACCTCGAGGTTCAGCGGCTCTTTGCCGGACTTCATCAGCTGGGCGACGAGAGCGCCGGGCTCGTCGGTGCGGCGCTCCTGCGGGCCGTTCGCATCCGTCCAGCGCACGATCGGGATGCGCGCCTCAGCGCCGCCGATCTCATTGATGTCGCCGATGTCGATCAGAGTGCCGCCCGCGATGATGCCGGCTCGGTCGCCGAGCTGTGCGGCCTCGTCGAGGTAGTGCGTGGTGAGGAGGATCGTGGTTCCCTCCGACTTCAGGGTGCGGATGAGCTCCCAGAAGCTGCGTCGCGCCTCGGGGTCGAAGCCCGTCGTCGGTTCGTCGAGGAACAGCAACTCGGGCCGGCCGATGATGCCGAGCGCGACATCCACCCTTCGGCGCTGGCCGCCGGAGAGCTTGCGGATGAGGGTCTTCTCCTTCTCCGCCAGACCGACCGCGGCGATGACCTCGTCGACGTCCCTGGGGTTCGGGTAGTAGCGGGCGAACTCGCTGAGCTGCTCCCTGACCGTGACGTCGCCCTGTTCGCCGGTGTTCTGGAGCACGATGCCGAGCCGCGCCTTCCAAGGGATGCCGCCAGAGTGCGGGTCGACGCCGAGCACGGTCACGTCGCCGCCGCTCCGGTCGCGGTAACCCTCGAGGATCTCGATCGTCGAACTCTTGCCGGCTCCGTTGGGGCCGAGGAGCGCGAAGGTCTCGCCGCGCGCGATGTCGAAGCTCACGCCATCCAGCGCGACGACGCTGCCGTAGGT
>FSXL01000562.1_pt1 | contig 12984 bp, 15 predicted proteins | sample 1638241 | NCBI WGS metagenome assembly FSXL01 (sample SAMEA3914788, study PRJEB12502) | metagenome | biome: forest; material: soil | place: Canada | collected 2011-07-03 | depth 0.1 m | reverse complement strand
GAGTAAGCAAGTGCAATCAGTACCACCCGCACGGTCGGCCCGCTCGATGCGCTCACGTTGATCACTGCCGCGAGGATTGGTCCTGCACAGGGCGCGCAGACGAAGCCAAGCGCTCCGCCGACGCCAAGTCCCGTCCAGAATCCGTCTCCCCGTGTCTTCGGTCCGAACCGCGCAAGCCGTGAGAGCGGAGCCTGGACGCGCTGCGCCAATGCCGGCACCAGCATTACCAAGCCGAAAGAGATGAGCACGACGATCGCCAGGATCCGGGTTGCGCTGGCCCCAAGGCCAACACCGTTGACGAGCTTGGCCAGAGCAACGATCGTGATCGTGAAGGTGACCGCCAGCCCGAGGACGATGCCGAGCGGTCGCCGCCGCCCACCGACGGCGCTCGCTGAAAGCAACGCGGGTAGCACAGGCAACACGCAGGGCGTGATTGCGGTGCCGGCGCCGGCGACGATTGCGAAGAGCAGTAGTAGGAGCATCGATGTACTCGAGGAGGATCCTCGTCAGAGCTTGAGTCTCAGTTACCACCGTGTGCGTTACGTAAGACCTCCGTAAGGGGGCACATGGGGAAGGCCCGACGCCCAATCGACGGCGCGCAGGTGGTCTGAGACAAAGGCAGCCGCTACTCATAGGTATGTAGACCGTTAGGTAGCGGCCCGTCAGCTTTCCCTGCATGGAGGGAGAGCTGCAGGCGCGCGTCGGAGGGAATCTCCGCGCGTACCGCCTCAAGCTGGGACTGAGCCAGGAGGCATTCGCTGATCAGCTTGTGTTCCACCGAACCTACATGGGCGCGATCGAGCGCGGTGAACGCAATCTGACGCTCCGCAGCGTTGAACGGATCGCCGAGCGGCTTGGCATCGAGGCTACGACCCTGCTGCTGGCGCCCGAGGATCACGTCAGCGATCCGGCGTAGCGTCGGCGTCTGGTGGATAGGCGGCGGCCATCGCCGCCGTGATCCTGCTCAGCTTCTGGGTCTCAATGTTCACTGCGGGCCAGTCGTGACCCGGCCGGCTGATCGCCTCCAGCAGCTCTTCCAAGAGGTCCGAGACGAGCGTTGTCGCCAGGTCGTCATCCGACCCCCAGCTACCCGATGGGAACACCTGTTCGCTCACGTCGAGTGACGCTAAGCGATACCCCGGCCGGACATCTGCCGCGAGCCACGATTCCTACACAAAGCCGGCACACGTCGCCACACAGTTGGCACAGGGCGTCGGGAGCGTCCGAGCTAGCCGCCGATCGCTGACATCGTCCTGGCCGGCTGGAGGAAGCCCGGCTCACCGATGTGGTGCTTGAGCTCCTTACGCCAAACGGCGTCGCGGATGAGTTGCTCGAGCTGATCGTCATCGGCGCCTGCTCTCAGCGGCGCCCGCAGGTCTGTCTCATGCAGCGAGAAGAGGCAGGTGCGCAGCCGCCCATCGGCGGTCAGACGGATGCGGTTGCAGTCCGCGCAGAACGGTTCTGAGACGGGGTTGATGAAGCCGATCTCTCCCCGGCCGTCGGCGAACCGGTACACGCGCGCGGTTGCGCTTGGCTCACGTTCGAGCGCTTCGAGGGGATGGAGGGCGTGGATCATCGTGTGCAGCTCTACACCCCGGAGCACCTGATCCTGGGTCCAGGCGTGGTCGGCGTCCAGTGGCATGAACTCGATGAAGCGGACCTGGTACGTGCTGCTGCGGGCGAGCTCAACGAAGGCCGGCACCTCCTGTTCCGTGAATCCGCGCAGGGCCACCGCGTTTACCTTGATCGGGCCGACGCCCGGCTGCGCCGCAAGTGCGGCCAAGCCATCGAGCACCTGTTCCAATGAGTCGCGCCGTGTCAACTCATGGAACCGGTGGCGCTGGAGCGAATCGATTGACACGTTGAAGCGCGTCGCGCCGGCTGCGACCAGGGCTCCCGCGTCGCGTTCAAGCAGGAACCCGTTGGTCGTGATCGACAGATCACGGATGCCGTTAAGTGCACTGAGTCTTCCCACAAGCTCTGGAAAGTCCTTGCGCACCAGTGGCTCCCCGCCGGTGAGCCGCACATCGTGCACCCCCATCGTGCTCAACAGCTCGACAAGGCGTGTGATCTCCTCGAAGCTCAACACCGCATCTCGCTCGAGCCAAGGCAGTCCGTCAGCTGGCATGCAGTACTGACAGCGAAAGTTGCAGCGGTCGGTAACGGAGACGCGCAGGTCTGCGATCAGCCGTCCATGTCCATCGACCAGAGCCTCGCGTTCCATGAGATCAGGCTAGCGCCGCCAACCCGGTTATCCGTATTCCAATCCAGTACGCGCTTCTGACACGTGGTGATCTGTACGGCTGAAGACCGCTGCGCGAACGAATTTTGGACCGCGCGCGACACGAATTCGGTCGGTCATCACGCCCATGATGTACGCATACGTGCTTTCGAGTACATAGACGTTTCTCATTACTGGCGCGACCGGACGCATTGGCGCGATTTCGGGTCGCGCAAATCGCCGACGGCGCCCAGAGCGAGGTACCGTTGCGGCGCCGGAACCGTCGTTGCCCGCAAAGGCTCGACGCTCACCCAGACGCAGCGGCGACGCACCCGGCAGGCCGCACTCCTGCCCCACGCAGCGGATTCTACCCCGCAGACCGCCGGAATGGATCTGCGCCCATTTCCGCTATCAACCTCCAGGTGAGGGAGAGAGTTTCCTTGAAAGCGGCCGTAACCATGGGTGCGCTGGCGCTTCTCGACCCTATTTTGCCTGAATAGGTACGCCTCGACGAATACTCTAACTCTCAACCTGAGCAACAGTCATCTTATCTGCGATCGGCGCAACCTGAGCCGTTACTTCCATTCGATTCGGCGGCGCTCGTTGAAATCCTGCCCCCAGATCTCGGGACGTTGCCCGTGCCTGGCGCGACGATCGAGGCGTCATCGACCGAGGCATTCGCTGCCACGAGCCGTGCCTAAGCCGCCGGCGCGGACAGGCGAACTGATCGTCGTGAGATTCACGTACCGCACGAGGACCACAATCGCAGCGCGCAGCAGATCAGAGAGCGTGCGAATGTCGCCGCAGGTCATCGATGTCTGTGACGCTAGTCGGCTGGGGCAAAACAGGTACGTCAACGTACTCGGGTCTCGGATGTGGAAACCGGCAACGTCTCCGACTGTTGCGGGAGGCCGGCAACGTCTCCGACTGTTGCGGGGCGCGGCCGGAACGCGGCCGGGAAGCGCAACGGCACGTCGGATCCGTGGTGATCATCGGGAACGACGACCGTCGCGTCGCTGCCGGGCCATCTGGACGCGACGCTCCCCGCCGAGCAGGTCGATGGCAAGGCCGGGGGACACGCCGGTGAGAAACGAACCGAGACGGCCCCACCCGTGCGGCCGTCTACCTCGGAAGTCGAGGGCCGGATACCTTGAAACTTGCGCCTCGCGGATCCCGGAAGCCGCGGGCCCGATATCGCGGAACTTGCGGGCCGCATACCGAGCAGGTTGCGGCCCGGATACCGCAGAGCACGCGGGCACTTCATTCCGGGGGCGTACCGGATAGCCTACGCCCATGAGCGAAGAGCTGACCAGGAGCGGTGAGGGGATTTTCAAGCCCTCGCGGCGTGGCTATGACCGCGTAGAGGTCGACGCGTACGTCACGCAGTTGCACCGCCAGATCCACGATTTGCAGGCCCAGGCGTCCAGCCCTGACGTCGCTGTTCGCAGCGCGCTTGAGCGCGTTGGTGGCGAGGTCTCCGGAATCTTGCAGCAGGCCCATGACACCGCTGATGAGATCGTCGCCGAGGCTGAGGCCGACGCCGCCGCTCATCGCGCGGCGGCCGCCAAAAACGCTGCCGAGGTGACAGCTGCCGCCGAGCAGCGCGTCCACGAGCTCGATCTCGACACCGACCGAATCTGGTCTGAGCGCGAGCGGATCATGACCGACGCGCGTGACCTCTCAAGGCAGCTTCAGGCCGTCGCAGATCTCGCCGCCGAGCGCTTCCCGGAGGATCAGCACACGGCTGCGGGCAGCTTTGGCCAGTCGAATGCGGGCAATTGACACACGCCACCTGGGCCGGGAGCGGGCAGTCTGTTGCTGGCAGGTAGGTGAAGTACTCGTTGATCCGGGGCCGACATCGTCCCTGGACAATGTTTTGGCCGCACTGGAAGGCTGGCGCCCGCAGGCGATCCTGCTGACCCACATCCACTTCGACCACGCCGCATCGACCGGAACCCTGGCGTGCATGTGGCCGGACGTTCAGGTCTACGTGCACGAGCGCGGTGCGCCGCACATGATCAACCCGGAGCGGCTCTGGGCCAGTGCCTCGCGCCTCTACGGTGAGGAGAACATGCTCGCCCTATGGGGCCGGTTCGAGCCGGTCCCCGAGGATCGGCTCAACGTCCTGGTCGGTGGCGAAACGCTCCAGATCGCTGGCGGCAGCTACGAAGTCGCCTACACGCCAGGTCACGCCCAACATCACGTCTCCTACCTGCACGAGGGCACAGCATTTGTCGGGGACGTCGGCGGCGTCAGAATCGAGCCGGGGGCACCGACGCTGCCGCCGACGCCCCCGCCGGACATAGACATCGAAGCCTGGCACCGCTCGATTGAGATCGTGCGCGCTTGGAAGCCTGAGCGCCTGGCGATCACCCACTTTGGCCTCAGTGAGTCGCCGGAAGCGCAGTTCGCCGAGCTCAGCTCTCGCCTCGATCTGTGGGCTGCGTCGGCTCGCGATCAGGACGAGGAGGGTTGGGTCGACGACGTCAAGGCGGAGCTACGCGCCGCTACCACGCCTGAGACGTTCGACGCCTTCATGCAGACGATCCCGGTTGAACAGTCGTACGCCGGCCTGCGCCGCTACTGGGACAAGCGCGCCGAGGCCAAAGCTCGGTCCTAGGCGCCCCGACGCTCGTCTGACGTTCGCGCTCTTGGCCGCGGTCTCCGGTGCGCGGGTCACTGGCAATTCAGCTTGCCGCTCTGTAACTGTGGGCGATACCGGGGTATTCTCACAACGAGATGTCGCTGACCGTTGAACTTCCGCGTCTCGCGGGACCCGGCAGCGGGCTTGGTGGGCTGTGGAACGTAGTGGTTCTCAATGACAACCACAACACGTTTGACAGCGTCGCTGAGGCGCTGGCCGCTCACATCCCCGGTGTAACCCTTGCAGAGGGTTACCGTCTGGCTACCAAGATCCACCACACTGGCTGTGCGATCGTGTGGAGCGGCGCCCGTGAGGACGCTGAGGTCTACTGGGGAAGCCTTGAAGGCGCGGGGCTGACGATGGCCCCACTCGAAACCGCCTGAGCGGTGCCCGCGGCGGCCGCCTTCAGCTTCGCGGCCTGACGCTCTGGGCTGATCCTCACGACGTTCCAGATCAGGCCGCACTTCTCGAGCATCACGATCAGCAGCCCTGTCGGGTCGGTCATGCGCTCCCAGAAGCGCAGGCCGTGGAAGGCCGACGTAGGGAAGGCATGGTGATTGTGGTGCCAGGCCTCACCGAAAGCGAAGGGTGCAAGCCAGCCTACGTTGCGCGACTCGTCGTCCACGTCAAAGCGGCGCTTGCCGAAGAAGTGACAAACGGAGTTGATCGACCAGGTCACGTGGTGCAGAAGGAAGACGCGCACCAGCCCGGCCCACAGCAGCGCTGCGAGGGCGGCGCCAATCGTGCCGCCGATCGCCCAGCCGAGCGCGAACGGGATCAGCAGGCCGAGTGCCACCCAGAGGAAGAAGAGACGGTCAACCACGCGCAGAACCGGGTCCTTGAGCAAGTCCGGAGCGAAGCGTTCCTGCTCTGCCTGACCCACGTTCTCAAACAGCCAGCCGATATGCGCATGCCACAGACCTTTGAGCGCGCCACCGAGGCCGGGACCGCTCAGGTGCGGGGAGTGTGGATCGCCGTCAACGTCGGTGAAGGCGTGGTGCTTGCGGTGGTCGGCCACCCAGGTGATGACTGACCCTTCGACCGCCATCGAGCCCAGCACCGCGAGGACTGCACGCAGCGCCGCGGAGCTCTCGAACGCGCGGTGGGTGAGCATGCGATGGAAGCCGAGCGTCACCCCAAATCCGGTGACGAAGTACAGGACGATCATCATGCTCAGTTCCAACGGACCGATCGCGCGGTGCCAGAGCAAGACGATCGCGATGATCAGCGCGGTCGGAGGCACGGCCACGCCCAGCAGGTTGACGGACTTGTGCAAGCGACTCACAAGAGCGATCCTACGTCGTATCTGGAGTAGTTTCTTCACCTCAGCGCACTAGTCAGTGGGGAATACTTGTAAGTTTGGTATGAACTATGGCTGACCAACCCTGGCACGAGCTACCCCCGCAGGTCGCCGCGATGCTGCTGCCGCTGCTTCCGGAGCTCTCCGCCGAGATCATCGACGCGGTCGGAACCGTACCCGCCTATTCGCGCCCGATCGAGGGCGACTTCGGCGTCGGGGTCCGGGCCGGTGTCGAGCAGGCGCTGGCGCATCTCGTCAAAGAGATCCAGGCAGCTGGGCCGGTACCGCGCTCAGACGTCTACCACCGACTCGGGCGCGGCGAGATGCGCGCCGGGCGTAGCCTCGATGCGCTGCTCAGCGCCTACCGCGTCGGGGCTCGCGTCGCCTGGCGTCGCGTCGTAGCGGCTGGTGAGGAGGCTGGGCTTGAGCCGGCCACGCTCTACACGCTGGCCGAGGCGATCTTTGCGTATATCGACGTGCTCTCAGCGGAATCGGCCGAGGGGTACGCGCTCGAGCAGACCGCCACCGCGGGCCAGGCGGAGCTGGCGCGGCGCCGGCTGGTGCGGATGCTGGTTCGCGAGCCGGCCGCTGAGAGCGAGCTGGTGGTGCTCGCCGCACGCGACGCCGCCTGGGAGCTACCGCGCGCACTCGCGGCGGTGGCGATCACGGCGCCCGGGAGCGCCGTTCCGCCCGTGCTGCGCTTGCCCTTGGGCTGCTTGGCCGACCAGATCGGCGACCTCACCTGCGCGATCGTGCCCGATCCGGATGCGCCCGGTCGTCGATTCGAGTTGGAGCACGCCGTGCGCGCCGCGGGTGCTCACGCAGCCCTCGGCACCACGGTCGGTTGGGCGGAAGCGGCGCGGAGCTTCGCCCGAGCGCGAGCTGTGCTCGCGCTCGGCACGGCAGACGAACCCCTGATCGCAGCCCGTGACCGCTCGGGCGAGCTGCTGCTCGCCTCGGACCCGACGCTCGCATCCGAGTTCGCGGCCGACCTGCTGGCTCCGTTGGCCGCGCTCGCGCCCGGTGCGCGGGCGCGGATGACCGCGACACTCGCCGCCTGGTTGGCTGAACAGGGGCGGCTCGGCGCGGTGGCCCAGCGGCTCGAGATCCATCCGCAGACCGCGCGCTACCGGCTCGCGCGCATGCGTGAGCTGTTCGGTGACCGGCTCGACGACGCGGATGAGCGCTTCTGGCTCGAATTGGCTTTGAGGGTAAGGGGTTGAGCCATAGGTCAGGGGTGGAGCGGCTGATCCTCGTGGTCAGCGCGGCCGTCTTCATCGACACGATGTTCTACGCGGTGATCTCACCGCTGCTGCCTGAGCTCAGCCACCAGCTGGCGCTCTCGAAGCTCTCGGCCGGCGTGATGACGGCGAGCTATCCGGCGGGAATGCTGGTCGGCTCGCTGCCTGGCGGCGCCCTGACGGTGCGGACCGGCCCGCGCTTCACCGTCTGCGTGGGGCTGCTGATGCTGGTCGTGTCGACGGTTGCGTTCGGTTGGCTGAACTCGGCTCCAGGCCTGGACCTGGCGCGCTTTGTGGAGGGGTTGGGAGGCGCCTGCTCGTGGGCCGGGGGCCTCGCCTGGCTTGTGGCCGCCACGCCGGTCGAGCGGCGTGGGGCGGTGATCGGCAAGGCATTGGCGATGGCGATCGGCGGCTCGCTGTTCGGGCCGGCGATCGGGGCCTTGGCCAGCGCCGTGGGGCGCCCGGCGCTGTTCACCGTGCTGGCGATGTCAGGGCTGGCGCTGACCGCGTTCGTTCGCGTCGTGCCCGATCAGACCGAATCCTCCGAGCAGGCGGTGACTGAGGTGATCAGGGTGATGCGTCGCCCCTCACTGATGCGGGCGATGTGGTTGATGACGCTGCCGGCGATGGTCTCAGGCGTGGTCAACGTACTGGCGCCTCTGCAACTCCACAAGCTCGGCGCCGGCGCCGGCGTGATCGGAGCGACCTTCCTGGTCGGCGCCGGCCTCGAGGCGATCGTCTCACCTTGGGTCGGTCACCTCTCGGACCGTCATGGCCGTCTGCTGCCGTTGCGCCTCGGCCTGATCGGAACCGCTGTGGCGTTGGGCTGCTTCACGCTACCCGGGACGGCAATCGAGCTGAGTCTGCTGGTGGTCCTGGTTTGCATCGTGCTCGGCTGCTTCTGGGCACCGGCGATGGCGTTGCTGTCCGACGTCTCCGAGCACTACGGCATCGACCAGGCGCACGCGGCGGCGCTGATGAACCTCGGCTGGGCAGCGGGCCAGATAGTTGGCGCGCTCGGCGGCGGCGCAACCGGCAAGGCGTGGGGCGACAGCTTCCCGGCCCTGGCTACGGCCGGACTCTGTGTGCTCTCGATCGCCGCTACGCGGCGGTCGACGGGTGCGGCTCAGGATTGAGATCCGCGGGCGTCACGGTTGTGACCTCGGCGCCACCGGAGGCGTACTCCTCGTGCCAGACGTAGCTGATCGGGATCTGGTACTTGCCGGAGTAGCGAGCGCGAAACTCCGTCATCTGCGGGCCTTCCCAGTAGCGATACCAGTCGTCCTTGTTCTCAAACCAGACCTGCTGCAGGATGTTGTACTGGTCATCAAGCGAGCGCTGGACGTTGTAGCGCGTGGCGCCGTATTCGAGCGAGACAGGGCCGGCCCATTCAGAGACGGCGTCGACGAACAGATCGCCACGGAACAACGTCGCATACCACTTGATGTGAACTACACCTCTGGCCACTGGATGCGGATGCTACACAGCCACCGGGTCACTCGCCTCCTCGCCCGCTGGCGAGGAGGTCGGCTCACCGTGGCCCGGCCGGTTCTGGATCAGCACCCAGGCGACGCCCGCACCGATCAGGGTCGCTATCGCGCCCACCAACAGCCCGGTGCCGAGTGAAGATACGAACGCCTCCCTGACGGCAGCGAGGATCTGTGGGCTGGGGTGCCCGCTCGGGGCGGCGCCGCTGCCAAGCGCGCTGGCGATCGCGCTGCGCACATGCGCCGGTACGTTCGGCAGGCTCTGGTTCAGCTTGGAGTGGCCGATCGTCGTGACCAGCGCGCCCATCACCGCCACGCCGAACGTGCTGCCGACCATGCGGCTCATCGACAGCACGCCGGACGCGGCGCCGGCTTTGGAGCGGTCGACGGCGTTCATTGCGGCAGTGCTCATCGGCGACATCGTCAGGCCCATGCCACAGCCCATCAAGAAGAATCCAGGCAGTAGCAGCCCGTAGCCGCTGTGGATCGTGATGTGACTGTCGATGTAGATCGCGATCGCCACCAGCAGCAGGCCGACAACCATCAGCGGCCGCGGCCCGACCTTGTCGGTGAGCCGTCCTGCCAGCGGACCGAGCACCACCAAAACGAGCGTTGAGGGCAGGAAGCGCACGCCGGTCGCGAGTGGCGACAGGTGCATGACGTTCTGCATGTACAGGGTCAAGAAGAAGAACTGCGCGAACATCGCGAAGCTGATGATGAAGGCGACGATGTTGACTCCGACCGACGTGCGCGTGCGAAAGAAGGAGAAGTCGAGCATCGGCACGCGGACGCGTAGCTCCGTCACCACGAACCCCGCCAGCGCGATCACCGCCAGGAGCAGCAGCCCCAGCGTCTTGCTCGAGCCCCAGCCCCAGCTGTCTGACTTGATCAGCGCCAGCACCAACGCCGTCAGCCCAGCGGTGATCAGCACTATGCCCTGGTAGTCGATCGTGCGGTCGACGGTCTCATCGCGGCTCTCGTGCGCGGCGAAGAGGCAGACGAGCACGGCGACGACGGCGATCGGCGGGTTGATGAAGAAGATCGCGCGCCAACTCACGTCCTCTGTGAGGAAGCCGCCGACCACCGGCCCGATCGCCAGCGCGAGCGCGCTGACCCCGGCCCAGGTGCCGATCGCCGTGCCGCGCTCATGCGGCGGGAATGACTGCGTGATGATCGCCAGGCTGGCCGGCATCATGCAGGCCGCGCCGATGCCCTGGACCGCTCGAAACGCGACCAGCACCGTGTCGTTGGGGGAGAGGCCGATGATCAGGCTGGAGATGCCAAAGACGATCACGCCGAACAGGAACATCCGCCGGCGGCCGAAGATGTCGCCCAGGCGGCCACCGGTGATCAGCATCACCGCGAGGCTCAGGGTGTAGGCGTTGACCGTCCACTCGAGTGACGAGAGGCTCGCGTGCAGATCACGTTGGATCGACGGCAGCGCGACGTTCACGACCGTGTTGTCCAGCATCATCATGAAGAGCGCGAAGCACATCGCGCCCAGCGTCCACCAGCGTGCGTTCTCGTCGGTGATGAACCGATGTCGATGAGTGCCTACGCTCACTAGTTAAGGTTGTAGCAAGGCGCTATCCCCGGCCTGGCGGGGTGCTCCGATCCGCAAGTGGGCCGGGGTGATCGGCGCCGGATTGCCGCCCACAAAGCCCGATCCGGTCAGGTCGTAGCGGCCTGTGCGCAGGTCGGCGGTCACGATCGCGGTTCCGTTCGGCGGCAGCTCACCGCTGCTCACCGTCGGCCCGTTGGGATGGTGCGCCCGGAAGGCCGTGATCAGCTCTGCGCGCGTTGCCTGGTTGGTGACGTAGAACGCGACCAGGCCGGCGCCGACCGAGGCAGGTGAGACCGAAATACCGTGGTCGTTCACGTAGACGCTGACATCCACAGGCGGGGAGGGACGGCTCTTGCCCTTGAAGGCCAGGGGCGTTGTCGAACCGCAACCGGCCACCAGCAGCGCCGCCAACGCGACCGCGGGCAGGGCAAGCCGGCGCACGTCAGGGCTTCCGCTCGCCTCTACTCCGGGACGGACTCGGGCACGGCGCCGCTCAGGATCGCCCGGCGGTGCTCAATGTCATGGAGCTCGTCCTGCAGCAGCTCCCAAGCCTCTGGCTCCGCGTCGACGTAATCCTGTCCGGTCAGGTCGTGGAGGTACTCGTGGTACTCCTGCCACGCTCGACGGATGTCTCCGTCGATCTCATTCAGCTTGTCGGTACCGGCGATCATGGCGCTCACAACGGCTCCTTCCACGGCTGAGTGTGCCTTGCATATTCGATCGTACGCCGGAACGCGGCGGATGGATCACTACAGCGTTAGGAAGCGTTAGGGAAACGGTAAGGCGCTGACAACACTCGTCTGGCCGTCAGCCGCCGTCACGACCGATCCGATCGGCGCTTCGCGCCGCACCAGGGCCAGCGCCACCGGCCCGAGCCGCGGTGAGTGCGCTGAGCTCGTCACCGTTGCCACCTCACGCTCCGCGAAACTGAGAACCGTGCCGACAGCCAGCGGCTCGTCACTGCGCAGGCCGCGCAGCTCACGGTTCGGCTTGCCCTTGTAGAAGAGTCGCGCCACGGTCTCCTGGCCGACATAACAGCCCTTGGTGAACGACACCGCGCGCTCGTTGAGGCCGGCCTCTTGTGGGATCACGCTCTCATCGAGATCGATCCCGTAACGAGGGCGTCCCGACTCGATCCGCAAACACTCGACGGCATCCTCGCTGACCGGCACTGCGCCGGCGGCCGCGACCGCGTTGAGCACGGTCTCACGGTCCTCCGAGGCAAAAAGGAGGTCCGTGCCGAGGTCCGTGCGGATCGCACGGACCTCGGCACCGGCGAACCTGAACACCAGATGCGAATGCTCAGCCTCCGGCAGCTCGACGCCCGCCGCTCGCAACACGTCGTCCGACCCAGGGCCGATCAGCGAGAGCAGCCCAGACTCAAGCGTGCGCTTGTGCAGCTGCACGTCATGCCCCAGGGAGAAGCTGCGGATCATGTTGAAGAGCGGCTGTAGCGCGACTCGCTCGGTATCGAGCAGCAGCTCCGGGCCGGCGTCGAGGACACGGACGTCCCCCTGCATCTTGCCCTTCTGGGTCAGGAACGCGGCATAGAGCCCGCTCCCGGGGGTCAACGAGACGACGTCGTTGGTCAGCTGGCCCTGCAGGAACTCCTTGGCGGCAGTGCCGGTCAGCGCGAGCTTGCCGCGCTCCGAGCGGTCGAGCAGCCCGCAGCGGGTGCTGAGCGTCTCATAGTCCTGCGCAAACGTCGACGTAGCGGTCACGTAACCAAGGTTGGCACACGCCAACTTGCGGCCGGCGAGAGTCTCGCTGCGGTCTGGCGTGGCGGCTCGCTAGTGTTCGGACCCGATGGCCCTGGCCGACACATTCACGACGATCGTTGAATCGCTGCCCGACGACTGGACCGACCTCGAATTGGATCTGCGGATCTTCGAGGAGCGGCGCTATATCGAGGCGTCGACGCTGCTGGTCATCTGCAACCCGCACCCGTACTCCAAGTACGACTGGCATTGGCGTCTGCAGGTGGCTCACCGCTTCGGACATGCCGCCTCGGTTCAGGCTGTTCACACCGGACTCAAGCTGCTCGACGACGCCGGCATCGCCGGTGAGCTGGCGGTACGTGAGACCCGCACCGGCCGCGTTGAGGTCGTGCAGATGTGGGGCCGGCCCGAATCAGTCCGCGAAGAGTTCAGACTCCGCCGCGCTCAATAGGAGCGCGCATGGCGTCCACGCTCCCATTGAGCGCGGATCACTTTGGCAGGAAGGCCGAGTCGAACATCGTCGCCACATCGGGCTTGTGCTTGACGATCCCGAACTTGACTTCCCATTTGGCCCAGGCGTCGAGGATCGACGGCTTGAGCGCGCCGTAGTTGCCGCCGCCAACGGGAAGGAAGGCTGGGAGCTCTGCTTGGAGTTGCTGGCGGACCGCTGACGCGGAGAGGCCGGTGACCTGTGATTCAAGCGCCTGCTCGCCCGCCTTCGGATCCTTGAGCACGGCGTCGTATCCCTCGACCAGGGCATGCACCAGTCCGCGAGCGAGGCTGGGGTCCTTGCGAAGTTGCGCCCGGGT
>FSXL01000523.1_pt1 | contig 13000 bp, 15 predicted proteins | sample 1638241 | NCBI WGS metagenome assembly FSXL01 (sample SAMEA3914788, study PRJEB12502) | metagenome | biome: forest; material: soil | place: Canada | collected 2011-07-03 | depth 0.1 m | reverse complement strand
GTCCGGGCGAATACGGCGAGGGCGACGTCTTCCTCGGACTCACCGTCCCGACCACCCGCCGCATGGTGAAGTCGTTTCTCGACCTGCCGTTCTCGGAGGTCTCCACCCTGTTGGCGAGCGGCGTGCACGAGTACCGGTTCGCGGCGCTCCTCATCCTGGTCGCGCAGGCTCCGGGCCGGCCCGACGAGGTCGCCGACTTCTACCTGGCCGCGGTGCGAGCCGGTCGCGTCAACAACTGGGACCTGGTCGATTGCTCGGCCGAGTTCATCCTGGGCGAGTATCTCCTCGATCGACCGCGCGACGTGCTGTTCGACCTCGCGGTCGGCTCCTCGGTGTGGGAGCGTCGGGTCGCGGTGCTAGCGACCTTCGGATTCATCAAGCACGCCGACGCGTCGACCACGCTCGAGATCGCGCTCGTTCTCCTGGGAGACGGGCACGACCTCATCCAGAAGGCCGTCGGCTGGATGCTGCGTGAGGTCGGCAAGCGGGTCGACCAGGCGATCCTTCTCGCGTTCCTTGATGAGAACGCTGCCAGGATGTCGCGAACGACCCTCTCATACGCCTGCGAGCACCTCACGGTCGAGCAGCGAACGCACTACCGGTCGCTCAGGGTGAGTTAGCCGGGTTCGGACCCGTCCGTGACACCGGCCAGTCCTTCCCAGTTCTCGAGGTCGCGCCGCTCTCCACTCTCGGCCGTCCAGTGTCCGGTGCCTCGACGATGCTTACGCGCATGACAAAAACGACAGCGGTATCACCGCCCGTCTCCGAGATTCTCGAGCAGTTCTTCGACGGCTTTGAGGCGGACGCCTCCGACGCGAGGCGCCTACGCAACAGTGCCGTACGACTCGACCTCGAGCAGTACCTCGAGCGCGAGGGCGAGCGCATTCTGACGGATGGCCAACGGGCGATCCTGAACACCGAGCGAGACTTCGATCGGGAGGGGGCATTCGTGCGAACCATGCACGCGCCCGACCTGTTCTATGCGCTCGAACACTATCTCGACCCGGCGCACGCGTTCCTCGGGATCGAGCAGCGACGAGTGCAGGTGGAGGCGATCGCCGCGCTCATCACGTGCCTTCTCGGCGGCCGGTGGGTGTGGGGAGAGGCCATCTCCGAGTGCTGCCTGATCGACGTCGAACTCGCCATTCGCCGCGCCCGTACTGATCTCAGCCACGCGCGAGCGTTCGAACGATCGCTTCGGCGGCCGTGAGCCGACCGCGGCTAGAAGATCATCGGTCGATCGTCGTCATCGGCGTCGACGGGAAGGTCGAGCTCGACGACGAGGGGCACGTGGTCGCTTGGGGCGTCGCCTTTGCGTTCGTTGCGTTCGATCTTCGCGTCGGTCACGAGGTCGGTGAGCGCGCGCGAGCCGAGGATGAAGTCGATGCGCATGCCCTCGTTTCGAGGGAATCGCAGCTGCTGGTAGTCCCAGTAGGTGTAGCCCTCGACGCCCCGACTGCGCAAGATGTCCGTGAGTCCGGTGGCTTCGAGCGCGGCGAACGCGTCACGTTCGGGTTTGCTCACGTGCGTCCTGCCCTCGAAGGCGGCGATGTCCCACACGTCGATGTCGAGCGGTGCGATGTTGAAGTCGCCCATGAGCGCGAACTTGATGTCGGGTTCGGCCGCGAGCCACCCCGTCGTCGCGGCGGCGAGTGCGGCCAGCCACTCGAGCTTGTAGGGATAGTGCGGATTGTCGAGCTCGCGACCGTTGGGAACGTAGAGGCTCCACAGGCGAACATCGTCGACGGTCACGCCGAGCGCTCTCGCCTCCTGCGGTAGATCGCCCGCGTCATCCACCTTGCCGAAACCCGGAGACCCCGGGAAGCCGATCGTGACATCCGTCATGGGAAGCCGTGAGGCGAACGCGACACCGTTCCACTGGTTGAGCCCATGCAGTTCGATGTCGTATCCGGCCTCCGAGAAGGCGTCGTACGGGAACTGCTCGGGCTTGCACTTGATTTCCTGCATCGCGAGAACGTCGATGTCTTCGCGCACAAGCCAGTCGACGACACGGCCGACGCGGCTGCGAATCGAGTTGACATTCCAGGTAGCTACACGCATGGCTCAACGCTATCGCCAGCCACCTTCAGCCAGCAGTTAACCCCTCTAACTGGGCAATGGTCAGCCCTTCTGCGCGCTCATAGTCTGTGAGCTGCGATGAAACCCGACGACTTCGACGACCCTGGAGCTGAAGCCGCAGACCGCAAAGACAACCGCAGGGCAATCGTTGTCGCGGTCTGCGCCGCCATCATCGTCGGAATCGCCAGCGGCATCCTGATGGCGACGGCGGGTCAGGCTCCGGAGTCGGCGCCCACTCCGCGGCACAGTTCGGTGAGCATCCTGAACGGCCCCGGTATCGGCCTTACCGAATGACCGCGGTGGCCCCCGTGGCCGCGAATCTCCACGGAAGACGTTGAGCATGCCCGCGCTATCCTTGGTTGGTGTCGTCCCCCCGTGAGCAACTCATCGAGTACATTTCCGCCGAGGCGGTGTTCCACGGCGACTTCATCCTCACCAGCGGGAAGCAGGCGAGCTACTACATCGACCTGCGCAAGGTGAGCCTCGACCATCGGGTCGCTCCGCTCATCGGGCGCGTCATGGTCGAACTGATTTCAGACGTGCACGACGTCTTCGCCGTCGGTGGTCTGACCATGGGCGCCGACCCGATCGCCGCCGCCGTCCTGCACCAGGGCGTGGCGCTCGGTAAGACGTACAACGCGTTCGTGGTTCGAAAGGAACCAAAGGATCACGGCCGGGGCAAGCAGGTAGAGGGTCCGGAGCTCGAAGGCAAGCGAGTGATCGTGCTCGAGGACACCTCGACCACCGGGGGCTCACCGCTCAAGGCGGCGGAGGCGCTCGAGAGGGTGGGAGCCGAAATTGCGGCCGTTGCCGTCGTCGTCGACCGCGACACGGGCGCCAGACAGGCGATCGAAGCGGCCGGATATCCGTACCTCGCAGCGATTGGACTTGCCGACCTCGGGCTAGCATCGTGACCGATGGCAAGGACGAGGGCGACGCGAGCGACTGGCTTTCGAGCCAGTTCACGCCCACCGAGCAGGTTCCCAAGCAGGAGACTCCGGAACCCGCGGAGCCCGCAGCTTCGGTTCCGCCTCCGCTGGTAACACCTCCGCCGACCGTTGCCCCGGCCGTTTCAGCGCCGGCACACAGCGCTGCAACACCCCCGACGCAGGCGCCGACTCCCGCCGCCCACAGCAGCCTCCCGGCGCCGCTGCAGTCATCTGCGCCACAGCCATCCGCGCCAGAACCGAATGCGGCGGGCGGATTCAACTGGGGGCTTCGCCCCGGCGGCGCCACCCAGCCCGCTGCGGAGCAGCCCGTCCAACCTGCGGCACCACCTCCAGCGACGGTGCCGGAGCCGCCGGCCGCGCTTCCGCCGACCCAGGCGTACAGCGCTCCGCTGGATCTGCCGACCCAGCCATTCAGCGCCCCGGTCGATCAGCCGACGCAGCAATTCAGCGCCTCGCTGGATCAGCCGACCCAGCCGCTCTCCTGGGACGAGTTCGCCGCGACGCAGTCGGCGTCGACATCGGGATGGGCGGGCCAGCCCACCGAGGCATACACGGTGCAGCCGACCGAGGCCTACACCGTCCAACCCGTCCAGCCCACGGAGGCGTACACGCCGCCGCTGTGGCAGCAGGAGTCGCCGTCGTCCCTCGAGCAGGACAGCCAGCCGGCATCCGCGATCGACTCGCTATTCGGCGATCACCAGTTTCAGAGCTACGAGGAGATCGGCCTTCTCGATACCGTCAAGGCGGGTGTTCCGGCGGGCCCCGCAGCTTCGTCGCCGACCGTCGAGAGCGAACCGCGCGCGCCGCTGACGAGCGTGCAGAAGGCGCTCATGGCGGTTGCCGGCGGTCTGATCGTGGTCCTGATCCTGATCGGGATGTTCTTCCTCGGGCAACACATCGGCTCGGCGAGCGCAGCAGCACCGGCCAGCGCGGGCAAGGGCACGTCGACCAATACCCCGACCCCGGCGGGATCCGGGGGACCGGCCTCCCCCGGCGTTCAGGAATGGTCAGCGCTGCAGGGAGGCGAGTGCATCCAGCCGTTCAGTTCGGCGTGGGCGGCGACCTTCACCGTCGTGAACTGCTCGAGCGATCACGACGCGCAGATGGTCTTCAAGGGCAAGCTTCCGGATTCCGCGGACACCGCGTATCCCTCCGCCTCGCAGTTCCAGACCGAGCTCACCGGGCTGTGCAGCGCGCCGACGGCCATCAACTACGCCGCCGCGGCGGCCGTGACGGACCTGCAGATCAGCTTCAGCTACCCGCCGTCGCAGTCGAAGTGGATCGCGGGCGACCGCACCTACTACTGCTTCGTCGATCGACAATCGGGCGGAAACCTGCCGGGCGACCTGTCGGTGCCGAGCAGCACGTCGTCGCAGTAGGGCGACCGACAGTCGCGTCGGTCAGCCGACCGGCTCGGGGTCGATCAGGTCGGCGACGCTGTTGAGGACCTCGTCCGGTCGGAACGGGTAGCGTTCGATCTCGGCGGCATCGCTGATACCGGTCAGAACGAGAACGGTGTGCAGGCCGGCCTCGATGCCCGCGACGATGTCGGTGTCCATCCGGTCGCCGATCATGCCCGTGTTCTCGGAGTGGGCCCCGATCTTGTTCATGGCGGAGCGGAACATCATCGGGTTGGGCTTGCCGACGACATACGGCTCCTTGCCGGTGGCCTTGCTGATGAGTGCGGCGACCGCCCCGGTCGCGGGCAGCGGGCCATCGGGACTCGGGCCCGTCGCATCCGGATTCGTCACGATGAAGCGCGAGCCGTCGCCGATCAGCCGGATGGCCTTGGTGATTGCCTCGAAGGAGTAGTTCCTGGTTTCGCCGATGACCACGTAGTCGGGCGACCGTTCGGTCATGACGAAACCCGCCTCGTGCAGCGCCGTCGTCATGCCGGCCTCGCCGATCACGAATGCCGAGCCGCCCGGGATCTGGGCGGCGAGAAAATCCGCGGTCGCCAGGGCCGAGGTCCAGATCCGATCCTCGGGAACCTTGAGGCCGGACTCGGCGAGCCGGGCGCTCAGGTCGCGCGGGGTGAAGATCGAATTGTTCGTGAGCACGAGGTAGGGCTTGTCCTGATCCCGCCACTGTTGCAGCAGTTTCGCCGCGCCGGGAACGGGCGTTTCCTCGTGCACGAGCACACCGTCCATGTCGGTGAGCCAGCACTCGATGGCGTTGCGATCCGTCATACGGCAATCGTAGTCAGGGCAGGTAACGGGGCTTTGACCCCAGTCGGGCGCGCATGACGGCCACGGCGTCCGCGCTCTGGTCGACCACGACGAAGCGGCGGCCGAGCTTCTGAGCGACCGCGGCCGTGGTCCCGCTCCCCGCGAACAGGTCGAGCACCCAGTCGCCCTCGGCACTGGATGCCTGGACGATTCTGCGCAGAACCCCCTCCGGTTTCTGGGTCGCGTAGCCCGTGCGTTCCCTGCCGCCGGTCGCGACGATCGTGTGCCACCAGACATCCGTTGGGAGCTTGCCTCGCGCGAGCTTCTCTTCGCTTACCAGCCCTGGCGCCATGTACGGCTCGCGGTCGACGGATGCGTTGTCGAAGAAGTAGCCTCTGGGGTTCTTCACGTAGACGAGGATCGTGTCGTGCTTGGCGGGCCAGCGTCCGGATGCCTTCGCGCCGTAGTCGTAGGCCCAGATGATCTCATTGAGGAAGCAGTCGCGGCCGAAGAGAGCGTCGAGGGCGACCTTGGCGTAGTGCACCTCGCGGTAGTCGAGGTGCAGGTAGAGAGTGCCGCGGTCATCCAGCAGCCGCCAGGCCTCCTCGAGCCTCGGCTCCAGGAACTCCCAGTAGTCGGCGAATTCGTCGTTGTACGAGGAGAGCGTGCCCTTGACGGTGTCGTAGCTCTGGCCCTTGAAGCCCACCCGCGATCCGGTCGCGGAGCGCGTCGTGGTGATGCTCTGCCGGCTCTGGGTCTTGCCCGTATTGAACGGCGGGTCGAGGTAGATCAGGCGAAAGGACGCGTCGGGGAGGGTCCTGGCCACCGCGAGATTGTCGCCCTGCACCACCAGGTCGGCGCCATCCGGCGTCCAGAGTGGCGTCGGCAAGGTCATGCTCGCAACATTAACAGTCCCTTCCTGCCGTCGTGGAGGGTGAAGTTACCTCGCGGAGGGGCGCACGACACCCTCCGCGATGTCACTTCACCCTCCACGAGGAGAAATGCGAGTGCGGGCGCGGGTGCGGGAGGATTGACGGATGACCGATGGGGCAGCCAACCCGAGCAACGAGCTCTCGACCAACGGCGTCGGGCCGTGGCAGGGCGACTGGCCGACCGACGCGCGCTACGACCGGGAGCTGCTCGAGCACGGCGACTCCCGCAACGTGGTCGACCGGTATCGCTACTGGACGATGGAGGCGATCGTCGCGGATCTGGATCGGCACCGGCATCCGTTCGCGGTTGCCATCGAGAACTGGCAGCACGACATGAACATCGGCTCGATCGTGCGCAGCGCGAACGCCTTCGCCGCGGAGACTGTGCACATCATCGGCAGAAAACGCTGGAACAAGCGCGGCGCCATGGTCACCGATCGGTACCAGCACGTGCTCCAGCACGACACCGTGGCCGAATTCGTCCAGTGGGCCCGGGTCAAGGAGCTGCCGATCATCGCGATCGACAACGTTCCCGGGTCGGTCGCGATCGAGAGGTTCGACTTCCCGCCCGCCTGCATCCTGCTGTTCGGGCAGGAGGGTCCCGGTCTCAGCTCCGAGGCGGTAGCGGCGGCGGATGCCGTGGTCGAGATCACCCAGTACGGGTCGACCCGCAGCATCAACGCGTCGGCGGCCGCCGCGATCGCGATGCACGCGTGGGTCGTCCAGCACGCGTCCGGCGCCTCTAACGCCAGCTTTGCCGAATAGGATGGGGTGTAATCCCCGCCTCAACGTTAGGGAGACCCGTCATGCCAGCAATCGTCATCATCGGCGCCCAGTGGGGTGACGAGGGCAAAGGCAAGGCGACGGATCTCCTCGGCAGCCGGATCGACTACGTCGTCAAGTTCAACGGCGGCAACAACGCGGGCCACACTGTCGTCGTCGGTGACGAGAAGTACGCGCTGCACCTGCTTCCGAGCGGCATCCTGACCGAGGGCGTCGTCCCGGTCATCGCGAACGGCGTGGTCATCGACATCGAGGTCCTGTTCGAGGAACTCGAGGGGCTCGTGGCGAGGGGTGTCGACGTGTCGAGGCTCGTGGTGAGCGCCAACGCGCACGTGATCACGCAGTATCACCGCACCCTCGACAAGGTCACCGAGAGATTCCTCGGCAGCCGACAGATCGGCACGACGGGGCGCGGGATCGGCCCGTCGTACGCCGACAAGATCAACCGGGTTGGCATCCGCATCCAGGACCTGTTCGACGAGAACATCCTTCGCCAGAAGGTCGAGGGCGCACTGCAGCAGAAGAACCACCTGCTGGTCAAGGTCTACAACCGGCGCGCGATCTCGGTCGACGAGATCGTGGACGACCTGCTCTCCTACGCCGAGCGGCTGCGCCCGATGGTCGCGGACACGAGCCTCATGATCAACAACGCACTCGACGAGGGCATGACTGTGGTGTTCGAGGGCGGCCAGGCGACCATGCTGGATGTCGACCACGGCACATACCCGTTCGTCACGTCATCCAATTCCACCGCGGGCGGTGCGGCGACCGGTTCCGGCATCGGACCGGCGCGCATCGATCGCGTCATCGGCATCGTCAAGGCGTACACGACGCGCGTCGGTGCCGGGCCGTTCCCGACCGAGCTGAACGACGAATCCGGCGAGTGGTTGCGGGCGAAAGGCTTCGAATTCGGCACGACCACGGGCCGACCGCGTCGCACGGGCTGGTACGACGCGCCCGTTGCGCGCTACGCGGCCCGCATCAACGGCATCACCGACTTCGTCATGACCAAGCTCGACGTGCTGACCGGGCTCGAGGAGATCCCGGTGTGCGTCGCCTACGACGTCGACGGCGTACGGATGGATGAGGTGCCAGCCTCCCAGAGCGACTTCCACCACGCCGTGCCGATCTACGAGCGGTTCCCAGGCTGGACCGAGGACATCTCGGCCGCGCGCCGCTTCGAGGATCTGCCGAAGAACGCCAGGGACTACGTTCTCGCGGTCGAAGCGATCAGCGGCTCCCGCATCTCGGCCATCGGAGTCGGCGCGGACCGTGACGCCATCGTGGTGCGGCACGACCTGCTCGACTGACCCCGGCCCCGCACCTAGCCGGCGATGAGGACCGCCACCCAGTAGGTCGCCAGGTAGTAACCGACGACCACGGGAAGCAGGAAACCGACGATCGCGACGGCCCAGTCCCCGATCCCGGCCCTGATCGCATCCGGAGGGTTGGGCATCTTGCGCGAGGAGAACGAGGGCTGCGCCTTCGCGCCCTCCTTGAACTGCTGTCCGAAGATGTTGAAGCTGCCGAGGAACACGCGCTGCACGCTTGCCCGCAGCTCGAGGACCAGCGGTACGAGCCCCATGATCAGAAACAGGATGCCGCAGAGCCAGCCCACCACTCCGCCGCCGAGCAGGAACAGCACACCGCCCCCGCAGAACAGCAGCGGCCACGCCCACACTCGGAGCTGGATGCCGATACCGCCGGCGAGGGCGACCGCGATACCGACCGCGATGAGGCCGGTGAATATGGTCCACGGCAGGAAGTCGGTCGCGATGGCCGGGCACTGGGTCTGGATCACGTAGGCCGAGCTTCCGCTCGCGCAGAATCCACCGACCTGCGCCACGAAGAGGAACCCGTAGCCGCTGAGGGCGAGGCTCATGGTGAAGACGAACCAGGACAGGACGTAGGCAGCAAGCCTGACCACGGGACGAGCGGAGAAGCTCTTGCGCTTGGGCGCCGCCGGCTCGGGCACGGCCGGCACTGGGGGCGAATAGTAAGTCATGTGCGACAGGGTATTGCTGGTCGCTTCTCGCCCACATGAGTAATCGTTACTGTGATTTCATCCCGGTTCGGAGGACGCCGAAGCCATTTCGAAGTCGCCGAGGCGGCTCAGAGGATGCTGAATCGCGGCGGCAGCGGCTTGCGTCCGGTGAGCGCGAACAGGACGTCTTCGCCGCGTCCCTTGCGCACCGCCACACGCGCGGCGAGGTCGGCCACGTTGGCGACGACCTCCGTGGGGATCTCGTGCCGAACGTTCACGGCCCTGGCGATGTCCATGGTGTGCACCACGAGCTCGAACACTCGGGTGCGCAGGTATTCGCCGAGCGGGATTCCGATGGGGCCGATGGCGACAATGCGGTCGGGGCCGTTCGCGACGATGAGTGCGAGCGCGCGGCCCAGTGTCGCCTCGAACAGGGCGCCCGAGTTCTCGTCCAGCGCCTTGCCGGCCTCGACCCCGCGAGCCGCGATCGCGTCGTTGTCCGTGTACTGGGTGAACGCCTCCGCGTAGTACGCCTCGGCGGTCGGTGCCGTCACCTCCGAGGCCGGATCTCCCAGCAGATAGGTCTCGACCGTGGAGATCGCGCGTGCCGTGTGGCCGACGAGGCTGCGTACATCCCACACTCCCAGTGCCGGCTCATCCCACTTGCTCGGCTGCACCTGGGCGACGAGGTCGAGGAACGAGTGGGCTGCCGTCTCAAAGTCGATCGTGCTTGTCATGACACAATCGTGGCACTGCCGGATGGCTCGCGCTCGCCGACGCCCGCGGGTGGCAGGATGTTCGGATGACGGCGACCAGACCAGATCCGCAGAGCATCGAGGGGACGTTCATCCGGGTCGAACCCCTGACCCCAGAGGCGCTGCCGGAGCTGTACGCCGCCATCGGCGTCCCTGCCGTGTGGTCGGGCGGCTGGGGCGGAGGCCCCGCCGGATACGTCGACAACGTCGACGATTTCGTGGAGTGGTCGAAGTCCCGCTTCCGCTGGAGCGACGGACGGCCCTTCCTGGTGCGGGCGAATGGCGGACCGCTCGACGGGGTCGCCCTCGGCACATCGACGCTCGCCGACTTCAACGAAGCGCTTGAGCACACGCACATCGGGTGGACGGCATACGACCCGCGAGTCTGGGGCAGCCAGGTGAATGCGGAGACCAAGCTGCTGCTCCTCGGGCTGGCCTTCGACTCCGGGTACGGTCGCGTCCGTATCCAGGCGGATGTGCTGAACTCGCGTTCGCGCGCGGCGATCGCCGGCATCGGCGCACAGTTCGAGGGCATCACGCGGCGGGACATGCCGCGTGCCGACGGGACCTGGCGTGATAGCGCCGTGTTTTCGATTCTGGTCGACGAGTGGCCCGAGGTGCGTGCGGGCCTCGAGGCGAGACTGGCCGGATGGGCCGGCCAGCCGGTGCGGTACCGGGAACGGTCGGCGGGAGCAGCGTCGTCAAGCGACTAGATTTTGGGTATGGAACCGACGAATCCTGACGCGCCCACCCCCGATGTCATGCCGGAGCTCGCGGCCATCCGGCTCAGCATCGACAACATCGACGCCGCCGTCATTCACATGCTCGCGGAGCGGTTCAAGTTCACCCAGCAGGTCGGGCGGATCAAGGCGCGCGGCGGTCTGCCGCCGTCGGATCCCGAACGGGAGAAGGTGCAGATCGCGCGCCTGCGGGTGCTTGCCGAGGAATCCCAGCTCGATCCGGCCTTCGCGGAGAAGTTTCTGAACTTCCTCGTCGCCGAGGTCATCCACCACCACGAGCAAATCGCTCGAACCGGTAGCGTGCAGACCCAGCCCGACCGTGCCTGAGGGGGACTGGGATCCCGAGAACCTGCCGTCGCAGTCCGGGAAGACCTTTGTCGTCACGGGCGGCAACGCGGGGATCGGCTATTTCGTCAGCGAGCAGCTCGCGCGAGCCGGAGGTCGGATCGTGCTCGCGTCTCGATCCGCGGAACGGGCGAATGCCGCTGCTCGCTCGATCCGAACCTACGCGCCAGACGCTGAGGTCGATTTCGTTCCGCTCAACCTGTCGTCGATCGCGTCGGTGCGTCACGCGGCCGCCGGAATCCGGGACATCGGTCCGATCGACGCACTCATCAACAACGCCGGGGCAACGACGGGGTCGCGTCATCGTGAGCTCACGGAGGACGGTCTCGAGTATGTCGTCGGGTCGAACGCGTTCGGGCCGTACGCGCTCACCGCGCTCTCGTTCCCCGCGCTCAAGCCGGACGGGCGCGTGATCAGTCTCGGCAGTATGGCGACGCGGATGGTCAGGCTCGATCCGAACGATCTGCAGAGCGAGCATGGGCGCTTCGCCTTCTTTCGCGCGTACGGCCTCTCGAAGCACGCCATGCACGCCTTCGCCTTCGAACTTCAGCGCAGGCTGGATGCCGCGGGCAGCGGTGTCGAGTCGATCCTGTCTCACCCCGGCTCGGCCGTCGACCTGCTGTCGGCCAAGCGCGCGGGAATCAACGACGGGCCGGTCAAGCCGCTCGACGTGCTCTCCGCGATCATCTCGCAGGGCAAGGATCGCGGGGCCTGGCCGATCGTGCGGGCGACGATCGATCCCGGCGCGAAGGGCGGCGAGTTCTACGGACCGCACCGCAGCGTGAGCGGGCGGCCCGTACTTCTGCAGCCCGTCGCCGCGAGCGCGAGCCCAGAGTTCGGGGCCCAGTTCTGGCGCGAGGCCGAGCTCGCGACAGGCATCCCCTTCGTCCTCTAGTCACAGCTTCGTGTTGAGCGGAGGGTGAAGTTACCCGGCGGATGGGCGCGTGCGACCCTCCGCGAGGGAATAACACCCTCCACTGGAAGGTGGTCTGGAGGTGGTCTGGAGGTCGTTAGGCGGCGTCTAGGCGCGCGATCTCGGCGGGAGTGAGCTCGAGGTCTGGGGCGGTCGCCGAGTCGCGGATGGTCTCCGGCCGCGACGATCCCGGGATCGGGATGACGACGGGCGACTTCGCGAGCTCCCAGGCCAGGCAGACGACCTGCGGGCTCACGCCGTGCTCGTTCGCGACCTCGCGGAACACGCCGAAGCGGTCACCGAGGCTCCCCGCGGCGCTGATCCCACCGAGCGGGCTCCACGGCAGGAACGCAATGCCCAGTTCATCGGAGAGCTCGAGTTCCGGCTCGCTGGAGCGGAACGACGGCGAGAACTGGTTCTGCACGGAGACCAGCCGGCCGTCGAGGATCTCCTGCGAGAGCAGGATCTGGGCCGGGTTCGCGTTCGAGATGCCCGCCATCCGGATCTTGCCCGCGTCGAGCAGGTCGCGGATCGCGCCGACCGAGTCCGCGTAGTCGACCGTGGGGTCGGGACGGTGGAACTGGTACAGGCCGATGGCCTCGACTCCGAGGTTCTTGATGGACTGCTCGACCGCCTTCTTGAGGTAGTCGGGGCGGCCGTTGAGCTGCCACGCGCCCTCGACGGGCTCCTCGCGGAGGTGGCCGCCCTTGGTCGCGACGAGGACGTCAGAGGTGTCGCCCGGGTACGACTTCAGCGCCTTTGCGATGAGCTGCTCGTTGTGCGAGAAGCCTTCGCCCGGCAGCCGGTAGGCGTCCGCGGTGTCGATGAAGGTGATGCCGGCGTCGAGGGCGGCGTGGATGGTCGCGATCGCCTGTGCTTCATCCGGGCGCCCCTCGATCGAGATCGGCATGCCGCCGAAGCCGATTGCGGAAACGGTCACATCGCCGATTTTTCTGGTTTTCATTGTGGTGTCCTTGGATCTGGTGGTTGGGGCCTTGTTGAGTTTTGCGGCGGCGGCCTCAGGCGCCGACGGTTTCCCCGAAGCGCGAGGTGAGAGGCGACCGGTTGGCCTGCCGGAGCTCATCGAGCGTTGCGGTGAAGACATCCTGGAGTTCGAAGGTGTCGCGGGAGTCGGTGACGCCGATGCGCAGCACCGGGTAGCCCCTGCCGTCGCAGAGGCCCATGAACCGCACGTCGTCTTCGCGCGGCACGGACACGATCACCCGGCCGGTGGACTCGCTGAACAGCGCGGTCGCGAGATCGACGCCGTCGCGTTCGAGGAGTTCGCCGAGCCAGATCCGGGCGCCGACACCGAAGCGGAGCGCGCCCTCGACGATCGCCTGCGCGAGGC
>FSXL01000443.1_pt1 | contig 13101 bp, 10 predicted proteins | sample 1638241 | NCBI WGS metagenome assembly FSXL01 (sample SAMEA3914788, study PRJEB12502) | metagenome | biome: forest; material: soil | place: Canada | collected 2011-07-03 | depth 0.1 m | reverse complement strand
GGATCTCGATCTCGACGCCGACCAGAAGACCTACGACCTGCTCGCGCGCGGCGATACGCTCGGCGTGTTCCAGCTGGACGGCGGCCCAATGCGGTCGCTCCTGCGGCAGATGAAGCCCACCGGATTCGAGGACATCTCGGCGCTCATCGCGCTGTATCGACCCGGGCCCATGGGCATGGGATCGCACACCAAGTACGCGCTGCGCAAGAACGATCTCCAGGTCATCGACGCCATCCACCCCGAGCTCGAGGAGCCGCTGCGCGACATCCTCGCGCCCACCTACGGTGTCATCGTCTATCAGGAGCAGGTGCTCGCCGTCGCTCAGAAGGTGGCCGGTTTCAGCCTCGGCCAGGCCGACATCCTGCGTAAGGCCATGGGTAAGAAGAACAAGGCCGTTCTGGACAAGCAGTTCGAGGGTTTCCGGGCCGGGATGATCGGTCGCGGATTCAGCGACGACGCCGTCACGGTGCTGTGGGAGACCCTCATGCCGTTCGCCGACTACGCCTTCAACAAGGCGCACAGCGCGGGCTACGGCATCCTGAGCTACTGGACCGCCTATCTCAAGGCGAATCACCCCGCCGAATACATGGCCGCGCTTCTCACGAGCGTCGGAGATTCGAAAGACAAGCTGGGGATGTACCTGAACGAGTGCCGCCGGATGGGAATCAAGGTGCTCGCTCCCGACGTCAACGAGTCCTTCGTCGACTTCACCGCGGTTCCCGCAGCTGACGGGGTCGGCGACATCCGATTCGGTCTCGGCGCCGTTCGCAACGTGGGCTACAACGTGGTCGAGGGCATTCGTGCGGCGCGCGAAGAGAAGGGACGGTTCGAGTCGTTCTACGACTTCCTGTCCAAGGTTCCGATTCCCGTCGCGAACAAGCGCACCGTCGAGTCCCTGATCAAGGCGGGCGCGTTCGACACGCTGGGTTCGACTCGGCGCGCGCTCCTCGAGATCCACGAGGATGCCGTGGAAGGCGCGGTCAACGTCAAGCGAACCGAGGCGACCGGCCAGGCGGGGTTCGATTTCGACTCGCTGTTCGACGAGCCGCAGGAGCACTCTCGCGTGCCCGACCGACCGGAGTGGTCGAAGAAAGACAAACTCGCGTTCGAACGGGAGATGCTCGGGCTGTATGTCTCCGATCATCCGCTCGCCGGTCTCGAGGTGCAGCTCGCCAAGCACGCCTCGTCGAGCATCACCGAAATCCTGAGCGGGGATGTCGCGGGCGATGGAGACATCGTCACGATCGCCGGGCTGCTGACGAGCGTGCAGCACCGCACTGCCAGGCAGTCAGGCAATCAGTACGGCATGGTCACGGTCGAGGACTTCGGCGGTGAGATCACCGTGATGTTCATGGGCAAGACGTATCAGGAATTCGCTCCGGCTCTTGCGAGCGATTCGATCGTGGTCATTCGGGGTCGCGTGAGCACGAGAGACGACGGGATGAACCTGCACGCCGTGAGCATGTTCTCGCCCGACGTCGGGGCGAGTCTTGGCAGCGGACCCCTGGTGATCTCGGTCCCCGAGTTCCGAGCGACGACCGAGGTCGTCAGCGCCCTCAACGACGTCCTCATCCGGCATTCCGGCGAGAACGAGGTGCGTCTGAAACTCGTGCGCGGCGAGACCGCGAGGATGTTCGAGATCCCGTACCCCGTGACGGTTTCGGCGGATCTGTACGGCGAACTCAAGTCGCTGCTCGGACCCAGCTGTCTTTCTTAGCGGTCGGATCTCTCCCCGCGTCCCGGTCCTTGCCGTGCGTATCCGAGGAGATTTCTTCGACACGCCGCCATCCCAGCTGCGTAACGCGGCGCGTCGGGAATTTCTCCTCGCTCCGACACCACGCGGCGGTACACGACACGACGTGGCGCGACACGACGCGGCACGGCCTGTCGCGACTAGACGACTTCGCCGGGGGAGCGGTAGGCCCGCTCATGGTAGAGGAGCGCCTCATCCTCAGGGCCGAGCCCGCCGGTCTCGATCTGCACGACGATCACGGCGTTGTTGACGACCGGATGCACCTCGATGATCCGACCGAGCATCCACGAGGTCACGCCGTCAAGAATCGGTACGCCGTACGGTCCGGGCTTCCAGTGGTCGCCCTGAAAACGCAGCGCGTTGTCACCGGCGAGTTTCTCGGCCAGGTGCCTCGTGCGCGTGCCGAGTGTGTGAATGGCGACGTGATTTCCGACGGTCATCGCCGGCCAGGCGCTCGCCACCTGCGCCATGTTGAAGGTGGCGAGGGGTGGCACCGCGGCGAGGGATGCCAGCGAGGTCGCCGTGAATCCCACCGGCTGGCCGGACGGGTCGACCGAGGTGACGGCCGCAACCCCCGCGGCGTGCCTGCGGAAGACGCGTTTGAACGCGTCGAGGTCGTCAACGGGGACCTCGACAAGCTCGCCCGTTGGATTCGTCTCGTCGGGGTGGTTCTTCGACTCTGTTTCACTCATACATTTCAGTCCAAGTCTGGCGGGCTCCCGCCTATTCCAGCACGACCCGTAGCATTGTTCACGCCATGATGCAGACCCTGGATCTCCGTGAAACCCACTCGACCCGCGCGGAACTGGCGCGACTCGCCCCGCGCGCGCTGACCGACGTGACGGCGGCATCCGCCGGAGCCGCCGAGCTCATCGCCGATGTCCGGGCGAGGGGTGAGCGGGCGCTCCTCGACCAGGCCGAGCGATTCGACGGCACGCGACCGAAAAACATTCGGGTGCACGCGGACGAGATCGGCGCGGCCGTGTCGCGCCTGGATCCGACGGTGCGTGCCGCCCTCGAGGAATCGATCGACCGCGTGACCCGCGCGACCACTGCGCAGCTTCCCGAACCCGTGGTGACCGAACTCGGACGAGGCGCGGAAATCATCCAGCGCTGGAAGCCCGTCACCCGTGTCGGCCTCTACGTTCCCGGGGGCAAGGCCGTCTATCCCTCGAGTGTCGTCATGAACGTGGTGCCCGCTCACGTCGCCGGTGTCGGTTCCGTGGCGATCGCGTCGCCCGCCCAGAAGGAGTTCGGTGGGGTGCATCCGACCATCCTCGGAGCAGCGGGCCTTCTCGGTGTCGAGGAGATCTACGCCATGGGCGGGGCGGGCGCGATCGGTGCGCTGGCGTACGGTGTCGCCGAGATCGCTCTCGATCCTGTCGATCTCATCACGGGTCCCGGCAACGTCTATGTCGCCGCCGCGAAACGGCTGGTGCGCGGAACTGTGGGGATCGATTCGGAAGCCGGACCGACCGAGATCCTGATCATCGCCGACGAGACGGCGGATGCCGGGCTCGTGGCGGCCGACCTCGTGAGCCAGGCGGAGCACGACGAGCAGGCGGCCGCGGTGCTGGTGACGACATCCACGTCCCTTGCCGCCGCGGTCGAGGTCGAACTCGGGCGGTTGGTCACAACGACGCACCATGCCGACCGCGTGGCAACGGCGCTCTCCGGCCAGCAGTCGGCAATCGTGCTGGTCGCGGACCTTGTGGCGGCCGCGGCATTCAGCAATGCCTATGCTCCCGAGCACCTCGAGATCCAGACCGAAGAGCCGGGCACGGTGCTGGATCTGATCGACAACGCCGGCGCGATTTTTCTTGGCGCATACTCGCCGGTGAGCCTCGGAGACTACCTGGCCGGGTCGAACCATGTTCTTCCGACCGGGGGACAGGCGGCGTTCAGTTCGGGACTCGGGGCATACACCTTTCTGCGCCCGCAGCAGGTCATCCGTTACGACCGGGCCGGGCTGCAGAACGTCGAGAATGCGATCGTCGCGCTCTCGCACGCCGAAGACCTGCCCGCCCACGGCGATGCCGTCGAGGCACGTTTCTCCGTTTATGGCGCTAGCCAAGACCGTAAAGTCGGTAACGGTGGCGACTCGCCGGTGGGGTGAGTCAATTCGACCGGCGTGTCGTCGCCGTTACCGACTTTAGGGTCGGAAGAAGCAGGCATCCGGGCCTCGCGGCGTATCCTTGAGTCACCATGTTCTGCCCCTTCTGCCGTCACCCCGACAGCCGTGTGATCGACTCGCGGACGAGCGATGACGGGCTGTCGATTCGTCGACGCAGGCAATGCCCCGAGTGCGGTCGCCGTTTCTCCACGACCGAGACCGCGAGCCTCACGGTGATCAAGCGCAACGGAGTGATCGAGCAGTTCAGTCGCGAGAAGATCGTGAGCGGTGTGCGAAAGGCCTGCCAGGGCCGCCCGGTCACGGACACGGATCTCGCCGTCCTCGCGCAGCGCGTCGAGGAGGCGATCCGGGCCACCGGCGCCTCGCAGATTGATGCGAACGACATCGGGCTGGCCATCCTCGCACCGCTTCGCGAGCTGGACGAGGTGGCGTACCTCCGCTTCGCGAGTGTGTACCAGGCGTTCGAGTCGCTCGAAGACTTCGAGACCGCGATCACGCTACTCCGTGTCGAGCACGACGCGGCGCCGACGCCCGCTGAGTAGTACTGGCCGAACAGGTATGGCCGAGTAGCACGGGCCGCTGCAGCGTCCGCGCCGAGCGGACGGCGGTGCCTCCGCGTTGTGCAGGACTTTGGCCCAAATCCAACTATTGGAGGCCCGAAATCGATGGCTATCACTTCGGGAACTCCTGCACAACGGTGGGTGTAGGCCGGGAACTCCTGCACAACGGTGGGTGTAGGCCGGGAACTCCTGCACAACGGTGGGGCATCAGAACCAGCCTGCACGCCGGGCCGCTGCGAGAGCCGGTAACCTGAACCCGGCATGTATCGCGCACTCTTTCGACTCGTCCTCAGACACATGGACCCGGAGCGCGCCCACGGTCTCGCGTTCGTCGTCATCCGGATGGTCGGCAGCCGCGTGCTCGCGCCTTTCGCCCGGGCGCTGAGCCGCCCCGATCCATCCCTTTCCGTCTCGACGCTCGGACTCAACTTCGACTCACCATTTGGGGTCGCGGCCGGCTTCGACAAGGAAGGTCTCGGCATCGGCGGCCTCGGTGCTCTCGGGTTCTCCCACGTCGAGGTCGGCACGATCACCGCCATCGCCCAGCCGGGAAACCCCAAACCGCGGCTGTTTCGGCTCATTCCCGATCGCGCCGTGATCAACCGGATGGGGTTCAACAACCACGGCGCCGGCGCCGCTGCCACGCGCGTCGGCGCGGCCCGCCGCCGCGCTCGGCGGCCGATCATCGGCATCAACATCGGCAAGAGCCGAGTTGTCGAGGTTGCCGACGCCCTCGAGGACTACCTGGCGAGCGCGCGGGTGCTCGCACCGGTCGCCGATTACCTGGTGGTCAACGTGAGCTCACCCAATACGCCGGGGCTCCGGGGACTCCAGGAGCTCGACCAGCTCGATCCGCTCCTTCGTGCGGTGACGGCTGCCTCGGGCGCGACCCCCGTGCTGGTCAAGATCGCCCCAGACCTCGAGGATGCCGCGGTCGAGAAGATCGCGAAGCTCGCTGTCGGCCTTGGGCTAGCCGGCCTCATCGCCACCAACACGACGCTCTCCCGCGAGAATCTCGTCACGGCTCCCGAGGTGGTCGCGGCGGCCGGCGCCGGGGGACTCTCCGGTGCCCCGCTCAAGGCGCGTGCCCTCGAGGTGCTGCGGATCGTTCGAGCATCCGTCCCCGCCGAATTCTGTGTCGTCTCGGTCGGTGGCGTCGAAACGGGGGCGGACGTTCACGAACGCCTCGCCGCGGGAGCGACCCTGGTGCAGGGCTACACCGCGTTTCTCTACCGCGGCCCGTTCTGGGCGCGGCAGGTCAATCGCGAACTGCTGGCGGCGCGGCGCGCTGCGGACGCGGCAGCGAACGAACGCTCTGCGACGACGAACTAGCGCGGACCCTGCCCGCGCTTGACCTGGGGCTTTGGCAGTCGCATGGGTCGAAGCTGGATGCTCCGTGTGGCGTGGTACAGCCCGATCCGGTCCACGTTTCCCTCGCCGAACCGGGCCGTGAGCGCGCGGCGCAGCATGACAGTGAGCACGATGAGATCGATCAGGACCAGCACGATGAATCCGTAGAGGGCAAAGGTGCCGATGGTCTGGGTGCTCGGAATGATGAGCGTGACGATGACGACGAATCCGAGGACCGGGATGACGAGTTCTCCGAGTCCCCAGCGTGAGTCGATGTAGTCGCGAATGAACCGTTTCTGCGGTCCGCGGTCGCGTGGCTGGAGATATTTCTCCTCGCCGTTCGCCATTCCGACGCGCGCCCGCTCGCGCTGCGCGCGCTGCTGGTCACGCGAGAGGGCGCGCGCTTCGGGCGTCTTCGCACCGACGAGCGGACGTTTGCGCTGCGCTTCCTGCTCCTTGCGCGTCGGGGTCGCGCGACCCTTGGGTGCTACCGGGTTGTTTGCGAGCTCCTCGGCCGCGAGTCGGTCCGTTTCGCTCTGTACCTGCTTGGCCACGTGGAGTCCTTAGTCAAAGATGTCGGCTTAAGATTACCCGCATGACACAATCCCGTTCTGCCGCAAATTCCGCCACAAGCGATACGCCGCAATTCGATGCCCTCTCCGAGTCCGTACAGGCCGGCCTCCCGAAGGCGATCGCCGATCTCAGCGACCTGGTCCGCATCCCCTCCGTGTCCTGGGATGGCTTCGATCCGCGGCACGTCGACGACAGTGCTGTGGCGGTCAAGGCGCTCCTCGAGGGTCTCGGTGTCTTCGACAGTGTTGAGATCGCGAGGGCGAAGTTGGCCGACGCCGATGCGCTCGGGATGCCCGCCGTTCTCGCATCGCGAGCGGCGCGCAACGGCAAGCCGACCATCCTTCTCTACGCGCACCACGACGTGCAGCCGCCCGGAAAGGATGAGGACTGGGATTCGGTTCCGTTCGAGCCGACTGTGCGCGGCGACCGGCTCTACGGGCGCGGCGCTGCCGACGACAAGGCCGGTGTTCTCGCTCACGTGGCCGCCATTCGCGCGCTCACCGAGGTCCTCGGCACCGACTTCGACCTTGGGCTGTCGGTATTCATCGAGGGCGAAGAGGAATTCGGTTCCCGGTCGTTCAAGAACTTCCTGGTGGACCACCACGACCAGCTTTCCGCGGATGCCATCGTGGTTGCCGACTCCGACAACTGGAACACCGAGACGCCGGCGCTCACCGTCTCCCTTCGCGGCAACGTCAAGCTGCACCTTAAAGTCTCGACGCTCGGCCACGCCTCGCACTCGGGGATGTTCGGGGGAGCGGTACCGGACTCGATGCTGGCGACCATCAAACTGCTCGCGACCATCTGGGGCGACGATGGATCCGTCGCGATCGAGGGCCTGACCTCGATACCGATGGAGACGCCCGAGTATTCGGAGGAGCTGCTGCGCGAGGAATCCGCGCTGCTTGACGGCGTCGACGCTGTGGGACACGGCAGCATCCTGAGCCGGATGTGGGCACAGCCAACCGTGACGATCACGGGGATCGATGCGCCGAGCGTGGTCAACGCATCCAACACGCTCTCCGCGACGACGACCGTCGTCATCAGTGCGCGCATCGCGCCCGGCCAGAGCGCGTCCGACGCCTTCGATGCGATCGTGAAGCACCTGCTCGAGCACGTTCCGTTCGGCGCCCGCCTCGAGATCTCCGATGTCGACCTCGGAGACCCGTTCCTGGTCGACGCGAGCGGGCCGTCGGTCGCGGATGCGCGCGCGGCAATGGCTGAGGCCTGGGGTGTTGCGCCGCTCGACGTCGGCATCGGCGGGTCCATCCCGTTCGTCGCCGACCTGGTCGAACAATTCCCCAAGGCCGAGATTCTGGTGACGGGCGTCGAAGATCCCGACAGCCGCGCACACAGCCCGAATGAATCCCTCCACCTCGGCGTATTTCGCCGCGCCATCCTCACCGAAGCGCTCTTGCTGGCAAAGCTCGAAGCGCGTGCGTAGACTTAAACCGAACCAGATTGCTTTAGAGGAGCTCCCATGACCGACACGCTCGTAACTTCTGCGCCGATCGCCACGCACGGTGTCACGCTCACCGACACCGCGGCAGACAAGGTGCGCAGCCTGCTCGAGCAGGAGGGTCGCGACGACCTTCGCCTTCGCGTCGCTGTGCAGCCCGGCGGATGCTCCGGCCTGATCTACCAGCTCTACTTCGACGAGCGCGTCCTCGACGGTGACGCCGTCGCCGAGTTCGGCGAAGGTGTGGAGGTCGTCGTCGACAAGATGAGCGTGCCCTACCTGGACGGCGCATCCATCGACTTCGAAGACACCATCCAGAAGCAGGGCTTCACCATCGACAACCCCAACGCGTCGGGCAGCTGCGCGTGTGGAGACAGCTTCCACTAATCTCACCAACCCCGCTGGGGCAGTTCCCAGCAACACCAAAGATCGGGCCGATAACGCCCGATCTTTCGGTCTTAACGGCTCGGTTGGGCGAAGCGTCGGCGAACACGGGTTATAGACTTGGGACAGCAACCAGTCCGCAACATCCGAGAGGTTCCAGGTGCTCCGTAACCGCCGTTTTCGCTGGGTTGTGATTCCCACAGCGGTCGTGATCGTGTTCGCTCTCGCGGGCTGCAGTCAGCAGCAGCTGAACGGCTTCCTGCCGTCCGCGGCCGGCGTCACCAACCACACGAGCGAGGTCATCGGCCTCTGGGATACGTCCTGGATCGTGCTGCTCGGGGTCGGTGTTCTCACCTGGGGGCTCATCATCTGGGCGGCGGTCGTCTACCGTCGCCGCAAGGGCCAGACCGGGCTTCCCGTGCAGCTGCGGTACAACATGCCGATCGAGATCTTCTACACGATCGTGCCTCTCATCCTCATCCTCGGCTTCTTCGCCTTCACCTCGAAGACGCAGAACAACATCGAGCAGCCCATCGCGCATCCGCAGGTCAAGATCGACGTGTACGGGCAGCGCTGGTCGTGGACGTTCGACTACGTCGACGAGAAGACCTACAGCCCCGGCATCCAGGCCCAGACCGAGGCGGCGACCGGTGCGCTGGCCGCGCCCCTCAACACGCTGTACCTGCCGGTCGACAAAAGCGTCGAGATCAAGATCTACTCGCGCGACGTCGCGCACTCGTTCTGGATCGTGAACTTCCTGTACAAGAAGGACATGATCCCGGGTCGCACCAACTACATGTACTTCGTCCCAGAGAAAACCGGAACCTACCAGGGCAAGTGCGCCGAGCTCTGCGGCCAGTACCACTCGCTCATGCTGTTCCAGGTCAAAGTCGTGACCGATTCCCAGTACAAGGCGTACATCGCCAGCGAGAAGAAGAAGTACCCGGGTCTGCTCGGCTCCAACTACAACGCGAACACGAACCAGCCGGGTACCGGCGCACCGAAGGGCTAGAGTTTTGACCGCCTCATTCAGCACGCTCGAACGCCAGCAGAGCTACGGTCGCGTAACGACGCCCACCCGCAAGGGCAACGTGATCGTCGGATGGATCACCTCCACCGATCACAAGACCATCGGCTACCTGTACCTGATCACGTCCTTCCTGTACTTCTGTCTCGGCGGCGTGATGGCGCTCGTCATTCGCGCGCAGCTGTTCGAGCCCGGTGAAGCGCTCGTCGGAACTCCCGAGCAGTACAACCAGCTGTTCACTATGCACGGCACGATCATGCTGCTGATGTTCGCGACCCCGCTCTTCGCCGGATTCGTGAACGTGATCATGCCGCTGCAGATCGGCGCTCCGGATGTCGCGTTCCCGCGACTCAACGCCTTGGCCTACTGGCTTTTCAGTTTCGGCTCGCTCATTGCGGTCTCCGGCTTCCTGACCCCGCAGGGCGCGGCATCCTTCGGATGGACCGCGTACGCACCGCTCACGTCGTCGACCTTCACGCCGGGAATCGGCGGCAACCTCTGGGTGTTCGGTCTCGCACTCAGCGGGTTCGGAACCATCCTCGGAGCGGTCAACTTCATCACCACCATCATCACGATGCGTGCGCCGGGCATGACCATGTTCCGGATGCCGATCTTCACCTGGAACGCGCTCGTCACCTCGATCCTCGTGATCATGGCGTTCCCGATCCTCGCCGCGGCGCTGCTCGCGCTCGGCGCCGACCGAACGCTCGGGGCCCACGTGTTCGACGCCGCCAACGGCGGAGCGCTGCTCTGGCAGCACCTGTTCTGGTTCTTCGGCCACCCAGAGGTGTACATCATCGCGCTGCCGTTCTTCGGCATCATCAGCGGGGTGCTCCCGGTCTTCAGCCGCAAGCCGATCTTCGGGTACAAGACCCTCATCTACGCGACGATCGCGATCGCCGCGCTGTCCGTCACCGTGTGGGCGCACCACATGTACGTGACCGGTGCGGTTCTGCTCCCGTTCTTCTCCTTCATGACGATGCTCATCGCGGTCCCAACGGGCGTCAAGATCTTCAACTGGATCGGCACCATGTGGCGCGGGTCGGTGACGTTCGAGACCCCGATGATGTGGGCGATCGGCTTCCTGATCACCTTCACATTCGGTGGCCTCACCGGGGTCATCCTCGCTTCGCCGCCGCTCGACTTCCACGTCTCCGACACCTATTTCGTCGTCGCGCACTTCCACTACGTCGTGTTCGGCACCGTCGTGTTCGCCATGTTCAGCGGCTTCTACTTCTGGTGGCCGAAGTGGACCGGCAAGATGCTGAACGAACGATTAGGCAAGATCCATTTCTGGCTGCTGTTCATCGGTTTCCATACGACGTTCCTCATCCAGCACTGGCTCGGTGTCGAAGGCATGCCGCGGCGGTACTGGACGTACCTGCCATCCGACAACCTCACCTGGATGAACCAGGTGTCGACGGTCGGCGCCATGATCCTGGGCATCTCGATGCTGCCGTTCCTCTACAACGTGTACATCACCGCCCGGCGTGCGCCGCGCGTCACCACGGATGACCCGTGGGGCTATGGACGTTCGCTCGAATGGGCGACCTCGTGCCCGCCGCCGCGGCACAACTTCACCTCGATTCCGCGCATCCGTTCCGAGTCGCCGGCGTTCGACCTGAACCACCCCGAGGCGGAGATCCCCGTCGGGGTCGGACCGCTCAAGGATGCCCCCGACGCACCCGTGTATGACCTCGCCGAAGGGGCGGTGAAGTAGCCGTGGGTGCCACCTGGAAACTGTTCACGCTCCTCGGGGTCTTCTGTTTTCTCGCCTGCGGCGGATACATCCTGTGGGGCATTCTCGACCACACGTTCGGCAACGACTCGGATGTCGGCGGCTGGGAGCCGGTGGGCGTCATCGGGCTCGGGCTCGTCGGTGTGCTGTGTTCGCTGATCGCCTTCTACACGAACCGTCTGCACCACGCACAGGGCGGCCAGGAGCTGCCCGAGGATCGTCCGGATGCCCTGATCGACGACGGCGAGGCGGAGCAGGGCTTCTTCAGCCCGTGGAGTTGGTGGCCGTTCACGCTCGGGCTTTCCGCCGCGCTCATGTTCACTGGCCTCGCGGTCGGCAACTGGATCTGCTTCATCGCCGTTCCGCTCGCGGGCGTCAGCATCGTCGGACTCATTTTCGAGTACCAGCGCGGTTATTTCGGCCACTAGGTCGACTCGGCCGCTGGCCACTTCGTGGGCGTCTCGATACGCGTGCCCTCCGGGCGCGCTACTCGACGATCGGAGTGAGGCGCGGGAGTCCGTCGGAGTGTGGCCGGGAGTCCTCCGCCGAGTCGAGGTCGCGGGAGGCGCCTCGGGCCGTGTTCCGGTCAAGACGCGCCGGACCGAGTTCCGGGGAAGACGCGCCGGACCGAGTTCCGGTCGTCGAGTAGCGGCGCGTATCGAGACGGGGACGGGAATACTCGGGTCTGGGTTTCGCGTTGGCCGCGGGTTACTTCGTGGGCGTCTCGATACGCGTGCCCTTCGGGCGCGCTACTCGACGATCGGAGTAAGGCGCGGGAGTCCGTCGGAGTAAGGCGCGGGAGTCCGTCGGAGTAAGGCGCGGGAGTCCGTCGGAGTGATGTGCGGGAGACGCGCCGAGTCGAGGTCGCGGGAGACCCGCCGGGCCGTGTTCCGGGTGTGCAGTAGCGAGGAGAAACTCACGACACGCCGCTGGTGGTGGGCGCGAGAACGGCGTGTCGCCAGAATCTCCTCGCTAATGCACGCGGCCGTTCGAGACCCGGGTCTGAAACGACGCGGCGAAAAAACAAACTCCGGTGGAACCGCGAAGGGGCCGCCCAAACGGACGACCCCTTCGCGGTAGGTAAAACGACCCTAGTGGTGCGAGCTCTCGATCTCGGTGGTGTCGCCGCCCTCGAGCTCGCCGTGCCCTGAGTGGTGCTGGGCCGAAAGCTCGGTCGCCGTGACAGGTGTAATCCGGTCCTCGAAGAACCAGCTCGAGATGGATGCGCGCATCCGCTCCGTCGCCGAGATCTTGCCCTTTGCATCCGGACGCACCATCAGCGGCTTGTAGTCTTCGAAGCTGACCAGCCTCCAGCGCTCGTAGTCGGTGAGCTGCTCGTGCACCTCGATGAACTCTCCGCCGGGCAGTCGCACGATGCGTCCGCTCTCGACGCCGTGGAGCGCAATCTCGCGGTCTTTCTTCTGCAGGCCGATGCACATCCGCTTGGTCACAAGGTAGGCGATGATCGGGAACAGGATCAGCCCGAACTGAAGCGTGGTAATGACGCCTTCGATCGTGAGACCGAAGTGTACGGCGATGATGTCCGAGCTCGCCGCGGCCCACAGGACGGCGTAGAACGTCACACCAGCGGCGCCGATGGCCGTGCGGGTCGGAGCGTTGCGCGGGCGGTCGGCGATGTGGTGTTCACGCTTGTCTCCCGTCACCCAGCCCTCGATGAACGGGTAGATCGCAACCGCCACGAGGAACAGGACCAACACCACGGTCGGCAGGAACACGTTGAGCGCGAAGGTGAAGTTTCCGATCTGGAAACCGAGACCGTGCGGTACGAGACGCAGCGCACCATCGGCGAAGCCGATGTACCAGTCCGGCTGCGTACCTGCCGAGATGGGGGATGGATCGTATGGACCGTATAGCCAGATCGGGTTGATGGTGAAGAAGGTCGCCATCAGGACGATCACGGCGAAGACGATGAAGAAGAAACCGCCGGCCTTGGCCGCAAACACCGGCATGATCGGCACGCCCACGACATTGTCGTTGGTGCGACCGGGCCCGGCGAACTGCGTGTGCTTGTTGATGATCAGCAGGACGAGATGCACGCCGAGTGCGGCCACGAGGATCGCGGGCAGTAGGAGTATATGCAGCGTGTACAGGCGCCCGACGAT
>FSXL01000560.1_pt1 | contig 13140 bp, 11 predicted proteins | sample 1638241 | NCBI WGS metagenome assembly FSXL01 (sample SAMEA3914788, study PRJEB12502) | metagenome | biome: forest; material: soil | place: Canada | collected 2011-07-03 | depth 0.1 m | reverse complement strand
GTCGCGGACCATCTCCATGGCCAGCGGTGCCATCCGGGTTTCCGTGTACCGCATTGCCGCCGCGCCGTCGTTGCCGGCCGAGCCGAAGTTGCCCTGACCCTGGGCGAGCGGATAGCGGAGGCTCCACGGCTGGACCAGTCGAACGAGGGCGTCGTAGATCGACGAGTCGCCGTGCGGATGGAACTGCCCCATCACGTCGCCGACGATTCGCGTGCACTTGTTGAAGCCCTTGTCGGGACGGTACCCGCCGTCGTACATGCCGTAGATCACGCGGCGGTGCACCGGCTTGAGACCGTCCCGAACGTCGGGGAGCGCGCGCCCGACGATGACGCTCATCGCGTAGTCGAGGTATGAGCGCTGCATCTCGAGCTGCAGGTCGACCTGCTCGATCTTGTCGTGGCGGGTATCCACGGCCGCGTTCTCGAATGTGGGTTCGGTTGGGGTGTCTTCAGGTTCTGTTACTTCAGCCATTGGTCACTTTCGGTGATTGAGCTTGTCGAAATCTAGATATCTAGGAAGCGAACGTCTTTGGCGTTGCGCTGGATGAATCCCCTGCGCAGGTCAACGTCTTCGCCCATCAGTGTCGAAAAGATCTCGTCGGCCGCAGCCGCATCATCCAGGGTCACCTGCATGAGGGTTCTGGTCGCCGGATCCATCGTCGTCTCCCACAGCTCGCTGTAGTCCATCTCGCCGAGACCCTTGTAGCGCTGGATGCCGTTCTCTTTCGGCATGCGCTTGCCCGCGGCGAGGCCGGCCTGCTGCAACACGTCTCGCTCGCGATCGCTGTACACGAACTCGTGCTCGGCATTCGACCACTTCAACCGGTAGAGCGGCGGCTGCGCGAGATACACGTAACCGCGGTCGATGAGCGGGCGCATGTAGCGGAACAACAGGGTCAGGATGAGCGTGGTGATGTGCTGGCCGTCGACATCCGCATCGGCCATCAGCACGATCTTGTGATACCTGGCCTTCTCGGGTTCGAAGTCTTCGCCGACGCCCGCGCCGAACGCCGTGATCATCGCCTGCACCTCGTTGTTCGCGAGGGCGCGATCGAGCCGCGCCTTCTCGACGTTCAGGATCTTGCCGCGCAAAGGCAGGATCGCCTGGAACTCCGGGTTGCGTCCCTGCACCGCCGAACCGCCGGCCGAGTCACCCTCGACAAGGAAGATCTCGGAGAGGGACGGATCCTTGCTCGAGCAGTCGCGCAGCTTGCCCGGCATCCCGCCAGACTCGAGGAGACCCTTGCGTCGAGTCTGCTCGCGGGCCTTGCGTGCCGCGATTCGCGCCTGGGATGCCTGGATGGCCTTGCGGATGATGTTGCGCGCCTCGGTCGGGTGCGAGTCGAACCAGTCGCCGAGCTGCTGGCCGGCAACCCTCTGCACGAACGCCTTGGCCTCGGTGTTGCCGAGCTTCGTCTTGGTCTGACCCTCGAACTGTGGCTCGGCGAGTTTGACCGAGATGACCGCGGTGAGTCCCTCGCGAACGTCATCGCCGGAGAGGTTCTCGTCCTTCTCCTTGATGATCTGCTTCTCGCGCGCGTACCTGTTGACGAGGGTTGTCAGTGCGGCGCGGAATCCCTCTTCGTGGGTTCCGCCCTCGTGGGTGTTGATGGTGTTGGCGTAGGTGTGGACGCTCTCGGTGTATCCGTTGGTCCACTGCATGGCGAGCTCGAGGGAGATCTTGCGATCCGTGTCCTCGGACTCGAACGAGATGACGTCCGGGTGGACCAGCTCGTTCTTCTTCGCGTTGTTGAGGTACTGCACATAGTCGACGAGACCGCGGTCGTACTTGTAGACCTCGGTGACGTCCTCGTCACCACGTTCGTCGGTGACCGTGATGCGCAGGCCCTTGTTGAGGAACGCGTACTGCTGGAACCGCGTGCGGAGGGTCTCGTAGTCGAACTCCACCGACTCGAAGGTCTCTTTGCTCGGCCAGAAGGTCTGCTGAGTTCCGGTTTCCGTCGTCTCTTCGCCCCGCTCGAGGGGGCCGGTCGGCACACCGTTCTTGAAGCTCATGCGCCAGACGTAGCCCTGCTGACGCACCTCGGTGTCGACCTCGCTCGACAGAGCGTTCACCACCGAGATGCCCACGCCGTGCAGGCCGCCGGAAACGGTGTACGCACCACCGCCGAATTTGCCGCCCGCGTGAAGGATCGTCATGACGACCTCGATGGTGGACTTGTTCTCCTGCTTGTTCACCTCCACCGGGATGCCGCGCCCGTTGTCGCGCACCCGAACCGAGCCGTCTTTGCGGATGAACACCTTGATGTCGTCGCAGTAGCCGGCGAGCGCCTCGTCGACCGAGTTGTCGACCACCTCGTAGACCAGGTGATGGAGTCCGCGTGGGCCGGTCGAGCCGATATACATGCCGGGACGCTTGCGAACCGCCTCGAGTCCCTCGAGGATCTGGATCTGGTCGGCGCCGTAGCTGTCATCCGGACCCTTGCGCTCGTGCACAAACGGTGTCGCGGCTTCCGGTGACGGAACCTCCGCGCGATCTTCAGGCAGGTCGGTGGACGATTCCGTGTTCATATAGCAGTGGCTCCCGCCGCGTTGGTGATTCAGTCATTCGGGGGAGATTTCCCAACAGGGAGGTCCCGACGACTACTCAATTCTACCAAATGGGATGCCCGCGTGCGGGCTTTGACGCCCCTCTGGAGAGAGTTAGGCCTCTGTTGGACTGTTTTGCATTCCTAACCGTAGGTATCGCGTGGGCCACGACCTGGAATCGATCTGGGCCCCGATTTCCAGGAGGGGGCGTTCGGTCCGTCGAATTTCACTGACCGGATGCCGGCGTCCGGGAACCGCTGCGCGATGCTCGTCGTGATCTGTTCGCGCATCAGGCGCAGTTGGGTGGCCCACGCGGTCGAGTCGCAGCGAACCACGAGCACGCCGTCCTCGATGGACACAGGCTCAGAGTGCTGGGCCGTTTCGACTCCGGCGAGCTCGGGCCAGGAATCCAGGAGTTGGGCCCTCGCGAGCGGGGATGTCCAACCGAGCCTCGCGGTCAGTCCGTCGAGAATGTCGTCGATGCCGCGGGGATCACGACCGGCTCCAAAGGGCTTGCTGCCGCCCTCCTTCTTTTTCTTCGCACGCTTGCGGGCATCCGTCGTCCGGTTGGCCGGATCGCCGAAGAGCGCTCGCATGCGCAGGTACACCTCGATGTGCTCCTGACGCTCGTCCCCGCCGCGGTCAGTCATCGCCGCTTCCGATGATTCGTCCGGCGCGGATCCGAACCGAATTGCCGGCGAGGTCGGGCGGCACGTCGTTTCCGACCGCGGCCGTGATGAGGACCTGCTCGAAGTCGTGGACCGCGGCCGCCAGACGATCGCGCCGGGACTCGTCGAGTTCGGCGAAGACGTCGTCGAGGATCAGTACGGGATCGCCCGAGGCCGATTCGCGACGCAGCACCGAAGTCGCGGCGAGTTTGAGGGAGAGGGCGAATGACCAAGATTCGCCATGACTCGCGTATCCCCGCGCGGGAAGGCCGTTGAGAGTGAGGATCAGATCGTCACGGTGTGGACCCACGAGCGTGAGTCCCCGTTCGAGCTCGGAACGGCGCACTCGTTCGAGGGCCGCGCTGAAAGCCACGGTCGTCTCCCCCGCCGTAAGGCGGTCGCGTGCGGGGGCGGTGTCGGTGTCGAACTCACCGTCGTCCGTGCTCGTCGACAGGATGCTTAGCCGCGGCGCGAGGGAGGCGGCGTGCTCGCGCCCGGCGATGGCGAGGTACGCGGCATCGACGTCCGGCGCGAGTTCGTCGATGAGCGCTGAGCGCGCCTCGATGATCTCCGCTCCGAGCGTCACGAGACGTTCGTCCCAGATGTCGAGCGTGGTCAACTGTCCCCGCACCCCTGACGCTCTCGCCGACTTGAGCAGGGAGTTGCGCTGCCGAAGCACCCTGTCATAGTCGCCGAGAACGGCCGCCATCCGTGGGGTACGCAGAACCAGCAGTTCATCGAGGAACCTCCGCCTGCCGGCCGGGTCTCCGCGAACGAGCGCGAGATCCTCCGGTGCGAACAGGACGCTCGAGAAATAGCGCGGCAGCTCCCGTGTCTTGATCGCGGCGCGATTGATCTGGGCACGATTTGCTCCCGTGCGATTGATCTGCACCTCTGCGAGCACCGACTTCTCGCCGTTCGCCAGGCGTGCGCGGATGATCGCGGCATCTTGACCGGTTCGGATCAGCGCCTGATCGTTCGCAACCCGGTGGGAGGCGAGCGTGCTCAGGAACCCGAGCGCCTCGACCAGGTTCGTCTTACCCTGACCATTGCTGCCGACGAAGAGGTTGGGTCCCTCGCTCAGGTCGAGATCGACGGACTCGTAGTTTCTGAAGTCCGTGAGGCTCAGATGGGTGACTCTCACATCAGTGGTCGCGACGCGGCTCAGTTTTTGTGAACCGCGTGACCGCCGAACTGATTGCGCAGGGCGGCGACGGCCTTCATCGAAGGCGACTGATCGCCCTGGCGGGACACGAACCGAGCGAAGATCGCCGCGCTGATCGTTGGAACGGGGACAGCATTATTGAGGGCCTCGTGCACGGTCCACCGGCCCTCGCCGGAGTCGTCGACGTAGCCTTCGATATCCGCAAACTTCGGATCCTCCTCGAGAGCCTTCACGAGAAGTTCGAGCAACCAGGAGCGAACCACGGTGCCGCGTTCCCACGCCTTGAAGGTTCCCGTGACGTCCTTGATCATGTCCGGGCGCGAGCTGAGCAGCTCGTATCCCTCACCCCAGGCCTGCATGATGGCGTACTCGATGCCGTTGTGGACCATCTTCGCGTAGTGGCCGGAACCCACCTCGCCGACATGAACGAACCCCTCGGCACGCGGACCCTTCGGTCGTAGTGCATCGAAGACGGGCATTGCGGTCTTGACGTCAGCGGCATCCCCACCGCACATGAGGCCGTATCCGTTTTCAAGTCCCCAGACACCGCCCGAGACACCGCAATCCATGAAACGGATGCCGAATCGGTCGAGGAACTCGGCGTGCGTCGCGTCTTCGGTGAACTTCGAATTACCGCCATCGATGACCAGGTCACCCTTCTCGAGGACCTTGGACAGGTCGGTGATGACGTCGTCTGTGATCTTCCCCGATGGCACCATGACCCACACGACGCGCGGCGACGGAAGGGCCTTCGCGAGATCCACCATGGTCTTCACGTCGGTGACCGCCGGATTCGGGTCATACCCGGTGACCTCGACACCTGCCTTGCGAAGCCGGTCACGCATGTTGTTGCCCATTTTTCCGAGACCGATGAGACCGATGTGCATGCGAATTACCTGATTCCTAGAGATTGTGAAGTGTTGCTGCGGACTTCTGTGCAGCTACCTCAACAGGAGGTTGGGCTGGAGAAGATATTTGTAGTTATCCGCCCCGGCCTGATCCTTGGATGACTGGCTGGTGATCAGCACAGGACCCGGTTTGTTGGGATTGTCCGTCTTCGTGAACGAGATGCGGACGAATTCGGAGTGCACCGCGCCGAGTCCGTCGAGTAGGAACTGGGGCTTGAGTGAGACGACGGTGTCTCCACCGGTGAGAAACGCGTCGATGGTCTCGGACGCTTGCGCCTGCTCGGAACCGATGGCTTCCAGCGTCAGCCCGTCTTCGCTGAACGAGAATCGCAAGGCCGCTTCGCGCTCCAGGACCAGGGATACCCGTCGAGTGGCCTCGATGAGCTCGGCGGTGTTCATGACCGCGTAGTTGTCCACGGTCTCCGGAAACAGGCGCTTGACCGGCGGGAAGTTGCCCTTGATGAGGAGCGAGGTCACGGTTCGCTTGTCTGCCTGGAATGCGATGAGTTCCCGTTCATCCGAATTGGTGATAGAGATCGAGATCGACCCGCTGTGGCCGAAGGTCTTGCCGATCTCCGTGAGTGTGCGCGCCGGCACGAGAGCAGCGACCGGTTCCGTGATGGACTCCCCTGCCGCCCACTCGATTTCGCGAACCGCGACTCGATAGCGGTCGGTGGCGACGAGTGAAAGGCTCGTCGGTGAAACTTCCAGCTGCACTCCCGTGATGACGGGAGTCACATCGTCCCGGGAAGCGGCCACGGCCACCTGGGCGATCGCGTTGGCGAATGACTCGCCCGGAAGCGATCCCGAACTGGCAGCAATCTGAGGAAGTGTCGGATATTCTTCCACGGGCATGCTGAGCAGCGTGAAGTGTGCAGAACCGCACGACACGGTGATCCGGGAGTCCTCTGTACTGAAGATGACCGGGGCGCTCGGCAGCCGAGAAGCGATCTCTGCGAGCAACCGACCGGAGACGAGCACGCGACCCGGCTCGTCGATTTCGGCCGCGACCTCGGTTTGCGCTGAGACCTCATAGTCGAACGACGACAGCGTCAGCACGGAATCTGTGGCCTCAAGCAACACGCCGCTCAGGATAGGCAACGTGGTTCGCTGCGGCAGCAGCTTGACAGCAAAGGACACAGCCTCGCTGAATACGTCTCGGTTGACTTGAAACTTCACGAGTTGACCTGGACTACGTCTATTGAGGATTCGCTGGGCTGAGCTACCACGGGTACACCCCTAACGGCCGGACGGGTCGTGCGGCAGATTAATACTGGCACGGCCGATCAGACCGCGGGATCAAAGGTTATCTCCCTTAAGACTGATTGGTTAAGAGACTTAACAGTCTTAACCGGTGTGGAAACTGTTGGTAACCCGCGGGGCAGCGCTTGGGCGTTGGGAACTACACGCGTGGAAGATGTTGACGGGCGGTGGATTTAGGTGGGCCTCATCGATGCAAGGGGGTGAGGGACCCGGAACATTTCCACAGAAATTCGCCATCCATCAACAAAGAGGTTCGGCGCGTCGGGCAAGTTCTGCACAGGTTATCCACACTGTGGGAACTCGGCTATAGCTTGCTGTAACGGTGGTTCTGCTTGATTCTGCTGGTCAGCTCGGTCACCTGGTTGTAGATGGAGCGCCGCTCCTTCATGAGCTCGGTGATTTTCTTGTTGGCGTACATGACCGTGGTGTGGTCGCGGTTGCCGAAGAGCTGGCCGATCTTGGGCAGCGAGAGGTTCGTCATCTCGCGGCAGAGATACATGGCGATCTGCCGGGCCGTCGCCACGGCCTGCGATCGGGAAGAGCCGTACAGGTCGTCGACACTCAGCTTGAAGTACTCGGCGGTGTGGTTGATGATGTCGACCGGGGCGATCACGTTGTCCTCATCGAGAGTGATGAGGTCTTTGAGCACCGTCTGGACCAGCGCCATATCGACCGGCGTGCGATTGAGATTCGCGAACGCGGTCACGCGGATGAGTGTTCCCTCCAGCTCGCGGATGTTCGATGAGACCTTCGAGGCCATGTACTCGAGGATGTCGTTGCCGACCTGCAGCTTCTCGTTCTGCGCCTTCTTCCGCAGGATGGCGATCCGGGTCTCGAGGTCGGGCGCCTGGACATCCGTGATGAGACCCCACTCGAAGCGGCTTCGCATGCGGTCTTCGAAACCGGTGAGGTGTTTCGGGGGCAGATCGCTGGTGATGACGACCTGCTTGTTATGGTCATGCAGCGTATTGAAGGTATGGAAGAACGCCTCCTGCGTCGAGTCCTTCCCCTGCAGGAATTGGATGTCGTCGATCAGCAGGATGTCGATTTCGCGATAGCGCGACTGGAAGACGGAGGCGCGGTTGTTGGCGATCGAGTTGATGAAGTCGTTGGTGAATTCCTCGGAGCTGACATAGCGAACGCGGATGCCCGGATACAGGCTGATGGCGTAGTGGCCGATGGCGTGGAGGAGGTGGGTTTTTCCGAGCCCGGATTCGCCGTAGATGAACAGAGGGTTGTAGGCCTTCGCCGGCGCCTCCGCGACGGCGACGGCGGCTGCGTGCGCGAATCGGTTTGACGCTCCGATGACGAAATTGTCGAAGCTGTATTTGGGATTGAGCCGGCTATCGGACTTTCGGCTGGCGTTCTGATCGAGAGACGCAGACACGATCGTTGTCTCGATGTAGGGCTGCTCGTCCTGCGGTTCTGGTCGCTCGAGCGGATCCGGCTGGATTTCAGGGTTGACGACGATAGCGAACGTCGCGACCTCGAACGAGTCGTCGAGGGTGGAAATGGCGCTGAGTAAGGGGAGTCGGATTCGCTGCTCGAGCATCCCCCGAGTGAGCTCGTTGGGTACCTCGAGATAGAGGGTCCCAGCCATGACACCCTTGGGCTCGACGAGGCTGATGAAGCCCTGAAGCTGAGGGGTGATTCGGTCGTCAGCGACAAGTTGACCCAAGACCGATGTCCAGATTTCCTGGGTCGAGTCCGTGAGGTCTGCCATTTCGAAACCAATCCTGGGGAAGGAGCCCGCTCCGCCGAGCGGATGTACTCACAGGTTTATGCACCGTTGAAAACCAGCGCGGAGTGACGTTTGCGCCGCATCCTGCCAAGCAGGAGGGCTGTGCATCACCTTAGTTGTCCACAGGGTGTCGATACCAACCTGATTTCATTCGGTGTGGATAATGGGTTGTTTGACCGGATTGGTTTGACCCCGAGGCGTTAAGCCCGTATTTTTAAGCAGTTGACTTCTGGCCGTGTGGCCACATCCTTATACCGGCGTTCACAGCTGGGTTTCGAAAGGCACAGCTATGAGCAAGAGAACGTTCCAGCCGAACAACCGCCGCCGGGCCAAGGTCCACGGCTTCCGTCTGCGGATGCGCACCCGTGCGGGTCGTTCCATCCTGGCCGCTCGCCGCCGCAAGGGCCGCAGCGAACTTTCCGCGTAGTTCGGGCGTCGTCGTCGCCTCATGCTGCGGAGAATCAACCGAGTGGTGAGGGTCGAAGACTTCCGCGCCACAGTGCGTCAGGGGCGTCGAGTGTCGACGCCAAGTGCACAGCTGTATGTGCGGCGCCAGCGAGAGGTCGGACCGACGCGGTTCGGGTTCATCGTGGCCAAGACAGTTGGCAACTCGGTGACACGCAATCTGGTGACTCGTAGGCTGCGATCGATCGGCCTCGACTTTGTTCGCTCACAGCCGATGGGGATGGACGTCGTTATCCGTGCTCTGCCAGGTTCCCCGGGGGTTTCGTGGGCTACCCTGCAAAGTGAGATTTTTAAGGGTCTCGAGCGGAGTATTGCACCGTGACTGACATGGCTGTCACAGACGGGGCGCTGGCGCGGGCACTGGCATCAGTGGCGAAACGCTCGGCAACCCTTCTTCTACTTCTTCCGCGCAACGGCGCGGTTGTCCTCTTGCGCGCCTACCGCGCGGTCATTTCCCCTCTCTACGGCGACGTGTGCCGGTACTACCCGTCATGTTCGACGTACACGTTGCAGGCGATCCAGGAGTACGGGCTGGTGCGCGGCACGCTGCTCGGTGCCTGGCGCATCCTCCGCTGCAACCCGTGGTCGCGAGGCGGGGTCGATGACATCCCTCATCGTCACGAGCCCACGGCGGAACTCACGCCCTTTGGTTTTGTCGTAACACCCGGCCACGGAAAGGTGTCCTAGAACACCATGAATATCGCATCATTCATTTCGACCATCAGCATTGTCCTGTGGCCGATCAAGTGGCTGATTGAGCTTCTGCTCACCGGGTTCCACTGGGTGTGGACCGAGGTCGGCCTCGACCCCAATGCGGGCATCACCTGGATCCTGTCGATTCTGGGCCTCGTCATCGTGGTGCGTTCGGCACTGATTCCCGTGACGTTGCGCATGATCAAGAACCAGCGCCGCATGATGGAGATCGCCCCGAAGATCAAGAAGATCCAGGACAAGTACAAGGGCAAGAAGGATCAGTATTCGCGCGAAGCCATGTCTCGCGAGACGATGCAGCTGTACAAGGCGAACAACACGAACCCGCTCAGCTCGTGTCTCCCCCTACTCATCCAGATGCCCGTCTTCCTGTCGCTCACAGCGACCCTGACCGGAGCCCAGGCGAAGGTTCCGCTCACCGTCGGCCTGCTGGGCACCAAGACCGCCGACGGGAAGACCCTGGCCTATTCGTTTGCGCACTCGAGCCTGTTCGGGCTGGCGCCACTGCACGCAACGCTGGGCGACTCGGGCGGCAACGGCTGGGTGATCGGTATCGCCATCGCGATGATCGTCATCATGTGCGGTAGCCAGTTCTTCACCCAACTGCAGCTCATGTCGAAGAACCAGTCGCCGGAGATGAAGGCAAGCCCGACGTACCGTCAGCAGCGCATGCTGCTCTACGTGCTGCCGTTCATCTTCGTGTTCAGTGGCTTCTCGTTCGCCCTCGGCGTCATGTTCTACTGGGTCTTCGGAAACCTGTGGACCATGGGTCAGCAGTACATCGTGATCCGGAACAACCCGACCCCAGGATCGGATGCCGCTCTCGCGCGAGAGGTGCGGCTCGCACGCCGCGCGCAGCGCCGTCCGCAGGTCGCCACCGAGGGAGCGCCTGCTCCCGCCGGCGGCGGAATCGGCGGGTTCACGATCGTGGAAGAGCCAAAGAAAGTCACGACCCAGCGCCAGCAGCCGGTCGGTAAGAACAGAGCCAAGAAGAGCGGAAGTAAGAAATGAGCGACGTGACCGATGTGGACGCCGTGGAGGCCGAGAACCTCGAGCGCGAGACGAGTGCGGGAGAGAGCGAAGACCGCAGCCCGAGCGAACTCGAAGCCGAGGGCGACATCGCGGCCGACTATATCGAGGAGCTCCTCGATATCGCCGACCTCGATGGGGACATCGACATCGATACCCGTGCAGGGCGGGCCTACCTGTCGGTGAGCGCCGGGGAAGGCTCGACGAACCTCAGCATCCTTTCCAAGCCCGAAACCGTCAACGCCCTGCAGGAGCTCACTCGCATCGCTGTTCAGACCAAGACCGGCAGCTTCTCGCGCCTCATCCTCGATGTCGGCGGATCACGAGACGCGCGGGCGAGCGAGCTCGCGGTTCTCGTGGACAAGGCGGTGGCCAGGATCGAGGCGGGCGCTGAGTCCGCATCCCTTCCGCCGATGTCCTCGTACGAGCGCAAACTCGTTCACGATATCGTCGCGGATCGCGGGTTCGTGTCAGAGTCCGAGGGCGAGGGTCGTGATCGCCACACGGTGATCACGCGCGGTCGCTGATCACCCTCCCGCGTCGCGCACGCTCGATGTTTCACGTGAAACAGTGACCGAATTCGAGGCGGAACCGGATGCCGCGGCGCTGCTGTTCGGCGATCGGCTCGATGTCGCCCGGTCCTACACCGGTGAACTCGCACGTCGTGGCGAGGAGCTGGGCCTGATCGGCCCGCTCGAACTTCCCCGCATCTGGTCGCGGCACATCCTCAACTGTGCCCTGGTGGCGCCACTCCTTCGCGCGGGGCTCGTCGGGGATGTCGGAAGCGGCGCCGGGCTCCCCGGTCTAGTGCTGGCCATTGCGCGCCCGGACGTCGAATTCGTCTTGATCGAGCCGATGGAGCGGCGGGTCGAGTGGCTTGCGACCGAGTCGTCGCGTCTCGGCCTGACGAACGTTGCAGTCATCCGCGCGCGAGCCGAAGACACGCGCCTGCCCGAAGCGCTGGGACAGGTCACCGCGCGCGCAGTGAGCGCACTTTCGAAGCTCATTCCACTGGCCGCGCCGCTGGTGAGATCCGGAGGCGAGCTGCTGTTTCTGAAGGGCGCCCGCGTCGTGGATGAGGTGGCGGCGGCCGAAAAGCAGATCAGGAAGGCGCGATTGTCGGCCGTGGAAGTCCTCGAGCTCGGTGTGGGAATTGTGCCGGAAGTGACCCGCGTCTTTCGGGCTACAGTGGACTGATTGCCCGCACTGCGGCACCCCCGACACCGCACCAGCACAGAAAGTTTCACGTGGAACATCCAGAAGGCGAGATCGTCGATCAGCCCGTCGGCGTGACTGCGGCGTTCGACGACTCGACTCCGCTCGCTCGCGAGCTCGCGGAAATCGCACGGCGTCGGCAGGCGCTGCAATCGACATCCACCCCCCTGCCGGACGAGACCCGCATCTTCACGGTCGCCAACCAGAAGGGTGGCGTCGGCAAGACGACGACCACCGTTAATCTGGCCGCGGCACTCGCCAGTTCGGGGGCTCGGGTGCTCGTGATCGACCTCGATCCCCAGGGCAACGCCTCGACCGCGCTCGGGGTCGAGCACCGCGCCGAGACCGTAAGCGTCTACGACGTCCTGATCAACGACGAGCCGATGTTCAGCGCCATTCAGAAGAGCCCCGAGTTCGAGTCTCTGTACTGCATCCCGGCGACGATCCACCTCGCGGGAGCCGAGATCGAGCTGGTTTCCCTTGTGGCTCGCGAACAGCGGCTGCGCACGGCGCTCGAGCAGTTCCTCGGCAGCACTCACGACCCCTTCCACTACGTATTCATCGACTGCCCGCCATCCCTCGGTCTGCTCACCATCAACGCCTTCGTCGCGGCCCGTGAGGTTCTCATCCCGATCCAGTGCGAGTACTACGCCCTCGAGGGACTCAGTCAGCTGCTCAGCAATATCGAGCTCATCGAAAAGCACCTCAACCCGAAGCTCGCGGTGTCGACCATCCTGCTGACCATGTACGACAGCCGCACCAATCTCGCGAACCAGGTCGCGCAGGAGGTGCGCGATCACTTCCCCAAGCAGGTTCTGCACACGGCGATCCCGCGATCGGTGCGGATCTCGGAGGCGCCGAGCTACGGTCTCAGTGTGATCAGCTACGACGCCAACTCACCCGGTTCGCTGTCCTACCTTGAGGCCGCGGGAGAGATCGCACGACGAGGAGCACCCGCCTGATGGCAACACCACGACGCACCGGACTCGGACGCGGCATCGGCGCGCTCATTCCGACGGCCGACGACAGCGACGCTCCGCGCCCGGTCGACGTCTTCTTCCCCGACGGGCATGGCTCCTCGACGGAATTGCTGGCGGTTCCGGGGGCACGTCTCGCTCAGATCAGGCCGAGCGACGTTGTTCCCAACCCGCAGCAGCCGCGTTCCGAGTTCAACAAGGAAGAGCTCGACGAGCTCATCGTCTCCATCCGCGAGGTCGGGCTGCTGCAGCCGATCGTCGTGCGACCACTCGCGTCCGCGACCGAGGACGGTCCGCAATACGAGCTGATCATGGGCGAGCGCCGTCTGCGCGCATCCAAGGAGGTGGGTCTCGAGACGATCCCCGCGATCATTCGCAACACGGCGGATGAGAACATGCTGCGGGATGCCCTGCTCGAGAACCTGCACAGAGCCAACCTCAACGCGCTG
>FSXL01000748.1_pt1 | contig 13183 bp, 14 predicted proteins | sample 1638241 | NCBI WGS metagenome assembly FSXL01 (sample SAMEA3914788, study PRJEB12502) | metagenome | biome: forest; material: soil | place: Canada | collected 2011-07-03 | depth 0.1 m | reverse complement strand
GGTCTGCCACCCGCCTGGATCGGGGTGGGCACCTTCGATCTCTTCTACGACGAGGCTCTCGACTACGCCAAACGGCTGTCCGATGCTGGGGTGGCGACGGAAGTGTTCACCATTTCCGGCGCGTTCCACGGCTTCGACGCGCTCTTCCCGAAGACTCCCGTGGCAGTGGACTTCTGGCGGCGGCAGGCCGAGGCGCTCCGCGGGGCACTCGGCCTCGCGTCCCAGCGATCACCCATCGACGGCCGGGCGGCCGAGCGATATCGTTCGCTATGGCCGAGCACACGATCAAACCCCTCACCCTCGAGACCTGGGACGCGTTCGCGAAGCTGGTCGAGAAGCACAACGGTGTGTGGGGCGGATGCTGGTGCACCTGGTTTCACGCCGATACGCCCGAGATGCCGAAGAAGGACTCGACCGGCCATGACTGGAAGCGGCGCATGGTCGAGCTCGGAATCGCGCACGCCGCACTCGTCTTCGAGGGCGACGACGCCATCGGTTGGGCCGAGTACGGTTCGCCGGATGAGCTCCCGCGCATCTATCACCGCAAGGAGTACCTGGCCGCGACGCCGACACTGCCGCGGTATCGGATCACGTGCTTCTTCATCGATCGCGACCACCGGCGCGCCGGTGTCGCCGGCGAAGCCCTCCGTGGCGCTCTTTTGCTGATCGCCGCCGCGGGAGGTGGCACGGTCGAGGGATACCCGCACGATCTGCCGAGCGGCAAGAAGATGTCCTCATCGTTTCTCTACAACGCCACCCGATCACTCTTCGCTGCGGAGGGATTCGACTACGTGCGCCCTCTGGGCACGGCGAAGTGTGTCATGCGCGGGACCGTCGCTGCGGCGTGACCGCGGGACTCGAGAATCTGCCACATCCGCGCAACACCGCCTAGCTATCCATAATGGTCAGGTGCGCAATGATGCCCAGACCTCGTATGGATCCGGATACTCGACGACCTCGCTTCTCGGCGAGACGATCGGGGAGAACTTCACCCGAAACGCGAATCGATATCCCGATCGCGACGCGCTCGTCGAGGTGGCGACCGGTCGCCGATGGACCTACCAGCACCTGCTCGACGATGTCGATCGCCTCGCGCGGGGCCTCATGGCGGTGGGAGTCGAGGTCGGGGACCGGGTCGGAATCTGGGCACCGAACTGCGCCGAATGGGTGCTCACGCAGTACGCGACGGCGAAGGTGGGCGCGATCCTTGTCAACGTGAATCCGGCATACCGCGCGCACGAGCTCGACTACGTCGTGCGGCAATCCGGCATGCGGCTCATGGTGAGCGCGGACACCTACCGCACGAGCGACTACCGCGGAATGCTGGCGGAGATCGGGTACGAGGATGTCGTCTTCATCGGCGACCCGACCTGGGACGACCTGATCGCCGCAGCGGATGCCGTGACCGCCGAACAGCTGGACGAGCGCGGCGCCGGCCTTGCATTCGACGACCCGATCAACATCCAGTACACCTCGGGCACGACCGGGTTTCCCAAGGGTGCGACCCTTTCGCACCACAACATCCTGAACAACGGCTTCTTTGTCGGCGAGGGGGTCAGCTACACCGAGGCGGATCGCATCTGCGTTCCCGTGCCGCTCTACCACTGCTTCGGGATGGTCATGGGAAATCTCGCCGCCTATTCGCACGGCGCCTGCATCGTCCTGCCATCGCCGACGTTCGACCCGGATGCCGCGCTCGGCGCCGTGCAGAGCGAGAAGTGCACTTCGCTGTACGGAGTGCCGACCATGTTCATCGCGGAACTCGGCTCGGCGCGATTCGCCGAATTCGACCTGTCGAGCCTGCGCACCGGAATCATGGCGGGGTCGCCGTGCCCGGTCGAGGTCATGAAGCGCGTGGTCAGCGAGATGCACATGTCGGAGGTCGCCATCTGTTACGGCATGACCGAGACCTCTCCCGTCTCCAACATGACGCACGTCGACGACTCGCTGGAGAAGCGCACCGAGACCGTCGGGCAGCCGATGCCGCACGTCGAGGTCAAGATCACCGACCCGGACACCGGGCTACTGGTCCCCCGCGGCGTGCCCGGGGAACTCAACACTCGCGGGTACTCCGTCATGCTCGGCTACTGGAACGACGACGAGCGCACCGCAGAGGTGCTCGACCGCACGCGCTGGATGCGCACGGGCGATCTCGCGACCATGGATGACGAGGGATACGTCAACATCGTCGGCCGCATCAAAGACATGGTCATCCGCGGCGGCGAGAACATCTACCCGCGCGAGATCGAGGAGTTCTACTACTCGCATCCCGACATCAGCGATGTACAGGTCATCGGCGTTCCGGACGAGCGTTACGGCGAGGAGCTGATGGCCTGGATCGTCCTTCGCGCGGGAGCCGATCCGCTCACCGCCGACGACCTCCGGGAGTTCGCCAAGGGCAAGCTCGCGCACTTCAAGGTCCCGCGCTACGTGCACATCGTCGACGGTTTCCCCATGACCGTCACCGGAAAGGTTCGCAAGGTCGAGATGCGCGAGGTCTCGGTGGAGCTGCTCTCGCGCTAGGGTCGCTGGGTGGAGACGCATCCGATACCGGTCTCGACGGCGGCACGTCTCGGCTCGGTCGGTCTCGTCGTTCTGGGTCTCGTGTGCCAGGAACTGGGCGCCGCGATCGCCGTCACGCTGTTTCCCGCGGTCGGTGCGACCGGGATGGTGCTTCTTCGGCTCGCGTTCTCCGCCGCCGTCCTGCTGATCGTCTTTCGCCCCAGCGTTCGCGGCCGATCCCGCGGCGACTGGATCACCGTGATCGGTTTCGGCCTCGTCCTCGCCACGATGAATGCGCTGTTCTACACGTCGCTGCGCAGCCTTCCGCTGGGCGTCGCCGTGACGATCGAACTGCTCGGACCCCTCGTGCTGTCGGTGGCGATCAGTCGCAGACGGTCGGCTTGGCTCTTCGCCGTTCTCGCGCTCGCCGGGGTGGCACTGCTCGGGTGGAGCGGGCTCGGCCATCACCTCAACCTCATCGGGGTGGCCTTCGCCGCCGGTGCGGGGGGAATGTGGGTGTGCTACATCCTGCTGTCGGCTCGCACCGGGGCGCGGTTCTCCCGGCTGGACGGTCTCGCGCTGGCAATGACCATCGGAACGCTGGCGATCTCGCCCATCGGCATCCTCACGGCGGGGGCCGCTCTCATCAGACCCGTCGACCTCGGTCTCGGTCTCGCGGTCGCCGTCCTGTCCTCGACGATCCCCTACGGCTTCGAGCTCATCTCGTTGCGCAGGCTCCCCGCCGCAACCTTCTCCATCCTGATGAGCCTCGCTCCCGCAATCGCCGCCCTCGCCGGTTTCGTCGTCCTTTCGCAGAAGCTGTTGCTGCCCGATATCGCCGGGATCGGATGCGTGGTCATCGCGAGCATGGGCGCGGTGTTCGTGTCGACCAGGCGTCCCGCGACTCCCGAGTCGCCCCCGCTGGACGCAGAACCACTCGCCTGACCCGTCCTTGGTAGGCTCCCGACATGGACGCCGTTCGGGACGTGAGCGTCGAGAAGCTCAGCGCCGAGGAGCATCTCCTCTGGAGCAAGCTCTCGGCCGTGCTCGAACTCCTGCCCGCTGCGCTCAATTCCCAGCTCGGCCACGACAACCAGCTCACGCTGTTCGACTACTTCGTGTTGAACGAACTCTCCGTTGCCGCACCGGAGCCGCTACGGATGACGGCGCTCGCGAGCGACACCCACGCGAGTCTGCCTCGCGTATCCCGCGTCGTGTCCCGGCTGGAGTGCGGCGGCCTGGTGGAGCGCATCCCCTGTCCGGAGGATGGTCGCGCCATCAACGTTCGCCTCACCGCGGTGGGCGCCTCCCGCCTCGCCGAGGCCGAACCCGGTCACCTGCAGACCGTGCGCGCGCTCGTCCTCGACGCCCTGAGTGCGGAACAGACCGACGCGCTCACGAGCATCCTCGACAACCTGCTCGAGGCCCTTGGTTCAACGGTCAGGCAACAGAACTGACGAGCTGCTCCATGAGGCCGCTCAACGCGTCGAGCACGGGAGTGGCCGATGCCAGCTCGTACTCCTGGCCGAGGGAGTGCGGGTCGCGGTAACCGATGCTGGTATCGCCGGATTCGCTCCAGATCAGGACCCGAAGCGGGAGATCGAGTCCCGCACGGCGGTCGGCCTGCATGAGTCGCGTTCCCACGGCCGGGTTTCCGAAGATCACCACGACCTCGTCGCCGAGTTCGAGTCCCGCGTTCTTCGCGCCCGCGCCGTGATCGATCGTGGCGAACACCTCGATGCCGCGGTCGGTCAGAAGCCTGGTGAACGCTGCCACCGCGCTGGCGACGTCACCTCGAACGGACACCACTTTCAGGTCAGCACTCACGTCGGGCCACCTCCTCAGGAATTCAAGGCTAAGCCCGAGTCGGGTGTCTAATCGGGGTATGGCGATCGAGCTCTCGGGAACCGGGGTGGGTGGACTCCGCGACGTCCTCGATGTTCTCCGCGTCTGGCAGCGTGACGAACCGGCCGTCCATCTGCATCCCGGGGATCTGGGTTGGTTCTGGCGCTTCGGCGAGGAGGCCACGGCCGCCGCGGTGCGCACCTGGAGCCGGGACGGCCGGATGCTCGCGGTGGGCCTGCTCGACAGCCCCGACCTGATGCGGCTCACCATCGCGCCCGAGGCGCGGCAGGACATTGAACTGGCCGCGCGCCTGGGCGACGACCTCAGCGATCCCGCACGCGACGTGCTGCCCGCCGGCGAGGTGCTCCTGGAGGCGCCGATGGATGCGCGCATCCAGGACCTTCTTCTGGAACGAAGCTGGGAGCCCGACGAGGCGTGGTCACCGCTGCGCAGGGATCTCTCCGCGTCGGTCGAAGACGCGGGCATCCGGATCGAGGTGATCACCGCGGAGAGGGCCGCGGTGCGCGCCGTGGTTCAGCGGGAGTCGTTCGATCACTCGACGTTCTCCGCGCAACGCTGGGAGACCATGGCGGGGGGGCCGGCATATCGTGAAGCCCGCTGCCTGGTCGCCTGGGAGGAAGCGGGAAAGCCGGTCGCCTGCGTCACGGTGTGGTCGGCCGGCGCCGGGAAGCCCGGGCTGATCGAGCCCATGGGGGTGCACCGCGACCATCGTGGACTCGGCTACGGACGGGCGATCACGCTTGCCGCGGCGCGAGCGCTACAGGACCTCGGCGCATCCAGCGCCATCGTCGGAACTCCGAGTTCGAACGTGGCCGCCGTGGCGACCTATCGGGCCGCGGGATTCGCGCAGCTCGACGGTGTGCGCGACCTCCGAAGGGCCTAGCTGCGAATGGTGACAAGGGTCCCGATGGGCGCCCAGCCGTACAGGTACGCGATCACGGCAAGCGGCACGTGCACGCATCCGTGCGATCCCTTGGTCTTGTAGAGCGAGCTACCGTACGGGAACGTCTGCCAGGACGCGTCATGGAATCCGTAACCGCGATAGAACGGCATCCAGTACTTCACGTGGTCGTACCAGGACCCGTTGGCGTCGCGGCCGGCGAGAACCGTGTTGCGCACCTTGCCGTAGAGGCGCCAGGTTCCCGTCGGTGTTGCATCGTGGACGTTCCGAAGCGCCGATGCCCCCGTCGTCACCAGTGTGCTGATGATGAGCCGTGGCCCCGTGCAGGCCCAGAGCTTCTGTTTCGAGATGCTCACATAGATGTGTTTGACCCCCGCGGGCGTTCCCTCGCAATACGGCGACACCGCGGATGCCGTGAGCGGTGCCGTCTTCACCGGGCCCACCAACGAAGGACTGCTCACCGGAGCACCGGCGGGCCCGGGGATCCCGGGGACGATCGCCGCGGACCGCGACTCGTGCGATCCGCCGAGGATGGTCTGTGCGCTCGAGGCACCCGCGTTCGTGTCGCTCGCGCATCCGACGAGGCACAGCGCGACCGCGACGGCAGCGATCGCCGCCGCCCCTGTCATGACGCCACGCATTGGCTCTGACTCCCTCCGAGCGCACTTTCGGGTGTCCCGCTCGTGGCAAGGAGTTTACGTCGCCGCGGGACGGCTGCCTAGGGGTGCTCCGGCCGATTCACGGCACTGCGGGCGGCGGCACAGCTCCTTCGCCCCGAGACCGCCGGATCCTGAGCACGATCGCGCGATAGGCGAACCCGAGCAGGACGACAACCACCCCGACGATGAGACCGACCACCGGCAGAGTCGCGACGAGCACGAGGCAGCCGCCAGCGCCGACGAGCTGAAGAGCGCGCGGGTATCGTCGCTGATCCCTCGGCTGAACGAACGCGGAGAGGTTTGCGATGAAGTAATAGAGCAGCACGCCGAACGACGAGAAGCTGATGGCGTTGCGAAGATCGGCGAACAGGATGACGACGCAGACGATGACACCGAGAACCAACTCGGCACGATGCGGCACTCCGAATCGCGGGTGGACGCCGGCAAGCCAGGTGGGCAGGTCGGCGTTGCGGGCCATGGCCAGCGAGGTTCGGCCGACCCCGGCGATCAGTCCGAGGAGCGCGCCCGCCGACGCCACGGCGGCTCCGATCTGGATGATCGGGGCGACCCAGGATGAACCCACGACCCTGATGGCGAGCACGAGGGGCTGGTCTGATCTCGCGATCTGTCCCGGTGTCAACGCACCCAACAACGTGATGGCGACCGCGACGTAGATGACCAGGGTGATGGCAAGAGCGAGCGTGATGGCCCGCGGGATGGTGCGGGCCGGGTCCCGAACCTCTTCGCCCATGGTCGCGATTCTGGCGTACCCGGCGAAGGCGAAGAACAGCAGCCCGGCCGACTGCAGGACGCCGTACGGGCCGGACGACACGAGACCGGAACCGGCGAGGCCGGACAGGTGAGGCAGCCCGCCGGATGCCGCAACCACGATTCCCGTCACCAGTGCGACGAGCACGATGACCACGAGCACTCGGGCGAGGAGTGCCGTGCGCGTGACCCCGACCGAGTTGACCACGGTCAGCGCGATGACGACGGCGATCGCCACCGGTTTCTGCCACCCGACCGGTACGGCGTATGCGGCGAAGGTCAGGGCCATCGCGGCACAGCTCGCGGTCTTGCCGACGACGAAACTCCATCCTGCCGAGAACCCCCACCACGGGCCGAGCAGTTCGCGGCCGTAGACATACGTGCCGCCGGAAACCGGATAGATGCGGGCCAGCTGGGCCGAGGATGTCGCGTTGCAGAACGCAACAACGGCAGCGAGCGCGAGTCCGATCAGGAGCCCATCGCCGGCCGCGCGTGCTGCGGGCGAGAAGGCGGCGAAGACGCCCGCTCCGATCATCGATCCGAGGCCGATGAACACGGCGTCGGCCGTTCCTAGCGTCCGTTTGAGGGTGGCGCTCGAGGTCACGCCCGAAGACTATTGCACCGGGGCGCCGCCGCAAGCGATCATGTCAGTTTTCACATCCTGCTGGCGTGCACCGCCGTCCGATGGTTGGCTTGCGCAAGCAGGTCGAGACGGATTCGGGAGCAGTCGTGGTCACGGTGTTGGTCGTCGAAGACGAGCCGGCGATGGCGTCGCTGCTCGAGCGCGGACTCGCCGACGAGGGCTATGACGTGGTCACGGTCGCCAACGGCGTCGACGCGCTCATCGCCATCGCCCACAACACCTTTTCGGCCGCGGCCATCGATGTCATGCTCCCCGAGATGAGCGGCTACGAAATCTGCCGTCACCTGCGCAACCAGGGCAACCTGCTCCCCGTCCTGCTCCTCACGGCCAGGGACTCGATCGACGACCGGGTGCGTGGACTCGACTCCGGCGCCGACGACTACCTCACCAAACCCTTCGCCTTCGCCGAGTTGAGCGCCCGCATCCGCGCCCTCGTTCGACGCGACAACGCCATCCCGAAGCCCGTGTTCACGGTCGGGCGGCTGCAACTCGACGTTCAGGCCGTACGGGCGACGATCGACGGCCGCATCGTTCCGCTGAGCACCAAGGAGTTCTCGCTCCTGCGGATGCTCGCGCAGCGAGGCGGAGAGCCGGCGACGCGATCGGAGATCCTCCAGGAGGTGTGGGGGACGACGCGTCACATCGACCCGACCATCGTCGATCAGTACATCCGCTACCTCCGGAAGAAGATGCAACACATCGACAGCGGCATCGAGATCACCACCGTGCGGGGAGTCGGGTACTCGGCCGTGGTCACGGGAGAGCCGACGTGAGGCGTGCCCTCACCATCCGGGCGAGAATCACGCTCGGAAGCGCGGCGGTAGCACTCATCGTCATCGCGGTGGCGGGGCTCGTCATCCGCCTGAATGCCGTGGCGACACTCCACGCATCCGATGTCAGCGTCGCGACGACCGATCTCGCCTCCTTCGAGAAAGACATCACCGACAGTGGCGGTACCCATGTCGATCCGCCCGCGGAGGGAATTCTCGTTCTCGTGCGCAATCCGGCGGGCAAAACGGTGGAGAGCAGCCTTCCCCATCACGTGCGTCGGAAAGTCGAGAGCCTGAAGCCCTCGGACAGCGTGTTCTCCGCATCTGAGGACGGCGAGCCGTACGTGGTCGTCGGACAGACGCTGAAGACCGCGGGCGGCACCTGGGCGCTCTGGGCTGCGCGGAGCACCGAGTCCTCAAACCTCGTCCTGACCGGGCTCGACGGCCAGATCGTCGTGGGCGGACTGCTGGCGCTGGTCGCCTTCACGGGCGCCGCCTGGCTGCTGGCAACGTTTGCCCTTCGGCCGGTGAGCGCGATGCGCCGGCGGGCCGAATCGCTGAGCGGCCGTGGGGCGGGCGACCGTCTGCCGGTCGGACCGGCGAACGACGAACTCGCCGCCCTCGCGATCACTCTCAACAGCTTCCTCGACCGTGTGCACGACTCCACCGAGCGGGAACGGCGAATGGTCTCGGATGCCGCGCACGAGCTCCGGACTCCGCTTGCGGCACTGCGCACACAGCTGGAACTCGCCCACGATGACTTCGGCAATGCCGATGCGCTCCAGGAGGAGATACTCGGGGCAGAGAACTCGGTGTCCCGGCTGACCGCTCTGGCGAACGGACTGCTCGAACTCTCGCGGCTCGAGGGCGACGGTCACGAGGCGGGCCCGACCGCGGCGACCGTGCTGCTCGACGAAGCCATGGGCTCGGTCGACCGTGCGCGGATGCTCGCCCTTTCCAAGCGCATCGACGTGTCGTTCACGGCAGACGGGTTGCAAAACGCGGCCGCCCGCTACCCGATCGACCCCGTCGCCTTCGCCCGCATCCTTGACAACCTCCTCGCCAACGCGGTTAATGCGCTCGACGACCGCGGGAGCGTCGAACTCTCCCTCGAGGAGACCGACACCGAGCTGCTGATCTCCGTCGAAGACAATGGGCCGGGTGTGCCGGCGGAGTTCCTCGCTGTCGCGTTCGATCGGTTCAGCAGGCCGGACGAATCCCGTTCAGCGGTCGCCGGGGGAAGCGGCCTCGGACTGGCGCTCGTTCGTGCGATCGCGGAAGCCGCAGGGGGGACCGCGGAACTCCAAAACACACCCTCGGGAGCCATTGCCGTGGTTCGAATCCCCAAAATGTGAGGAAACACACGCTATTGCCCGTTTTCTTGGGGTGAGCGCTTAGCCTCGGGCCTCAGGGTGGTCAGTGGGAAATACCCACAAACCACGCGAGGAACGAAATGTCGAGCACGACGGACCGGCGGCCATGGGCTCTCACGCCCACGTCCCCGGGCACGCGGGCGGAACGGTTCCGGCGGCGCCTGCGGGCGGCAGACCTGCTCGCCGCCGGAGCGATCACCTCCGCCTCGGCGGCGGTGGCGCTCTATCTCGCCTACGGTGGCGCGGGCGACTTCGGCACGGTGGGGGGATTCGTCACCAGTATCGGCATCGTCGCCGGTCTGATCGGCACCGACCTTATTCTCATCATGCTCGTGCTCGCGGCGAGAATTCCGCTGCTCGACCGCGTCTTCGGTCACGACCGTGCCATGGCGACGCATCGATCCTTGGGCAAGCCGGCCATCTACCTGATCCTCGCGCACGTCGTGCTTCTGACGATCGGCTACGGGATCAGTTCGGGCGTGAATCCCATCGCCGAGACCGTCGCGCTCTGGAACATCCCGGACATGCCGCTGGCGTTCGTCGGAACCGGATTGCTTCTCGCCGTCGTCGTGACGTCGTTGGTCGCGGTGCGGCGCCGCTTCAAGTACGAGGTGTGGCACGTCATCCACCTTCTGAGTTACGCCGCGGTCCTCACCGCTCTGCCGCACCAACTCAGCGTCGGGGGCATGCTCGCCGTTGGCACCTGGCAGCGCGTCTACTGGATCGCCCTCTACGTGCTGGCGCTCGGGGCGATCCTCGCCTTCCGGTTCGCGGAGCCGATCGTGAAGTCGATCCAGCACGACATCCGCGTCAGTCGCGTCGAGAACATAGCGCCGGGTGTCGCCTCCGTTCACCTGACCGGCCGTAACCTACGCGCGCTGGGAGCCAGCGGCGGCCAGTACTTCATCTGGCGGTTCTGGACGGGCAAGACCTGGTGGCACTCGCATCCGATCTCACTCTCCGCCGTTCCCACCGACACCGCCGCGCGGATCACCGTGCGAGCGCTCGGCGATGGAACCACGCGCCTGGGAAAGCTCCGCCCGGGAACCCGGGTATCGATCGAGGGACCGTACGGCCTCTTCACGGACGCGGGACGAACATCCCCGAAGCTCGCGATCATCGCGGCGGGGATCGGGGTGACCCCGGTTCGGGCACTGCTCGAGGACTCCCGGCTGGCACCAGGCGAAACGACCATCGTCCTTCGCGGCTCGGACGAGACCCAGAGGTACCTCTGGGACGAAATCGACGATCTCGCGGAGCGCCGCGGCGCGCGCTGCTACATCTCCGTCGGTGCGCGCGGTCGGGATTCGTGGCTTTCGCAACGGGACGTCGCCCGCGGAGTCTCGATCCGGTCGGTGTTTCCCGACCTCGCCCACTCCGATCTGTACGTTTGCGGACCGCAGCCCTGGGCGGATGTGGTCGTCGCCGACGCGAAAGCCAGCGGCGCCCAACCGCATCAGATTCACATGGAAAGGTTCGACTGGTGAGAATTCGCGCGCTGCTCGGCGGCATACTCGGCTCCGCCGCCGTGCTGATCATCGGCTGGCAGGCCGGTGCTGCTGCCGCGTACAACGCGGCGACCGAGGCATCGACGGGAAGCGCATCGACGAGCTCCGACTCTTCGAGTGGCTCATCGGGTGGCTCTTCGTCCACGAGTAGCGGAACGTCGACGACGGGATCCGGTTCTGGCACGACGACCGGGACACCGACGGGAACGTCCACCGGAGCCAGCACCTCGACGGCGGCGAAGGACGGCACGTACACCGGTGACGTGGAGAACACCCCGTTCGGTCCGATGCAGGTCAAGGTCGTGCTCTCCGGCGGCAAGGTCACGGATGTCGTCGCGCTCCAGGTCACAAACCGCGGAGGCCGTTCGGCGCAGATCAGCAATTACGCGGTACCCATCCTCCGCAAGGAGGTGCTGTCAGCCCAGTCCGCCCACGTCAGTACGGTGAGCGGCGCGACCTATACCAGTGACGGCTACTTGTCCTCGCTGCAGTCGGCGCTCGACAAGGCCGGCGCGTAGCTATGGCGGGGCACGTGTTCGAGACCATGGGGACCGCTGTGTCCCTCCGATTCCGCGGGAGCGAAGTACCGACCGAGGCCCTCCTCGCTGTGGAGTCCGTCTTCGCCGCTCTCGACGAGAGGTACAGCCTGTACAAACCCGGTTCGGAGCTCTCCCGCATCGCGACTGGCGAACTCGCCCTACCCGCGGCGTCGCCGGATCTCCTCGAGACCTACGCCCTCGCGATGGACTGGCGGCTCCGAACCGGCGGAGCATTTACGCCACACCGTCCCGACGGGGTCATCGATCTCTCCGGGGTGGTCAAGGCGATCGCGATCGAACGCGCGGCCGACGAGCTCGAGTCGGCGGGTGTGCGCGACTGGATCCTCAATGCGGGTGGCGACGTGATGTGCTCGCGAGCGACCACGGACTCGCAGGCCTGGTCCGTTGGCATCGTCGACCCGACTCGACGCACCGAGTTGCTGACCTCGCTAGCGCTCACCGGGACCCGACGCGCGTGCGCAACGTCTGGCAACGCCGAGCGTGGAGACCACATCTGGAAGACCCAATCCGCTACAGAATTCGCGCAGGTGACGGTGCTGGCGGACGACATCCTGACCGCTGATGTGCTCGCTACCGCGATCATCGCGGGAGGCGAGGAGACACTCGAACTCGCCTGTCGCTCATGGTCGATCGACGTGCTCGCGGTCGAGGGGTCGGGCGCGCTTCGGATGACGCCAGGCGCCACCCGGGCCATGCACACCGCCGGTGGCCTCGTCGAGGCTACCCGCTAGCCGGCCGGAAGATCTGGACGGCCTCGCGAACGGCGTAGAAGACGATCACGAAGCCGGCGAGCGGGTCGGCCCACCACCAGCCGAGCAGAAGGTCGAGGCTCACCCCCAGGAGTACGGCGAGGGCGAGCAGCGCGTCGACGCGCGTGACGCGACCTTCCGCCTGCAGCACGGGATTGGCGAGCGCCCGTCCGGTTCTGCTCTTGCCTGCGGCGAGGAGGAACATGGCAACGGATGTCGCCGCGGTCCACACGATCCCTCCGATCGACGGCGCCGCGTGGTGCCCGGCAATAAGCGCGACGGACGACTGCACGAGCAGGTATACCGCGAGCGCGATGAACGCGATTCCGATCATTCGCAATGCCCTGCGCTGGCGCGCCTCACCACTTCCCGAGAGCTCCCAGAGCACGACCGTGCTCGCACCGATCTCGATCAGGCTGTCCAGGCCGAAGCCCGCGAGCGCGACGGATGCCGCGGTCAGAGCGAGGTAGGCGAGGAGGCAGACTCCGACCACGTTCCACGAGAGGGTGACCCACTCCAGCATCCGACCGCGCCGGAGCAACTGGTCGGGACCCGCATCGTGGGCGTCTGCCATGGCTCAATCCTGGCAGGCGCCCAGTGCCGCGAGGCTCAGCTCTCGACGAGAAACAGCGCGGCAGTGCGGGCGCCCACGCTCGGCGCTTCGGGATCGCTCAGGTCGGCTTCGCCGCCGATGACTACCAGCTTTCTGTCGTTGCGCAGTCGATGCGGCTCGGTGGTCCAATTGATCGCGAAGACGAGTTTTCGACCATCGTCGGTCGTGGCACGGCGAGTCACAAGGCCAGGAACGACCTCACGCCACTCGACCAGACGCTCCGCGCCGCTTCCACGGAGGAGGCTGGCGACGACAGTGGCGGTCTCGGAAT
>FSXL01000548.1_pt1 | contig 13270 bp, 12 predicted proteins | sample 1638241 | NCBI WGS metagenome assembly FSXL01 (sample SAMEA3914788, study PRJEB12502) | metagenome | biome: forest; material: soil | place: Canada | collected 2011-07-03 | depth 0.1 m | reverse complement strand
GAGTTTCCCGATCGATCCAACGGTGGGCTTCGGACCGACCTTCGGATATTTCGCGATCTACGGGTTCGTCGGCGGGCTGCTCGTCGGATCGCTCGTTGCGCTCGCCTTCGACCGCATCCTGGCGCGCCGGGCGCATTCGGTGAAGGTCACGGTCGATCACCTGCAGGTTCCAGACGAGGAGCCGCGCGCGAACTGAGCCCAGGCGGCGATGCGCCTCGGCCAGGCACCGCGCCTCGCGCCGGGCTCTCGTCGTAAGCCCGCGGTCAGGCGGCGGGGGAGAGAATGGAGGCATGCGTGTCCCCGTGGTCATCGTCCTCATGGCCGCGCTTGCCCTCGGTCTGGCCGGATGTGAGCCGACGAACCCGATCGCGACGCCGTCGCCGTCGGACATCGTCGGCACCTGGCACCACGGTGACGACACCCTGACCTTCGACTCCGCGGGCTCGTTCACTCTGACGGATGTCCCGCTCGGCGTCGTCGAGCAGTCTCCCGTCTCGCTCGGCGGGAGCCCGGCCGGTCCGGACGAGAGCGTGACCGGCACGTGGACGATCGGCAGCGGGGGAACGGATGCGGGCGGCGCGCCCGGCGTTCAGCTCGAGTTCGTGAAGCCCAAGAAGGTGGGCTTCGACTACGGACTCACGCTCATCGTGTCGCACGACGTCCCCGCGCAGCTCTACGTGTTCCTCGGCCGGCCCGACTCGAACATCCGCTACAACTTCACCAAGCAGAAGTAACTGCTGCCCCCGAGTAGCAGTGACCCCAAAGTCGGTAGCCAAGACGAAACACCACCTGTTGGGGGAGTAATCCCCGGCGTGTCTCAGCCGTTACCGACTTTGCGGTAGTTGCAACCCAGTTCGGGTGAGCTCAGCTCAGCTGGTTCGCCTCGACCCAGGCCAGATACTCGGGGGTGACGGTGCCCGTCACGTAGTCGCCCGTGAAGCAGCTCATCTCGAGGTCCGTGACATCCGACCCCTGCAGGATCGCCGACTTCATGTCCTCGACCTCCTGGTAGATCAGGTAGTCGCTGCCCAACTCGGTGTTGATCTCGGGGATCTTGCGTCCGTGCGCGACGAGCTCGTGCCGGGTCGGCATGTTGATGCCGTACACGTGCGGATAGCGCACGGGCGGCGCCGCCGAGGTGAACGTCACCTTGTTCGCGCCGGCCTCGCGCGCCATCTGCACGATCTCCTTGGACGTGGTCCCGCGCACGATCGAGTCGTCGACGATGAGGATGTTCTTGCCCCGGAACTCGGATCCCATGGCGTTGAGCTTCTGCTTCACCGACTTCTTGCGCTCCGCCTGCCCGGGCATGATGAATGTGCGACCGACGTACCGGTTCTTGTAGAAGCCCTCGCGGTATTCGATGCCCAGCTTCTGCGCGACCTGCATCGCTGCCGGGCGCGAGGAGTCCGGGATCGGCATGACGACGTCGATGTCACCGCGGGGCGTGTACTTCGCGATGGTGTCGGCCAGCCGATCGCCCAGTCGGAGCCGCGCCTCGTAGACCGAGATGCCGTTCATCACGGAGTCGGGCCGGGCGAGGTAGACGTACTCGAACGAGCAGGGGATGAGACGCGGGTTCGCGGCGCACTGCCTCGACGTCATCTCGCCGTTCATTCCGACGAAGACCGCCTCGCCGGGCAGCAGATCGCGGACGACCTCGTAACCGGCGCTCTCCAGCACCAGGGACTCGGATGCGACGATCCAGTCGTCGCCGACGAAACCAGCCGACCGGCGTCCGAGAACGAGCGGCCGGATTCCGAACGGGTCGCGGAAGGCGAGAAGTCCGTGTCCGGCGATGAGCGCGATGGCCGCATACGAGCCCTCGACCCGCTCGTGCACGCGGGAGATCGCCTCGAAGATCTGGTCGGGATCCAGTTCCGACCCCGAGACCTGCTCCTGCAGTTCGTTGGCGAGGACGTTGACCAGAAGTTCGGTGTCGCTCGAGGTGTTGAGGTGCCTGCGGTCGACGTGGAACAGCTCCTGCGTGAGCTCGCGCGTGTTCGTCAGGTTGCCGTTGTGGACCAGGATGATGCCGTACGGCGCGTTCACATAGAACGGCTGGGCCTCTTCCTCGTTTGCCGCGTTGCCCCTCGTCGCATAGCGCACGTGCCCGAGGCCCGCGGTTCCGATCAGCGACCTCATGTCGCGTGTGCGGTACGCCTCGCGAACCTGGCCCTTGGCCTTGTGGATGTGGAACGTGTCGCCGTCGGCCGTCGCGATGCCGGTGGAGTCCTGGCCGCGGTGCTGAAGGAGCGACAGCGCGTCGTAGATCTGTTGGTTGACGGGGTGTGATGAGACGATGCCCACAATGCCGCACATGCGGTGATGGTTCCTGCCGATCAGGGAAAAGGATCGAGCCAAGTCTACGGTCTGCCCGCCTCGCCTGCCGGGTGGCGCCGGTAAGGCAGACTGGTCTCATGTCCACGAGCTATCGCGAGGCCGGTGTCGATACGGCCGCGGGTGACCTTGCCGTCGAGCTCATGAAATCTGCCGTGCAGAAGACCCACGGACCCGAGGTCCTCGGCGGCGTCGGCGGCTTCGCGGGGCTGTTCGACGTCTCGTTCCTTAAGGCGTATCGCCGTCCCCTGCTGGCGACCTCAACGGATGGCGTCGGCACCAAGGTCGCGATCGCGCAGGCCATCGATAAGCACGACACAATCGGCCAGGATCTGGTCGGGATGGTCGTGGACGACATCGTCGTGGTCGGTGCGCGGCCGCTGTTCATGACCGACTACATCGCCTGTGGACGCGTCGTCCCCGAGCGGATCGCCGACATCGTCGCGGGGATCGCGCGGGCCTGCGCGGAAACCCGCACCGCGCTCGTCGGCGGTGAGACGGCCGAGCATCCCGGACTCCTCGGCCCGGATGACTACGACGTCGCCGGCGCCGCGGTCGGCGCGGTCGAGGCGGATGCGCAGCTCGGCCCGCAGCGGGTCGAGGATGGCGACGTGGTCGTCGCGATCGGGTCATCCGGCCTTCACTCGAACGGCTTCTCGCTGGTCCGTCACATCCTTGCCGCGCGAAAGCTCGGATACCGCGACCAGAGCGACGCCCTCGGTGGCGTCGTCGGCGAGGTGTTGCTCGAGCCGACCCGGCTCTACACGGCGCCGCTGCTTCGCCTGCTCGCTGATCCGGGCGTCGGAGCCGCCGTGCACGCGCTGAGCCACATCACCGGGGGTGGGATCGCCGCGAACCTCGCGCGCGTGCTGCCCGTGGGCTCGTGGGCCGAGCTGGACCGGGCGACGTGGTCGCCCGCGCCGGTGTTCCGGGTTTTGGCCGACCTCGGCGGGACAACTCTCGAGGAGACCGAGGGCACCTGGAACCTCGGGATCGGGATGATCGCCGTCGTTGCCCCGAGCGCCGCAGACGCCGTGATCGAGAAGCTCACTTCGGACGGCCTGCCCGCCTGGGTCGTCGGCTCGGTGCGCGCGACCGCGCGATTGCTGGATGGGTTCGAGCAGGGCGCAAAGGGCGTCAACGGTGGCGCGGTGCGGCTCGTGGGGGCGTTCGCGCGGTAGCGGTGCGGCGGACTGTGCGGCGTGCTTGTCCTCATGACCGTGGTAGGCGCGGATGTCCTCGGTTGGCGTGACGATTTGTGGGCAGACGCGGACGGGGCCGCCTTGCGGACGGCCGAAAAACTTATCCACAGAAATTGACATCCCGGAATGTTATTAGTACTGGCGTTCTAAAATTAGGGCATGTTCTCACCGGCCGCCGAACTCGTCGAGCAGTATCGTTCGACCCTCGACGGCCTCGGCGTGCTCATCGTCGACATCACCGCGCTCCGCTCTCTGGGCGACGCGGAGCTTCTCGAGCTCAGCGGGCTCCAGGCATCCGCGAGCCGCATCATCGGTGCCGCAGGAGCCGCGATCGCGGGCGAGCTTGCCTTCCGGTCGAGGCCGCAACTGGGCGGCGAGGGGCTCGCCCGTCGCACGGGTCATCGCACAGTGGAAAACCTGCTCAAACTCACCACCGGCGCGACGAAGGAGCAGGTGCTCACCGCCGTGCACGCGGGCACGATGATCGTCGAGATCGCGCATGATGGCGCGGTCGACCCCGCCACGGGCGAAGAACAGCGGCCCGCGCAGGGGTGGCTTCGCCCCGTTGCGGAGGCCGTTGGCTCCGCACGGATCACGGTCTCGGCGTCCCAATCGATCGCGCGTGGACTTGGCCAGCCGAGTTCGGCGATCACCCCGGAGCAGCTGGAGGTGGCGGCATCCCGACTGGTCGCCCAGGCGCTCGCCGGGATCGATGCGGACGCGCTATGGCGAAACGCGCGTGACCTGCGAAACGAGCTCGATCTGGCCGGAGTGAAGCTCCGCGAAGAGGAGCAACGAGCGCTTCGGGGTCTCACGCATCATGCACTTCCTACAGGCGGCGGTGTCGCCACCTGGCGGATGGATCCGGAAACCTACGCGACCTTCATCGACTTCTTCGATCGCACGACCAGTCCGAAGCGCGGTGGTGTTCGATTCGTGAAGCGCGCCGCCGTCGACAAGGCGCGGCGCATCGAGGATGACGCCCGCGACTACAAGCAGCTCGCCTCCGACGCTCTGATCCACTTCCTGGTTCTCGGAGCCGACGCCGACCCGAGCGTCATGGTCGGTTCCGGCGCACCGAGCGTCCGCATCACGGTCGCCGAGCCAGCCCTTCGCTCCGGAGTAGGCTTCGGCCGTATCGATGGACAGTCCGGGGTGGTATCGATCGACACCGTCAAGCGGATGCTGTGCGATGCGAAGGCACTGCGTGCGGGCTTCGACGCCAACGGAACCTACATCGAGGTGTTCGATGATCCCCTCGCCGAAAACCGGCTATACAACTCACGGCAGCGCGAAATACTTGCCGCGAAATTCGGCGGATGCATGGACCCGAACTGTGATCGTCCGCCCTCCTGGTGCGAGGCGCATCACATCCAGTTCATCAAACGTGATGGCGGCAAGACCACCATTTCGAACGCGATCCTGCTCTGCAAGCACCATCACCTGCTGTACCACAATCGGGGATACGAGATCTTCCAGGACGATTCCGGAACCTACTGGAAGATCCCGCCAACGTCCGTCGATCCCGACCAGACGCCCATCGTCATGCCGCTGAAGACCCGCAATCTGCAAGACCTTCGTGCGGCATCCGAACGTGCGGCATCCGAACGTGCTGCCGGGTAAGTGGCGGCGACGACATGGCTGCGAGCGCCGCTAACCCAACGACGAATGCCGACAAGAACGAATGTCGACCCAGCGTGGACACCGACCCTCGGCGCCTGCCCACCAAGGACGCGCCCGGTCCCTATGCAAGCACTAAAACTCAACCCAAGCGGATCGCAGGCCATCCGCAGACCACGCGGAACTCGAGCCCAGATGCTAAACAACGAGAGCGTCGATCGGGTGGCAACAGTGAGCGTCGACCAGGTGGCAACAGAGCACCCGTCGGGCCGGCAATCAGAGCCGGATCAGGCAGCAGGCAGCCCTCGATCAGGCCGCACTCAGGGCCAGATCAGGCCGTGCGGGACTCGTCCGCGTCTTCGGACTCGTCGTCTTCGAGGTACTCGGCCCACTTGTCGAGTTCGGGTGAAACCGGCGTGGTGCTGTGCAGCTCATTTGCCAGGGCACCGTAGTTGGTGTCCGGGCTGTAGTACTTCAGGTCCCGAGCGACTTTGGTGTGCTTCGCTTTTTGACGGCCACGCCCCATGCGAGACCCCCTCAGGTAGAAAACGGTACAAAGGATTAGGAAAAATCTAGCGTTCACATTATCACTCCAAACGGTGGTGACCGTTGCCCGTGGTTCCGTCGATGGGCGGGGCAAGTAACGTTGACCCGTGGCTACAGCGGGAACGGACACCTCGGTTGTCGTCATTGGTGCGGGTCAGGCGGGGCTGTCGGTCTCGTTCTACCTGAAACGGCTCGGACTCGATCCCGGCAACGACTTCGTGGTCCTCGATCGCGGACCAGGAACGGGCGGAGCGTGGCAATTTCGCTGGGAAGCGCTGCGGCTCGGATCCGCCCACCACGTCAACGACCTCCCCGGAATGGCCGACCTCGGCCTGAGTTTCGAAACCGCAGACCACTCGATTCCCGCCAAGCAGGTCATCGCCGACTACTACCGGCAGTACGAGGAGCACTTCGGATTCCAGGTCGTTCGGCCCGCATCCGTGACAGCGGTCACCAACAACGGAGCAAACCTTCTCGTGACCTTCGCGAACGACGACAACGAGCTCCTCGATGTGACGACGGACATCGTCGTGAACGCGACGGGCACCTGGGGGGCGCCATTCGTTCCCTGGTACCCGGGACGCGACACCTTCAAGGGACGCCAGGTGCACACCAATGACTACGTCGACGCCGCCGAATTCGCCGGGCAGAACGTCATTGTCGTCGGTGGCGGAACCTCGGCGGTCGGATTCCTGCTCGAACTGGAGCAGACGGCATCCCACCTCACCTGGGTCAGCCGCCGAGACGTCGACTTTCTCGAAGGCACGGAGCTCAACATGGAAGCCGGAACCGAGGCCGTCGCGAAGCAGGATGAAGCAGCGAGAGCCGGGCGCGCGCTGCCGAGCATTGTCAGCGGAACGGGAGTGCCGAGGACCCGGCGTATCCAGGCCGGCATCGACCGGGGTGTGCTTTCGCCGAAGCAGATGTTCACGTCGATCGAACCAGACGGAGTTCGCTGGGCGAACGGATACTTCGAGCCGGCGGATGCGATCGTCTGGGCGACCGGGTTCCGTCCGGAACTGCGCCACCTCGCCCCCCTCAAACTGCGCGAAAAGGAAGGCGGAGTGGTCGTGGCCGCCGGATCATCCTGGAAGGACCCGCGCATCTTCTTCGCCGGGTACGGCCCGCAGGCGAGCACGATCGGAGCGAACCGCGCCGGCCGTCTGATCGCCCGGCAGGTCATCGCGGCACTGAGCAAACTCTAGAAACACCGCACCACCGCGGCACTGCAGCGCGCCGACCCGATGCGGCGACCCGGCGCAGCGACCCGGTGCAGCGACCCGGTGCAGCGAACCGGTGGCTACCCGAGCGCGGTCGCGACGAGATAGCCCGCAGTCGCGGCGGCAAGTCCAACACCGAGGTTGAGAACGACACTGACGAGGGCCGTTCGCAGCTTCTTCTCGAGAACCAACTGCACGGTCTCGACGCTCCAGGTGCTGAACGTGGTGAGCCCGCCGGCGACACCTCCGACGAGGATCAGTCGAAGGTCGGTCGAAATGGCACCGGTGGTCGCGAGTCCGATAGCTGTTCCGCCGATTGCAGACCCCACGACGTTCACGATGAAGACCGCCCACGGCAGCCCCGAGCGACGCGCGAAGGCGAGCGACACGAGATAGCGAATGACGGTCGCACCACCACCCACAAGCGCGGCAGCCCAGATCATTCGTCGGCCTCGATCGTCGGGTCCGCGTCGCGCCGCCGGGCGATTCGGAAGCCGAGCAGTGCCGCACCGAATCCGAGGACCAGCGTCAGGAGCGCGTATCCGATGGCGAGCAGGATCTGGCTGCTCGCCGCGAGCGTCACCATCGAGGCCATGACGGCGGAGAAGGTGGTGAATCCACCGAGCAGACCCGGCCCGAGCCCGGCGCGGAGCCAGCGGGGGACGATCGGCCACAGCCTCGAGACGAACACCGCGAGCAGAAACGAACCCACGATATTGATCAGCAGCGTGTCCAGGGGGAACTGGCTGTCGCTGTGCGGAATGAGGGCGTCGAGCTCGAGCCGCACCCCGGTGCCGATGATTCCGCCGAGGAAAACTGCGATCAGCGCGCCCATGTGTCGTGTGGTCGTTTTCTCGGCGCTCGGACTATTTCGACTTCGTCGGGGTGGATCCGACCGCGCTGCGTTCGTTCGCCTGGGTGTCCGGGGCCTTGCCCGCTGCGATGTTCTCGGCTGTCTTCTTGGCTGCGTCGGGAGAACTGGTCTTGCGTGCGGCGGCCTTCGCGGCGGCATTGGCGGTCGCCGCGCTACCCGGTTTGCGGTCGACCGACCTTGGCGGTGGAGCGACACGACGTTTGACCGGCGGGATAGGCTCGCCGCGGCGATCCTCGCCGGGCAGCGGGCGCGACCGACGACCGTAGATCAACTCGGATGAGTCCAGCAGCCAGGGAACGACCGCGATGACGACGCCGTGAACGAGCATGAGCTTGTTCCGGATGCGCCGACCCTTGTGGTTGTGCAGCAGCGACTCCCACCAGTGACCGACGATGAACAGTGGCGTGTAGATCGTCACGACCTCGGCGCCGTACTCCTCGCGCCGCGACTTGATGTACTTGATCAAAGGCGTCGCGACCTCACGGTACGGCGACTCGATGACGCGCAGCGGGACCTCGATGTTCTGCTCGAGCCAGTCCTCCTGCAGCTTCTCGGTCTCCGGTTGGTCGATCGAGATGTGCACCGCCTCGATGCTGTCGTGACGTGCCGCGATCGCGTAGTCGAGGGCCTTGAGGACGGGCTTCTGCAGTTTGCCGACGAGCACGATGGCGTGGTCGCCCTTAGCTCCGAAGACCGTGGTCGGATCCGCCTCGATCTCCTTGTCGACGTCCCGGTAGTACCGGTTTACGCCGAACATGAGCAGGAAGAGGATCGGCATCATGATGAAGACGAGGTATGCGCCGCTCAGGAACTTCGAGATGGTGACGATTATGAGCACGCTCGCGGTGAACGTTGCTCCGATCGAGTTGATCGTCAGGCTCACCCGGATGCCGCGCCGGTTCGGCGGGTTGCCCCTCAGCAGGCGAATCCAGTGCCGGATCATGCCGGTCTGGCCGAGCGTGAACGAGACGAACACACCGATGATGTAGAGCTGGATGAGCGCGGTCACGTTCGCCTGGAACAGGACCAGCAGCACGCCGGCCGCGAGGGCCAGGATGATGACGCCGTTCGAGTAGATGAGGCGGTCGCCGCGGGTGGACAGCGCCTTGGGCGCGTAGTGGTCCTTCGCGAGAACGGACCCGAGAAGGGGGAATCCGTTGAAGGCGGTGTTCGCCGCAAGCAACAGCACGAGAGCCGTCGCCGTCTGGACGACGAAGAACGGCACAGAGTTATTGCCGAACGTCGTCGACGCGATCTGGGCGATCAGCGAGCGCTGGGGGATTACTGTGCAGTGTTTGAAGCCGATGAGGTCGCAGGCCGTCTGCGCGTAGTGCACCTGGTCCATGAGCGCGACGGCGACGAGTCCGATGAACAGCACGATCGCGATGGAGCCGAGAAGCACGAGCGTCTTCTGCGCGTTCTGGATCTTCGGGCGACGGAACGCCTGCACGCCGTTCGAGACGGCCTCGACACCGGTGAGGGCGCTGCATCCGCTGGAGAAGGCGCGCAGAAGAAGAAGAACGAATGCCACCTGGGCGACGCTCTCCGGCTTCACGTGGTACGGCGCGGACTCGGCGAGGTGCGAGTGTCCGGTCGCCGCCTCGACGAGCGCGGTGATCACCATGATCGCGATGCTGACGATGAAGAGGTAGGTCGGGATCGCGAAGGCCTTGCTCGACTCGCGAACACCACGCAGGTTGACGGCCATGAGGATGAGGAGGCAGAGGATGGCGATCTCGACCCGGAACGGGTTCAGCCAGGGCAGAGCCGAGATGATGTTGTCGACGCCACTGGCGACCGAGACGGCGACGGTCAGCACGTAGTCGACGAGAAGAGCGGATGCGACGATGAGGCCGGCGACCTCGCCGATGTTCTTGCGGGCGACCTCGTAGTCGCCGCCGCCGCTCGGGTAGGCCTTGACCAGCTGCCGGTAGGACAGAACGACGACCGTGAGCAGGATGACAACGGCCGCAGCGACACCCGGCGCGAACGCGAGAAACGCGGTTCCACCGAGCAGGAGAATGAGCAGCATTTCCTGCGGGGCGTAAGCCACCGAGGAGAGCGCGTCGCTCGCAAAAATGGGTAGAGCAAGGTGCTTGGGAAGCAGCTGCCCCTCGAGTTTGTCTGACGGCAGTGGCTCGCCAATCAGCCACCGTTTCGGCGACCGGGCTTCATTAGTCACGAGGGGCGAGCATACTCCACGCGTGGGTGCGCTCCAACTGGAACGCCGGGGGTTCAGGCAGACGTTACCTCGTGCCGTCGCGCAGCGAGGCCTTCACCGCGTCGCGAACCTGGTCGAGTCCGGACTTCAACGTGCTGATGGTCGTCTCGGTGAGTTCGGCGTGCGAGATCCAGTCACGGAGTTCCGAGCGGATCTCCTGACGGAAGTTCTGCAGGGCGAACTCTGCGTCCTGCAGGTTGCTGCGGCTCGCGGTTCTTGCGGGATTCGTGGTCTCGACGTGCACCGTCCACTGGGTGTCACGCGCCTCCCTGCGCGCATCCCGCGCGGCGGCGGCGAGGTCGGCGCGGAGGCTCTTCATGGCCTCGTTGACCGACGTGCGCACCTCGTCGGCGAGGCGGCGAACCGAGTCCGTCACCTCATCCTCGATGCCGCCCAGTTCGCTTTCGCGGTCCTGGAGTTCGGCTCGGCCGGCGTCCGTGATCGAGTAGACGGTCTTTCGACCGTGACTCTCCTTGGTGACGAGCCCCTCTTCTTCCAGCTTTGCGAGGCGTGGATAGATCGTTCCGGCGCTCGGCACATAGGTGCCACCGAAACGGTCCTCGAGGGCCTGGATGAGCTCGTAGCCGTGCATGGGCGACTCGTCGAGGAGGCTCAGCAGGTAGAGCCGCAGGTGTCCGTGGCCGAAGACCGGAGGCATCAGCGCGCGCTCCCGTTGGTCGCCGCGTCTGCCGGTTTGGTCGCCCCGGAGTGCACGACCACGACGTTGCCGTTGACCGTGTTGGCCCGGAATTCGAGGAACGAGCGCTCCAGTGTTCCGTACTTTCCGGAGTAGTTGCCGCGCACGCCCGTGATCTCGGTGTCGTCGAGCTGGATGCGCCCGTTGACGGTGTTGACTCGGTACTCCGCGGCGTTTCCCTCCTCGAGACGGGCGGTGATGCCGCCGTTGACCGTGTTGACCTTGATCACCTGCGGTTCGCCCGAGATGTCGAGGTAGACGTCGCCGCTCACACCGTCGGACGTGAATCGACTGATCTCGCCCGATGCGGTGATGTCACCGTTGACGGTGTGGGCCTGGATCGACCCGGTGTGGTTCTGGATGGAGAGCTCGCCACTCACGGCGTTGAGCGTGAGGTTGCCGGTGAGACCGTCGATCACGACGTCACCGTTGACCGTACTGACCGTCGCGTCCGAGCGGAGGCCGCTGATGAGGCCGCTGGATGAGACGACCCCGAATCTGAGGGCGACGTCACGAGGCACCAGGACGCTGACATCCGCGCGTGCCGACCCGCGGAATCCGCGGAACACCTCGATGAAGTTGTCCCAGCGCAGCTGCGGGTGGTCGATCTCCAGCAGCCCGAAGTCGTCGAGCGACACCCGCAGGTCCTTGCCCGATACCGAGTGCACCTCGACGCGGGTGGTCGGCTCGTCGTGACCGACGATGTCGACCTGGCCGCGGACCAGCGCGACCTTGAGTGTGCGGACGCCGGTGAGGTCGATGACCTTGGGTCCGTCGAGCAACCATTTCTGCTCAGTCATTTTCTTGTGCTCCTTGATGATGAGAGGTCAGGATAGAAATCGGAGAGACTCGCGATATATCGCGTCTCATGGAACTCACGATATATCGCGTCTTGACAATGCGCAACTCCTTTCGCGATCTCCTCCTGATCCCTTGCTTGACCTTGACGCAGCGTCAACCTCTAGCGTGGGACGCATGGAACGGTCAATAGCGGAAGTCGCACGCCTCGCCGGCACGACATCCCGGACTCTTCGCCACTACGGAGACGTCGGGCTCCTCAAACCAAGCCGCATCGCCGACAACGGTTACCGCTACTACGACGAGGGCGCGCTCGTGCGACTGCAGCGAATACTTCTCCTGCGCGAGCTCGGTGTCGGGATCCCGGACATCGCTCGAGTTCTCGACGGAGAGCGCGACGACGCACAGGCGCTGCGGATCCACCTCGACCTGCTCAGGCAGGAGCAGAACAGGTTGGGCAGACAGATAGCGAGTGTCGAGTCGACACTCGCGACGATGAAAGGGGACGGACACCTCATGGCGGAAAACATGTTCGACGGGTTCGATCACACGAAGTACAAGGACGAGGTCGAGGCAACCTGGGGCCCCGATGCGTACGCGCGCGGCGACGCCTGGTGGCGCTCGCAGTCGAGGGAGCAGCAAGACGCCTACCAGGAGCAGCACCGAGTCATCGCGGCCGATTACCAGGCGGCCAGGGATGCGGGCGAGGCGCCCGAGGGACCGCTCGCGCAGGATATCGTCGGGCGACACGTCGCGTGGTTGAACCTCGCCGCTCCCGTGACGGGCGGCGAGATCACCGCGTCCCGGCTGCGGGGCTACGGCGAGATGTACATGGCCGATCCGCGCTTCGCGAAGAACTATGGCGGACTGGCGGGAGCCGAGTACGTGCGGTCGGCGTTCGATCACTATGCCGCCCACAGCCTCTCCTGACGGTATTGCGCGGGTGCGGGATTCCCACCCCACACTCAGAAACGTCCTCCCTCGGGTGTAGTTAACGCCCAGCTTTTCGCTGGGATACTCGACACATGCATCTGCTGTCGGTGTTCAGCCTGCGCAACCGAGCGCTCATCGCCCTCATCACGATCGTCATCGCGGTCTTCGGAGGGATCGCCCTGACGAGCCTGCAGCAGGAGCTGATCCCGTCGATCCAGCTGCCATCCGTGTACGTGGTCTCCACCGATCCGGGAGCATCACCCGCGGTCGTGAGTAACGACATCTCGACGCCCATCGAGTCGGCGCTGCAGGGCATCGAGAACCTCGACAGCACGACCGCCACTTCGAGCTCGGGCACCTCGACCGTGACGGCGTCGTTCGACTACGGCGTCGACATCACGACCTATGAGCAGAAGGTGCAGGTCGCGGTCGATCGGCTGTCGTCGACGCTGCCGGCGGGAGTCACGCCAGAGGTCATCACCTTCTCGACGACGGATCTGCCCATCATCTCGATGGCCGTCACGAGCGACCTCAACAAGCACACCCTTGCTTCGCAGCTCTCGACCCTGACGCTCACCAACCTCAAACAGCTCGACGGCGTCAGCAACGTGAGCCTGCTCGGAGCCGCGACGCAGCGCATCACGGTCACGCCCAATGCGATCACGCTGACCAACGACGGTCTGACGGTGCAGTCGATCAAGACCGCGTTGCAGACCAACGGCACCCTCCTCGGCAGCGGCACGGTCACCGAGCACGGCAAGACCTACACCGTGCAGTCGGGCACCGCGATCGATTCGGTGGCGCAGCTGGGCGCACTTC
>FSXL01000440.1_pt1 | contig 13361 bp, 12 predicted proteins | sample 1638241 | NCBI WGS metagenome assembly FSXL01 (sample SAMEA3914788, study PRJEB12502) | metagenome | biome: forest; material: soil | place: Canada | collected 2011-07-03 | depth 0.1 m | reverse complement strand
GAATGCGCAGATCGTGGTGACGAGCCACGCGCCCGGAGGGTAGGACGCTTGGAACAGGTACCCGAGCGCTCCAGGATGGAGAAGTCCGGCCAGGGGCACGCCGTTCGAGTCCGCCGCATCGACGGCGATCAGCAGCGCGGCGGCGGCGGCCCAGACACCCGCGCTCCAGCGGACGACGGAGAGGTCGGTCGCGTTGTCGACCATCAGCCGGCTCTTGCCGGTGGGGGCCCGGAGGAACGCGGCATAGAACAGGCCGCCGATGCATACCGTCGACGCGAGCAGAACGATCGTGTTCAGTGACGTGCTGGCGACCGCTGTCAGAACGCCCGGGTATCCGCGGTCCAATTCCCGGTAGACGAAGCTTCCGGCGACGACCGCCACGGTCACACCGATGGCCCCCGCGACGACCACGAGTCCGCCAAAAAGCCAGGACCACGCTGCCAGCCCACTGGTGGTGCGGGCTCCGGTCCGGGTCAGCGACACGACTCTCGTTTCTTGCTCGGCGTCTGGCGGTCTAACGGCGGACGACGCCCGTAGGCGCCGTGCAGAAGGGGACCGGTTAACTCTACGCCAGGTAGAAGAGTGCCATCCTCTACGTGTCGTAGAGTAGTGGATGAATCATGGAGGGGTCGATGATCAGCGGACAGACGGTGAGCCAGACCGAACTCGACCCGCTCGAGGACTACGTCGAACTGAACATCGGCGGGATGACGTGCTCCGCGTGCGCAGGCAACATCGAGCGCCGTCTCAACAAGCTCGAGGGCGTCACCGCGACCGTCAATTTCGCGACGGAACGCGCACTTGTCACGGGCATCCGGCCCGCCGAGGCCGATCGTGCCATCCAGGCCGTGACGAAGGCCGGCTATCAGGCCGCGGTCCACGAGCCGGGTGACGACGCTTGGACGGCGCGTGCTACTGCGATCCGGATATCGTCACTTCGGCGGCGGCTGGCCGTCTCGGCGCTGCTGACGATTCCGCTGTGCGACCTGACTATCCTTTTGGCCCTTGTTCCATCGCTGCGATTCCCCGGGTGGCAAGCGCTGTGCATCGCGCTCGCGATCCCGATCGTCACGTGGGCCGCATGGCCGTTCCACAAATCCACATTCCGGAACCTGCGACACGGGACGCTCAGCATGGACACGCTGGTTTCGCTGGGCAGCATCGTCTCGTTCGGCTGGGCCGTCTACACCCTGGTCTTCCATCCCTCCATCGCGCCGGGCTACTGGCTGGGGTTCGGACGCACCCCTGCGGGCGCTGATTCCATCTACCTCGATGTCGCGGCCGGCATGATCACGTTCCAGCTCGGAGGTCGCTACTTCGAGAGCCGCTCGCGGAGGCGCGCAGGCGATGTTCTCAACGCGATCGGCAACCTGGCCGTGAAAGAGGTGCGGATCGAGGCGGAGGACGGCACGGAGTCGGTGGTCCCAGCGGGCTCGCTTCGTCGCGGCGACACCTTCGTCGTATTGCCGGGGGAGAGGCTTGCAGCTGACGGAACCATCCTGTCGGGACGTTCCACGCTGGACACCAGCGCGATGACCGGCGAGACCATGCCGGTCGAGGTGGGTCCCGGAGAAAGTGTGATCGGGGGCAGCGTCAACGTCAGCGGGCGGCTCGCCGTCTTCGCCGAATCTGTCGGAGCGCACACGCGACTGGCGCAGATGGCGGCGCTCGCCGAAGACGCCCAGCGACGCAAAGCGCGAGTCCAGACGTTCGCTGACCGGGTCTCCTCGGTGTTCATCCCGATCGTCCTGGCGCTGGCGGTCGTCGTCACGATCATCTGGCTCCTGCTGGGCGTACCGGCCGGCCAGGCCATCGGAAACGGCATCGCCGTCCTGATCATCGCGTGCCCGTGCGCGCTCGGTCTGGCGACTCCGACGGCGCTGATGGTGGGTGTAGGACGCGGCGGCCAGCTGGGCATCCTGATCAAAGGTCAGGACGCGCTCGAAGCGAGCGGCGTGATCGATACCGTCGTCTTGGATAAGACCGGAACCGTCACGACGGGTGTCATGGAGGTCTCCGACATCGAGCTGGGCGAAGGCCGCAACAGCTCGACGATCTGGCGGCTCGCCGGGGCGATCGAGGCAGCATCCGAGCATGCGATCGCGGCAGCTGTGGTGCGGGCTGCCGCTGCGGAAGTAGAACTCACCTCACGTGTAAGCGACTTCGAAGCCATGCCGGGTCTGGGCGCCCGAGGTACCGTCGACGGTTCCTCGCTGATCGTCGGAAACCCGCGACTGCTCGCGGAACAGTCCGTCAGCGTGACCGGGCCGCTCGCCGAGCGGGTCGAAGCTCTCGAGAACGAAGGCAAGACGGTCGTCCTGCTCTCGGTCGACGGAGAGCTTGCGGCCATCTTCGCGCTCACCGACACGATCAAACCTTCAGCGCGCCCCGCCATCGACGCCCTGAAGCGCCTCGGGTTGCGAACGATCCTGCTGACGGGGGACACCGACCGTGTCGCCCGCGCTGTCGGCAACGAGCTCGGCGTCGATGAGGTGATCTCGCAGGTTCTTCCCGCGGACAAGGCGAGCGCGATCGAAGAACTTCAGCGCCGTGGGAGGACCGTTGCCATGGTCGGCGACGGGATCAACGACTCTGCCGCGCTCGCGACATCCAATCTCGGGATGGCGATGGTCCAAGGATCCGACATCGCGCTGAAATCTGCCGACATCATCCTGGTTCGCGAAGATCTGCGGGTGATCGCGGACGCCGTCATGCTTTCTCGGAAGACACTCCGGACGATCCGCGGGAACCTCGCGTGGGCGTTCGGCTACAACATCGCCGCCATTCCGATCGCAGCCTTCGGACTGCTGAATCCGTTGATCGCGGCCGCAGCCATGGCCCTGTCGTCAGTGCTCGTCATCTCCAACAGCCTTCGCTTGCGGTCGTTCGAGCCCATTCATACCCGTCAGCGCGACTGAGCTCGCCGATCAGTGAGATCGAGCTGAGACATCGGGCGTGCGCGCGCGTCTCAGGCTTGCGTCTCGAAGACTTGCGCGTCTCGAAGACTTGCGCGTCCCGGGCTTGCTCGGCTCAGGCCTGCGCGTCGCCGTCCGGCATCGCCCCGTCGCCCAGCGGCACTCCGGGCGCCAACCTGGCGAGCGCACGAACCCGGCGTGCTGACGAGCGGGGCGGCCTCGACTCGAGGCGGCGAGCCCGGAGGATCATCGCGGCATTGTCCTGGATCCGTCCCAGCCTGTCCAGCGCACCTACGGTGTTTGCGACGCCGCACACGCGCGCGGCGGAATCGTCCGCGATCAGCTCGATCAGCAGCTGGGTCGCACGGTGGAATTCGCGGGCGCCGAGCAGACCAGGCAAGCACGCCCGGTTGAGCTGGGCGAGTTGGGCGATGAAGCCGTGCCGCCCGGTCACGTGCGCGCGCTCGTGCTCGATCACTGCCCGCAACTCGGCTGGACTGAGCTCGTCCTCCAGTCGGGAGGCGACCAGAATGCGCGCCCTCGGCCCCGCGAAGCTCAAAGCCATCGGGAGGTCACTGTCGATGAACACCACATCGACACGTCCGATGCGAACCGAGCGATAGGCTGCCGAAGCGGCGAGAAGATTGAACTGCTCCTGGGTCTGGCGGAGCGCATTCGTGATCGGTTCCATCCGGCTGAACACGAGAGCGAGAACACCGCCGATCGAGACGAGGCCGATCCAGCCCGCGACCACGATGACGGTCGGGCCGAGCCAGCCGTGCCCTTTGCCAGTCCCGGAATCCAGGGTCACGGCCAGCGCGAGGGACAAGACGAGACTCGCGAACGCTGCCGCGAGGCCGGCGACGAAAACTCCGTGCCACAGGAACAGAGCCAGGCGCGGGAATCGCATGCGCCAGCTGCCCAAAGTCAGAGGGAGCGGCGCGACGAAGACCGCTGCCGCTGCGGCAACAAGGAGAATGGCGACGATGAGCACTTCGAGACCGGCGCTCTATCGTTCGTCTTTCGCGGGCGTCAGCACCTTCCGCAAGACGGCGATGTCGCGTTCGTCGAGGTCCCCGGCGAACCGCAGAAGAGCGGCACTGCGATCGGCTGCGCCGACGAGCGCGGCGAGCATCGCATTGGCTGCGAAGCGCGACTCGGATTCGGTCGCTTCGAACACGAATCCACCGCCGGCAGCGGCCGACTTGGTGACGCGACCTTTGGCGCGCAGACGATCGAGAACCGTCAGCACCGTCGTCAGGGCCGGGACTCCGTCGAAATCGTCGAACGTGCCGAGGATGTCCCGGGCACTCATCGGCGAGTCTGCGGTCCACAGCGCTCGCAGGACGGCACTCTCGAGCTCGCCTCGCGTTCGACGTTCGGACATCCGGATCTCCATCGGTACTTCGGACGGTTTACTGTCGCTCGGGTGTCCGGGCGGTCGAATTTCCGTTCCATTAACATCCTATCCCCGGCGAATTTCGGCGAATCGTGTGAGGAAAACCGCGTTTCGCTGTCTCTATAACCAGGAGGCGGAAGGTTGTTGGTCCGGCCGTCTCCCGGCTGGGCGGCCGGGATCCCCAAAACTCGGCTGCCCGGTCGACCCGGCCGCCTGCCAGATTAGGCGCGCTCCGCGAATACGGACGACCTGAGAACACGGGCTTGTGCGGCCACCATGCTCGGGTACGCTAACGGACCATGGGAGATACGCAGGGACCTCGCGATGACCATGATGAGACGGACGAGGCGTCTGTCGGGACGCGTGGACCCCGTCATCGTGCCGACGATCGTCCTGTCGACGGCGGCGATGCGGAGTCCGGGTCGGAGCCGACCGACGGCGACGCGCCATTGCGCTGAGGCGCGCCCACGCAACGTGAGTCGTGCGCTTGCCGTGAGATGCGGATCGTCGCCGTGGGGCTGAGAGCTCGCCCCATTCAGTTCAGGATCGTCAGAAAGCCTTCGGCGCGGATCGGGGAGCGACGTGCCTCCTTCGACCGGTCGGGAACCGATCCGACATACAGCCAGCCGAGGAGTGCTTCGTTGGGTCCGAGTCCGTGCATGCGGTGGACGGCTTCCGACCTCGTGTGAGTCCCGGTCCGCCAGATCACGCCCCATCCGGCTTCGTCGAGGAGCAGGCTGAGGGTGTGCGCGACACCGGCTGCGACGGCCTCCTGCTCCCAGCGCGGCACCTTGTGGCTCGGCTGGTGGACTGCCACGATCGCGAGAAGGAGAGGCGCCCGCAGCGGCTTTCCCTCGAGTTTCTCCGCATCCTTTCCAGTCGCATGCTCGTCTTCTGCGAAAGCCCGGCCGAGGCGGAGTCGTGCGTCGCCGCGTAGCTCGATGATCCTCCACGGGCGGAGCGAGCTGTGGTCAGCGACACGTCCGCACGCTTCGACCAGCGGTAGCAGTTGCTCGTGGGTGGGGCCCGGCTCGGTCACCTTCGAGTACGAACGCCGGTAGAGGACCGCGTCCCGTGCGGGGCTGCCGGTCGGGTGATCGTCCCTTATGGTCCCGTCGCTCACTCGGCTGTCACTGGCAATCACTCGGCCGGTGATGTCGCTCACTCGGCCGGTGCTGTCGCTCACTCGGCTGGCTCTGCCGGAACCGTCTCGGTCGTCTCTGCTTCAGGCGAGAACGAGAGCGAGATCGAGTTCATGCAGTAGCGGTCACCGGTCGGGGTTCCGAAGCCGTCCGGGAACACATGGCCGAGGTGTGAACCGCAATTCGCGCAGCGAACCTCTGTGCGCACCACCCCGAGGCTCCGATCCTCGATCAGTTCGACGGCTTCGGGCCTCACGGATTCGTAGAAGCTTGGCCATCCGCAACCGGAGTCGAACTTGGTGCCGCTCCTGAAAAGTTCCGCTCCGCATGCCGCGCACGTGTAAAGGCCGGACCGTTGCTCGTCCAGCAGTTCGCCGGTCCAAGGCCGCTCTGTAGCTGCGTTTCGCAAGACGGCGAATTGCTCGTCGTTGAGGTCGTCGCGCCATTCGGCGTCGCTCTTCGACACGTTGTAAGTCATGCTGGACCGCCTCCAAGGCTGGATAGTCGTCGATCACCGGCTTCGAATGCCGGTAAAACCTTCTACAACAGTAAGGCTCGGGGCGCCGATGGCATTCCAGACGTTCACGACCTGCCACGCCACTTGGGCGAACACACAGGCGTCCACACATATTATGATCGGCAGGCTGATGGTAGAGACGTAAGAAGCGAGGTGGAAGGTGTCGAAGTCATCGAGTTCGAATCCGACCGTCTCGCGGCTGTCTCGTGCGCCCCAGCTGGCCGACCGTGACGCCGCGATCCTCGCATTCGAACGGCAATGGTGGAAGCACGCCGGTTCGAAGGAGCAAGCCATCCGCGAAGAGTTCGGCATCTCGGCCACTCGTTACTATCAGCTGCTCGGAGCACTCATCGATTCGCCCGCCGCTTTGAGCCATGACCCCATGCTGGTGAAGAGACTGCAGCGCACGCGGGACGCGCGGATGGCAGCCCGGGCCGCACGAACCCTCTCTGCCGGCGACTGACAGCAGAAGACCGAACACAGAAGATAGCCTGACCGGCGACAGAGCCTGACCGGCGACAGAGCCCCGACGACAAGGAACACCTTCTCCCGACATGGCGCACTCTTATCCGAAGGACCGCTTCGACGAGGTCCCTGAAAATCAGCAGCGTGTGGGCGCTCACCGCGCGCCGCCGCGGAAGGGGCGCGGCTGGATCGGCTTCGGCTGGGCAGCGGTCGCGACGCTCGTGCTCATCGGCATCGGAGTCATCGGGCTGTTCGCCGCGAACGGCACGATCACCATCCACGATCCACTGGCGTCCGGCGCGCCCGCGTCCTCGAGTTCGCCCAGCGCGACTCCGACGCCGACCCCCACCCCGACCGTGAACCCTGCTCTCAACGTCGCCGTCCTCAACGGCACGAAGGTGCCCGGGTTGGCTGCGGATATCGCCGCCAAACTCAAAGCGGATGGCTGGACGGTTGGCACGGTCGCCGATGCGAGCGTGAACAATCTGACACAGACGGTCGTTTACTATTCGGACGATGCGAACCTGCTCGCCGCAGAGGCGATGGCGAAGGATATTCCCGGATCGACCGTCGCAAAGACCCAGGCATATGCCGACACTCCTGCAAACCTCACAGTGGCCCTCGGGAGCAACACGCAGAAGTAGATTGCGCGGTGGGGTCGGCTCGAATTCGCGTTCATTCAATGTTTCACGCGTATTAAGTTGCGAAGGTTTTGCTTCATTTAGCGTCTTTTTCTTGATCAACCCCTATATTCGCGGGTCCGCTGGACACTAGTATCTGGTGGAAACGCGGTGGTGAATGTGCTTCGCGTGTCAGAAACACAGCAATGGGAGTAATACATGGCGAACGGAACCGTGAAGTGGTTCAACGCTGAAAAGGGCTACGGATTCATCACAGTCGATGGCGGGGGTCAGGACGTATTCGTCCACTACTCCGCTATCGATATGAGCGGGTACAAAGTACTTGAAGAGGGTCAGCAAGTCGTTTTCGAGGTCGGGACCGGCAATAAGGGTCCCCAGGCGGAATCGGTGCGGCTGGCTTAGTCGCTTCGAGACCTATCGTTGGAAGGCCGGGGACGCGCGAGAGCGCGGACCCGGCCTTCTTCTCTGTGCCTTCTTCTCTGCGTGTCTCCGGTACCTTCTTTTCTCTGTGCGTGTTCTTCTCTGTGCATGTTCGCTCTGCGTGTTCGCTCTGCGTGTTCACTCTGCGTGTTCACGCTGCTGGTCTCGTCCTTACTCCGCACGTGTCTGTCTGAACGTCCCGGCGCCTGCTCGTAGCTTGCACTCAGCAGGAGCGAGTGCCAGAATCGACTTAGCACTCGCGTACGCTGAGTGCTAACTATCCAAATCTTTCGCATACGTCCGGGAGGGACGAGAAACAAACATGGCAAAGATCATTGCTTTCGACGAGGAAGCCCGCCGCGGCCTCGAGCGCGGCCTGAACATCCTGGCCGACACCGTCAAGGTGACGCTTGGCCCGCGCGGCCGCAACGTTGTCCTCGAAAAGAAGTGGGGCGCCCCCACCATCACGAACGACGGCGTCTCGATCGCCAAGGAGATCGAGCTCGACGACCCGTACGAGAAAATCGGAGCCGAGCTCGTCAAAGAGGTCGCGAAGAAGACCGACGACGTCGCGGGTGACGGAACTACCACCGCCACCGTTCTCGCTCAGGCGCTCGTGCGCGAGGGTCTCCGGAACGTCGCCGCAGGCGCCGACCCGATCACCTTGAAGCGTGGAATCGAGAAGGCTGTCGAGGCCGTTACGGTCGAGCTGATCGCGAACGCCAAGGAAGTCGAGACCAAGGAAGAGATCGCCGCGACTGCGTCCATCTCGGCTGGCGACTCCGTGATCGGCGAGATCATCGCCGAGGCGATCGACAAGGTCGGCAAGGAAGGCGTCGTCACCGTAGAGGAGTCGAACACCTTCGGCACCGAACTCGAGCTGACCGAGGGCATGCGCTTCGACAAGGGCTTCCTGTCGGCGTACTTCGTCACCGACCAGGACCGCCAGGAGACGGTGTTCGAGGACCCCTACATCCTCATCGCCAACCAGAAGATCTCCAACATCAAGGACCTTCTCCCCGTCGTCGACAAGGTGATCCAGGCGGGCAAGCCGCTGCTGATCATCGCTGAGGACGTCGACGGTGAGGCTCTGGCGACTCTGGTCGTCAACAAGATCCGCGGGATCTTCAAGTCCGTTGCCGTCAAGGCTCCGGGCTTCGGCGACCGCCGCAAGGCGCAGCTGCAGGACATCGCGATCCTCACCGGCGGTCAGGTCATCTCGGAAGAGGTCGGCCTCAAGCTCGAGAACGTCACGCTGGACCTGCTCGGTCAGGCTCGCAAGGTCGTCATCACCAAGGACGAGACCACGATCGTCGAGGGTGCAGGCGACACGGAGCAGATCGCGGGCCGCGTGGCTCAGATCCGCAACGAGATCGAGAACACGGACAGCGACTACGACCGTGAGAAGCTGCAGGAGCGCCTGGCGAAGCTCGCCGGCGGTGTTGCGGTGATCAAGGCCGGTGCCGCGACCGAGGTCGAGCTCAAGGAGCGCAAGCACCGCATCGAGGACGCCGTTCGCAACGCGAAGGCTGCAGTGGAAGAGGGCATCGTCGCCGGTGGTGGCGTAGCGCTGATCCAGGCGGGCAAGAACGCCTTCGCCAAGCTGGAGCTGACCGGCGACGAGGCGACCGGTGCGAACATCGTGCGTGTCGCCATCGAGGCGCCGCTGAAGCAGATCGCCCTCAACGCCGGTCTCGAGCCGGGCGTCGTGGTGGAGAAGGTTCGCGGTCTGGAGGTCGGTTGGGGCCTGAACGCAGCGACCGGCGAATACGTCGACATGCTCGCGTCTGGGATCAACGACCCGGTGAAGGTCACCCGTTCCGCTCTGCAGAACGCGGCTTCCATCGCCGGCCTGTTCCTGACCACCGAGGCGGTCGTCGCCGACAAGCCGGAGAAGAACCCGGCGCCGGCGGGCGACCCCACCGGCGGGATGGACTTCTAGGAAGTCTGCTCTGAAACAACGCAAAGTGGGCGTCCCTTCGGGGGCGCCCACTTTTTCGTACTCCCGGCAAGTGATCGTGCGCCGGGCACCTGATAGGACCTAGATTCGCAACGACTCTGCGAGCAGGTCGAGAAGACGATCCGCCTGCTCTCGTGAATCGGCTTTCGCGGTAGCCATGAAGATACCGACCAGCGCGGTCGCCACGTCATCTGCCGGGACGTCGCCCCGGAGGCTGCCCGTTTCGGCTCCAGCGTCGAGGATGCTCTGGAGAGCTTCGTCGATCCGCGCCCGGGTCTCGTTCTGCTTGATCGCGCCCGAAGAGAGCATGGCGCCGAGCAGACCCGCCATGCCGCGCTTGGCTCGAACGAAGTCGGCGTACCGGTCCATCCATGCGCGAAGCGCCTCGGGCGGCGCCAGGCGCTCGAGCAGCGGTGCCGCGCTTGCACACACGTCGGCGAGTTCACTCCGGTAGACGGCCTCGACAAGGGCTTCGCGGGTGGGGAAATGGCGATAGAGGGTACCGATGCCGACTTCGGCCTCGCGCGCGATCGCCTCGAGCGACACAGGGTCGATGCCGTCGGTGAACGCACGCCCGGCGATTTCGAGCAAGCGTTCGCGGTTTCGTGCCGCGTCGACTCTGAGGTGAGGTGCAGGATCCCGATCGACCACTAGCGGAGGACCCTCCGGTTCTGTTAGCGTGATGAGAACGGAGGGGCCTCCGATCTCTGTCAAGTATCGCACGACGAAAGGAATCGACATGTCGACGAACGAAACAGTGCCCGTCGGAGCGCGCGCGTACCCCGGAGGCGCTGCCCAGCTGGGTGACCGGTCCGTCGCGCGGATCGGTTATGGTGCGATGCAGCTCGCCGAGCGCGCGGGCCGGCAGACTCTCGACCACGCCGAGGCTGTCGCCGTCCTCCGTCGCGCTCGAGAGCTCGGCGTCAATCACATCGACACCGCTCAGTTCTATGGAGACGGCGTGGCCAACGGCCTCATCCGTGACGCACTTCACCCGTACGCGGACGACACCGTGCTCGTGAGCAAGGTCGGCGCGGTTCGCGTGGCCGGCGGTCCGAGTCCTCTGATGGTGGCTCAGAAACCGTTCGAGCTTCGCGCCGCCGTCGAAGACAATCTCACCGCCCTCCGCGCGGAGCGACTCGACGTCGTGAACCTGCGCCGGGCGGACAACCCACCCGGGATCATTGCCGACGGCGACCAGATCGTTCCGCTCGACGATCAGCTCACCGAGATGATCTCGCTCCGCGACCAAGGCAAGATCGGGGGGATCGGCCTCAGCAATGTGAGCTTCGATCAGGTCGAGGCCGCGCTGCCCGCGGGCATCGCGTGCGTCCAGAACGCGTACAACCTCGTTTTGCGCACCGATGAGCCTTTGCTGGAGCTCTGCCTTGCGAACGGTATCGCCTGGGTTCCGTACTTCCCTCTCGGATCCGGATTTCCCGGTCAGCGTCGGGTGACCGACGAGCCTGAAGTGCAGGACGTCGCACATCGGCTGGGCGCGACCCCCTCCCAGGTCGGCCTCGCTTGGCTGCTCGCGCATGCGCCGAACGTGCTCCTCATCCCCGGCACCTCGAGCATCGAGCATCTCGACCAGAACGTCGCTGCAGGCAGTGTGGTGCTCGACGCGGCGGCTCTCGCGGCGCTCGACTGACCTTGACGCGCTCAGTCTTCGATCGGGAGCGGAGCGTCGGCGGAGTCTGCGAGAGGAAGCGAAACGCGGAAGGTAGCGCCCCCGCCGGGTGTGTCGACGACTTCGACCGTGCCGTGGTGGGCGGCAACGATCGAAGAGACGATCGCCAGGCCGAGACCGCTCCCGCCGGTCTCGCGAGCCCGCGAGGTGTCGGCGCGCCAGAATCTCTGGAAGATCTTCTCCCGGATCTGTGGCGGAATTCCGTCGCCGTGATCGATGATGTCGAGCGAGACGCGTTCGGTGCGGTGATCGACCTGGACCCGGATCTCGATCGGGCTGTCGTCCGCAGTGAAACGCATCGCGTTGCCCATCAGGTTCGTGACCACCTGGCGGATCTTGTTCTCCTCTGCCATGACGACGGCAGGTTCCGCCTCGTTGACGTGAGGCAGGATCGGCGACGCGTCGGATCCGCTACGGTCGCCGTTCTGAGTCGCCGATAGCAGCGCCGGAACCTCGCCGGTTGTCGATCCGGCCCGGCGCGGTCTCCGGCTCCGGAATCGGGCGAACGTGGCGCCCGCGAACGCGATGGGACCCGTGGGCGTGAGAGCCGTGCCGGGGGGCTTCACCGGGCCCGTCCTGGACCCGGACCCACGTCCCGGGTCCACGGCCTCGGTCCCGCCACTCGTCCCCGAGTCGGCAGCGTCGCTCTGGCTCGATGGCTGTTCCATATCGGATGCGCTTGCGTCGCCTGAGCTGTTCCGAGTTCCGCGAGCGAGCGCCGCCCCGCTTGGCGGGTAAACGGCGGGCGTTGCCGTCTCAGGTGGCTCCTGTGCCCGTTGTTCCAGTTCGGAGACGGCGGAACCAGCGGGAACGGGGAGCGGCGTGAGAACGGTCACCTGGCGTTTCGGGGACGATGCCATCGCGTCCATCGCCGCGTCGCGCGCAAGCGGCACCAGATCGACGCGGGTGACCTGCAGAGGTTTGGTCTCGTCGAGCCGCGCCAGTTCGAGAAGGTCCTCGACGAGTCCACCCATTCGGATGGCCTCCTTCTCGATCCGGTCCATCGCCTGGGCGACCTCCTCGGGAGTTTGGAGTGCACCCATCCGGTAGAGCTCGGCGTATCCGCGGACCGAGACGAGAGGGGTGCGCAGCTCGTGGCTGGCATCGCCGACGAATCGGCGCATCTGCTCGACGGTCTTTGCTCGATCGTTGAACGCTCGATCGATCCGGCTGAGCATCGTGTTGAGCGAACGATTGAGTCTGCCTACTTCGGTGTTCGGCGTCGCATTGTCGAGCCGCTGGCTGAAGTCACCGTCGGCGATCTCCGAGGCTGTTTGCTCCACACGTCGCAGTGGAGCGAAGGTCGTGGTCACGAGCATCCGGGTCAGCCCTGCGCCCGCGATGACCACGATGATCCCGAATCCGAGGAAGATCGAGACATAGGTCGCCACCGCGTTCTCGACGTTGGCCGTCGGAATGGCCACGAACAGGGTGCCGTAAGTACCGCTCGGATCGGTTTGCTGGAATGGTGACACCGAAGCGCGGAAGTTCAAGGTTCCGTCAGCGTTCTTGACGGTGAACACGCGGGTTCCCTGATTGAGGACCGCGGATGTCGTCATCCCGGCCGGGATCTGAGGCCCTTCGCCGGCGGGAAGCGAACTCCAGTTGTCGGCGAATACGCGTCCGTTGCCTTCCAGTATGGCCACGTATGTCTGGTCGGATGCCGAGCTCGACGAGGTGATGGTCGAGGTGATCAGCGGGCTGATGTTCCCCTGTGCTGCGGATTCCTGGAGTGAGCGCAGTTCGCTGTCGATCTGGCTGATCAGATACGGCTTCAGCATCGCTAGAGTGCCCACCCCGGACACCAGCAGCCCGAGCGTGAGCATTAAGACGGTCACGCCCGTGATCTTCGTTCGCAGCGAGATCGAGTTCCACCGGGCTTGGATGGTCGAATGCATGTGGACGCCAGTCTAGGTGGAGAAGCTGATTCCCGGCAGGTAGCGATGCCTGCGTCCGGGTGTCACGCCGAGAGCGGTGGAAGGTGTCCGATCGTGGTCAGACCTTTGCGGCTTTCAGCATGTAGCCGAATCCGCGCTTCGTCTGGATCAGCGGTTCGCTCGAGTGTGCGTCGACCTTGCGGCGAAGGTACGAGATGTAGGACTCGACGATGCCGGCATCGCCGTTGAAGTCGTACTCCCAGACGTGGTCGAGGATCTGCGCCTTGCTCAGCACTCGGTTGGGATTCAGCATCAGGTAGCGCAGCAGTTTGAAT
>FSXL01000677.1_pt1 | contig 13379 bp, 18 predicted proteins | sample 1638241 | NCBI WGS metagenome assembly FSXL01 (sample SAMEA3914788, study PRJEB12502) | metagenome | biome: forest; material: soil | place: Canada | collected 2011-07-03 | depth 0.1 m | reverse complement strand
CCACTGAACGCCAGCCTCGAGACGCGATGATCAGCTCGTCGGCCTCAATGGGAGATCGGGGCGCCCAACAGCATGCAATAACTCCGAGGGCGAGCGTCAGGAAACCTTTCGCCCCTTCTCCACGGTCGTTGCGATAACACTACCGAGCCATAACTTGCAGCCTGGCAGCGCCGAGCTACACGGCACCCCCAGGCGATCCCCGGGCGGCTACACAAATGATGACTACGCTCAGCCCCGTGCGGCCGTTTGACGCTTGGGCACTACCCGCCGGTATTCGAGATAGACGAGGACGATGATGACTGCGTCAACGAGATCCAGAAGGATCAGCGCGATTGAGGGCGAGACGAGGGTCGAATAGATCTGATAGCCCAGAAATGCGAGGAGGATTCCGATCGCCCAGGGGTACGCGGCGTGGATACGGCGGAGCAAGCAGTAAACAAGGATTAGTTTGATCACTCCGTGTAGAAGCAAATACAACACGAGAAAGAACAGGCCCGCATAGGCGAGCTTGTCATCAAGCTTCTCGATGTAATTGGCAAGGAACACGCGCAGCGGACTTTGACTCTCGGCTGCTTCTGCAGACAGAGAGTTCAGCAGGGCGTGTGGAAGCTGCGGCGCGAACAACAACACGACCCCGGCCACGAACTCGACGGCACCATCGATGCCTTTGAAAAAGACACCGAGATAGTAAACACGGTCGACGAGTCGGGCAAAACGCGAGCTTGCCTCCGGCATCCGCTATTCCCCAGCTGTTATCCATGGTCGTGCGGCAGGCCAACGATCGCCCGCGTGTGTTTGCCCGGACTTTGTCCCTCGCCTCACAGTAGTGAGGGCTAGCAGGGAGCCGAATCGGCCTGCAGATTGATTGCAGACGTCAGTCAAAGGTATGACGACGGCAACGTTCTGCTACGGACAGGCTCTTGATGGCGTGGCCATTTGGCAGCAATCGCCTAAGCCCGCGCGTCATCACTTGTGCTGACTGCACATTTCATCCATTGTGCCGATCCGTCGGCGTAGCGCGAGACCTTAGCGTGAGATTCACCGAGAGGATCGCCAACTGCAAACAGGAAAGGTGGCAATAGGGCTGCCCATTTTCATTCGCAAACCGGGCGCGTCGCTCGCGCAGGGAATCATTTATCAGCGCCGAAGGATTACGTGCGAATTGTATTTCATCGCAATCGCGTTGGGCGGCCTCATTGTGTTAGGTGCGCTTGTTCTGGCAATCGTGTGGCTAGTCGGTGCCCTAGCCAGGGACAGCGGTGACGAGGATACCGACGTCGATGATTTTGAAGGACGCGACGCAGGGTAGGCGTGGAGTACTTCGTATCGCCACGCCAGCCTTGGCGCTTCGGAATGAGATGGAAAAGATCCTGTGCGCGTGGGCCGGGCAGAGCGAAGGGGAAGGGCGGGCGTTAGGTGAGGGGGTCCGAGCAGACCGAGATTACGCCAACTGAGAAGACCCGACCGTCCGCCCAGATCGTGGTCACCTCACCAGGTCGAGCGGGAATATCGGATCCCGATCGCGCCACCGCCTGGGGAGGCTGGCTGCCTCCGCTACTCGCAGCGGCGGTGATGACCATACTCGGGGTCGTGGGCATCAACCGCGGTTCCATGTTCGGAACAGAGGAGGCGACCTATTGGGCCGCACATCTCCCCTTTCCCCAGTTTTGGGGGCTTCTCAGTCACGTGGATGCTGTGCACGGGCTGTACTACCTGATGATGCATGGCGTCTTCTTGTTGGGCGGCGGCGAAGTTATTCTTCGGATACCTTCGTTGATCGGCATGGTTGCGGCATCGGCGTTGACCGCATTGATCGCCCAAAGGCTGACCGGATCGCGACTGCTTGCATCTCTTGCCGGGGTGGTTTTTGCCTTCATGCCGGTCGTCAACGATTACGCGCAGATCGGGCGCTCGTACGGGATCGACGTTGCTCTAGTTCTCGCGGCCAGTTATGCATTGGTTCTCGTCATCAAGTCGCCACAGCGAGGGCGACGGCCGCGCTGGCGGGGCTGGTTGTTGTACGGCGGGATCCTCGCGCTGGCTGGCTACATGAACGAGATGACGGTTCTGATGCTGCTCGCCCACGGTGCCACCTTGTTATGGTCCAGAGTCAGTCGTGAGCAGAAGCGTCGCTGGCTTCTGGTCTCCTTGGGTGCGTTGGTGATTATGGTGCCGATCCTCGTCATTAGCCATTCCGAGGACTCGGCACTCGCTTGGATCCAAATCCATCTTTGGAACGATGTGGTCGACCTTTGCGTCAATCTGCTAGGCCCGGGGTCTGCCTCGATCTGGTTGATGGCGGTTCTGATCGTGGTCGCATTGTTACCTCGACGGTGGCTTCACCACATCGCAAGCCGGCGCAACGGTGAGGGCCACATCACTCTGGTGACATTCGCCCTCCCGCTTTTCATTGTTCCAGGCGCTGTCCTGCTTATCGAGTCTTCGATCGCACTACCCCTGTATGGCGGTGTCCGTTATGTCCTCTACAGCAGCGCCGGCGCGGCACTGCTCGCAGCAGCCGGAATATATCGACTCGCCAAATCCGTTTCGCGGAATCGCAATGCGTGCTGGGCCGTCGCGGGGGCTCTCCTGATTGCGGTACTCGGCGTGGGACTGCCGCAGCAGGCGGCGAACCGCACAGCTTCGGGACAACCTCAAGATATGAATGGCGCCTCGTCATTCGTATCAGACCATGCGCATCCGGGCGATGCGATACTCTACATTCCGGCCGCGGCCGCGCTAGCACCACTCGGATATCCGGATGATTTCACAAAAGTGCACAACATCGCGCTTGCACAATCCGCGCGATCCAGCGGACGCTTCTATGGTGTGCCAAAGGCAACACCGCTGATCCTCGCCCAGATGCTCGAGTATCGCCGCATTTGGGAAGTCGGTCCACTTGACGCGGGAGGGATATCGCCTCGATTAGCGGCGGAACGGGTCACATTGAAGGCTCACTTTCACGTGTCGCTCGAACACTCCTTCCGAGGAATGGATGACCTCCTGTGGGTTCGGAACACGACGCCGTGAGATCGACGGGTCTGCTCCTTGCCTGCCAGCCGGTTTAGCAGACTCGGCAAATGCGATTTACCGATCACCTTTCGTCGTCACGCGCCCCATTTGCTTCGGGATCCACGTCAATTCATTTACAGCATCGCCACGGCGCTTGAAGACTCCACGAAACGTGCGGCACGCTGATCACTCTCGGCTGGACTTTGTCTTGTCTTGAGAGGAGATTCAGGAAAGTGGTCAGCCGTGCTCACGAAGGTAACGGCAGCTGAGCTCGACCTTCCATCCCGGTCCCGGGTCTCCGAGGAGGGTCACCTCGTGGCGTGCCGACTGGCCGGAGCAGACGATTTCTTGCGCGGTCACTTGGGTTACGAGGACAGGTCCGTTGGAGCGACGGGTCGCTACCGGAACCAGATGAATCACGAGAAGGATCAAGAATGTGGCAAGCATGAGACGTCCGGCGATGGAGCGAATGGGCGAAAGCCGCCCGCTCGCGAGAGGCCGGTGCCTGGCTTGCGCCCATACGATGTAGGCGAGTGGGATCAGGGCGATCAAGAACATCGAGGGCACCACGCCATACCGCGCTAGCCACGGGTCGGCAAGCTGCGTGCGAGACATCGCCGTGTAGTCGTAGAAGGCACCCGGGCTGATTTCAACTGCGAGCATGTAGAGCACAAGTGACCCGAGGCTCAGGGTGATCGCCAAGATCCGCTGCACCTGGGTTCCCTGCTTCACGGCATAACGAGCTGCCATTGCGAACGGAATCAACAGTGCGACGCCTACCGCCGCACCACCAAAAGAGATCAGGGAACCGACCTCTTTTGGGTTCGGATCGAAGATCGTCATGACGCAATTGATGAGGTATCCGTATCCCAGCGCCCCCGGGCCGAGGAGATGACCGGCCGAGGCGCCGCGGGGCGCGCAGAGCGTGGCCACAATCTGGCCGGTAAGGCCAATCAGGAAGAGACCGCGGACTGGCCTCCTGATGCGATCACGCCATTTCCACAGCAGTAGCGGAACGAAGAGAATCATCTGAATCTCGGACAGCGCGGCCAGTAGCGCGACGGCTCCGAGGGCCCACCCGCCGACACGGGTTCGTGGACGATAGATAAGTAACCACGGTGTCGTCCACAAGAAGTACCAGTGCAGATTGGCGGTGTTGCCCAGGACCTCCCGTGGAGCGAGCGGATCGAGCAGAGTAATGCAAGCGATGAAGACACGGAGGAGCGTACTGTCGGTGATCTCAGCGGAACAGATGAAGACGACTGTCGCGCACCCGCCCGTGACCAGGCAGGATCCTGCCGCCATAGACAAGGCCCAGCTGGATACCGGTTCGAACCCAACGGTGACATCGGCAATTACGCGCGGGACCAGCTGGAGATAGCCGGCGTATGGATGGAGCAACGGAGTTATGGGACCAGAGTGAACCGCGTTACCGATGAAATTGCGGACATCTTCGGCCCAGAGTGTTCCGCGCGTGGTTGGTGAGAGACGCTCCCACGAAAGCCCTGCCCCAAACACGAGGATGAGAACCATGCAGACCAGCTCGCGCACACGAAAGCGACCCGATTTCGGCGGATCATCTTTTGTACATGCGGTCGATTCGATCGCCGAGGGGGAAGCGTCCGGCAATTCGACAGGCGTGGTCACTCTATTCCACCCAGATTTGCCACGTCATCGACGCTACGTGCGCGAGTGAGCATATGAATCGACCGCTGGTCTGAAAGATCCGGTCCGCACAACGGATGACACGGCATCAAAAGCTCATCAGACCGGCCGACTCGGTGTCGCACCGAGGAAGTAGACGGCGCCCTTCGATGGTTGTCCGCAAGGCGGCGGTGGAGGGCGAAATCGTCTGGTGCACGCATAAAAACGGGCCGGCCATCCGCGACGGTCTACGGGCGAAACACGAGACCTGGTCATCCGAGCAGCCCTGCGACTACGGATCGAGATATGACGGTATATGCGCGCACCATCGCTGGGTTCAAGGGAGGATTCGTTTTGGGGTCGCCGCGGCCCCGTCAGGCCGAGTCTGCATGCGCGGGCCTACACTGTCGAGTCGGTCTTGATTCGGTAGCTCGCGCCTTTGTGGTCTTCCGGCAGGCGGTTTCCGTTGCCGTGCAGTTTGTTGCGTAGGCTGCCTTCGACGTATTTCTCGGGGTATGCGCCACGTTTGCGCAGCTCCGGGATCACGAACTTGCCAGAGTGCCCGATCTCGTGAACCTTCGACAGATCGGTGAACACTCCTGTCTCTCGGTTCCGGACGACGGCGTCGTCCTCCCAGGATCCCTCCCAGAGCTTGTAGAGAACCTCGAGGTATTCGTCTGCGACGTCGTAACGATCGTCGTGCTCGAGCTGGTCCTCATGACCCATGTTCCGCGCAGCGGACGGCAGATAACCGGTGACGACATTCCAGCCGACGCGTCCGTTAGTGAGATGGTCCAGCGTCGACATGCGACGAGCGAACGGGTAGGGATGCTCATACGCGGTTCCCGCAGTCACACCGAATCCCAGATTTTCGGTGACCAACGCCATAGCCGAAAACGTGCGCGACCTATACTGCGAACGTGGATCCGGCTCCAAGCGTGTTGGTCGTCGAAGATGATATTCGTCTCCAGACGATGCTCCGCGACTTGCTGAGCAGCGAGGGCTACCGGGTCGAAGCGGCGCGCGACGGACAAAGCGCTCTCCATCGGGGACTCACCGAGCGGTTCGATGTGATCCTCCTCGATCGCGGTCTGCCGGTCATCGACGGATTGGATGTGCTGACCAGGCTTCGGGGAAGCGGTATCCAGAGTCCCGTGCTCGTGCTGTCGGCTTTTGGAAATCCGGCCGACCGTGTTGAGGGGCTGGATCGTGGTGCCGAAGATTACCTGGCAAAGCCTTTCGATATCGACGAACTGCTCGCCAGACTTCGAGTACTCCGTCGGCGCGCGGCATCGAGCGTACCGGTGCTCTTCGTGCCGGGCGGCGAACTGGAGACGTCGAGCCGCATGGTCACGCGTGAAAGCGGAGAGATCGTTTACCTTTCGGAGCGGGAGGGTGATCTCCTCGAGCGGCTCGCACGCCGGCCGACACAGGTTTTCTCCCGCGACGACCTCCTCCTCACCGTGTTCGCGGACGCCGACGACCCGGGCGTCGTCGACACGTATGTGCACTACCTGCGCAAAAAGCTCGGCCGCGACGTCATCGCGACGGTGCGGGGCGTCGGCTACCGGATCGGACCGCGAACATGAACGCGAGCGATGCGGCCGAACTGCGCCGCGCATCAGTTCGGCTAGCCGTCCGGTTCGCTGCCGTCATCCTTGTGCTGTTCGCCATTCTGATCGCTGTCACCTTCGTGATCGTCAGAGCCGGGCAGATCGAGGCAACCGAAAGCACTCTCGTCAACGCGGGACTCGTCGACTCTCCAAAGGACGCACCGCCCGATGTTCTGGTCGCGATCCACGCCGACGGTGAAACATTGCTGTCGCGGGATGCTCCGTCCTGGTTTCCGATCTCGTCACCGATGAGCCGTGTCAAAAACTCGGACGACGCGATTCGGACGACGAAGACCTTCGCCGGTCACACCTTCGCAGTCCGGACAAGCTCGCACGACGGACGGATCGTGCAAACCGCCCTGGACACCCACGAGGATTCCGAGGAACTCGCACGGCTTACGCTCGGCCTGATCGTCGCGGGCGTGCTCGCGGTGATCGGATCAGGTGTGATCGCGGCACTGATGGCTCGTCGAGCAATGCGCCCCATGCTGGACGCATTAGCGTTGCAGCGGCGTTTCGTCACGGACGCCAGTCACGAGCTGCGCATGCCGCTGACCCTGCTCAGCACTCGAGCCCAGTTACTACGTCGGCAAGTGTTTGAAGAGCCCAGAACCCCACATCCGGCCGACTCCGTTCAGCCGTCTCAACCGTCGCGTGACGATTCACTGGTCGGCGGTCTCGATGAGATTCTGCAGGATTCTCGGGACCTGACTGAGATCTTGGAGGATCTGCTCATCGCCGCAGATCCACGTGAGAGCGTGGAGACGAGCGAACTCGATCTCGCTTCCCTTGCCGATGAAGTCGTCGCCAGTCTCCGCCTTGATGCCGAATCGCACGGCATCGTGCTTTCACGCACAGGTGAGAAAAGCGACGCCATCGTCATGGGCGCGCGTACTTCGCTTCGGCGCCTCTACGCTGCGTTGGTCTCAAACGCATTGGATCATGCGAGCTCGCAGGTGACGGTCGAGGTCCACGTGAACGGCAAGCATGGGGAGATTCGCGTAAGTGACGACGGTTCGGGTTTCGCCGACGGAATGACCGAGCGCGCGTTCGATCGATTCGCCACCTCGAGGACAGCTCGCGACGAGAGCGGAGGAACTCGTCACTACGGTCTGGGACTTGCCCTGGTCGCCGAGGTCGCAGCGCGGCATGGCGGATCAGTCGCTATCGAAGCGGTGCCGCCAGCCCACGGTGCGTCGATCAAGGTCACCTTGCCGCTCAGTGACCGCTGAGTAATAGACTCCTACGTTTTCAGAGACCCATAGCCTGCGTACAGCGTTCGCCCAGCCCAGCTAAGAATGCTCGAAGAATAGCGACCGAAAGTGGGATAAGAACCAAAGTCCGAGACGCAGACGGGACCGGCAATGAGCATTCGCACGAACGGAAAACGGCGCGCCGCCGCGGTCACGACCATTCTCGGATTGGCGAGCTTCGGTCTTACCGGCGTCGCCTCGATCGCGGTCTGGCATCACACCGAAGCGCAGAAGTCGGTGGAGACATCGGGCGGTACGGGAACTTCGGGCGCGGGATCGTCCACGCCGCACTCGGACGGCACCTCTGGATCAACCGGTTCGGCCTCGTCAGGAAGCACGAACTCCGAAACCGGCGATCAGTCCTCGAGTGGTGTCCAGCAGGCCGCACCAGTACCGGTCGCTCCGAGTCAGAACAGCGCTCCCAGCGGACGCTCATCAGGGTCGTGAGATGCCGACGACTATCCGATCCGACTGGCAGGTGTGGAGTTGCGACGCGTCCGTGGTCGTCACCGAACCCGCCGCACTCGCTTTGGCCGTGACCATTACGAAAGCCGCCATCGCTGCGGTGGACGATGCCTGCAGCAGATTCCGCAGTGACTCGGAATTGTCTAGGCTGGCGGGCCGTCTCCCCGAAGGCGCCGAGGTTTCTCCCGTGCTCCAGGAGCTGATCCGGGGAGCCCTCGATGCCGCGCGCTGGACCGACGGCGATGTCGATCCGACCCTCGGAAACGACCTTCGCAGACTCGGTTATGACCAAGACATCGCCAGAATGAGAAAACAGGATGTCGGCAAAGTCGACATCGAACTGCTCCGCACCTCTGAGCGCAGCATCGGCTGGAGACGAATCCAACTCGCTGGATCCACTCTGACCGTACCCGAAGGCTTCGCACTAGACCTTGGTGCGACCGCGAAAGCCATCACGGCCGATCGGGCCGCGACCAAGGTCGCTGCAACCTTGGGTTGTGGTGTGCTGGTGAGCATCGGTGGGGACATCGCGACCTCCGGAGCGTCCCCATCCGACTGGGAGATCGTAGTCCAGGACACCCCGCAGGACCCGGCTCAGCAGGTCTCGTTGCAGAGCGGATTCTCGATGGCGACCTCGAGTACCCAGAAACGTCGCTGGGTCTCTCACGGCAAGCCGCGTCATCACATCCTTGATCCGCGCTTCGGCCTCCCCGCCGAGACGGTCTGGCGCACAGTTAGCGTCGCCGCCGAAACCTGTCTGCGAGCCAATGCATTCAGTACTGCGTCGATCGTACGCGGCCGAACCGCACCCGCCTGGCTTCGAGCCTCCGGCATCAGCGCCCGCCTGGTTGACCAGGATGGTCGCATCGTGACCACTGGCTCCTGGCCGGAAGATCCGGCGGAAATCGATCGGGTGAGGGCAGCTTTGTGAGCGACGCGATGTGGGCGTTTGGCAGGGTCAGCGGAGTCGTCGCGCTGATCCTCTTCACCATCTCGGTGATTCTCGGGATCATCACCCGATCCGGGCGACCGTTACCCGGACTGCCCCGGTTCTCGATCTCACTCGTTCACCGCAACGTCGCCCTCTTAGCCTGTATCTTCTTGGTCTTCCACGTTGGCTCGCTTCTGCTCGATTCATACGCGCACCTGAGCCTGACCGACGTCGTGGTCCCGTTCCTCGGCTCGTACAAACCCTTCTGGCAGGGGTTGGGCACGGTAGCGTTCGACCTTGCCGTTGCCATCGTCATCACCAGCGTGTTCCGTCGACGCCTCGGCGTGCGCCTGTTCAAGGCGTTGCACTGGTTTACGTACGCGATGTGGCCGATCGCACTGTTTCATTCGATCGGCAACGGCACAAACGGCACCAGCGGGTGGTTCTTGCTTCTCGCCGCAGCGTCCACTTTGGCGGTCGTCATTGCGGTGATCTGGCGACGATCTTCCCGCTTCATCGAGACCGCCCGCACTCGAGAGGGGCACGCGTCGTGACGATGACGGAGAAAGACGCGCTCGACGGCAGGATCGCACCGCCGGCGACCACCAATCGGCTTTTCGCCGCAGGAACGGCAGCCTCGCATCAGTCGCATCTTCGGACTTACGGCGAGCTCGACATTTCCGCCGTCGCCCCGCGGCTCGTCGATCAGCTGCTCGAATCGGGTCTGAACGGGCGTGGAGGCGCCGGATTCTCGGTCGCCCGTAAGGTCGATGCGACACGACGCGCCAAAGGCGAGAGGATGTGGGCCAACAGCCCGGTCGTGATCGCGAACGGAGCGGAAGGCGAACCGCGAAGCTTGAAGGACGAGACTCTGCTTCAGAACGCGCCGCACCTCGTCATCGACGGGTTACTGGCCGCGGCGGCCGCGGTGCACGCGCGAACGACGTTCATGTACGTCTCGTCCGGTGCGGCGCCCGCCGTCCGAAGAGCGTTGGCCGAGCGACGAGATGCACACGCCATCACCTTGGTCGTTGCGACGGAATCGTTCATCTCCGGAGAGGCGAGCGCCGTGGTGAACGCCATCGAGAACGGTGTCTCGCTTCCCCGTGACCATGTCGTGACGATGAGCGAATCCGGCTACAGGCGCAGGCCGACGCTGGTGCACAATGTCGAGACACTTGCCCACGTGGCGTTGATCGCGCGCTATGGCGCCGCCTGGTTCAGATCGACGGGCACCGACCGGGACCCTGGGACGCGCCTGGTCACCGTTTCGGGAGCGGTCACCGATCAGCGCGTGCTCGAAGTGCCGGGAGACACGCGCATCATCGACATCATCCGATATTGCGGGGCCGCGCCCGAACAGACCGGCGCCGTACTCGTCGGCGGTTACCACGGCGTCTGGATCTCGGGCGATCGGCTCAGCGTAAACCTGTCCGCGGCCGCGCTCGAACCATACGGAGGACAGCCCGGCGCAGGCATTCTCTACGTTATCGGCAAGCACGAATGTGGGCTGAGCGCGACTTCCCACATCGCCGACTACCTTGCCGGTCAGTCAGCACAGCAATGCGGGCCGTGCATGTTCGGGCTGCCCGAGATGGCCGTTCTGATCAAAAAGATCGCCGAAGGCAATCCCGACAGGAAGCTTCGCTCCCAGCTTGAAGCGCTCAGTGAATCCGTCATCGGCCGCGGCGCGTGCCATCACCCCGACGGAACCTCACGGCTGGTTTTGAGCGCTCTAGCCGTCTTCGCCCAAGACGTGGAAGCGCATCTTTCCGGTCGCTGCATACGAGCCACACGACGATAGGAAGATGACCAACATGCCGAGCCCCGCGATCGGATCGACTCTGCACATCGACTGGACCGCCTGCGATGGCCGCGGACTCTGCACCGAATTGCTCTCCGACATATTGGCGAGGGACAAATGGGGATTCCCGATCGCGCGAACCGGTGCAGCTTCCGCACGCTCGGACGTCGCGATACCCCGGCAGCGTCTCGAAGCCGCCAACGAAGCTGTCAGCCTATGTCCTCTGCTCGCGCTGAGGCTGATCGAACCGCCTAGCTGATCCGACCCCACTCGCCCTGGCACTCACCGTTCCGATTTAGCTCGAAAATCATCACATGTACTGATTGCCCGCAACCGCGCATTCCTCGCCCGCCTCGCCTGGCCTCTCATGACCCTGGCCAGCTCTCAGGCACGCCGCCCCTTCCTGCTACTCACCACCGTCGTCACGATCGTCGGCTTCGCGCCCGACGCGTGGATTCTCTACGAAGGTCAATCCCCCGAGGCAGTACTCGTATTGATCGCGATGCACGTCGCCCTTGCCCTGATCACATACCCGGCACTTGTCTTCATCGCACCGCAGCAGCTTAAGACCGGTGCCGGCTATGCGCCGGCAACACGATCGACGTTGACGCAATGACCGGTCTCGAGACGGCGGCAAGCGATAGAAGATCGCCTCCGGCGGAGTAACGATTCGCCCGGTCCGCCGCAGCTGACCGCCGAACTTCGACTCGCGCCTTCAATATCGTACCTCGATATCCTCCTTCGATATCGAGGTACGATATTGAAGGAGGATCGATGAAAGAATTCACCCGAGCGGCGGTATTCGTCCACATCCTGCATCACGCGTCACAAGAGTCGATCCACGGTGCGTGGATGAGTGAGGAACTCTCCCGTCACGGGTACACCATCTCGCCGGGCACGCTGTACCCCACCCTGCACCGGATGGAGGCAGACGGGCTCCTGACCTCCACCCGCATCACGGTCGACGGGCGGGTGCTGCGCACCTATCGCACAACCAGCGAAGGCGACAGGACCTTGGCCGAGGCGCGGCGAGCGGTCCACGAACTCGCCGGAGAGGTACTCGAGCCTTGACCGACGAGGCCACCGAGCGCGTACCACTGCTTACGATCATCGCGCAGTGGGGCCGGATCGGATCGATCGGATTCGGTGGTCCGCCCACCCACATCGCTCTCCTGCGTCAGTTGTGCGTGGATAGACGCGGATGGCTGCCCGCGATCGAGTTCGAGGACGGAGTCGCAGCCACGAACCTGCTGCCCGGGCCCGCGTCGACCCAGCTCGCGATCTTCTGCGCCTGGCGATTGCGGGGATGGGTCGGCGCGATCATCGGAGGCATCTGCTTCATCGCCCCGGGCCTCGCCATCATCCTCGCCCTGTCTGCGCTGTTCCTCGCCTCTCATCCACCGCTCTGGGCTCTAGGCGCGGCCGCCGGCGCTGGTGCGGCGGTCCCCGTCGTGGCCGTGAAGGCGTCGATGGGGCTGCTGCCCGCAAGCTGGCGGCGAACCGGCACGTCCGCGAGCAGCCGCGTACGTTGGATTATCTACCTGGTCATCGGTGTGGCGGCCGGCGCCCTTGCCGGCGCCTCCCTCGTTTTCGTGCTCGTGGCGTGCGGACTGATCGAGATCCTCGCCACCCGCAACTGGCGTTCGGCCATGGACGGCAGAGCAACCGGAATCGCATTCCTCCCCGTTATCGCGCACACCACAGCGGTCGGCGACCTGGGTGCCGTCGCCTGGGTCGCCCTCAAAGTCGGGGCGTTGTCCTACGGCGGCGGCTTCGTCATCATCCCGTTGATGCAGCACGACGCCGTGACCACATTCGGCTGGATGACCGGAGCACAATTCCTGAATGCCGTCGCCCTGGGACAGATCACCCCTGGTCCCGTCGTCCAAACCGTCGCAGTTGTGGGCTACGCTGCCACAGGCCTCGGCGGCGGTCTCCTCGCCGCGCTGATCGCTTTCGCACCCTCCTTCATCTTCGTCATCTGCGGCGGCCGCTACTTCGACCGCCTCCGTACCAACACCTCGATCCAATCATTTCTCACCGGCGCTGGCGCAAGCGTGATCGGCGCCATCGCCGGCTCGGCCATCCCGCTCGGCCTCGCTCTCGCCCAGCCGTGGCAGGCCGGCATCATCGTCCTCGCACTCGTCTGGCTGCTCGTCCTCCACAGAGGCGTCGTCACCGCTCTCCTCGGAGCCGGAATCCTCGGCATCATCGCCGTGCTGCTCGGCCTACCAATTGCCCACTAGAAAAAATGCCAGCAATTACGTGAACTCTCGTCAACATTTGAGAGAACAAACAGTCGCCGACTCTACTGGTCCATCCGTTCCGCTGGACAGGGCCGATGCTCACGCTGCCCGAGAGCTGGCACCGCGGACCTCAATTGTTCGCCTTGGCCCGCGGCTGGGACGCGACGATTGTGGTGCGTTGCGGAAACGACCCCGCTGGGCTGGAGGGGTTCCCGCTCATGGCCGCCGGCATCGGCCTAACTCCTCCAGGCACTGATCTCATCCACACAGCACGTCGCGTGTTCGAGAGCATCGTCGAACGCGGGTACCCGACCGCCCAGTTCGGCTCGGACGAGTGGGCCGCCGCCAACCAGCACGACCGTTCGGCCATCGAAGGGTCCAACGGATACATGAAGGACGGGGCCCACGAAT
>FSXL01000232.1_pt1 | contig 13379 bp, 8 predicted proteins | sample 1638241 | NCBI WGS metagenome assembly FSXL01 (sample SAMEA3914788, study PRJEB12502) | metagenome | biome: forest; material: soil | place: Canada | collected 2011-07-03 | depth 0.1 m | reverse complement strand
GCACACCGATTCGGGCATCCAACTGGTCGTCGGACGAAACGTCAGCATCGGCCACAACGCGGTCGTGCACGGCTGCGTGATCGAGGATGACTGCCTTATCGGGATGGGATCCGTTGTACTCAACCGTGCCGTCATCGGCGCGGGTTCGCTCGTGGCGGCCGGAGCCGTTGTGCTCGAAGACACCGTCGTGCCGCCCGGCTCACTCGTGGCGGGGGTTCCCGCGAAGGTTCGGCGGCCACTCACCGACGAGGAGATCGAGGGCGTCCGCGCCAACGCTGCGCACTATGTCGAGCTGGCCGCGCAGCACCGCGACCACCACTAGCGCGGAACGGATCCGACGACGATCACGGTTAGCATCGCCGCCCCGACGATGACCGGACCAACCCAGCGATAGCCGCGCGACGGTCGACCGGCGACGGAGGCGATGCTCGCGGCGAGTGCGCCGAAAAGCGCGAGGCCGGCGACCTGCAGCGCGCCGAACACGGCGAAACCGCCGGCGACGGCGACCAGGATCGCAGCGATGACCGCCGCGGCGTGCGAGATCGCGGTCGCCTCCGCGTCCGCGTCGGTCATGACGCCGACCCGTGGTTCATGGCCGACGACGCAACCGTGAGAAGGGTGAGCACGCCGAGCTCGATGAGCGAGAGCACGGCGAGGAGGACAAGTGACGCGAGAACGGCGAGCAGCACGCGAACGGGGCGGCCGACCGGGGCCGGTTCCGATGCATCCAGACTGAGTGATGAGGCCATGCCTCCAATCAACCGCGCGCGCCATCGTCGCGCGTCGGTCGTTGGACCGGTTTCGCGTCATCCAGGAGGCTGACCGCAGCGGCGCTCGGAGAAGCCGAAAGAGTGAGCGCTACTCGATCAGTCCCTGAACGAAGACGTGGGGGGTGAAGCCCGTCAGATCGCCGATCGACTCGCCCTGGCCGATCAGTTTGACCGGGATGCCCGTCTTCTCCTGCACCGCGAGCACGAATCCGCCCTTCGCCGAACCGTCGAGTTTGGTCAGCACGAGACCGGTCACACCCGCGTGCTCGATGAAGGCCTCGGCCTGGCTCAACCCGTTCTGGCCGGTCGTGGCATCCAGCACCAGGAGCACCTCCGCGATCGGCGCCTGCTTCTCGATGACCCGACGGATCTTCGACAGCTCATCCATCAGACCGCTCTTGGTCTGGAGGCGGCCCGCGGTGTCGATGAGCACGATCTCGATGCCATCGTGCTGGGCCCTCTCGACGGTCTGGAAGGCGACGGATGCGGGGTCCTGGCCGGGATGCTGCGGCCGCACGATCTGCGCTCCCCCGCGTTCGGCCCAGTTCGCCAGCTGCTCGACGGCGGCCGCGCGGAAGGTGTCCGCCGCGCCGACGATGACACTGCGGCCGTGATTGGTGAGGAACTTCGCGAACTTGCCGATGGTCGTGGTCTTGCCGACGCCGTTGACACCGACAACCAGGACAACCGCGGGACGATTGCTCAGGGTGAGGGTCGAGTCGAGTTTGACGAGGCGTTCCTCGAGGTTCTCGCGGAGCATTCGCTTGAGGTCGGTCGGGTCGGTCGTGCGGTACTTTGCGACGCTGGCCCGCAGGTCCTCGACGACCGAGTCGGTGATGTCGGGTCCGAAGTCCGCCGAGATCAGGGCGTCTTCGAGGTCTTCCCAGGTCTCCTCATCGATGGTTTTGCGCGCGAACATGCCGCGCAGGGCGCCGGACAACGACCACGATGGTGCCATACAGCCAGCTTAGGAGTCGTCCCTCCCATCCCCCATGTTCATAACTCAGGCAGCTTTCGCGTCGGTCATCGGGCAACCCGCGTAACTCCGGGCCAGAAACTCGCCGAGCCACAACACTGCCTGAGTTATGCGCAACCACCGGCTTCAACAACCGGGGAGAAACAACCGGGGGAGAAACACCCGATCGAAGAAGCACCGGCCGAAGAAGTGCTTACGGGAGGACTGGCGACCGCGAAGCTGGGGCTACGGGGTGGCTCCGCCGAGCGTCAGGGCGGCGAACGAGGTACCGAGCGAGACGTGACCCAGCCAGCCGTTCGAGCCGTTGCCCTCGAAGAGCCACAGCGTCCCGGTCGCGTCCCGGGCCAGGAGGTCCGGGTGTCCGTCGCCGCTGAAGTCCCCGACACCCACGAAGGTGTACCCGTTCCAGCCGCCGCCGAGCGACACGCGGGGACCGAATCCGTCCGAGGAGTTGCCCGGGTACAACCACAGTGTTCCGCTGGAGTCCCGCGCGAGGACATCCGGATGCCCGTCACCGTTGAAGTCCCCGACACCGACGATCGCGGTCATCGACTGCCACCCGGTCGCCATGAGGACGCGCGTGTCGAGTCCACCGGCGCCGTTGCCCGGGTAGAGCCACAGATTGCCGAGTGCGTCGCGCGCGATCAGGTCGGTGTGGCCGTCGCCGTCGATGTCTCCGACGCTCTGGACAGCGGTCATCGACTGCCAGCCGGTGGCGATCAGTGTTCGCGTGCCGAAACCGTTCGACCCGTTGCCGGGATACAGCCAGAGTCTGCCGGCCGTGTCGAGTGCGATGACATCAGCGTTGCCGCCACCGTTGAAGTCGCCCACCGGCGTGATGTCGGCGAGTCCCTGCCAGCCGGCTCCGAGGGGGATCTCGGCGGAGAATCCACCCGCCCCGTTGCCCTCGAACAGTCTGAGTTCACCGCCAGAGTCGCGCGCGATCAGGTCGCGATGCCCATCCTTGGTGAAGTCGATGCCCACCTGCAGGTTGGTCGGCGTCGCGGATGTCCCGACGATCGACGACCCGTCGCCCGCGATCGTGTCACCGCTGAACCCTGTCGCGAGGAGCACACGCTGACCGAAGCCGGGGCCGCCGTTGCCCGGGTAGAGCCAGACGTTGCCGCTCGAGTCCCGGACGACCAGGTCGGCGAAGTGGTCGCCGTTGAAGTCGCCGGCCGCCGCGAGCGTGTAGCCGTTCCATCCGCTTCCGAGCGAGACCGGCGTCCCCAACCCGTTGGCGCCGCTGTTCGGGTACATCCAGAGCGTCCCCGAGGAGTCGCGCATCAACAGGTCGGGTTTCCCGTCGCCGGTGAAGTCGCCGCCCCCGACGATGGCCGACATCGCGGACCAGTTGCCGGGAATCTGGATGCGCGTCAGGAAGCCCCCGGTCCCGTTGCCCGGGTACAGCCACAGGTTCCCCGAGGAGTCTCGCGCGACCAGGTCGACGTGTCCGTCACCCGTGAAGTCGCCCACGTTCTGGATGGCGGTCATCCCCTGCCAACCGGTCGCGATCTCACTGGGCGTTCCGAATCCGTTCGCACCGTTGCCCGGATACAGCCAGAGGTTGCCGGAGGAGTCTCGCAGGATGACGTCGGGCTTGCCGTCGCCGTTGAAGTCGCCCGCGGGGACGATCGCGGTCGCGGTCGACCAGCCGGCCGAGCCGACACCGAGCTCGACGCGGTTGGTGAGAGCATTCGACCCGTTCCCCGGGTACAGCCACAGATTGCCGGCCGAGTCGCGCGCGATCAGGTCGGTGTGGCCATCGCCGTTGAAGTCGCCGACGCCCCCGTCGAGGTCGATCGGTACGGGCACGACGACGCGGAAACTTCCTGTCGTCGCGCTGCCGACCGAGAACCCGGACTTCGCGACGAGCGAGTAGGTGTGCGTGCCGGGTGGCACGGATGCGAGTGGGAAGCTCCAGTTGCCGCTCGCCGCGGAGACCGTGGATGCCGCGGTGCTCGACCCGTCGAGGTAGAGGGAGACCTGCGAGGCCGACGAGGCGTTGGCGAGGGTTCCGCTGAGCGAGCCCGTCGTGATCGCCGTGACGCCGGCGGCCGGCGAGGTGACCACGGGAGACGAGACGGCGAGGGCGAGCTGCCAGTTGGAGCCCTGCTGCCCCTGCACGCTGTCGCTTCCCGCCGCGGACTCCATCGGGAAGAACACGGACACGTATCCGGGATCCTCGTCGAGGTTGCCGGACTGGATGGCGGCCTCAGGGTTGCTGCCCGGGTTCGCGCACGCGTTGCTGCTGGTAGGGGCCTTCGCGTTGGGGAACTGGCTGCCGGAGTCGATGGCGACGGCCTCGGTTCCGATCACGGCGCCGCCGCCGCTGTCACCGCCCTGCAGACAGGTGGTCGCGACGATGGTGTTGACCAGGTGCTCTCCACCGTTGTCGTCCTCGACGTAGGTCTCGTAGTCCACCGCCTCGATCACGCCGCAGGTCCAGCCGGTCGTGCTCCCCGACTTGCACATGGTCGCGCCGACGATGCCCTGGGTCTCCCCGGTGATCGAGAGCGGAGTCGAGGATGTCGGCGCGCCGGTGCTGGGTGCGGTGCCGCTGTTGCGGCCCCAGGTCGCGAGGCTCGGCTGGGGAGCGAAGCCGGTGCCCGTAGCGGAGATGAGGCCGTAGTCCAATCCGTTGCCGAATCCGCCGTTGACCGGTTGACCCAGCGGGTTCTCGTAGATCGAGAGGGCATCGTCGCCCACCCGCAGCTGCGGAGCGGGCTGGCTGATGAAGTACGCCGAGGTACCGGAGGGAATCGCGGTCTCGCAGTGTCCGGCCGTCGCGAATTCGGCCGAACCACTTGAGTTGTAGCCGTTGAATCCGATGGAGCAGCGCCACCCCTCGTCACCGGTCTGGTAGTAATACCCCTCGCCGCCGTACGTGTTGGTGGCGCTGACGGTGTGGAATGCGGTGTCCTTGAAGTGCGGCTTGGCCGGCGCGCCCACCACGGCGGTCGCGCCGACGGCCTTGACCGCGGCGACATCCTTCGAGGAGCCGACGTTGACGGTGAGCTTTGTGCCGCTCATGCTCGAGCCGACCACGTCAACACCCGACGATTTGAGGGCATCCACGACTTTGACGCCCTGGATGGCGGCGGCCGAGTCGGCCAGGTACTGCGCGCCCGTCATGCCCGGATTCGTGGCCAGTGCGCTCGTCATGCCGCTCGGCAGCGTGGCCGCTGCGGCGGAATAGCTGCTCAACGGGTAGGTCGACATGACGACCGGCTTGGCGGGAGTCGTCGAGCGCGTGCCGCCGCCGCCGCCGGCCGCTGTCCCCGACGCGTCAGGCGTCGAGCTCGATGAGCCGCTGGCGCTGGCGGTGCTCTTCGCCGAGGACGATGCCGAGGCAACGGCCGTCGCCCCCGAGGTGAGAGGCGGCACCGCGGCGAGGGTCAGCCCCACCATCAGTGCGGCGCCCAGGGCGATGCTCAGGATTCGCCGGCCGCGATGGGCGGCGAGCGTTCCGGGGATCTTCATTCGGTTAGCTCCAAGCCGGGACCGCGTTCGCCGCTAAGTACTCCTCAAACACACTAAGCCGCGCGCCCACGTTTCGGTGCACCCCCAAACGAGGTGCACCGATCGGTTCACGCGGCATCCGGATCCGACGTCAGCCCGCGACCGGCTCATGCGCGACGCGCTGTCCGACGACGGCGCTGATGCCATCCGCCCGCATCGAGACGCCGTACAGGGCGTCCGCGATCTCCATGGTGCGTTTCTGGTGGGTGATGACGATGAGCTGGGAGGTCTGGCGCAGGTCCTCGAAGATCGTCAGGAGTCGGCCGAGGTTGGCGTCATCGAGGGCCGCCTCGACCTCGTCCATGATGTAGAACGGGCTGGGACGCGCCTTGAAGATCGCGATGAGAAGAGCGACAGCGGCAAGCGATCGCTCCCCACCGGACAGCAGCGAGAGCCGCTCGATTTTCTTGCCCGCCGGCTTGACCGTGACCTCGATGCCGGTCGTCAGGATGTTGTCGGGGTCGGTGAGGTGGATGCTGCCCGTGCCGCCCGGGAACAGGATCGGGAAGACCTGGTTGAACGCTGCCCTGGTGTCCTCGAATGCCGAACTGAAGATGTCCTGCATCTTCTCGTCGATCTCATCGATGATCGTGAGGAGATCCTTGCGGGTGTTCGTGAGGTCGGTGAGTTGCTCGGTGAGGAATCTGTGGCGCTGCTCGAGTGCCGCGAACTCCTCGAGTGCGAGCGGGTTGACGCGGCCGAGCTGGGCGAGCTTGCGGTCGGCGGATGCGAGGCGCGACTCCTGCTCGGCGCGGACGTACGGGCGGCCGGGGCGCTGCGGGGTTTCTTCCGAGGGAGTTGCCGCGGAGGGGGTTATGTCGGAGGGCATCTCGATACGCGTCGCTGGCGCGTTGCTACTCGATGACCGGGATTCTTCCGCGTCGCTACTCGACGACCGGAGGTCGTCATCGGCGGAGGCAGCGAGGGGACGCGTCGGGTCGTCGGGGACCAGCACCGCGGGACCGTACTCGGCGACCAGCACGTCCTCGACGAGGCCGAGCTCATCCCCCGCGCGCTCGAGCAGGGTGGAGAGCTGCAGCTTCTTCTCGTAGACCTGCATCTCGAGGCCGTGCACGGTGTCACTCACCGTGGTCAGCCTCTCGCGCAGCGACGCCTCGGAGAGCCGCAAGGCGACGAGCTCCTCGTTCTGGGACGCCCGCTCGGACTCGCGCGCAGCAAGGGCGACGCGGGCTTCCGAGACCGACCGGTCGACGGCATCCAGAACCGCGGGCAGCGCCTCGACGACGGACGTCGCAACAGCCACCTGCCGGGCCCGGATGACGGTTCTGCGCGCCTGCTCGTCGGCCGCGGCGCGCTCGGCGACGAGCTGCTGCGCGAGCGAGTTCGCGCGGGCGTCCTCGGCACGCACCCGCTCGCGTGCGGTCTCGAGTTGGATGCGAAGCTCCACCTCCGCGAGCCGCACGGCATCGAGTTCTTCGACCATGGCATCCCGGGCAGAGACATCGAGCATCGGGCGCGGCGTCGAGGCGTACTCGTCGCGTTCGGCCGTCGCGCGCTCGACGTCCTCCTCGGCAACGCGCGCGTTCTCGGTGGCGAGCTGCACGGCGCTGGAGATTCGCTCCCACTCGGCCTGCGCGGCTTCCAACTGGATGCGCAGACGGCCGAGACGTTCGGAGTGCGCGGCGAGCGCCGCATCGAACTCGCGCAGGTTCGCGAGCGCGAGCGCGGCATCCGCCTGCACCGTCTCCAGCTGTCCGCGCTTCTCGGCCAGCGCGAAACGCGCGCGCTCGATCGAGGTGCTGACGACGCTCAGCCGTTCGGCGGCGGAGTCGCGCTCGGCGACGAGTTCGAGCCGGGAACGCTTGGCGCCCGTTCCACCTCGCAGCATGTATTCGGTGAGCACGTCGCCCGCTCGCGTGATCACCGTACGCCCGCCGACCCGGCGAATCGCAGGCCACGCCTCACGCGCTGCATCGAGGTCGTCCACGATGACGACGTGAGACAGAATGCCCAGCACGCCGGCCGGGGCCGTCACGAACTCGACCGCCGCGGCGACGCCATCCGGCAGTTCGCCCGCAGCTTCGACGCCCGGCGCATCGGCCACCACGATCTCAACGCGGCCGGCATCCGAGTCCCGTGCCCCGGAAAGGGCCGAGAGCGCGGAGTCATAGTCATCGGCGAGCACGGCGTCGGCCAGGGATCCGAGCGCCGCGGCGATGGCCGCCTCGTAGCCGGGAGTCACGCGCACGTGCTCCGCCACCAGCCCGCGGATGCCGGGCGCGGAGGCGATCGACGCCGAGCCGTCCTTCTGGTCGACGGCCATCGAGAGCGCGGAGGTTCGTGCGGCGAGCGCGTCCCGCTCACGCTCGAGCGCGTGCAGGTCGTCCCGCATGGTCTCGATGGCCTGCTGGAGACTCGTGGCGTGGGCCTCGGCCTCTTCGTAGAGGGCATCGAGTTTGCCGTCCCCGCCGTCGCTCGTCGCCGCCTCGGCCTCGAGCGCGACGAATTCGACGCGGGTCGCTTCGCGGCGCTCGTCGGCCTGCGCCAGAGCCGCTTGCTGGCGGACCAGCTCGCCCTGCGTCGCCGCGAGTCGTGAACCCGCGACCTCGATCTGGCCGGCGAGTCGCGCGACCTCGAGGTCATGCCGGGAGACGAGGGCGCTCTGAGCGCTGATCTCCTCATCGAGCGAATCGAGGGATGCCTTGGCCGTTGCCGTCGCGCCCGCTGCGGCACCCACTGCGGCCTCGGCGGCAGCGACATCCTGACGCAGGCGGGTCGCCTCCGCGCGGGCATCCGCAACCATCGACTCCGAGATGGTGACGCCGGGACCCTGCGCGTCGCCCTGCTGGCCGAGCAGCGCGAGCTTCTGGTTGGCGAGCGTGTAGAGGCCGCGGAGGTGGTCCTGCACCTGTTCGAGCGCGAACGCCGTCTGGCGGGCGTGGTCGACCGCGTCGCCGACCATGGCCTGCTCGATGCGTCCGACGCGCAGCCGGGCCTGGTCGAGTTGCTCCTGCAACACGATGCGCTCGCTCTTGCGCTCGCTCTCGCTTCGGCCGAACTGGACGAGCGCCTCACGAAGCTGCGACACGTCGTCGGCGAGGAGGCGGGCACGCGCATCCCGGACGATCGCCGCGATGGTCTGCGCCTCGCGTGCGATCTCGGCCTGGTGCCCGAGTGGCTTCAGCTGCCGGCGGATCTCGCCCGCGAGATCGGAAAGCCTGGTCAGGTTGGCCTGCATGGCTTCGAGCTTGCGGATCGTCTTCTCTTTGCGGCGGCGATGCTTCAGGATGCCAGCGGCCTCCTCGATGAAACCGCGGCGCTCCTCGGCGCTGGCGTGCAACACGGCATCCAGTTGCCCCTGCCCGACGATCACGTGCATCTCGCGGCCGAGACCCGAGTCGCTCAGCAGCTCCTGCACATCCAGCAGCCGGCAGCCTTCGCCGTTGATGGCGTACTCGCTGCCGCCGTTGCGGAACAGCGTGCGGGAGATCGTCACCTCGGTGTAGTCGATGGGGAGCGCGCCATCCGCGTTGTCGATCGTCAGCAGCACCTCGGCGCGACCCAGCGGGCCCTTGGTCGCCGTGCCGGCGAAGATGACGTCCTCCATCTTGCCGCCGCGCAGGGTCTTCGCCCCCTGCTCGCCCATGACCCAGGCGAGCGCGTCGACCACGTTGGACTTGCCCGAGCCGTTGGGGCCGACGACGGCCGTCACGCCCTGCTCGAACGCGAACGTCGTGGTCGTAGCAAACGACTTGAAGCCCTTGAGCGTGAGGCTCTTGAGGTACACGTCGCCCCTTCTTCTCGCGCGCGGCCGATGTGTGACTACGGTACCCGACTTGTCACCCCCGGTCGTGGAGGGTGTTGTGCCCCGCCCGGAGGGTGTTGTGACCTGGCGGATGGGCGCACGCGACCCTCCGCCAGGTCACAACACCCTCCACACCGAGGTGACGAGGGTGACATTTGTCACGGGGAAGACGTGAGCGGGGTCGTGGGCGTTCGGATGTCTCGTCCGCGACGCTGGAGGCATGACACGAACCGGCACAACGCCCACCGAAACGACACGAACCGGCACAACGCCCACCGAAACGACACGAACCGACCAGGCCCCGGCCATCCGGCTCGCGGGGCTCACGAAGAGATTCGGCGACCTGACCGCCGTCGACGGCGTCGACCTCACGATCGCGCCCGGCGAGGTCGTCGCGCTTCTCGGGCCCAACGGCGCGGGCAAGTCCACGACCATCGACCTCCTGCTCGGTCTCGCCACGCCGACCGACGGCACGGCCGAGCTCTTCGGCGAAAGCCCACGGGAGGCGATCGTCACGGGCCGCGTCGGCGCCATGCTGCAGGGCGGTGCACTCCTGCCGACCACCACTGTCCGCGAGTCGGTCGCCCTCATCCAGTCGCTCCACCGGCATCCGCTGTCGGTCGAGGAGGCCATGCAGCGCGCCGGTGTCGCCGACCTCGCGAAGCAGAAGATCGCGAGCCTGTCCGGTGGGCAGATGCAGCGGGCGCGCTTCGCCGTCGCCGTCGTCTCCAACCCCGATCTGCTGATCCTGGATGAGCCGACGGCCGCAATGGATGTCGCCGCCCGGCACAGCTTCTGGCAGTCGATGCGCGAGTTCACGGGCCAGGGCAAGACCGTGGTCTTCGCGACGCACTACCTGGACGAGGCCGACACCTTCGCGGACCGCATCGTCATCATGAACGCCGGTCGAGTGATCGCCGACGGTACGCCGTCCGAGGTCAAGTCGGTCGTCAGCGGACGCACCCTCAGCTTCACGATCGGCGACACCGCGGCCCGTTTCGACGGTCTGCCCGGGGTCGCGACAATCGAACGACGCGGACAGCGAGTGACCATCCACACCGAGGACTCGGATGCGACGCTGCGCGCTCTCCTCGCGGCCCGCACAGACGCGGTCGACATCGAGATCGTTTCGCGAAACATGGATGACGCCTTCATGGCGCTGACATCCGACAACCAGCCGCAGGGAGTCGCACGATGAACATCCGCTATTTCGGCCTCGAGCTCGCTCGCCAACTGCGCAACGCGCGTTCGCTGGTCTTCACCTTCGCGGTGCCGATCGTGATGCTGCTCATCTTCGGCAGCGTCTACGGCGCCGAATTCGACAAGGACGCGCACCTCCAGTGGATCATCGTCACGACCGTGCAGATGGGGGGATACGGCGCCATGATGGCGGCGCTCGCCCAGGCGTTCACGATCGTCAACGAGCGCTCGGTGGGCTGGAACCGGCAGCTTCGCATCACGCCGCTCACCGGGAGCGGCTACATGGTCACGAAGGTCGCCGCCGCACTCGCCGTCGGACTCATGTCGATCATTCTGGTGATCCTCGTGTCGGTCATCTTCCTGCACGCCCACCTGTCGGTGGCCGGATGGATCATGGCGACCCTCGGACTGTGGGTTGGGATCATCCCGTTCGCACTCATCGCCATCCTGATCGGGCAGTTCGCTAAGCCATCCTTCGCGCAGCCCTTGTTCATGGTGACCTTCCTCGGACTCGCGCTACTGGGCGGACTTTGGGTGCCGCTCGACATCCTTCCGCACTGGGTGAGCAACGTCGCGCAGGTCGCGCCCTCCTACTGGCTGAACAAGCTCGGCCAGATGGGTGCTGCGCTCTCGGGTGACGCCGTCACTCCGGCGATCGTGCTGGGAGCCTGGACGGTCATCCTGGCGGCTCTGATCACCTGGCGCTACCGTCGCGACTCGGCGAGGGCGTGACCGGCTCCGGTTCGAATCGCCGTCGGTAGAGTGACCACCGTGACCACCGTGACCCCGAGACTGTCGCGCCCGCAGCCGGGTGCGGGCCTCCGCGCACGGCTGTTTCACCACAGCGCGTACCAGTGGTACCTCGGCACGCTCTTCGGGCTGCTCTACCAGGGCTACGAGGTCTACTACGTGTGGTCATCGGGGCGCACGCTGGCGTTCGAGCTCGCCGCCACGGCGCTCCTCACGGTGTTCTATCTGGCCTACATCGTGATCCCGCCGCTGATCTGGCCGCAGTCGGTTCGCGCGCGCATCCTGACCCTGTCGATCTACTGGCTCGCGAGTTTCGTTCTCGTTCCGTTCCTCGGAGTCTTCGAGATCTGGGTGTGGCCGCTGGTGATCGCCATGATCGCGTTCACCTGGATCCCGGTCATCCCTGCGCTCATCATGACGGTGGTCATCGCATCGGCACAGGTCCTGATGTCGGCGAACGCCAATTTCATCGATGGCACGCTGTTTGCACCGTTTGTCACGTTCACGGTAGCCGTCTCGCTGTTCTCGATCACGCGGCAGATCGTCGCGAACCAGAAGCTTCGGGATGCCCAGGCGACCATTGCCTCGCTCGCCGCGGCCGAGGAGCGCGCCCGTCTCGCCCGCGATCTGCACGACGTTCTCGGCCATTCGCTGACCGTGGTCGCGGTCAAATCCGAACTCGCCGGTCGACTCGTCGAACGCGACCCGAAGCAAGCGATCGCGGAGATCGGCGACGTGGAGTCGCTCGCCCGCACGGCACTCGCGGACCTGCGCGCCGCCGTCAGCTCGTACCGCGACAGCAATCTCGACACCGAACTCGCCGCGGCCCGCACGGCGCTCGACGCCGCCGGCATCCGAGCGCACCTCCCGAGCGACGGCAGCACCGCGGATGCTGACCTTCGCGGGCTGTTCGGCTGGGTGCTGCGCGAGGGAGTGACCAACGTCATCCGGCACTCGCAGGCGCGCGAGTGCTGGGTTGACCTCTCGCCGCGATCGCTCAGCGTGCGCGACGACGGCCACGGGGTTCCGGATGACGCGAAGGGCAACGGCCTCACCGGACTGACCGAGCGGGCGAGCGAGGTCGGGGCGATGCTCACCGCAACCAACGCGCGCGGCGGCGGTTTCGTTCTCACCGTGGCCAAGGCCGCAGGGTGATCCGGCTTCTCCTCGCCGACGACCAGGCTCTGGTTCGCGGCGCCATCGCGTCCCTCCTCGACCTCGAGGTCGATCTCGAGGTCGTCGCCCAGGTGGGGCGCGGCGACGAGGTCGTGACTGCCGCTCGAGCGTCGCGCGCCGATGTCGCGCTCTTGGATGTCGAGATGCCGGGTTTGGATGGTATCGGTGCGGCTCGGGCGCTGCGCCTCGAATACCCGGCCTGCCGCGCACTCATAGTCACGACGTTCGGGAGACCCGGATACGTGCGCCTGGCGCTCGAGGCCGGTGCATCCGGATTCATCGTCAAAGACACGCCGTCGGGGCAGCTTGCGGACGCGGTCCGTCGAGTCGCCGCCGGTGACCGTGTGGTCGATCCGACGCTCGCCGCAGAGTCTCTCGCTGCCGGGCCCTCGCCGCTCAGCCGACGGGAGACCGACGTTCTGATCGCCCTGCGGCAGGGCAACTCCTCGGCGGAGGTCGCGGCCCAGCTGCACCTCTCGGAGGGCACGGTTCGCAATCACCTCTCGGCGGCGATCGGCAAGACCGGCGCCCGCAATGCGCCCGAGGCGGCGCGGATCGCCGCGGAGAACGGCTGGCTTCTGGCCTGACGCCGACGACGGGCGGTGCGCGCGGGGCAATCCGACAAATGTTCGGAACGTGTAAGACGGCATCCGAGTGCGCGTCGGGGCGGGGTTCGATGGGTTTGAATGGTGCCATGGACGCCAGAGGGCTCGTCGTCGTCGTCGAGGACGAGCGCGCCATCGCCGACCTGCAGCGCCTCTACCTCACCGAGGCGGGCTTCGGAGTGCACGTCGAGCGCGACGGGACAGCCGGGCTGGCCGCCATCCGTCGCCTGCGGCCCGTGGCGATCGTGCTCGATGTCGGGCTGCCCGGCCTCGACGGGATCGAGATCTGCCGACGCCTGCGCGAATCCGGCGACTGGACACCCATCATCTTCGTGACCGCGCGCGACGACGAGGTCGATCGCATCCTCGGCATCGAACTCGGCGCAGACGATTACCTCACAAAACCGTTCTCACCGCGGGAGCTGGTCGCGAGGCTCAAGGCGCTCCTCCGTCGGCAGGGCGGTCCGGAGTCGCCACCCGTGCTGACCGTGGGAAGTGTCACTGTCGACCTCGAACGTCGGCGGGTCACGGTTGGCGGCGCGGCGGTATCCCTCACGAGCACCGAGTTCGACCTCCTCGCGAAGCTCGCGAGCTCGCCGGGGCGGGTTTTCACG
>FSXL01000525.1_pt1 | contig 13422 bp, 9 predicted proteins | sample 1638241 | NCBI WGS metagenome assembly FSXL01 (sample SAMEA3914788, study PRJEB12502) | metagenome | biome: forest; material: soil | place: Canada | collected 2011-07-03 | depth 0.1 m | reverse complement strand
TCGACTGTCCCGCCGGTGACGAGGGTCGCGCCGCGGTCCAAAGCGTCTTTGACTCGATCCGCGATCTGGTCAACGGCGCGATCGTCGATGAGCGGCCCGATGACGACGGTCGGGTCGATCGGATCTCCCGCTTTGAGGGACTCGACGCGGGCCTTCAGACCGGCCACGAATTCGTCGTGCAGTGAGCGAGCGACGTAGACCTTGCGCGTGTTCATGCAGACCTGACCCTGATGCAGGAAGGCGCCGAAGGTCACCGCCTTGATCGATTCGTCGACATCCGCGTCATCGAGAACGATGGCCGGGTTGAAGCCGCCCAACTCGAGCACCATCCGCTTGAGGGCGTCTCCGGCCTGCCTGCCGAGGATGCGCGCGGTCTTGTCCGAACCGGTGAAATTGATGACCCGCACTTCCGGGCTGTTGAAGAAGACCTCGGCGATGCCGGCCGCGCCGTCCGGGGCGTTCGTCACGACATTGAATGTGCCGGCAGGGAAGCCTGCCTCGTCGAGGATCTCGGCGTGAACCAGCCCCGACGAGATGGGAGCGAGCTCCGAAGGCTTGATGACGGTCGTGTTGCCGAAGGCCATCGGCAGCAGGAAGGTGCGCCAGGCGAGGTAGAACGCACCGTTCCACGGCGTGAAACCCGCCACGACACCGAGCGGCTTACGGGTGACCCTCGCCGTGCGACCCGGTGTATCGCTGAGGATCACGTCGCCTTGGGGCAGATATCCCCACCCCGCCGCCTGCCGCAGCATCGCCGCGGAGAGCCGGATCTGAAACGTGGAGAACGCCCGGCTCGCCCCGCCTTCGAGCGCCATGAGGGTGACGAGTTCTTCGGTGCGGCGCTCCACGATATCGGCCGCCTTGAGGAACAGCGCCTGTCGTGCCCCGGGAGCCAGGTTCGCCCAGGCGGGGAACGCGGCAGCGGCAGCCGCGACTGCTGCCTCGGCGTCCGCGGCGGTACCGGCGGCCGCCTCGGCGACGAGTTCGTCGTTCAACGGGTTGTGGACGGGGAAGGTCGGTCCTGATGCATCGGTCCATCGCCCGTCGATGAAATGCGAAGTGACGGTAGCGCGTCCTACTTGCACGATGGCCATCTGCCTAGTCCTTACTTGTTCGATCGGCCCGAAATGGCGATCAGAGGCCCAGGAGTCTCTCGACATTCCCGTGGGCGATCAGTTCGCGGTCGTCTTCATCGACCGGGGCGGACTGGAGGAACGTGGTCGCCTGCTCGCTGCTGGCAAACGGATGATCCACCGAGAACATGATGCGCCCCACGCCGAATGCGGCGATCGCGCAGAGCAAAGGCGTAGCCGTGTTGTAGCCCGAAGTCGTGAGGTAGAGGTTTTCACGCAACGTCTCAGCGACGGTCCTCGAGTGTCCCGTCACGACCGGAGTGAGCATCGACTCGATCCGGTCGAGGTGGAACGGCAGCCCCTCGCCCATGTGCCCAACGATGAGCTTCAGGCCGGGCAGCTCTTCGAACACGCCGCCCGCGACCATCCGCAACACGTGCATCGCAGTCTCGGAGTGCCATCCCCACCCGGATGTCGACAGACACGCTTCGACCTCTTCGGGCAGCCCCGAATAATAGGTCTCCCTCACCGCAGCGGGCGGCGGCGCCGGATGCAGGTAGATCGGGACGTCGAGTCGCTCGGCTGCCGCGAGGATCGGTCGAACGGACGGGTCATCGAGGAACACGCCCCGCGTCTGGCCGTGGATCATCGCCCCGAGGAAGCCGAGCTCCCCGACACTTCGCTCGAGCTCGTCGACGGCGCCCGCGGGATCGGTCATCGGAAGAGCTGCGAAGGCACGGAAGCGGTCCGGATACGTCGCGACCGTTTCCGCCATCCGGTCGTTCAACTGGCGGTTCACCGAGACGGAGAGCTCCGGATCCAGGTCCTGAACGTTGTTGCTCAGCGCCGACAGCACCTGGATGTCGATGCCCGCGTCGTCCATGACCCTGATTCGACCCTCACCCATCTCGTCGAGCTGGGCGGCCTTCTTGTTTGCACGAAGGCCGATGTCGATGCCGGCGGCCTCGATGATGTCCCGAGGCAGCACGTGCTCTTCGAGGGCGATGACTTTCATCTTCGAGGTCATGCCGGGTCACCGACGAAACGCTGGGTGATTCGCCCGATCCCGCTTATCTCGGTGACAAGTGACTCGCCCGCGTTCAGGAACCGCTTGGGGTCGCGGCCTGCGCCGACTCCTGGCGGTGTCCCGGTGAAGATGAGGTCGCCGGGGAAGAGTTCGACCGGTTCCGAAAGCCGCGCGATCAGGTCGTCGACGCCGAAGATCAGCTGGTCTGTTTCGCCGTTCTGCACTTCGCTCGTGCTGCCGTCGGTGCCGACGATCGTGGTCGTGAGCCTGAGCTTGTCGGGATCGGCGAACTCGTCGAGGGTCACGATCACCGGCCCGATGGGGGCGAAATTCTCGAACGACTTGCCCATGCTGAACTGGGCAGGCTGGCCGAGCCACTGCACCGTTCGTTCCGAAAGATCCTGCCCGACGGTGAAGCCCGCGACGTGCGAACGGGCTTCGCCGAGCGGGATGTGGCGTCCCCCCTGAGCGATGACGATGACGAGTTCGGCCTCCCAGTCGACTGTCGGCCCGGGAAGGACGACGTCGACGTCGGGTCCCGCCACGGCCGACGGGGACTTGGTGAACACGACAGGCTCTTCGGGGAGCGGCAGGCCCGACTCTGCGGCGTGGTCCGCGTAGTTGAGGCCGATGCCGAACACTTGGCGCGGGCGCGGCGAGGGTGCATCCAGGGTCTCCTGCACCAGCGTCGCGGCATCCGGATGCGCGTCGAGGTCGATGGACTCCGCCCAGGCGACGAGTTCGTTCCAGTGTGCGAATGCAGCCATCGGTTCGGCCTCGAACCGGCCTCCGCTCGCTCGTTCGACATCGAGGATGCGGTCGTTGCGGACGAGCGACAGCCGGCCGCCGTTGTTGGCAATACGCATGAAGCAGCCTCTTTCAGGTTTCGGGTAGTGAGTTTCAGGTAGTGAGTTTCAGGTAGTGAGTTCGGAGTCGAGGTCGCGGTGTGCGAATCCTCGAAGTGCTGAGTCGAAGACGACGTCGGGGTCGGTCGATGCGGGACCGACCCAGGCGATGTGCTGGTCGGGTCGCACCAGCACGAGTTCGTCGGCCACGATGGCGGGGAATCCATGTGAGGTCGGATCGACGACCACGAGCGGCACTCCGCGAGTCTCGGCGACCGCCGGCCAGGAATCCCCTCCGGGTCCGAGCAGCGTGAATTCGGGACCGAGGATGTCGAAGAGCGAATCGCCCGCGGCGTTGCGGCTGTGCGGGAGGCGGTTGCCCGCCGCCACGATCGGCGTGTAGTCCTCTGCCGTCGGCGACTGACGCGCGGCGTCCGGGCCGTAACCGTAGCCCAGGACCAGGCCGAGACTGTAGAACTCGGCTCGCTTGACGTCCTGGATCGCGGCGGCGGTGGCCTTTCGCGCCCGCTCTCCTGCTGCACCGTCGGCCATCAGGTCCGGCGAGGTCATGTCGATCGACAGCGCTCGCATGTTGGTCGCAGCCAGCTCGATCGTCTGCTCGGCGACGGGGCGGCGTTCCGCGCCGTAGCTGTCCAATAGCTCTTTCGGCGCCCAGCCGTTCAGAACCGCCGCGACCTTCCAGGCGAGGTTCACCGCATCGCCCACTCCGGTGTTGAAGCCGTGACCGCCCCAGGGCGGGTTCTGGTGCGCCGCATCCCCGGCGAGGTACGTGCGATCCGAGCCGTAAGAGTCGGTGAGCAGCATTCGGGCCTGCCACGGGTCGGTCGCGAGTATCTCGACGTCGATATCCGCGCCGGCAAGACCTCGCACGAGCGCGATCGCCTCATCGTCGTTCGCGATCGACTCGGTGCCCGTGGCGATGGCCCACCAGGTTCCGTCCAAAGCGAGCGGGCCGATCACGCCCGGAAACTCCGGGTTGAGCACCCAGTGGTGGATTGCGGGGCGGTCGCTCAGCAGTTCGGCGAGGCGCGTCGAGCGGAAGGTGATGTTCACATTGGGACGGCCTCCTGCTGCGCCGACGTAGTGCGCGCCGAGTGCCGCACGAACGACGCTCCGCGACCCGTCCGCGCCGATGAGGTAGTCGCAAGAGACCGTGGAGAGCGCCCCATCCGCGCCCTCGATCCGGACGCGAGGTCGCTCGCCTGCGAGATCGACATCGATCACACGGGCACCGAACCGAGTATCCACCTCGGGTCGTTGCTCGAGGAGTGCCCGAAGAGCCTCCTCCACGATCGGCTGCGTGACCTGTTGCGCTCCCTCGGACGTCAGATCGGAGCCGACGAGCTCGAGGCCGAGTACTCCCGAAAGCCGGGTGATCTCGTGACCGGTCGCCGTCGTGCAGAACCGGATCTGGTCGGACCATGACGTGGGTATGGTCGCGCGATGCCGGATCTCGTCTGCGGCACCGGTCCTCCGATACAGCTCCATCGTGCGGGCGGAGGTGGTCTTCGCGCGGGGTCGCGAATGCTCGACGATGAGCCGAGGTTCGACGAGAAGCGTGGAGACTCCGTGGTAAGCGAGTTCGAGCGCAGTCGTGAGACCCACCGGTCCACCGCCTACGACGACGACGGGCCGGCTGCGGTCATCCTGCTGAGAACCGGTCACCGAATCGGTCACCATACCTCGGGGAGGAAGATGTCCTCGGGGATCACTTCGGGCAGGTAATCGCCCGCGCGCGCCCGCTCGTGGATCTCCTTGAACGAAAGTCCGGCGTCACGCGCTTCGACCAGCTTCTCCGGCTCGAAGAACGTTCCGATCGGGTTCTCGGCGAACTCCTTCGCGCTGGAGATCCACTCCTTCGAATCGGCCCAATCCCCGAAACCGTCGACCTGGATCTCGACGCCATTGCCGTCGGGGTCCTGATAATAAATCGACATCGTGATTCCGTGGTCGAGCTTCAGGAACGGCAGGATGCCTTTGTCGCGAAGGCGGATGTAGTTGTTGAGCCACATGTCGAAGGTCTCGAACTCGAACGCGGTGTGGTGGATGCCCGTCTCGTGGCTCTTGTCGGTCGGATGCTTCAGCCCGGGAGGGGATAGCAGAGCGATTCGGTGGTTCGCCTCGTCGTTGGTCAGCCACGACGCCTCATCGCTCTGGAAGACCGGCTGCAGCCCGCAGACCAAGCCGTACCAGGCGACCATCTCGCGCATCCGCAGCGTGGTGAAGGTGGTGTGGTGCAGTTTCGGGGGATTGGCCGGACGGTCCTTCGCCATGTTCTCTGGCATGTTCTCTCTCCCTTGAGATGGGTGGTGGATGGGACTGGTGAGATGGGTGGTGGATGGGACTGGGGTTCAGTGTGCAGCTTCGACGAGGTCGAGTGCCGCGGAGACCTGGGCGTCCGGGTCGATGCCGTGAAGGCCGTAGAGCTCCTGCAGCGTTCCGGTCTGACCGAACTCGGTGACGCCGAGGTTGGCACTTCGGACCCCACGGATCGCAGCCAGGAACGCCAACGTGTGCGGATGTCCATCGAGAACGGTGACCATCGGCGCGGCGCGATCGGCCGGGAAAGCCTGGTCAAGGATGACAGGGTCGCCGTCACCGAGTCCGGTTCGCGCGCGCAGTGCCCGATAGAGGCGGTCCGCGCTCGTGACGCACACCACATCGGCCGCGACTCCGAGTTGCTGAAGTCGGTCTGCGGCGGCGATGACTTCAGGCAGGACCGCACCCATGCCGACGAGTGTGACGGCGGGTCGATCGACTCTGCGCAGGGCGTACGCGCCGGCGATGGCGTGCCGGCGGCGTCGTTCGCGCGCGGCAGGGTCGGCCGGTACCGCCGAGAGACCCTGATCGATGACGCGCGAGCTGAGCCGGAAGTAGCTGCCTGATCCGTCCGGTCGGCCGAGTCGTGAGAGCGCGTCGAGCATGCACCATTCGAAATCCTGGGCAAAGGCCGGCTCGAAGGCGACGACGCCGGGCTGTTCGATCCCGACCGAGGGGCTGATGATCGACTGGTGTGCTCCGCCCTCGGCGGCGAGCGTGACCCCGGATGGGGTCCCGACGAGGATCGACTGGCCGCCGGCATAGACACCGAACGACCAGGGCTCGAGCGCTCTCGTGACGAACGGGTCGTAGAGGGTGCCGATCGGGAGCAATGGTTCACCCCACCTGCTCCAGGTGGCGCCGAGTTCGCCGAGCAGCCCCACGAGGTTGACTTCGGCGATGCCGAGCTCGATGTGCTGGCCGGTCGGCCGCTCGTTCCAATGCAGGATCGTCTCGGCGTCGTCGGCGAACCAGTCTCGTTTCACGCTCGACGACCAGACCCCGGCACGATTGACCCAGCCGCCGAGATTGGTGCTGGAGGCGACGTCCGGGGCAACCGTGACGACGCGACGCGCGACTTCGGGCGCGACACGGGAGAGGTCGAGCAGAAGACGGCCCAAAGACTGCTGGGTCGAAGAGTGCCCCTTGATCTCACGGTCGAAATCCGTCGGCACGGCGAGCGTCGGTGCGCTGGGGACGGGTGTGCGACGAAGACGTTTTGCGACCTCCGCGCACGATGCCGCCTCGAGCGAATCCGGGTCGAACCGTCGCCAAGGATCGTCGACGCGCTCTCCGAGCTCGGCCGCGACCTGCGCCAGCTGCGCCGGCTTCAGAAGGTTGGAATGGTTCTGCGGATGGCCCGCGCTCGGGAGCCCATTGCCCTTGATCGTGTAGGCGAAGACAACGGTCGGGCGTGTGTCGTCGATCTCGCCGAACGCGCCGATGAGGCTGTCGAGATCATGGCCGGCGAGGCCGCGGATGACGCGCAGCGCCTGTTCGTCGTCGAGGTCGCTGAGCAGGGCCTCGATCGCATTCGCACCCTCTCCCGCACCTGGTAGACGTTCGCGAAGCTCGCTCGCGGACGAGCGCAGAAGGCGCTGATACTCGGGATTGGACATCTCGTCGATGCGCCGCTTCAGATGTTCGCCGCCGGGACGACCGAAAAGCTCGGTGAGGAGGCTCCCGTATTTGAGAGTGATGACCTGCCATCCGGCGGCTGCGAACATCGCCTGCAGTCGCGTCGCCGAGATGTTCGGCACGACGCGGTCGAGAGACTGATGGTTGAAGTCGACGATCCACACGAGCTCGCCGAGGTCGGCGACCATGGGGTCGAGCACGGCTTCCCAGATCGCGCCTTCGTCGAGTTCGGCATCGCCGACCAAGCTGAACTGGCGACCCGTACTGCGCGGAGCCCCCGTGATGTCCGCAACATAGCGGCGGGCGATCCCGCCCCAGATCGGAGCCGTCGCGCCGATTCCCACCGAACCGGTCGAATAGTCGACGGTGTCGGGGTCCTTCGAACGGCTCGGGTAGCTCTGCAGGCCGTGAAAGGCGCGAAGCGTGCCGAGGTCCGCGGGGGAGAGCTCTCCGAGGAGGTAGTTGATGGCGTGAAGCACCGGCGATGCGTGCGGCTTGACCGAGACACGATCCTCGCTGGTGAGCGTGGTGAACCAGAGCGCCGTCATGATCGTCGCGAGAGACGCGCTGGATGCCTGATGTCCGCCGACCTTGAGTCCGTCCGGATCCTTACGGGCAGCCGAGTTGGCGGCGTCGATGATGGCGGTCGACAGCCAGAGCACCTTGCGTTCTATGGCTGTGAGCACGTCGAGGTCTATCCCGCCGCTCATCCGCCGCTCAGCTATATCCATTCCGGCTCCTCCATCGCAGCAAGATATATCCTATGACATAGCGGCTGCAAGTGATTATTGTTGTCACCACAACTCTGAGGAGACCCGATGGTTTTGCAAGGGCAGGTACGATCCGTCGCCGCCGCGAACAGCTCCGCCGTCGACCTGGTCACCGCAGAGATTCGCCGGGCAGTCCTCGCGGGCACGCTCGCGCCCGGCGAGCACTTCTCTATTCGCGATCTCGCGGAACAGCTCGGTGTGAGCCACATCCCGATCCGCGAAGCGCTGCGGCGACTGGAGTCGCAGGGCCTGATTCTGCTGCCGCAAGCAAGAAGCGCGAGCGTCGCACCGTTGAGTGTCGCCGACCTGGACGCGATCTACCGACTTCGCTACGTCGTCGAGCTTCCGCTCGCCGGCGCGTCGGCCGGTCGACGGAGCCCGGAGCAGATCGCGCAGCTGAACAACCTGCTCGAATTGAGCCGAGACCTGGACCCCGACACCTCGTGGCAAGCGCACTACGACTTCCACGAGGCACTCGTTCACCCGGCGGCAAACGAATGGGATGGGCGCGTGCTTCACACCCTCTGGTTCGCTGCTGAGCGCTATACCCATCTCGTGTTCGATCCCACCCAGATCACGGACGCAGAACGCGCGCGTCGTTATGAAACCCACCGCGTCCTCCGCGACGCGGCATTGATCGATGACGCCGCAGCAATGTCCGAAGCCCTTTACCAGCACCTCGCCGCAAACGAGCGGCGGATTCGGGAACACGTCGCGCCGCTGGAAGAAGGCTGACCGCGCAGCGCGAATCCCTGACACCTATCTCGCTTTGATGCCCTATCTGCAAGAACCATCAACTGCAAGAACCACCAACCCGAAAGGACAATGATGTCTACACCGTTCACGCACACCGTCGGGGGAACCGGCGCCGCCGCCGGATTCTCGTTCACCGGACGCAGCAATCTCGGCGATGTCACACCCGGCGCAGGTGACCCTGTGATCGTCGCTCTGCACGGCGGAACGTACTCGTCCGAGTATTTCGACATTCCGGGCCATTCCCTGCTGGACAATGCGACCAAGCAGGGGATCGCCGTCATCGCGATCGACCGGCCGAACTACCTCGGTTCGAGCCCGCTCACCTCGGAGGGTTCGATCATCGCCGATAACGCGGCAGTTCTCGGCGATGCGATCGGCTCGATCTTCTCGGAGCACGGCGGAGCTGCCGCCGGCGTGGTTCTCGTCGCCCATTCGATCGGCGGAGCGGTAGCGACCATCATCGCCGCGACCCCGCAGTCATGGCCGCTGCTCGGCCTCGCGACATCGGGATGCCTCGTGCGCGTTCCGTCAGAATCGGCCGAAGCATGGAACCAGCTTCCTCCGATCCCGATGATCGACCTGCCCGTGCCCCTCAAAGACCAGCTGATGTTCGGGCCGCCGGAGACTTACGACTCCGCGATGCCCGCGGCGAGCTACCCGTCCAACACGCTCGTCCCCAAGGCGGAGCTTCTCGACATCACCGGAGGCTGGATCGAGCGTCGCGCCGCGACCTGCGCTGCCGTGAATGTCCCGGTGCACCATCGGTCGGCCGAATTCGACCACCTCTGGGTCGTCGACCAGGGCGAGGTCGACACCTATCGCGCCGGGTTCACCTCGGCGCCGTCGATCGACGCGCAGCTTCAGCTCGGTGCCGGCCACTGCATCGACTTCCACCTGCCGAGCGATGAGTTCCAATTGTCGCAGCTCGCGTTCGCGCGGGAGTCGGCGAAGGAATTCGCGCCTGGGCCGGCGCGTGAGTCGGCGAAGGTCGAGGACTGACGCGATGTCGGGCGCACTGCGCGGCGTTCGCGTCTACCGCGACGGCAAGTTCGGAGATCCCGAAGACGTCGGAATCGACGGCGCCCTCATCGCCGCGGACATCGACGGTGCGCTCGAGTCCGGCGGTGCGCTCGGCTCGGGTGGTGCGCTCGGCTCGGGTGGTGCGCTCGAGTCCGGCGGCTCGCTCGAGCCCGGCGGGTTCTTGATTCCCGGCCTCATCGACTGCCACGTTCACATCGTGGGCGCGGACACGCTCGCGACCTTCGCTGTATACGGAGTGACAACCGTTCTCGACATGGGCAACCCGATGGCACTGCTTGCTCCGCTGCGAGGATTGCCCGCCGTTGCCGACCTGCGTGCCGCCGGCGTGGTCTCGACCTCTCCGTCGAGTGCGCACGCGGCGCGCATGCACGCCGATCCCTCCGTTCTCGTCGCCTCGGCCGCGGAAGCCGATGCGTGGGTCGCCGCGCGCGTCGCTGAGGGCGCGGACTACATCAAGATCGTCATCGATCTTCCCGGGTTCGACCAGGAGACCGTCGACGCACTGGTGGCGGCTGCGCACGCTCGCGGCCTCAAAGCGGTCGCACACGCCTCGCGGTCTGACGCCGTGGCGATGGCGCAGGCCGCCGGCGTCGACATCTTGACCCACGCGCCGCTCGATCGTGCAATCGGCGAGGAGCAGGCAACGCAGTTCGTCTCCGCCGGAACCATCATCGTGCCGACTCTGACGATGATGGAGGGGCTGGTCGAGGGACTGAAGCGCGCGGGCATTCCGGGTCCCGCGTACGAGCCTGCTCGTGCATCCGTCGCCGCCGTGCACGCCGCCGGACTTCCGATCCTCGCGGGCACCGACGCGAATGTGGCGCCCGGCGCGCCCTCGGCGCCGCCGTTCGGCGAGAGCCTGCACCACGAACTCGAGCTGCTGGTCGATGCGGGGCTCTCGGCCGCCGAAGCCCTGGACGCCGCGACCTCGCTGCCCGCCGATCACTTCAACCTCGCCGATCGTGGACGCGTTGAGCCGGGCCTACGAGCAGATCTCGTATTGCTCGAGGACGATCCGCTTGCGGATATCTCCGCGACCCGTCGGATCCGCGGCGTGTGGGTCGCCGGCCAGCGCGTGTGAACCCGAAGGTTATTTCCGTGTACCGACGGCCTCGGCCGCGTGCGCGGATCGGTTCCGCGCGTCAGCGACTTCGCTTTGCGCGGGCGGCGAAGTCGTCGAGTGCCACCAGAACCTCTCGAGCTTCGTAGGCGCGGTTACGCGAGGCGCTGCCGACCTGATGCAGGATCCCATCGCCGACCAGGCGGTCGATTCCGCGCTGCGCGTTCATCGGGGTGACGCCCAGCTCAGCTGCGGCCAGGTTGGCGTCGATGACTGGTTGCCGTTGGAGCACGTCGAGAAGACGTCGACCCGCGCTTCCCATGCGGGCGCTTGTGGCCAGCTCCCATTCGGCACGAACGGTCGTCAGATCCGCCACGAGCTGTCGCCCATTCACGATCGCGTCGGCTGACGCTTGCGCCAACGCTCGAATGATCGGCTCGACATCGCCCGCACGATACGCGGTGAGCGCCTGGAAATAACGCCGCGTATCGCGAAGCAGTCCTGCGGAAACCGGCACGGTCACGTTCTGGGTGATACCCAATCGATGAAGCATCGCCTGGACGAGCGCACGGCCAGTCCTTCCGTTTCCATCAGGAAATGGATGGACTGTCTCGAATTGCGCGTGGGCGATCGCGATCTGTGCCAACGCCGGAAGATCTGTGCGCTGCACGAATGCCACGAGATCATCCATCAAGCCCGCGACTCGGTCGTGGTGGGGCGGAACGAATGATGCGCTGTGCGGGCTATTGCCGTATCCACCTCCGATCCAGACTTGCTCGGTTCGCCAGCGTCCCGCGTTCCGAGGCTTGTCGATTCGCAGTATCTCGGATTGCATCGCGATGATCGCAGATGCGTCAAGATCCTCGGCCATCTGAATCGCCGCTTCCATTGCCCGAACGTTGCCGACGATCAGTCTCGAGTTCTGGCCGGCGGGTCGACCGAGTTCAGCCAATGCGACGTTCTTTGCGGATGCGGTGAGTTGCTCGATCTCGGAGCTCGCTGCACTTTCACTTCGGAGCAGGATCGCCGAGAATGGCGCGGCGATCGCTCCGACTTGTCCATCGAACCGGCTGAGCTCAGCGATCGCGTCTTCGGCCGCGAGGGTCGTATCGTTGCTCAGTCGCGGGAGCGCGAGGTCTGCGATGGCCGGCGGGACGGCCGCTTCATAAGGTCCACGCGCACGCGTTTGAGCGCGGCGAGATTCGCCGGCGCGGGGCCGCGCAAGCCACTCACGACTTTCGAACGTGATTGCAGGCCACGACGACGCGCCTCCATCATTCGTCGAGCGTGAAGCCATGTCTAAATTTTACCATTGGTTAACGGCATAACCAATGGTAAGGAGTCATGCTGTAGGCGCTTACCTGCGGCCTCGGGTTCCCGGCAACGCGACTACGGTTGGAGGATGACAGCCCCGGATACCGCGCAGAGCGAGGCAGGCATTGCCGGCGAAGCGAACACCTTTTCAGAACTCGGGCTCAACGATGCGATGCTCCGAGCGCTCAAAGATGTCGGGTACGAGACCCCGTCGGCCATTCAGGCCGCCACGATTCCCCTGCTCCTCGCGGGACGCGACGTGGTCGGACTCGCCCAGACGGGCACAGGAAAGACGGCCGCGTTCGCGTTGCCGATCCTGTCGCGTCTCGATCTAGCCCAGAAGAAGCCGCAGGCACTCGTTCTCGCCCCGACCCGCGAGCTCGCTCTGCAGGTCTGTGAGGCGTTCGAGAAATACGCCGCACACCTTCGCGGTGTGCATGTGCTCCCCGTGTATGGCGGCCAGGGCTACGGCGTTCAGCTTTCGGCGTTGCGACGCGGCGTGCACGTCGTGGTGGGGACGCCGGGTCGCATCATGGACCACCTCGACAAAGGCACTCTGGATCTGTCGGAGCTCAAATATCTGGTGCTCGACGAGGCTGACGAGATGCTCAAGATGGGTTTCGCCGAGGATGTCGAGACGATCCTTGCCGACACGCCGGACGACAAGCAGGTCGCCCTGTTCTCGGCGACGATGCCTGCCCAGATCCGCCGGATCGCGAAGCAATACCTCCACGATGCCGAGGAAGTCACGGTCAAGAACAAGACCACGACTTCCGCGAATACCACGCAGCGCTACCTGATCGTGTCGTATCCGCAGAAAGTGGACGCACTCACCCGCATCCTCGAGGTGGAGAACTTCGAGGGGATGATCGTTTTCGTCCGCACCAAGAACGAAACGGAAACCCTGGCCGAGAAGCTCCGCGCTCGCGGCTTCTCGGCAATGGCGATCAACGGGGATGTCGCCCAGGCCCAACGCGAGCGAACCGTCGAGCAGCTCAAATCGGGCAAGCTGGACATTCTCGTCGCCACGGATGTCGCGGCCCGCGGCCTCGACGTCGAACGGATCAGCCACGTCGTCAACTACGACATCCCCATCGATACCGAGTCGTATGTGCACCGGATCGGCCGAACCGGGCGGGCCGGCCGCAGCGGTGCGGCCATCAGCTTCGTCACGCCACGCGAGCGCCGCCTGCTCACCGCAATTGAAAAGGCCACACGTCAGCCTCTGACCCAGATGCAGTTGCCGAGCATCGAGGATGTGAACGTCACCCGGCTCGCGCGCTTCGACGATGCCATCACAGAGGCGCTGGGCCAGGCGGATCGCATCGAGGGCTTCCGCGACATCGTCGGCCACTACGTAGAGCATCACGATGTGCCCGAGGTCGACGTGGCGGCGGCGCTCGCTGTCGTCGCCCAGGGAGACACGCCGCTGCTCCTCTCAGCCGACCAAGCGCGATCGTTTCGTGCTGAGCGGGATGACGCCGGCGATCGCGGCGACCGGGCCGCTCGTGGTGACAGACAGGGGCGCACAGATCGTGGGGACCGGGGAGATCGGGGC
>FSXL01000606.1_pt1 | contig 13435 bp, 15 predicted proteins | sample 1638241 | NCBI WGS metagenome assembly FSXL01 (sample SAMEA3914788, study PRJEB12502) | metagenome | biome: forest; material: soil | place: Canada | collected 2011-07-03 | depth 0.1 m | reverse complement strand
GTCCCGACCCTGAGCGTCACCCAGGGACTGGCGACGATCATGTCCGCCCGCCGCATCGTTCTCGTGGCGTCGGGCGCACAGAAGGCGAGGGCTCTCTCCGCTGCGCTCGAGGGGCCTGTGACCGTGTCTTGTCCGGCTTCGATTCTCCAGTTCCATCCGGACGTGCACATATTCGTCGACGAGCTCGCCGCGGGATTCCTCGAACTCCCCGAGCAACACGCGCTTCCCGTTGCGAGCGTTGGATAGGTTCACCCACTTCGAGCTGGCGGCGGATCTCGAAGACCGCTCCCACTGTGCGTTAGCGAGGAGATTTCTGCGACAAGCGGCGATCCCGGCCGTCTGACGCGGCGCGTCGGTAATTTCTCCTCGCTACGGCACGGCAAGGCACATCCCGTCATGCCACGTCACCCCCGCAGACCGCGGTCGCACCGAATCCCGGTTGTGCTGCGGACTATAGGATTCGTGACGTGGTCTCGACGCTTCGGAATGTGCGTGGCGGGCCGTGATTCCGTCCGCGGAGATCGAGGCGATGTGCCGACGCTGGTTTGCGGCTGGACCGGAGGATGTCGAGCCGCTCACGATCGGCACCTACAACGAGACAGTGCGCGTGCGCCTCTCCAGCGGCGACACGATCATCCTCCGCGTCGGCCCCGCGAGTGACGAGGGCATCGACAATGGTGCGGCAGCCCTCGCACTGGTGAGCATACTGGGCGATCTCGCGCCACGGACCCTCGCGCTCGAGTCCTGGGGCGATCGCCGAGTGACGGCCCAATCGGTGCTGCCGGGCATACCGGCGTCCGAGCGTGTCCCCGATTTCAACGATCAGCAATCTCGAATCTATTACCGCGATCTGGGGCGGGTGACTCGCCTCATCCACGAGGTTCGCGGCGAGAGCTTTGGCAGCGTCCTCCATCCCTGGCAGGCGAGCTGGGCCGACAGCGTGAGCCGCCGACTCGTGGACCGCATTAAGGAATTCGATGACGCCACGATCGATTCAAGCGCACTGCGAACGCTACTCGCGGCCGTGCCCGCGGTCCGTGAGCAGCTCGATCCGGCCGAACCTCGTCTCCTCCACGGAGACCTGTGGTCGCTGAACATCCTGCTTCGGGACGACGACACGATCAGTGGGATCGTCGATTGGGACGCGGCGAACTGGGGCGATCCGGTCTCCGATTGGACCATCCATCGCATCCGCCAGCGCGCCGGAACCGTCGCGGACGCGTTCTGGGAGACCTACGGCGAACTGCCCGAGCATTCGGAGTCTCGCTCGATCTACGCGGCGGCCCTCAACACATCCGGGTCGCGCCTGGACATCGAGCGGCGGCAGCTCGCGCTCGCCGACATCCCGCCGGAGCACTGGGATCTTGTCCCGATCGTCGGGGCGCTCTCGGGGCTTGGTCTGCCGTAGTCGTCGACCGCTGGCGTCCGACTGTGACTATCTGAACGTCGCCGCAGTCGTCTCAAGCTGATTGCGGTAGTCGAGCCACCACTCGGTGTCGCCCGGTGGAAGGTTCGCGTTATTCGCGCGGTGCCCGACCTCGCCGTCGACGAGCTCCCGTACGATGTCGGCGTGCCCGAGGTGCCGGTCGGTTTCGGCGATCATGTGCACGAGGATGCGCCCGAGCGTCGTGTTCTTACTCTTCTCCGACCACCACGGCACAACACCGGGGGAGTCGAGGTCGAGTTCGTCGATCGTCTCGTCTGAATGCTCCCAGACCCGTCGATAGAGGTCGATGAGGGATGCGCTGCTCTCGTCCGCGGTCGCCCACATGTCTGCGTTCGGTGGGGCGCCATCCGCCAGAGACGGAAACCCGCCTGGGTACGGACGGCCGAAAACGAGCCCGAAGTATTCGCCGTCCATCGCGGCCAGATGCTTCACGAGACCCAGGAGGTTGGTGCCTGTCGGAACGAGCGGTCGACGTAGGTCGTACTCGCTGAGGCCTTCGAGCTTCCACAACATCGCTTCGCGACCCTCCTGCAAATAGATCTTGAGGATCGCTTTCTGGTCGAGTGCTGGCATACATCCAGACTCGCAGAGTCCACCGGCAATGAGAACAGGGGAGCGGGAATGGTCGAAGGACGCATAGTTGTGCGTGCGCAGAGCGTGCCAGAGGTATTCTTGAGTGGTACGCAATCCAGTACTACTTATCGGGGTGACCATGTCGGCGATCACCGCGACCGAAGCACGCAAGAGCCTGTTCGGGCTCATCCAGCAGGTCAACGAGGATCACACCGCCGTCGAAGTCGTATCGCGGCACGGAAATGCTGTCATCCTGTCGAAGGATGACTACGACGCGATGACGGAAACCGCGTATCTTCTGCGGAATCCCGAAAGCGCCGAGCGTTTGCTCGCGGCGATTGAGCGAGCCCGGCGTGGAGAATTCGAGCAGCACGACCTTCTGGACGAGTGACGCGGAGGATAGCGTTCGATCCGAACGGGTGGGAGGACTACGCATACTGGCAGACCCAGGATCGCAGGACGCTCAGGCGCGTCAACCAGCTGATCGCCGACGCGCTGCGTGATCCGTTCGCGGGTCTTGGAAAACCGGAGCCGCTCAGGCACATCCTTTCCGGCGCGTGGTCGCGCCGAATCGATGACGCCAACCGTCTGGTCTACTACATCACCGACGTTCACATCGTGATTCTGCAAGCACGCGAGCACTACTGATCCGAGGTTCGCGCGAGGACCAACTCCAGCGTCGAGCCGAGCGCGCCTCAGCGCCAGAACTCCGCCAGCGTGTCCGCGAGGGATTTACCCAGCTCGTACCCGGCTCGCGCGGCGGGTGGACGAGCCGCGAGGTCCATCATGTTGCCGCCGAACGCGGCCAGTGACCTCTCATCGGGGAAGATCGTCTCGACTCTGCTGCCGCTTGCACGCAGCTCCTCGACCTGCGCAGCGAGCTGCATGCCCCACTCCAGCGGGTGCAGAGTCCTGCCGGCGAACGGCGACAGAACCAGCACCCGCTCGTATCCGGCCGCGAGGTCGGCGTTCTCGTTGCGTCGGTAGCCGCCATCGATGTAGCGGTTAGCACCGATCGTGTGCGGAGGCACCGTGAAGCCATTCGCCGTACTCGCGGTAATGGCATCCGCCAGATCGACGCCGCTGGTGCGGTCGAACACGACTGGTTCGCTCGACACGGCATCCACCGCCGTGATCAGGATGGTTCGGTCCGGCCACGTTTGCGTTGGCAGGCGAGCGGCCACGATGTCCCGCCGCTGCGATTGGGCGGACGGGTCGGATGCCGTGTCCCTCTCGAGTACCGCCGCGGCCATTCTGCGCCGCATGTCGCTTGCGTCCTTCGCTCCCCCGATGATCTCGCCCATGGTGCCCAGGTGATTAGCGACCGGCTGCGGTGGCGCCCCCTCGCGGCCGGATCCAGAAGGGACGGGCCGCGCGTGCGGCGGCGTTTCGAGGATGGCGGCCAGGAGCTCGGCGGGCGGGGTGATGCTGACCTGCACGGCAACCGTGGCGCCCGCGGATGTTCCGATCAGGAGGTCGGCATCGGTCACGTCCAGTCCCGCGCCGAACAGACCGGCGATGACGCCGATCTCCCAGGCGTTACCGGCCGATCCGCCGCCGCCGAAGACCAGTGCTCGTTGGTGAGGTGAAGAAGGTGTTGTGTTCATGGGAGTCGCCTTTCGCGAATTGCCTGTCAGGCGCTCCCGGTGACGACTACTTCAGTCGCGCGATCGTGCACTGCGGGGGAGCACCCATTGCGGATACTGCGTTCATGGGTCTCACCTCCCGTCGATAGATCACGATCGCCCGAAAGCTATCACGCCGGCGTGACGCAGTGCAATTGGAGCCGGCCCGGCGGCATCCGTCGAGCCGTCACTTGTCGTCGGTGCCGAGCGAGTCCTGGTAGATCTCCGCGTTGGTGCGCGAGTCCTTGATCAGGTCGTCGCAGAAGCCCGCGATATCCGTGCCAAGGAGTTCGAGCGCTCCCTTGCCCGCGGCGGCGCCCTCCTCGAAGAAGTCGACGATCCCCGACAGTAGATTCCCATCGGCCAGATCCACTGGCCCGACCTTGAACAGGTACCGCTGAATCTCCTTGTAGACGATCTGATAGTCGCTCGGCAGGGCCTTCACGCGCGCCACATGCGCCCGCCATTTCCTCTTACCCTCGACGATGTCGTGAATGCTCATGTCGGCCTCCTCACTTGCCCAGTTTCCTTGCGACATTCCTGTTCAACTGGTCGCGCCAACGGTCGCGGTAGCTACGAGCTCCCTCTCCACCGACGAGTGCCCTGCAGAATCCCGGAGTGTCATCCCCGATCACGTCGTGGATGCTCTGCCCGTCGGATGCCGTTTCCTCGAGCAACCCGAGCACACCGTCGAAAATCGGCATCAGATTGCGCCCCGTGAAGCCGCCATAGAGGAAGAGTTGGCTCTTGATCTCGCCCCACGCCGCGCGATAGTCGGCTGGCAAGGTCTCGGCCCGCTGCTCGAATCCCTTCCACTCCCTGGTCAGGTCAGCACCCGTGATCGTGTCCCAGAAGTTCATCCCTCGTCCTCCTTCAGCTTGTCGATGCGCGACGTGATGTATTCCCACTTGGACCAGAACGTCGCGAGTTCCTTCCGACCGGCCTCGTTCAGTTCGTAGAACTTGCGAGGGGGCCCCAACTCGGATGGTCGCTTGACCACCTGGACGAGTCCGTTCCGCTCCAGTCGCAGCAGGATGGTGTAGACGGTTCCTTCGACGACATCCGTGAAACCGAGCTCGTTAAGCTGGCGCGTCACCGCGTACCCGTAGGTCTCTTCCCGGCCAATGATTTCGAGCACGCAGCCCTCGAGCGTGCCCTTCAGCATCTCGGTCAGATCGTCCACCGCGTGTCCTCACCCGTTGTCCAGTACTCGGTGCCACCGAGTACCACTACACGGTAGCACAGAGTAGCGCATCCCTCCAGCCCGCGAACCGTTCGCCGGAATCACTTCCGAGTCTGGTGTCGAAACAGGATGCTGGCCACGATGAAGGCGACCACGACGATGCCGACGAACTCGATCACCGCGATGGCGAGGTGGCTTCCGACCGGCTGGTTGGTGAGGAGCGCGCGGATGGCGTCGATGGCCTGGCTGAACGGTTGGTTGGCGGCGACGACACGCAGCCACTGCGGCATCGTGTCGGTGGGGACGAGGGCATTGCTGAGAAACACGGGGATGATGATCACGGCCGCAAGCTGTTGCGCCACTTCGACGCTGCGACCGAGAAGCCCGATGATCGCGGCGATCCAGGACAGCGCGAATGTCACCAGGAGCACGAGTGCGATGGCCGCCGCCCACGCGCCAACATCCGCGGGACTGCGGAATCCGAAGAGCAGGCCGACCGCGATCGTCACGGCGAGACCGATGAGAGCGCGAGGGAGATCCGCGATGACGTGCCCCGCGATCACGGCGGATTTCGCCATGGGGAGCGTGCGAAGTCGGTCGACCACGCCCTGGCGCATGTCGACGGCGACTCCGACCGTGGTGGTGACGGCGGCGAACGCGCCCATCACGATGAAGATCCCCGGCAGCAGGAAGTCCAGATAGTTCTGATGCGTTCCCGCTTGGATGGCGCCGCCCAGAAAGATTTGCATGATCACGAGGGTCAGGACCGGCTGAAGGGTGACGGTCACCAGCTGGTCGGGATCGTGGCGGATGTGCCTGAGGCTGCGCTTGATCATCTCGAGGTAGTCGCTTACCACCCACCATCCCGAACGGGACGCGGATGCGGTGGTTGTCGTCATCGGGTCTTCTCCTTCGTCGAAATTGCGGCCGCACCGTTCTCGTCGGTCTCATGGGGCTCATCCGGTGTCTTTTGGTGCCCGGTGAGCTGGAAGTAGACGTCGTCCAGGCTGGGTTCTTGCACTTCAAAGCCCCGGATCTCGAATCCGCCCCGGCGGACGGCGTCGGTCACCTCGCCGAGAATTCCGAGGCCGTCACTGCCTGCGCTGGCCAGGGGAACCTGAACGGTGACGCCCTCGGCGGTCGCAGCGAAGCGCCCGAGGAGGGTTGCGGCGGCCGCCGCCTCGCCCTCGGACGACACCGTGAGGCGGAGTCGGGTCTGGCCCACCCGCGCCTTGAGCTGTGCCGGGGTGCCCCGTGCGATCACGCGACCCGTGTCGATGAAGGTGATCTCGTCGGCCAGCGCGTCGGCTTCATCCAGGTACTGGGTTGTCAGTAGCACGGTCGCGCCCTGGCTGACCTGGGCCTCGATGATGTCCCAGAGGGCCTGGCGGCTGGCGGGGTCGAGTCCCGTGCTCGGCTCGTCGAGGAACAGGACCGACGGCTCGCCGATCAGGCTGACCGCGAGGTCGAGTTTGCGACGCATTCCGCCCGAGTAGGAGTTCACCGCCTTCTTGGCGGCCGCGGCGAGATCGAATTGGTGCAAAAGCGACTCGGAACGCCTCCGAACCGTCCGCCACGGCAGTCGGTGCAGGCGGCCGAACATGGCGAGATTGTCGGCGCCGGAGAGCTTCGCATCGATGGATGCCGACTGTCCGGTGAGGCCGATCAGCGCCTGGACCTCGCGGGGCTGGCGCGATGCGTCGTAACCGCCGACCCGAACCGTGCCCCGGTCGGGCTTCAACAGCGTGGACAGGATGCGCACCGCGGTGGTCTTGCCGGCGCCGTTCGGCCCGAGCAGTGCCGCGGTCGACCCCGCGGGGATGTCCAGGGCGAAGTCGAACAGTCCGGTGTTCTCGCCGTAGGACTTCGTCACGTCCGCGGCACTGATCATCACGCTCGGGTCGCCCACGTCACCGAGCTTTCCGTCCGAGAATCGCGCGCGCGGTCTTCCGCCACAGGATCAATACCCGCGGTTCTTGGCTCGTCGGCGGATTCTCGAGTGGCCGATTCTTGAGCGGCCGATTCTTGAGCGGCCGGTTCGGCATACCGCCTCGGCCGTTGAGGCGCTCGGCTTCACCGTGCTCGGGCATGCCGGGAAGGCTGTGCAGGAGCTTGTGCGGATTCTTCGGTTCGGATGGCGTGGTCACGATGACTCTCTTTTCGCTGGGTGTTCGTGGTTATTCGTACGTGGTATGACAACTATAATCGTACGCGATACGAAATGTCGCAGACAAACCATGACGCCTCTCTGATCTGGCTGCGTCCGGAGCCCTCCGAACGCAAGCCTCGATACACGCGCGATCAGATCGCGCGTGTCGCCCTGGAGATCGCCGACACGGACGGTTTCGACACCGTCACCATGAAGCGCATCGCGGCCGAGCTCGGCGCCGCGACGATGACTCTCTATTACTACGTGCGGACGAAAGCCGACATCGTCGCCCTCATGCACGACGCGATCCTCGAAGACATCCTGATCCCGGACGATCAGCTACCAGAGGATTGGAGGTCGGCGGTGGCGGCGATCGCCTACCGCTCGCGCGACGTACTGATCCGTCATCCCTGGTCCATCTCCGCACTGAACGACGCGCAGTTCGGACCCAACGCGATGCGCCACTACGAGCAATCCCTCGCCGCCCTCAAGGCGACGAGCCTGACGGCGGCCGAAAAAGTCACCATCACGGGGATTTTCGACGACTACGTCGTCGGCAGTGCGACCCACGCGGTCGAGACGCAACAGCGCCTCCGCACCGCCGCGCACGATCCCGGCCTGGTGCGAGACGCCCTGACCCATGGTCGCGCCTTGCTCGCCTCCGGCGACTTCCCCCAGCTCGCCGCGCTCGCCGATGCCCAGGAAGCGCAGCGGGAACACGAGAGCCCCGCAGATCCTGTCGCTCAACTCTCGGAACAGTTCGCGACCGGTCTCGAGGCCCTGCTCGATGGGCTCGAGCAGCGGATGGTCGAACCTCGAGGTGCTCGTCCCGTGGCGTCGTCGGTCTAATCTTGGTCGAGCAACTCGACGAGCTTCGCCGGAGCGGTGAGGCGGTAGCTCTCGATCACGAATGAGGCTGCCTCGTCCCAGCCGAGAGAGCCATCGAGCCGGATCCGGATGCGATCGTGGCCAAGTCGTGAGGGGTAAAACGGTCGACCCACCGCGACAAGGGAGTCGCGATCCGATGAGTCGACACGAACGATCAGTTGCGGGATCGGCGATCCCGCACCGCGTCGGACCGCCAACAGGAGAGCGAACGACTTCCGACGAACGTCAAACGAGTACGCGGTCGAACGGCTCGGCACCGCGGACCGGTGCACGCGCACGGTCATTTCGGGAAGCCTGCCGCAGATGTCCGCGATCTGCTCGAAGACGTCCGGAGGTATCGCGAACGATTCGCCCGACGTCTGGGCCGCGTTGTCAGCCCGTGCATCGGATAGGGAGAGCCTGCCATCCATCCTCGGCTCCTCGAGATGTGCTGAGTGTCTCGCAGTACTTCTATTGTGACGGAATGGCTCGATAGCGCCAGCGAAGGCGATCACGCCGGCAGTTGGGGAGCCCGCTTCGCCCGAACGCCTCGTCGTGGTCGAGCGAAGGGGGTCGGCGGACGTCCAACGAGAACTAGTTGGACCGCCCCCGAAAGTGTGATGCTCTCGGTGGGCGACCGCCTTATAGGCTTCGGCATAGCCGTCTAACGCAGAAAGCTTCCCCGTGCCGAAACTCCCGATATTCGCAGCCATAACGACCGTCGCGATTGCGACGGCGGCATTCCTGGGATCGGCGCCCGCTCTGGCCGATGATGACTCGACGCCGACGATTTCCGGGTACGTCTACTCAACCGATGGGACTCCGCTATCGGGGATCGAAGTCGAGATCATCCAGTACGACACATTCGATGCCGAGAATCCATGGCCTACCTTCAGCGGCGATGCAATAACCAATTCGTCGGGCCAGTACACCCTTAGCGGCTATTCGGGATTTTCCGGATCGCTCGAGTTCTACGACACCAGCCACACCTACGCCACTGCTTACCTTGGCGGCGCTCAGTTCCTTAGCGATGCGACTCCGTTCGATGACACGAATGCGACGGGACCGGTGTCAGCTCCGGATATGACGATGCAGCCCGGCGGCACCATCTCATCGATCGTCACGAAACCCGATGGCACGCAGGACACCGACTTCACCCTGTCGGTGTACGCGATGGACACTTCGGACGCGTGGGAGTTGGTGCTGAGAAAGGTGATCACACCCATGGGCTCATTTCCGTGGTCTCAATCCGGCGATGTATGGCAGTCGCCTGCCGTAGCCCCAGGGGACTATCGCCTTTGCGAATCCAACGGCGACGCCGAAGACCAGTGCGAGGGTGATACGGCAACACCGGGGACGAGTACGCCGATTCAGGTTACTGCCGGCTCGACTACAGAGGCGGACTTTGCTTTGGATGAGGGGAACACACTCGCCGGAACCGTCGAATCGGCTGACGGTACGCCCGTTACCTATCTCATCCTGTGGTGGCTGAATCCCGACACAAACCTCTGGGAAAACCTCGGGCTCATTAGTACCGGTTCTGGGGGATGGGAAGTGAAGAACCTGCGCCCCGGCATGTACCAGCTTCTGCTGCCAGGCGACCTGGCGGAGAGTGTCTACTATCCAGACCCGGCCACGCTCGACCCGGACGGGACAATCGACGTGATCGCCGGACAGGTGAATCCGCCCGTCACGATTTCAATGAATCCGTTGCCGACCGCTCAGGTCACGACGACCTCGCTGACCCTCTCGGCATCATCAGAGCCGTACGGCAGCTCCGGCGAGGTGACCGCGACTGCAACTGTCGTGATCCCAGGGAGTACCACGGTGCCGGACGGATCGGTGACCATCTACGATTTCGGTCCGAGCGGGACCGTTTTCACCGTCCCGCTTGTAGCTGGTTCGGCCAGCGTGACCCTTCCATCGAGCCTCGATGTGGGAACGCAAGAGGTTGAGGCGTCGTTCGCCGGGAGTGAGACGGAGGGCTTCGCGCCATCCCAGTCGGCGAGAGTGCCGTTGGTTATCGTTCCGCTCCCGGTCGACGTCGGCGTATCGGTGTCGGCGCCCTCAAAGATGTACGGTGCCTCTGCCGCGGTCACCGCCACAATCAGGGTGAGCGTTGTGGGGACTTCGGCGATTCCCGACGGATCGGTGAACGTCGATATCGATGGTCTGGTGTACCGTCCTGGTGCGTACGCAACCTTCAACTCGACGACAGGAGTCGCCTCCATCCAATTGCCTGCCGACTTGGCGGTTGGGGTACATCAGATCAGCGCCCAATACGTTCCCGATCCCGCGGGCGACTACGTGCAATCCGAGGCGAGCAGCGCCACCTTCACCGTGGCCCCGGCTCCCGCGAAGCTTTCCATGAAAGCGCGGATCTCCTGGATTCGCGGACACCGAACAGTCACACTCGACGCTGCGGTCGTCCAGCCCGGATCTCATCCCGCTGGCACGGTGCTGGTGTACTACCGCGGGCGCCTTGTGGCGAGCGGATGGATCACACGAAGCGGAGCCTCTGGATCGGTAATCCTGTACTGGCGAAAGCCGTGGACGCAATCGAGTGAGTATGTGGTCCGTTTCGCGTCGGAGGTAAGGCAGCCAATGCTCTCCGGCGAGATCTCACTGCGCTGAACTGGCGCTCATAGTCACGAGTCTCGCGAAATAGCAGAATTGGAGAAGCGCGCGAACGCCCGACGACCCAATACTGGTCAGAGTTCAGACATCGAGAGGACCCCATGGCTGCCACATTCAGCAAAGAGGAAAAGGCCGCCATGCGCGCAGCCATCGCCGAGAAGAAGGCTGCGCAGGAGGGTGCGGATGCCGCGGCCGCCTGCGATGCCGCGATCGCGGCGCTGACCGGAACGGACAAGGAACTCGCGCAGGCCTTCCACCAGTTGGTCAAGGAGAACACGTCCCTGGCACCGAAGACCTGGTACGGGATGCCCGCGTACACGGATGCGGACGGCAAAGTCGTCGTCGCGTTCAAGCCGGGCTCGAAGTTCAAGATTCGTTACGCGTCTCTCGAATTCCAGCAGGCCGCGACCCTGGATGACGGCAACGTGTGGCCGGTAGGGTTCGCCCTGACCAAGCTGGACGACGGCGACAAGAAGCGGATCGCCGGAATCCTGAAGGCCGCGGTCAACTGACGGCACCTGACGCTGCTCAGCGGAGGTGACCAAGATGCGCAAGGTCGTCGCGTACGAGTTGGTGTCCCTCGATGGTGTCGCCGAGGCCCCCGACCAATTCTTCACCGACTGGGACGATGCGATGGATGCCAACCTCGCCGCCGTCATCGGTACTCAGGACGCGGTCATCCTCGGCCGCCGCAGCTACGACGCGTGGGCCGACTTCTGGCCGGAGAGCGAGATCGAGCCCTTCGCGACCTTCATCAACGGGGTCGAGAAGTTCGTGGCGACATCCGCGACGCTCAATCCAGAGTGGGCGCCCTCGACGATCATCGATGGCGACCTGGTCGAATTTGTGCGCGATCTTAAGGGGCAGACCGGGCGCGATATCGGCGTGCACGCCAGCATTTCGGTCGCGCAGGCGCTGCTCGCCGCCGGCGTCGTCGACGAGCTGAGGCTCGTGATCGCACCGGTGATCGTGGGCAGCGGGCGAAGACTCCTCGACGGGCTGCCGTCGATTCGGCTGGAATCCCTCCGAAGCTCCACCTCACCGTCCGGGTACCTTATGGCGGACTACAGAATCGTCTAGCGACCCGCCCCACCCGCCCTGTGCGCAGGGGTGCCTAGGCTTGCAGGGTGCCCACTCGCATCTACGTGACCTCGGCCGAGGGCCATACCGGCAAGTCGACCGTCGCGCTCGGTGTGCTCGAGACCCTCGTGCGGCAGGCTGGACGGGTGGGGGTGTTCCGGCCGATCTCCCGCTCGACCACCGAACGTGACTACGTGCTCGAACTGTTATTGGAGCACGACTCGGCAAACCTCAGCTACGAGGAGTGCATCGGCGTCAGCTACGAGAAAGTCCACGCCGACCCGGATGGCGCTCTGACCGAGATCGTGTCGCGGTTCGCCGCGGTCGAGCGAGCCTGCGATGCGGTGGTGATCCTCGGCTCCGACTTCACGGATGTCGGCAGCCCCACCGAACTCTCCTACAACGCGCGCATCGCCGCCAACCTCGGTGCGCCGGTGCTCCTGGTTCTCGGCGGTCGCGACCCCGCGAACGACGGCGACCGCACGCCGGACGAGATGCGCCAGGTCGCGGAGCTGACCACCGCCGAGCTGCGAGGCCAGCACGCCGGAATTCTCGCCGTCATCGTCAACCGCGCCGACCCGACCGCGCTCGAGCAGATCCGTTCGGCTGTCGCGGCATCCATTTCGGGCGGGATCCCGGTCTGGGCGATCCCCGAGAACCCGATACTCGTCGCGCCCTCGGTGGGTGCGCTCATCGCGGCCACGGATGCTCGCCAACTGTGGGGCGATCCGGCGCTGCTCGAGCGCGAGGCACTGGGCGTGGTCGTCGCGGCGATGTCGATGGAGAACGTGCTCACCCGGCTGACCGAGGGTGCGATAGTGATCGCGCCCGGCGACAGGGCGGATGTTCTCGTCGGCGTTCTGCTGGCGCACGGGTCGGGCACGTTCCCATCGCTCTCCGGCGTCATCCTGAACGGCGGATTCGAGCTCGCGCCCCAGGTGCAGCGACTCGTCTCCGGCATCGGTTCGAGCCTGCCGATCGCCATGAGTCAACTCGGCACCTTCGACACGCTTCGTCGCATCACGCAGACTCGCGGGCGCCTCGCCGCAGACTCGGTGCGCAAGTACGAGACCGCTCGCGCACTGTTCGACGAGCACGTCGACGTCGACGACCTGCTCGCACGGCTCGAGGTGAGCCCGTCCGACGTGGTCACCCCCCTCATGTTCGAGTACGGCATCCTCGAGCGCGCCCGCGAGCACCTCATGCACATCGTGCTCCCCGAGGGCAACGACGACCGTATCCTGAAGGCGGCCAGCGAACTGCTCGCGCGAAAGGTTGTACGACTCACGATCCTGGGTGAGGACAGCGCGGTTCGCGGTCGCGCCAAAGAACTCGGCCTCGACATCGCGGATGCCGCGGTCATCGACCCGTTCACCTCCGACCTGCGGCAACAGTTCGCCGAGGAATATGCCCGTATCCGCTCGCCGAAGGGCGTCTCGGTGCAGCAGGCGAGCGACACCGTCACCGATGGCTCGTACTTCGGCACCATGATGGTGCACCAGGGGCTCGCAGACGGGATGGTCTCCGGTGCCGCGCATACGACGGCCAACACCATCCGACCGGCGTTCGAGATCATCAAGACCAGGCCGGGTGTCTCGGTGGTGTCGAGCGTGTTCCTGATGGCGCTGGCCGATCGGGTGCTCGTCTACGGCGACTGCGCCGTAATCCCCGATCCGACGGCCGAACAGCTGGCCGACATCGCTATCTCGTCGTCCGAGACCGCGACCCAGTTCGGGATCGATCCCCGAATTGCGATGCTCAGCTACTCGACCGGCGAATCGGGAAGCGGCGCGGATGTCGAGAAGGTGCGAAAAGCCACCGCGCTCGTCCACGAACGCCGGCCCGACCTGCTGGTCGACGGCCCCATCCAGTAC
>FSXL01000537.1_pt1 | contig 13533 bp, 9 predicted proteins | sample 1638241 | NCBI WGS metagenome assembly FSXL01 (sample SAMEA3914788, study PRJEB12502) | metagenome | biome: forest; material: soil | place: Canada | collected 2011-07-03 | depth 0.1 m | reverse complement strand
GGCATCGTCTCCCACTGGAGGTTCCAGTCGCTCGGCTCATTGGCGCCGCCTTCAGCGATACCGACGGTCTGCACGACCGGTCCGCCCTGACCTCCCTGCGGATCGATCGTGCCGCTGAGCTGCATGATCCGGTTCGGGTGCGTCGGGCCCATGATCGACGAGTGGTAGGCGTCGCAGAGCGTGAAGTTGTCCGCGAGCGCCCAGTAGAACGGCAGATCCTCACGTGTGTAGTAGCCCATCGTCGTGGTCCCGCGATGGCCCTCGAGGTAGGTGTGCACGTTCACCCACTGGTCCATCTTGCCGCCGTTCCAGCAGTCGTGCATCGGCCCCCAGTCGTGGGTCAGATCGTCCGTGCACTCAAAGCCCGCCCGGCTGTCGAGGTGAAACGGCAGCAGCACGTTTTTGGGCACCACCTTGTTGCCGCCGACGGGCTGGTTGGCCGCCTGGCTCGGAAACGCCTGGGCAAACGCGCCGAGTGAGCTCTTCGGGTGGTCACCGAAGCCGCGACCCTTGTGGTAGGCCCCGAAGTAGTGGTCGTAGGAGCGGTTCTCCATCATCAGGAAGATGAAGTGATCGATCTCCTGATACGTGGTGCCGGCCGGCTTCACGGCCGCTGCCCGCTCGATCAGGCGTGCCCAGGAGGGGCTCGCATGCCATGCCAGCATCGCGTCCCCGACGAGTGCGCCGGAGCCGAGCAGGCCCGCTCGGCGCAGGATCTCGCGCCTGGTGACGTTCTTCTCGTCGGCCCCGTCTTCAGCAGCTCCCATGCTCTCTCCACTCCGTCTAGTTGGGACTAGTGATCTCGCTTGCGAAACAGCCGCCGGGACGGACCACTGTTGTGGCACGAGGATAGCCGTCGGCGGTTTTCAAAACGCCCGTATTCCGGGACCTTGTGACGCTCTTGTGAACCCCGCTTCGGCCAACCTCAGATCCCTCTGCTGAGCCGGCGTGGCAGACTCTCGCTGCGCGGGCGGTTAGCTCAGCTGGTAGAGCGCCTGCTTTACACGCAGGATGTCGGGGGTTCGAGCCCCTCACCGCCCACTCATAAAAGCGCTGGTAATCAACAGCTTTTGGATCTGCAAGTCTGACCAGATAGGCCCGAAGGCTCGATTGGGCCACATCATTGGGCCACATTTGGCCGACCGACTGACTGCCCGACGGACGGCGCAGGCTGCCTGGCACGCCGGGCTGTGGTCGAAGGATGCGGGCAGCGCGCACGTTGAGTTCACGCCACGGACAGTTGCAGTGCCGGTAGGCGTTCTGACGGGTGCGGTCCGGTCGGCCGCGGTCCGGTCGGGTTGCACGCGCTGATCACGGCTGGTGGCGGTACGGTCACTGCATGGCTGGATCGCTCATCGTGCGTCCTGGCGAAGCCAGCGACGCTAAGACGGTCCTCGATCTCTGGGATGCGGCCATCGCGTGGCTTGTGGCCCGAAACCAGACCGGGCAGTGGGGTCGTGAGCCGGCATCTGCCCGTGTGAGTTGTCGCGAGGCGGTGCGGGATTGGGCCTCCGGTACCGGGTTGCGGATAGGTGAGCTCGACGGAGAACCGGTTGGTGTGAGCGTGGTAGTCAAGACCTGCCCCATATACGTGCCGCCGACCAAACTGTCCGAGCGCTACCTGCTCTTCCTGCTTGTTGACCGTGAACGTGCTGGCCAAGGAATCGGCGCAGCCCTGATCGAACACGCTGCAGGAGAGGCACGAGCCAAAGGAGCCCAGGTGCTCCGCGTTGATTGCTGGGCAGCAGCGCCAGACCTTGTCCGTTGGTACGAGCGCAACGGCTTCGTGAAGTCCGACACGTTCACGGTGAACGACGACTGGCCGGCCAAGTCCTCGAGATGCTGCTGTAAGACGACGACCGCCTATCGATCCAAGCACCACTCTCGTGACGGCGCGTTCGGCTTTCGCTTCGCGTGCATAGCAGCGATGAGAAGAACTATCCCGACTGCGTCGCTATGCCGATCAGCTGCGACGGCGCGAGCGGTGCGATCAAGACGCAGAAGAAGCCGAGCGCCAGGTCGAGCCCGCCAAGGTGACACGAGGAATCGAACGACCATCTCAACGCCGGAGAGCTTGCGCTCGCGTTGAAGTTCGATCGACGAGTTGTTCGCCGATCAGCGCCCGCACCGTCCTGATTTCTAAGACCTGCTTAGCCGCGTTTCGCGGTGAAGTCAAATTCGCAGCTGGCGCCGCCCTCACCATCATCGCCCCAGGCGACGTAGCCATTGGCGCGGGCGTTCCCAGACGTGAAGGTCATGAAGATCTTGGAGTTGACTTGGCCATGGCCGTTGATCTTTAACGAAACCGGCGTCGGCTGCACGAGGCCCGGATCGACAGTGCCGCCGCCGCTGGCTACAGCCCACACGGTCTTGGCCGCGCCGCCGACCTTGGAAGCGTTCTTGACCAGCGAGAGAGGCAGGCTGCCGCTGATCTTCAATGTACCGCTCTCACAGTCCTGCGGCTTCACCTTCGCCTTGAAGGATGTGACCACTTCCTTCTTGGAGATCGTGAAGCCACCCGAACCGGTCGAGCCGGTGACCAACCACGAGCCCGGGCGAGGCGGGGCCGGTGCCTTCACGGCGAGAGCGACGGCCGGAATGAGCAGAAGCGCTAAGGCAGCTCCGATGCACGCGAACGAGTGGCGAGAGAGCATGGCGCATACCGTAACAATTGCGCACGCGTACTTCAACGAGCTGTGAGCGAGGGTGTCGGGGCCGCCGACGCACCGTCGAGGCCAGGTTCAGGCGGCTGGCATACGGACGGTCAGCTCGCACACCCTCAGATCAGGCACTATCCAGAAAGACATCAACCATCACAAGGTGGCCCCACTCCGAGCTTTCGCACTGAGGCCGATGCAGGCGCCTTCCCAAACCCCTCGCGCATGAACGCTTTGGGCTACAGGGAACAGCGCTCAAGCTGCCGCAGCTCGCGATCATTCCGACAGTGCGCCAGGCCGCACATCGACGAAACCGACGGCCTCGGTCTTGTAGCCCTCCAGGTCATCCGACAGCCAAGGTTGAGACCGAAAACGGCCTTCAATGAACAATCAACGCCTGCGCGGGTTTCATATTCCGTTGGATGCCCAGAAACGGCCTTCAACGGACAACCAACCCCTGGACGCGCGGAATTGTCCATTCGATGCCATCGAGGACGCACGCCCAGGTAGCGACGAGCTGCCGCAGGTCGATCAGAGCAGAAGGCGCGGTGTCTGAGTCCGGACTGCTGGTTTCGTGCCCAAGCGCTCGCCGGCGTCGAGCGTGTTCAGCCGGCGAAGCGATCATGGGTCGCTGGCCGCGCCTGCCGAGCGAGCGGTCGGTTGCGGGCGCGAGGTAGACGGCTTGCAATCGACCGGTCGGCCGGCCCGGCATTCGGCCGGGCCGGTTGATTGCGGACTCGGCTAGAACCTGCTCAGCAGTCGCCGCTGCGCCGATCGGGTTTGGGTGAGTTGGCGGTTGGCGATCCCGACCCCGACGATGACGTTCTCGCGTACCTTCAGAATCTCGTTGCTGCGGCTGCCGGCTATTACGTACCAGTCGTTTAGTCCGGTGTGGATGACTTTGCCGAGCTTCAGGTGTCGGGCGGCGGTCGCCAGGCCACTGCCAGGCCGCACGCCGTTTAGCGCGTAGAACGGGTTAGCGGTCACGGCGAGCACCGCATCACCCTTCATCGCCGTGGTGCTGTGAGCGGACCCGAGGAGCCTGGTGGAGGCGTAACCGACGCGGATCCCCGCTCCTTTGTACAGGCAGTAGTTGTCGGTGTAGTAGTTGTAAACGCCGGTGCGCGGCAGCGACTGACGGCCACGGGTGCGTCCGAGCGTGACCTGTCCGAGCGTGGTCGTGCCGAGCTGACCGGTTGGGCTGGAACAAGCGCCGCTGGCAAGCGCTGGGATCAGCAGATAAACGGTCTGGGTGCTGTTGACGGCGGGTGCGCCGTCGAGGTGATTGGAGATGCTCAGCGTGACCTTCACCCGCCGGGTACCCAACGTCTGCAATTGACGCAGCACAGCGGGTTGCAGCCGTACCGCGACGAGGGTGCTCTGTCCGGACGCGAGCTGGCGGCCCGAGAAACTTGCAAGCACGGTGCCCGCGCCTGCCACGTTCGTGGTGTGAGCCTCGAGCGGGTTCGGCAGATGGATCGTCAGCACGCCGCTGGCGTCACACCCTGAAGGGGTGATCGGGCACACCAGGGTGAGCATTACCTCGCCGTGGTCGTTGACGATGATCCCGGTCGACGGGACCGGGGCGATGGTCACCGCCACCGGGGTTAACGTCGCCGGGGGCGGCGCGGCAATGCTGGCGCTGGTCGCGCTGGCCGAGCCGACGTCGTTGCTTGCTGTGACCCGTACCGAGAGCGTGTGGCCGGTGTCGTCGCTGGTGGGGACGTATGTGGCGTTGGTGGCGCCGAGGATCGCGACCCCGTCGCGCAGCCACTGATAGGCGTAGGTCAGGCTTGTGCCCTGCCAGGTGCCGGGGTCAGCGGTCAGCGTGTCGCCGACTACCGACGTACCGGTGATCGCCGGTGGCGTGGAGTTGGTCGGCGGAGTCTCCGGTGTGACCGACTCCTGCGGGCTGGCGGTGCCGCCACCCGAGCCGTTGGAGGCACGGACCAGCACGTTGTAGGTCGTGCCGTCGCTCAGCGCGGTGAGCGTCGCGGTCAGCGTGCCGCTCTGACCGGACGTGGTGGTGATCGTTTGCCAGGTGGCGCCACCGTCGAGGCTGACCTCATAGCTGATGATCGCGCTCGTGCCCGGGTCGATCGGCGGCGTGAACGACAGCTGCGCGCTGCCGTCGCCCGCGGTCAGCGTGGGCTGGTCGGTCGGTCCCGGCGTCGCGTTGCCGATGCGGTCTACGGTGAAATGGTCGCCGTCAGCAGTGAAGAAGGTGCCGTCCGGCTCGGCGGCAATACCGAATGGGCTGCTCACCGAGCTGCCCGCCGCTGCAGCACCGTAGGTCGGCGCGCCGTAGGAGCCGTCGCCGGCGACGACCGACAGCATCCCGTCTGGCGTTACCTTCTCAACCAGGTCGTCGCTGTAGTCGGCGATGTAAACGTCTCCGCTGGGATCTGTCGCGACTCCGACCGGGCCGCCGAGCGGCTCGTCGGTCGCCAGACCCAGCGACGGCGTGCCCCAGCTCCCCGAAATCCCGGCGAAGATCGAGAGCGTCCCCGACGGGGTTACCTTCTCAACCAGGGAGTTGTCGTAGTCGGCGATGTAGACGTTCCCGGATGCGTCGACGGCAACCCCATCAGGCTCGTCGAGCAGGGTGTTGGCAGCCGGTCCGGGCGTCGGAGTGCCCGAGTTCCCGGGGTTCCCGGCGAAGATCGACAGCGTCCCATCAGGCGTCACCTTCTCGACCACGTTGTTGGTTGGATCTGCGATGTACACGTTGCCGGCCTGGTCAACAGCGACCCCCGCGATCTCACCAAGCGGAGAACTCGTCGCCAGGCCTGGAGTCGGGGTCGAGTCGCTGCCGTCACCTGCGATCACAGACAACGTCCCGTCCGGCGTCACCTTTTCAACCATGCTGTTGTACGTGTCGGCGATATAGAGGTCCCCATTTGGTGCGATGGCAACGCCTTCGGGAGAGTCCAGAGCCGAGCTCGTCGCCTGACCGGGAGTCGGAGCGGCACTCGCTCCTGGCACCCCGGCCACGATCGACAGGATCCCATTGGGCGTGACCTTCTCGATTAAGCTGTCGTTGTAGTCGGCGATGTAGACGTTCCCGTTCGCGTCGACCGCGACGCCATACCCCTGACCGAGCGTGGTGCTCGTTGCAGGGCCAGGCGTCACCGACCCCTGGCTCCCCGATATCCCAGCAAAGTCAGTGATCACCGGCAGCGCCCATGCCGGAGCGCTCCCGATCAGCCCGAAGGTCGCACATGCCCCGAACAAGACAGCGAAACGCGTCGCACGCCGCCCCGCCCGCGACCGAACGCTTGAGACGATGCCACCGGCCAAGGCAGGCGGATCGCACACGTCGACACACGCCATCACCGATCCGCGGCGCAGCGCACCACGCTCCATCCGCCGGTCTGCACCCAATCCCAGCAGTCCAACGCCATATCGAAGCATCGCGTCTCCCTGTTCAGATCCTGCGCGCGGTACGCGGCAAGAAGGCATCAACGCCAGACACGACACGGCATGCAGACGCCCTACGACTCAGACGGGAGACAAAAGGTCAGCGTGAAACCAGAAACGTCGGCTCGATCAGCGACCGCCTACTACCCCATCGACAGCCATCACGCAAAGCTTGAGCCAAACCCAGCTCACGCGACCAACCGACAAAGGTCGACCCGCGCTGGGCTTCGCGCCAGCTCGACTCGATCCCAGCTGAGATCACTCTCGAGCAGGCGAGCGCCCAGCCACGAAAGGGGAAGCCCGGCCCGCGTTCCGCTTCGCGCATAGTTCGGGCTACCAGCGACAGTCCCGGCGCGGCTTTATCGTTTGTTGGTGCCAGGTCATTGTTCGTGTTCTGAGAGGACGAGCGCCAGCCATTGTTCGGCTTCGTGGAACAGCGTCGGGTTGTTCTCGGGGGTGTAGTAGGCGAGGATCCCGACTGCCTGTGAGAGAACCCATCCGCGTGCCCGCTCCCAGGTCGCGTCATCTGCCGGAAGCGCGGCCCGAAATGCGTCGCGTGCAGCGGGCGAATGTAACTTCCACGCGACCATGAGGTCGCACGCTGGGTCGCCCACGCCCATGGAGTCCCAGTCGATCACCCCGCTGATTCGGCCATCGCGGATCAGCCAGTTACGAGCATCGAGATCTCCGTGGTGCCAGACAGCCGGGCCGTCCCAGGGCGTCGCCGCAAGCGCGCGATCCCATGCCGCCGCGACATTCGGGTCAGGGTCGAGCTGTTCCAGCCACTGGCTGACAGTCCGATCGCGCTCGGCTAGCGGTACGCCTCGTCCTGGCGGCGCCCCGACCGGGCTGATCCGCTGCAGTGATCCGATCAGGGCGCACAGGTCTCGGGTGGCTTGGATCGCGTCGATCGACTCAATTGGTTGCGTCTGTCCATCTATCCAGCTGTGAATCTCCCAGAACCATGGGTAGTCGGCGGCTGGAGTGCCCTGGCCGACCGGAATTGGAACCTCCACCGGTAGCAGCGGGGCCAGCTTCGGCAACCACACGAATGGCTTGCTGCCCGGCTTCAGTGGCCCGTTTACTCGCGGCAGCCTCACCGAGAGCTCATCACCCAACCGAAAAATGGCGTGGTCGGTGCCGCTCGGCTCGATACGACATATCGGCAGGTCCGCCCACTGCGGGAATTGCTCAGCGAGCAGACGACGCACAAGCGCTTCATCGATCGCGACCTCGTCTGCGTGCATCCTGCCCGTCACCTGGTGAGTATCCCGTCCCCGCACTGTTTCTGTTCGACCAAGGCAGGCATGTCGTTAGCTGAGAGACGGATCCGGTGGTCTCGTGAGCGGGGCGGGCGACACTTAGTGACGTACGATTGAGGGATGGTCCCCGAAGCACGGCTTGAGCGGTCCGACACGGGAACTGTCCCAGCGACCGCTGGCTGGTTCGTGCTCAACGCGCGGGATGCTCGCTGGTTCGAGAAGCCAGGGATGGGTCACAGCGTCGCGCTGACCGGCGACGATGACCACCTGGCCGAGACGCTCTTTCCGATGCTGGGCATGTCGATCCGCGTGATGAATCCCGGTGAGCCGAGCACCACCTAGCACTGGGAAACTGAGCAGGAGGATTTCCTGGTTCTTTCCGGTGAGGCGATCCTGATCATCGAGGGTCAGGAACGCCCGCTCCAACGATGGGACTTTGTGCACTGCCCGCCGGAGTCTCGACATGCGTTTGTGGGGGCTGGGACCGGCCCGTGTGTACTTCTGTGTGTCAGTTCTCGCCAGTTTCAGAAGGAAGGTCCCTGGGGCTATTACTGCGTAGATCCCGTCGCTGAGCGATACAACGCTGCAGCACCCGAAGAGACGCAGGATCCCGAGCTTGCGTACGCACGGTTTGCCGAGGGTAAGCCGATGCGCTGCCCGGCCCGGCTGTTGCCTGAGTAGCACCCATCCGCGGGATGCGGCCGATCGACGCGGCGGTTAGACGGGAGCAAAGGCCCAGCACAACGGACTGTGGAGATATGCTCGCCTTATGAGGGCTCCGGTGGCGATTGTGTCTGTCATCGCGATCACGATCGCGCTCGTGCTTGGACCGGGAATCGTGTCGAGCTTTGGCGCGTCGAGTTCACCTCTGATGGCCTGTTACAGCTCCGGTTCTCGAGCGCTCGCCGGTCACCGCGTGAGCATTCCTTGGACCGAACCGCGCGTCAGGGCCGAGCTGGCCGTATTCCGAAACTTCATCCGGCACCGTCTCGCCAAAGGCCAGGTCGGGAGCGGAGTGTGGCCGGGCCCGCCGCTGCCCATCGCGTGGAAATGCACAAGGATGGGTTGAGCAGGCCGCTGGCCGGCAGGCGCATTAGACGACACCCTGCTACTGGTCGATCTTTGCGGCGGCAGTAACCGTCCCAATGCGCGCCCTTTGAGCGGCGGCCGAAACGGACGTTAGACGTTTCGCGGCTCCGTCCGGATCGCCGCGAAGAAGCTCAACCGTTTGCCTCGTCGGGTCGGCTCGCCTTTGGAGAACCGGATCTGACTCGAGGAGGACGCGAAGCCTCCGCTCGACACGATCGCCTCTCCGAGCAGTGGTGACTCGGCGCCTAGCGCGAAGACCCAGATGAGCGGATCTTCATAGTCGTCGTAGTCTCGCTGATCGGTGCCCTCGGCGAGCGCCAAGGCCCGGCCCGCGAAGGTCACGTCGGCCCAGCTGGTGCCATCCCACCGCCCGCCCTTTTCCGAGAGTGACTGAAGCGAGTCTGCGACGCGTTTGCGGAACTCCTCAGGTACCTTGCTCGGCGTGACAATCTCCTGAAGGATCAGGTCGGGAGGGCCGACATGCGTCGGGTCGACGTCGCCAGCAGGTGGATTCTCACTCGCCACTAGGGCATCAGCCTAAGCTCTGAGCGCGTGATTCGGCAAGCGCAAGCTCGTCGGAGTCACAGCTCCCAGCCGGGCGTGTCACGCTGTACAGGTTGGTCGACGACCTGCTCTGCATTCTCGATCTCGTGGCCGTGTTGCCTTGGCCATGTTCGGGCGGGTGTTTCGCCAGCTCTCTCGACGCTTTCCGGGATGGTCACCGAGTCGCGCTCGACAACGACTGCGGTCCGGACATTGGTTGCGTCGACTTCGGCTCGCTCGACGGTCTCGCGTATCTGGCCTTCGTGAGCGAGCGGGCTCTGGATCGACGGGATCTCTGGTTCGCTGCGGCTGACGCGCTCCGCGAGCTCGCGAAGCCGGATGTCGCTTTCGAGGTCTGCCGTGTGGGCTGCGTAGATGTGGGTTTGTTGCCGTGCGCGGGTCAGTGCGACGTAGGTGCCTTCGTGGGTCGCGTTCCCGGCGATGATCACGTGGGCGGTATCGGTGGTGTGCCCTTGGGCTGGGAATGGGTGTTGGACGTACGCGAGTCGCAGGTCGGCGTCGATGATCTGCCGTTGGCTGAGTTGCAGTTGGCTGCCCTGTGCGAGCCGCAGTTCCAGCTCGCCGGATCCCGGGTTGATGTGGGTCACCTCCGCTGCGGTGCCGTTGCGTAGTTGCCCGTGGTCGGGGTGCTCGATCGTGTGTCTGAGCTGGACGTAGTCGCCAGCGTGCAGCTGGTATGGCCGGCCTGGGAGCTCCAACGACTCGTCCCCGAGCTCACCATGCTGGTGCCGGATCGCTTGGGCGCGGGCGTTGAGTTCGTCGAGGCGTTCGTTTGAGGTTTGTGCGATCACGATCGTGCTCTTCCCGTGAGCCCGGTCGGCGTGCGCCGCGTCGAGCGCCTGGTCCTCGACTCGTCGTTGCTCGGGGTCAAGGTGGATCCGGTCGCGGGCGGCGTACCCGCGGATCGCCAGTTCGATCTGTCCGTCCCGGAACAGAGCTTGGTCTTGGCGGTCGGCCGGATCTTGGGCGCGTTGGTTGCGTGTCAGTTGCACGTGCGCCTCGGCGTGGCGGGTGGTGGTTTCGATTTGTTCCCAGAGTCCGCCGGCGCCGACGGGCTGGTTTTGTTGCGGGTCGCCGACCAGGATCAATCGGGCGCCCGATGACTCGATCGCGCTGAGTAGGTCGTGCTGTTCACGCGTGGATGCGAGCGCTGCCTCATCGTGGATCACGGTCGTCTGGGGTGTGAGGTCAAGACGGCCTGCTCTGATCGCTGTTGCCAGGCCTGCGGTCGAGTACGCGGTGGTGGTGACGCCCCGGTTGTTGAGTTCGGTGGCGAGGCTTTCTGCGGCGAGCGCGGCGGTGCTGGTCACGATGATCTGCCTGCCGCAGGCTTGGTGGGCGCGGGCGATACCGGTCAGGGTTGTGCTCTTGCCGGTGCCTGCGTGCCCTTCGATCATGACCAGCTGATGCTCACTGCAAGCGAGTTGGATGGCGGTGAGCTGTTCTTCTGAGAGCTGTCCGCCAGTCGTTGAGAGTTCTTGGTTGAGCCGGCTGATCTCGCTGAGCGCCGCGGCGGTCGGGAGTGGTTGGGTTCGCTTGGCGGTCAGCCGTTCAGTGATCACGACCACTGCTCGCTCTTGGCCGCGGTGCTGTCTGGTGGTGCCGGTCCCGTCGGCGAGCAGCAGGATCTCGTTGCTCGCGCGCATGGCTCGTAGTTGCTCGAGTGCTTGAGTGATCGGGGTTCCGGCGGAGCGTTCGAGCGCGACCGCCCTCGCGTCCCGTGCGGGGAAGGTCGCGTCGAACTCCGTGAGCCCGTCGAGGACTTCGCGTGCTGTGGCCGGCTGGAGTTCTGCCTTTCGGCTGTGGCGGAGGACTTCGATGCGTTCGCGGCTCATGCCGTGTCGCAGTCCAGTGCGCCGCCAGTCACCGTCAAGGTCCTGCTCGGTGACAGGCGTCTTGATGGTGCGTGTGACGGTTCCCATCAGCCGCTCCTGCTTCGGTGACAGTCGGGTGCTGTGGAGCAGGTCGAGTTGCTCCTTGGCTTCGGTCGCGCCTGCGCCGTCCTGGGCGATGATTGCTCGGAGTTCGTGGTCCTGGTCGAGCAGCCGGTCGCGGATTGCTGCTTGTACTTGGTGGTGTCGGCTTGACCAACGGTCGAGCAGTTCTTGCGGGATGCCTTCGAGTTCGAAGTAGCGGCCACCCCGCCCCGTGCCACGAATGACTGTGAATCCGAGGGTGCCGAGTTCGCGGGCGAGTTCGGTGCGGTATGCGGCGCCGATCTCGCGTTGGTGTACGAGCCATGAGCGTGAGTCGATCGCGACGATCCGCCCGTCACGACGCACCGCACCATGCAAGAGCACATGTGAGTGGAGCTGCGGATCCGGGACCTGGTCCTGGACGGCACGGGCGGTTGTGTGCCGCCAGCTCGTCGCGACCAGACCCGTCGCTTTTTCGTGGATGACCTTGTCCTCGCTGATCCGCCGGCGAAGCATCGGCACCTGCGATGTCGCGTATGTGAGCGCACGGTCGATAGCGGCCTCGTGCGCGGTCTCGATCTGGTCTCGCAGCTGCGGTCCAGCGAGTGCCCAGACGGCGCTCACGCTCTTCGGCGCGGAGAACGTCGCATCGATCGCCGCGACCGCCTCCCCGCTACCGCCGATCCTGCGGAGCTCCCCGTTGGTGTCTGGCCGCTGTACGGCCATCAGTGTCCGCAGCTGCTCTCCCGTGACTGGCTGCTGTGGGTCCAGTTCGAAGTGGTTGGCTCCTTGGGCCCATCTTCCTGGTGCTTCTGTTCGTTCTCCGTCTTTGAGGTAGTAGTCACCGAGCTCTGGTGTTTGTGCCTTGCCCTCGAGGTACTCGGCGTAGCCGCCTGCTGACCCCTGGGTGATCTTCGCGAGGATCAGCAACCCAACACCACCACCCATCCAAGGTCTTTGGTGCTTCGTTCCAGGCATACACTCCACGCACTGGGTGCTTGCCCCGAAAGTTGTCCGTAGTTGTCCACGCTCACGACACCTGATCCGGGCGGGGGGAACGACCCGCGACGGGTGCTCAGGCGGGTCAGGTGGCTGAGAGGGTGGTGAGTGTGCGCCACGGCTCTGTGGTGTGCGCAGGGGTGAGGGTGACGAGCTCCCACTGGACACCTTCGAGGTGGAGGGCGTGTCCGGCGGGGATGTTCGCGACCTCACCCGCTGAGAGCACCCGGGTGCGCTGCGTGGAGACCGTCTTGGTGTTGGTCGCTGACGTCTGGCCGCCCAGTACCTGGAAGACGTTCGGTTGCGGGCGGCTGTGGGAGATGACCTGCCTGTCGTACTCACCAAGCATCGTCGAGACGGTTTCGAGGGTGCGAGGGTCGGCGATTCCGGGCAGGATCAGCTTTGACCCGAACAGCGTCAGGAACCCGTCAGCCGCGGCGCCCCACCGCTGCCTCGCCTGTGACAGGTCCTGTAGTGCCGCGAGTAGGAGCAGGCCTTGGCCACCGCCTTCGGACGCGATCTGCGGTAGCTCCTCGAGCGGTGCGATGTTCGCTACCTCATCCAACGCAAACAGCAACCGACCTTGGGTTAGTTGGCCGGTGGTGTGGGCGCGGTAGGTCGCGCGACGAATCTGCGCAAGCAGACCGCAAACAAGCGGCGCGGCAGCCGCCTGCTCCTCGCCTGGCGAGTGGATGTAGATCGTGTCCTGTGAGCGGACGAACTCGTCAGCGTCGAAGTTCGGTTCCCTGGATGCTGCCAGTGCCCTTTCACTGGTGTACGCCTGCAGCGCGTCGGCGGTGGCAGAGACGATCGACGAGCGCTCACGGTCTTCTGTGTTGAACACTCCCAGCAGGCTTGAGAACGCGAGCCGTGAGCAGCGCTCATCCTCCAGCAGGATTCCGGCCTCATCGGTCTCATGGCGCATGACCCAGTCGACCACTGTTTCCATGTCACGACCGTGAACCGCAGCAGCATGCAGCAGCGGCGCGAGCAGGGCTTGCGCGCGTGAGGCCCAGTGCGAGCGATCACTCGTGCCGCCCCCAACACGGCTCGTCATCGCCCTCGCCATCAGCAACGCCCCATCCCAAGAGACCGACCCCGGCACCGGAGACCAGCGCAACTGAACAGCCCCGCCGGCGGTGCTCGCGCCGGTCGGGTCGAACACCCACAACCGACCGGTCAGTGCCCTGACGAGGCGTGTCGAGCGGAACACGTCCGGCTTCGTTGACGTCGACACCACCGGCCCCGTGTGAGACAGCAACGCCGGGATGATCACGCCGCTCGTTTTGCCGGACCGTGGTGGGCCGAGCAACAGCACCGCCCGCTCACCACCCGCGACCGCCGGCGACCCGGAGGCGTCGACACCGAGATACACGCCACCGCCAGCCCGCAGCGACGCGCCACGAACCCGAGCAAGCGGATCAACCGGGACAACGGTCGTGGACCGTCGCCAAGGCAGATGCTTGAACGGTGTGAGCAACCACCCTTGCACGACAGCCGGGAGTGCGAGGAGCACGAGCGCGGTGAGCCAGACTATGCCGCCGGCGAGGGTGGTGTTGCTTTCGTGGCGGCTGGCGCCAGTCAGAAGGCCAAGCACGGCGAGTACGGTGAGGACACGGAATATCC